>Ga0073934_10002804_pt1 | contig 34425 bp, 31 predicted proteins | sample LarsenN4metaG_FD_76834 | JGI IMG/M metagenome (GOLD analysis project Ga0073934, IMG submission 76834) | Hot spring sediment bacterial and archeal communities from British Columbia, Canada, to study Microbial Dark Matter (Phase II) - Larsen... ...
AAGAAAAAGGGATTAAGACCTAAATCAGGCTTAGCCAACCCTCGCCATACCAGCCGAAGAAATGTTGACCTAAAGAAAAAGGGATTAAGACAACTACAGCACGTCTATATCAGAACACGTCTTTAGGAAGAAATGTTGACCTAAAGAAAAAGGGATTAAGACTACACGCGCCTCAGTTCTCCAAACGGAATGAACTGAAGAAATGTTGACCTAAAGAAAAAGGGATTAAGACGGAAGTCGCTGGCCCAAACTGCACCATGATCCTGAAGAAATGTTGACCTAAAGAAAAAGGGATTAAGACTTGCATAGCTCAATTGTCTCTAGCGCGTCCAGGGAAGAAATGTTGACCTAAAGAAAAAGGGATTAAGACCTGCGTATAGCCGCAAAGCTGACGTTGTTTCTTGGAAGAAATGTTGACCTAAAGAAAAAGGGATTAAGACCTTCACCTACACTTCCATAGAGCGCCTGACACTCGAAGAAATGTTGACCTAAAGAAAAAGGGATTAAGACAGCAATGTGCGTCTTACCTACTCCTGGACTCCGAAGAAATGTTGACCTAAAGAAAAAGGGATTAAGACCAAGCGAATCCCGAAATATTGCATCCATGTCGGAAGAAATGTTGACCTAAAGAAAAAGGGATTAAGACCACGAAGTCATTCAATTCTGGTTCGAGTTTGACGAAGAAATGTTGACCTAAAGAAAAAGGGATTAAGACTGAGTTCCTTAATTAAGATAATTGGAATGCATGCGGAAGAAATGTTGACCTAAAGAAAAAGGGATTAAGACCGCCAATCTGCTTTAAAATCTCAACTATGCCTTCCGAAGAAATGTTGACCTAAAGAAAAAGGGATTAAGACTGGTACCAAACACGTCAAGTCCGCAAACTTTGCAATGAAGAAATGTTGACCTAAAGAAAAAGGGATTAAGACACCTAAAAGGTTCAAAACAGCACTATCGCCATTAGAAGAAATGTTGACCTAAAGAAAAAGGGATTAAGACGTCAAAGTCGTCAAACAAAATGACGCCACCGTTCTCCGAAGAAATGTTGACCTAAAGAAAAAGGGATTAAGACTGCGCATTCACGGCAGAAGTAAAATGGGACAGGGAAGAAATGTTGACCTAAAGAAAAAGGGATTAAGACCATTTGTCCAGGGAATAACCATTTTAGAAATTTCGAAGAAATGTTGACCTAAAGAAAAAGGGATTAAGACCTGTGCAACTTATGTTTACAGTGCAGGTCCTCAATGAAGAAATGTTGACCTAAAGAAAAAGGGATTAAGACACTGCACTAGAGCAAACAAGATAAGTAATGTCATGCGAAGAAATGTTGACCTAAAGAAAAAGGGATTAAGACAGGAAAGCTTAGGTACTGCTCTATCGGCCACTGGAAGAAATGTTGACCTAAAGAAAAAGGGATTAAGACGTACCTTATCCATCACTTGTGCGCTTGACGTTTCGGAAGAAATGTTGACCTAAAGAAAAAGGGATTAAGACATTACGGAGCGCAACGGTCATGTTGAGCACGTCCGAGAAGAAATGTTGACCTAAAGAAAAAGGGATTAAGACTTGCGTTTCCGAAAAACCGAAAAAGTGCAAGAGAAGAAATGTTGACCTAAAGAAAAAGGGATTAAGACCCGGTGAAATACTCGATAAACCAACGCGCCTTTCTGGAAGAAATGTTGACCTAAAGAAAAAGGGATTAAGACCGCCATTTTTCACGCCAGATCGTTAACCCTTTGTCGAAGAAATGTTGACCTAAAGAAAAAGGGATTAAGACTCCCTCGCCTTGATATTCTCCCACGATCCACGGAAGAAATGTTGACCTAAAGAAAAAGGGATTAAGACCCGGCGATAGCGGAAACATGGTATGTGGATATAGAAGAAATGTTGACCTAAAGAAAAAGGGATTAAGACCTCCCCTATCCGCAGCTTCCATGAGTGTGTCCAGGAAGAAATGTTGACCTAAAGAAAAAGGGATTAAGACGGGCCAGCCTAACGCCAGTATAGACCCCAGCCCAGAAGAAATGTTGACCTAAAGAAAAAGGGATTAAGACGGGAAATCGGCGCTTATGTGGACGCTGGCCAATGGGAAGAAATGTTGACCTAAAGAAAAAGGGATTAAGACGCCAGGATACCGGCGCTATTCCGCTCAAAGCCGCCGGAAGAAATGTTGACCTAAAGAAAAAGGGATTAAGACGCTTAACCTTGGACAGGTCTTTCTCGGTTGCCCGGAAGAAATGTTGACCTAAAGAAAAAGGGATTAAGACATCTGCTAGCACGTTATCTGACATACGGTCCTGAAGAAATGTTGACCTAAAGAAAAAGGGATTAAGACAGGAAAGCTTAGGTACTGCTCTATCGGCCACTGGAAGAAATGTTGACCTAAAGAAAAAGGGATTAAGACATCTGACATTTCATTGCTGTCATGTCCATAGGAAGAAATGTTGACCTAAAGAAAAAGGGATTAAGACGATTCGCTCTAACTCTTCCTCGCTTAGCTTAGCGGAAGAAATGTTGACCTAAAGAAAAAGGGATTAAGACCCGAACGGCAAGCGGGGCTTGATAACCGTCAAGGAAGAAATGTTGACCTAAAGAAAAAGGGATTAAGACGCCTCTGCCTGTTTCGTACAATCCGCGCTCAATTGAAGAAATGTTGACCTAAAGAAAAAGGGATTAAGACAACTCTTCAGCCGTTATTCTTGAGCCTCGGCCACTGAAGAAATGTTGACCTAAGAAAAAGGGATTAAGACCATGAGACGATCCCCGCAGCACGGCATGAGACGATGAAGAAATGTTGACCTAAAGAAAAAGGGATCAAGACTGGAACGGCGCGCCATCATTATTGTTTCGCCTTAATGAACGAACGACGACCTAAAGAAAAAGGGATTAAGACAGAAATATTTCCATCTGTGACTTTCTATCGTATTAGCCAACGCCCGGATGTAATTTCTTGGGGTCATCGCGGCCTAAAAGCAAAATATCTGTGCGCACGCTATAGGCTGTAAAAAGGAGTGCGACGTTGAGCCAGACGTTAATAATCTCGGTTGGAGGAAGCATCGACCCGATTATCGCCAGTATTTCGGAGCATCAACCCTCGTTAGTTGTTTTCTTCGCCTCGCAAGAAACTATCGAATTGATCGGCATGGTCAGGACTCGTCTGCGCGAACTCAACATCATTATCAAGAAAGATGAAAAGGTGATGGTCGATGATTCTGAAGATCTGGAGGATTGCTACGAAAGCGCATTGCAATGCGCCGAGAAGGCCCTCAAAGAGGGACGTTCGGCCGCAGATGTAGTGGTTGATTTTACCGGCGGGACTAAAGCCATGACCGCGGCATTGGCATTGGCCACCGTGGGAAAAGGTTTCGCCTTTTCGTACGTCGGCGGAAGCGAGCGCTCGAAGGAAGGCCGTGGCGTTGTAACCACCGGGAGCGAACGAATCGTGCGCCGCCGCGATCCCTTTGTTTTGTATGCGGTGCACGAGCGGCGGCGCCTGGCGCAATACTTCAATCGGTATCAGTTTCAGGCTGCGCAAGCGGTCGCGCGTGATCTTCAGGCCAGACCGATTTTCGAACCAGATCGCGTGGCCTTTGAATTCATTGGCGATGTAGCCGGCGGCTATGACGCATGGGATCGTTTCCTGTTCGATAAAGCCCAGGAGCGACTTAGCCTGGCGTACAACAAATGGACCCCTGCGATAAGCGCGAATCCATCGCTTCGTTACGCAATGCTGCATCCGGCCGTGGAGGCGCACGTGAGCCGGCTCGGTCTGATCTTGAACAAGACGCGAGGCTTACAGCAAGTTCATCCGGTTCTGGTCCAGGAACTACTCGCCAACGCGGCGCGCCGTGCCGAGGAAGGGAAATACGACGACGCTATCGTCCGCGTTTATCGAGCGCTCGAGCTCGGCGGACAGATCGCCATCCAGCGAACGCTCGGATGCGGTACAGATAGAGTTCCGACGCACCGGCTCCCGGACACCCTACGAGAAGAATATCAACGAAAATACGAACACCGGGACAATCCGATGTTCGTGCAAATTCCTTTGGAGGCGACGTACCGTTTGCTCGAGGCGCTGGATCAGCCGGAGGGCAGGCTGTTCGCGGCGCAAGCAGAAAAAATCAAAAAGGTTCAGTTCGCGAGGAATGACTCCTGGCTCGCGCACGGGCTGAAGCCATGCCGCGATGAGACCTACAGTTCGCTGAATTCCCTGGTTCGGCAGATATTGACAATTGAACCAGGACCGGATTTTCCCAAGCTCGACGAATTAACGTGACGCGGAGGCGCCGTGCGAAAACTCTATCTGATCGCTTATGACATTTGCGAACCGCGCCGCTTGAACCAGGCTCGCGAATTGCTCAAAGCCTACAGCACCGGCGGGCAGAAGTCCGTCTTTGAATGCTGGTGCACACCGGCAGAACTGAACGAGCTAACCCAATCGCTTCGCGAAATCATTGTAGAGGAAGAGGACCGCGTGCATATTTTTACGCTGGACGGGCGGAGCCGGCCTCATACACTTGGCATCGCAGTCCCGCCGTCGGACCCGCAATTCTTTTATTTTGGCTGACCTTATGGGTGGCACGGCTTACATCGACCGCAAGCATGCCGAGTTAAGACTCGACGGCTCGGCCATCGCGGTTTACGTTAATGGTGAGCGTGAGGGCATGGTGCCCCTCGCGCCCCTGGCACGGTTGCTATTAATAGGCGATCTCGTCGTGCACACAGCCGTCATGCGCCGTCTGGCCGAACAGTCAGTAGATGTCGTACTCTTGTCCGGCAAGCTTCAACAGTGCCGCGGCCGGCTGGTTGGGCGCGTTCACCGGCACGCACGCCTGCGCTTGCGCCAGTACGAGCTCAGCAGAGGCTCGTTCGCGCTCGACTATGCACGCCAGCTGGTGTCCCGCAAGCTCTCCGGACAGATCGCGTTGCTTAATGCCGCAGCAGCACAGCGGCCCGAAGCGAGAACCGCGCTTATGCGCGCCGCCCACACCATTGGCGCAGTAGCCGAGAGGGTGCCCGCCGCTGTATCGCTCGAATCCTTGCGCGGCCTTGAGGGCGGGGCCGCGGCGTCTTACTTTAGCGCATTAACAGCTCTTTTTGCCGATAGCTTGACCTTCGACGGACGGAATCGACGGCCGCCGCGCGATCCAGTCAACGCGCTCCTTTCGCTCACTTATACGCTGGTTCATTACGAATGGGTGCGCGAGTGCGAGTTGATCGGCTTCGATCCTTTGATCGGTTTTTACCATCAGCTCGATTACGGACGGGAATCGCTCGCCTGCGATCTCACTGAACCCTCCCGCCCCGATGTCGACGGGTGGATATGGGAGATCTTTCGCCGGCGGGTTTTTACAGCCCGAGATTTTTCCGCGGACAATGAGCGGCCCGGCTGTTATTTAGAAAAGGCTGGCCGAGGCCGATACTATCAAAGCTACGAAGAATGGATCGCACCGCGGCGCCCGGTAATGCGGGCTGAAGTGGAAGCTCTGGCCAGGAGTATTCTCGATGGAGAAAACACTTTACCTAGCGGAGAATCAGAGGCTGCGGATTCGCTCTGACGGACCATCGCTTTGGATCCAACAGGGCAACCAGGCGGGACAAAGAGTGCCGGCGCGGCTGGTTCGCCGCGCCATCGTCGTTGGCAATGTGCCGCTCGATACCGCAAGCCTGACGTTGCTCGCCCAGCGCGGTGTTCCAATCGCTTTGCTCGACCGCCGGGGCGAACCCGTTGCGATGGTGCTTGGATTGCAGGACGGCCCGCGCCAACGCCGGGTGCGTCAGGCTGCCCTGAGTGAGAACCCTGAAAAACGCGATCGCATTGCCTCCTGGCTCGATGCTTGGGAACGCGGCCGCCAACTTCGAGTGCTCAGAAGTCTGGACTCAAGCCGGGCACGCCTCTGGCGCCGCGCCGGATATCGGCAGACAGACTACGAGGAGTGGATACTGGAGCAAGCCAGAAAGCGAAATTGCCACGCCCGCGACCGCACATTTTTGACCGGTGCTTTCCATGAGCTGATCGCGGCGGAGATTATTGCACAGGGCTGGAATGCCCACACCGGAGTGCGCGAGCGCGGAACGCCGTTGGCGCTTGTTAAAGATTGCTACTCCGCGCTGCAGCCGGACATTGATCGAATTTGGTTAAACCTGCCGAGTCGAGCATCAGAACCGAAACGACCTCTGAACATTCGATTTCTGGCCGGCTGTTTCGAGGCGGCTCGTCCACGGCTAGAGTGGTTACTGCGCTCGATGTTGGAACAATACGCCCGGCTATTATGGGAGGCATAATATGCAAGCGAAATATTTAGTCTGCTACGATATTGCCGATAACGCCAGACTGGCGCGCGTCTACCGAATGATGAAGGACCGCGGCTTGCATCTTCAGCTTTCCGTCTTTCTCTGCTCGCTCACATGGCCCGAGCTTGGCGAGATCAAGCGCGCGTTGAGCGAACTCATCGATCATGCGCAAGACGATGTCCGGATCTACCCCTTGCCTACCGCTGGAGCCATCACGGCTTTAGGGCGCGGAGATCGAGCGCCCGACGGCGTCTCACTTCACTTGCCTTAAATATGCTCGGTTTTTAGCCAATGCGCACCCATGCCGGATGACCAGAACACCATCTCGATAATTTACGGACAGTTTTCCGCCGTATTTAAGCCGGAAGCTCCTCTTCGGCTGCCGTTTTACACCGGGAGCATGTTTCGCGGCGCCTTTGGCAGTGCGTTGAAGCACGCAGTCTGCGTGACGCGAACGTATGACTGCGAGACTTGTCTACTCAAACATCGGTGCTTGTATCCTTATATCTTCGAAACCCCTCCTCCGCCAAACTCGCGCGTGATGCGCAAGTACACTTCGGCGCCGCATCCCTTCGTGTTCGAACCACCGCCTGGTGGCGTCACGGCGCCCGAGGCGCGGCCTCTTGTGGTCGGAGTGACGTTGTTTGGAAAGGCCATCAGTTCGCTGTCTCATTTTGTTTTTGCCTTGGAACAACTCGGCCAACGTGGTCTCGGCGCGCGGCGCGTGCGCTGCGTTCTGTCCACTGTCGACGGACATTTGGACGGGCATCAGTGGACTCTGTACAGCGCTGAAGATCGTGTTCCGCGCTCTGCCGACGCTTTCGAGAGGCTGTTTCATCTACCGCTTCGTCCCGCAGCCGCTTCCTTCGAGACGAGCCCGACCGAAAGAGTAAAAGTTGAGATTTTGACTCCCCTCCGCGTGCGGTATGAGTCGCGGCTGGTAGCCACGTTGCCCTTTCATGTCTTCTTTCGAAGCCTGCTGCGGCGGATCGCCCACTTATCCTATTTCCACTGCGGCGGAGATTCCTCTCGGCTTGCGTTTCGGGAGTGGATCGAACGCGCATCGAGCGTCGAAATCATTGAGCAAGAGCTAAAATGGTTCGACTGGAACCGTTACTCGAATCGCCAGCAAACTGCGATGTCTATGGGAGGGTTGATCGGACATGTCACTTTTGCAGGCAAGCTCGCACCGTTTTATCCCTTCCTCAAAGCTGGGGAAATCGTCCATGCAGGCAAAGGTACCAGCTTCGGGCTGGGCCGTTTTCGCGTCGTGCGATGCAATTGAAATTTTTACACGGTTTTGGCTTCGCGGTGGCCCACACAAGGGGACATGCCTTGCAGTCGCAGTCTAAGCAATCTTATTCCTGGGGTATAGCCTTGTGGAGCCTTGCCATGGATTTCCCCGACCATCAAGCACTATGCGAACAAGGTCAGGTGAAATTTGCCCCCGGTACTGCGCCAATTTGTGCAAATAATATTGATAATCGTCAGCACATAGAAAAGTCTTTTGCCGCTGATTGCCATTGAGTGAATGGAGTACACCGGGAGCCTGGTTTTCGCGCCATTGAGCTCGATCGCAATATTATTAAGGTCCAATCCGGGGTATTTCTTAGATTGTTTAGATTGCAAGGCCTGTCCGCGGCAATTTACTCCTGCCTGGATTCTGCGATCCAGACTGCGATACTGGATCGCTTCGGCGATGTGCGACCTGCCTTGAGTTAGAACGAGATCATCAGAAACCCAAAACTCTGATTCATGTCGCGATCTGGGCCGCGCTCTTTACACTTACAAGGCGATGCGGCATGCCGCTACTGCGGCGTGTCGTCGAGGCGGAAGAACTTTACCGCATTGGCCGCCGCCATTTTATGGCGCTCTTCCTCCGGCACGCCTTTCATCTGCGACTCCATCATTTTGAGCGAGTTCGGCCAGCGCGTCACCACGTGCGGAAAGTCGGTGGACCACATCATCCGATCGACGCCCACCTCATGGCGCAGCCGCACCCCCACGTGATCCTCGAAAAACCCCCAATAAGCGTGCTCCCGCAAGTACTCGCTCGGCAGCCGCTTGAGCCGCGGCAGCCCCATATACCGCTCCGCCCAAAACCGGTTGATCGAATACTCGTGATCGATTTGCTCGTAGAAGTAAGGCAACCAGCCGACGTTGTTTTCCGCCCAGTAGATGTTGAGCTTGGAAAAGCGTTCGAACACGCCGGCCACCACTAACTGGCAGGCTTCTACCGAGCCGGTGTGGAAGGGCCCCTGGCGCGCGAGTCTCTGAACGAAGTCGGTCGGCGGGCGCTTTTCGCCCTCGGGCTCTTGCGGGTATTTGAACAGTGGCGTTTCGCGCGAGCCGACGTGTGTGGGAAAAGAAGTATGGATGGCAAGCGGCATGTCCAGATCGATGGCTGCCGCCCAAAAGCGATCGTCTTCCGGGGTGGGATAGCTCTTGCCGCTGGGATACGTTGCCAGCCACGCGCCTTTGAAGCCCATGTGTTTGCAGCGCGCCATTTCAGCAATGTCGTCTTCCGCGCCGATGTTCGGCAGAACAGCCATCGCGATAAGCCGGTCCGGATTTACGGCGCAGTACTCTTCCGCCATATAATCGTTGAAAGCGCGGATGATAGCGAGAAACGCCGCTTTGTCTCTGATCGCGCGGTTGCGGACGCCGAGCGAGAACAAAATTTCAGCGTCGATGCTGTCTTGGTCCTGCTCGCGCAGGCGCTGCTCGGCGGAGCCGCAGCCCGGCGTGTTGTCGTAGTCCATGACTGTGGGATCGAATATTTCCGGTGGCCTGCCGCCGTACAGGCTCGTTCCGCCGTAGGTGAGCCGCTCGCCCTCTTGCTGCAAAGCGTCCCGCCCGTCGGGGAGCTTGATTCGTCGCGGCGCGCGGTCACGAAACTGCTTGGGGACACGGCTTGTCCATTGCTCCGGCGGCGACTCGAAGTGGCTGTCTGCGGAAATATAGCGGTACTGCCGCGCCATTAGTTCACCCTCTACGCAGCTGGCATAGGTCGCCTCTATCATGATGATAACATTCGGGTCAAACTGATGTGCCACGGGGAGGCCCAACCTACGCCCGCGCAATGAGCGAGGCGCTCTTTGATCGACGGATCAGCGTCGCGTGTGTCTTGACATAAAAACCGCGCCTTGTTAAGGGCTGCGCTGAGGCATAAGCTGTTCGATCAAAGAGAAAATTTGATGATGGCTTCGCGCGGTAAGCGGCGGCAATTAGCGACTAGATCAGCGCCATGTCTGAATCCAGTAAAGAAGCCGACCGCTTTAAGTCGCTGCATAAGGATTTTGCCCGCCACCATCTTCGCGGACTATGGCAGCGCGAAACCAGCGGCGTCCCTCCGTTGCAAGCTTATCTTTGGGCGTGGAAAGAAATCTCGCCAATCCTTGAGCAGGCCCTGAAAACAGTGCGGCTGCCCGAAGACATCGATCAACGAGTGATCGGACTGAACGCGCCGGGAAAGTTTCCGATCCCAAGCCGGCCATTCAGCTCGTCAAAGAGATTCTGTCGGAAATCGGCAAGTGATATGGAAACTGCCCGATGAAAAAGTTTATCGGCCTGTTCTCGCTGTTTCTCGTTATTGCGCTCCGTGCGGGCGCGGGAGCGGCCGAGCCCGGGAACGCCGAATGGGACAAAAGGCTCGCGGCGGCAAAAAAAGAAGGCCGGATAGCAATCTTTCTTTATCAGCGGGACAACATCGAAGCGGCCGTCAAGGCCTTCGAGGCTCGGTATCCCGATATTCAGGTTGTTGCTGCAAGCACCCCCGCCGCCGAGACCGGACCCTGGCTTATGGCGGAAAGGAGAGCCGGCAAATATCTATGGGACGTGTGCATCTGCGGCCCCACAACTCCATTCTCGGTTCTTTACGCCGCAAAGGCATTGGATTCGATCAAGGGCGCCTTGGTTTTGCCGGAAGTGGTCGATGAGACCAAATGGTGGGAGGGAAAGCATCATTACATGGATCCCGAAGGAAAACACATCTTCGTGTTCCTTGGCTCGGTCGAGGTGCCAAATGTCTACTACAATAAAAAGCTCGTCGCGACCAGGGATCTCAGCTCGTTTTGGGATTTACTGAACAGCAAATGGCGTGGAAAAATCCTCGCGCTCGATCCGCGGCAGCCGGGACGTCAACGCGTCCAGGGACGTATCCTGTATCATATGTCGGAACTGGGGCCGACGTTCTTGCGGCGTTTTTTTACTGAAATGAATGTGACGTTGAGCCGTGATGATCGCCAAGCCATGGACTGGCTCGCTGCGGGGAAGTTTTCTCTCTGCCTGTTTTGCGGCAATATTGAGACCGCAAGGGCGCAGGGCCTTCCCGTCGGCGATGCCGACCCGAGCATGTGGAAAGAGACGCCGGTTTTGTATTCCGGGAGCAACGGCACGCTGACTCTGATGAATCAGGCCCCTCATCCGAATGCCGCCAGGATCTTCGTCAACTGGTTGCTGTCAAAGGAGGGCCAGACAACCTTTCAAAAGATCATGAACACGCCCGATGTCGTTATGGAGTCGATGCGCACGGACATCTCCAAAGACGTTATCGCGCCGCAAAACCGAAGGCTCCCAGGCGTTAAATACGTCATCCTGGATACTCCAGAAAGGAGCGATCAGGCGCCTGTGAGCCAACTGCTCAAAGAAGTCATAAAGAATTAGCTGCCGTGATGGTAAGCAAATCCGCCTGGTTCGGCCGCGCGTTTTTTCTCTTTTTAGGTCTTGCAAATCTGGCGCTTCTTGCGTCCGTTGCCTGTTCCGCCACAAACGATGACTCGTGGCAGATTGAATGGGAGAAAACCCTCACGGCGGCAGACAAGGAAGGGGAAGTTTCCTTTTACCCGCTCGGGGACTATGGCTACGTCTCGTGAAGGGCAGATAGCGATTCAGAGAGACGCGGAGACGAACGATTCCCTCAGAACAGACATACCCAAGGATGACGTCGCCCCTGCAGTGAAAAGGCGGGAGAACGCTAAATACGTCGTGACCTGGACTCCGGAATGGATGGATATGGAGCCTATCCAAAAACTTATCAGCTAGGTTTTGGGCGAGACAAAAAAGAAGTAAGGTAGGGTTGTTTCGCATACAGGAAGGAAGCGCACATGATAAGCAGCGAAGAAGACAAAAGGCTGACTGAAGTGGGGCGCGGCACCCCGGTAGGGGAGCTTTTACGTCGTTATTGGCATCCGGTCGCGACGGTTTCGGAGCTTGCGCTCAACGAAACAAAGTATGTCAAGATTCTCGGAGAAGAGCTGGTTCTGTTCAAGGACAGGCAAGGGAGACTCGGTCTCGTCAGCGCCTATTGTGCGCACCGCCGGGCAAATCTTGCTTATGGCATAGTCGAAGAGGATGGGCTGAGGTGCCCCTATCACGGGTGGAAGTATGACAGCACCGGCCGTTGTCTCGAGCAGCCATTCGAGGAGACCCTGCGCCCCGGCAATGCGCCCAAGGATAAATTGAAATTAAGCGCATATGCCGTCGAACAACTCGGAGGGCTGATCTTTGCCTATCTTGGTCCCAGCCCGGTGCCCCTCCTACCGCGCTGGAATCTTCTCATAGAAGAGAATGTCTGGCGTGAGATCGGCTACGCGCTGACGCCTTGCAACTGGCTGCAAACCGTAGAGAACATTCTCGATCCGGTTCACGTCGAATGGTTGCATGGCGTGTTTCGCAACTACGCAGCCGAGCACACAGGGAGAACAGAGCGGCAAAGAAAGCGCATACGCCACGTTAAAATTGCCTTTGACCTGGCGGAATACGGAATCATCAAACGGCGTCTCTTGGAGGGTGAGAGCGAAGATGCGGATGACTGGAAGATAGGCCACTGGCTGGTGTTCCCCAACATTCAAAAGGGTCCGGACATGCTGCGCTTCAGAGTGCCTGTAGACGATACCCGCACAGCCCAGTGGTACTTTTCCGTCCTCCCCCTCAGCGACGGCGAAATGCAGCGCCTAGAGGAAATTCCCCTCTATGAAATGCCGTCGCCGCTTTTGAACGAGCGCGGCCAGCCTGAGTGGCGTCATTTGGATGGAGATGTCGATATCCAAGACAATGCGATCTTCGCCTCTCAGGGAGCGCTCTACGATCGAACGCGGGAGAATTTGGCAGACTCCGACAGAGGAGTGGTTATGTATCGCCATCTGCTCGACGGCGAGATCAAGTCGATCGAGGCGGGAAAAGATCCCATGAACGTTTTTCGCAATCCGGGGAAGAACCGGTGCCTCAGGCTGCCGACGGAGAGCCGCGAGCAGTTTTTGACAGGTCGTCTCGGTGTGAGGTCGCGCTATTCGGCGAAATACAGGTCGCTCCTTGGCGCGGAACGCCATTGATTTTTTCCATCTCAAAGACATCGTTCGCGCCAAGGCGCCGGCGAAAAACTCTATCCCTGCCGGACGTTGCCGGACAGAGGGCAGGAAGGGATCCGGTATTTGCTGTCCGAGATTGGGAAACAGAGGGGAAAACTGACCGATGAAAAAGTCCGTTGGCCTGCTATCGCTGTTTCTATTTATCGATCTCAGCGCCAGCACTGAAGCCGCCGAGCAGAGCGCCGAATGGCAAAAAACGCTAGCGGCGGCGAAAACGGAAAAAGAAGTGACGGTCTTCTGCGAGCCGACGATCGATGCGCAGAACGCTCTCAGGGAGTTTCAGAAGGCCTATCCTGAGATTCAGCTCAAGCTCTTTCCCATCGGCGCCCGAGACTTCGGCAACCGTGTGCTCGCCGAGCGTCGTGCCGGAAAATACCTGGCCGATGTTTTTAGCGGCGGCACCACCACGCCATCGCAAGTTCTCGCGCCGGCAATGGCGCTCGACTCCATCCGGCAGACATTTACTTTGCCGGAGGTGATCGACGAGTCGTTGTGGTTCAAGAAGCGGTTTCATTTCGCGGATCAGGAAAGCCGCTTTGTCCTGCTGAGCGACGCCACTGTCGTCAGCGACTTGTTGACTTACAACACCAAGCTCGTGCGGCCGGACGAGATCCGCTCGCTGTGGGATCTGCTCCAGCCCAAATGGAAGGGGCGGATCATCGCGTATGATCCACGCCTGCCGGGAGGCGCCAGCAACAACATGCGGTTTCTCTACTATAATCCCCGGCTCGGCCCGAAATTTATCCAAAGGTTGTTCAGCGAAATGGATATTGTGATTTCGTCGGATCGCCGCCAGCTCATGGACTGGCTCGCGAGCGGCAGATATCCGCTGGCCCTTTTCGTCGGGCGGGAAGTGGAGACCGCAAAGCAGCAGGGTTTGCCGGTCGAGGAGATGTATTCGGTGAAAACAGACGGCGCTATGCTCACTTCGGGCGCCGGCAGCGTCACGTTGATCAACCGCGCGCCGCACTATCATGCGGCAAAAGTCTTCATCAACTGGTTTTTATCCCGAGACGGACAAATCGCCTGGCAAAAACACACGGATAGAAACTCATTGAGAACCGACATTGCCAAACAGGCCATCACCAACTGGAAGGAGCGCGTGCCGCGCGAAGACGGCGACTACATTTTTACCAATTTGTCGGAGTATGACGATCTCAGACCGGGGCGAAAAATTGTCGAAGAGGCGCTCGCGAAGGCCAAGCAGAAGTAACGTGCGCGAGCAAAGGAGAAAACCATGTCCATCGCAGCCGCCGATCACGAAAAAGATCTCAACGATCTCCACGAAAAATTCGCCGCGCTGGGTCTGCGCGGATATTGGCAGCTTCGGCCCGAGAAACATGTGATGGAGCCAAAGCTTTGGCGCTGGCAAGACATTTACCCAGTGCTCATGCGAGCGACGGACGTCGTGCGCATCGGCCCGGAAGCTTTTCGGCGCAACATCGGACTTCAGACCGCAAGCCGCACCATATCCATGGGCTTTCAAATCGTTCTCCCCGGAGAATCGGCCGCCGCGCACCGTCACACCAACACGGCTTTGCGCTTCGTCGTCGAAGGCAACGGCGCTTACACGACCTCCAACGGCGAAGCGATGGTCATGGAGCGCGGCGATCTTTTGATTCAGCCCAACTGGGTGTGGCACGACCATGTCAACGATTCCAACCAACCGATCATTTGGATCGACGCCCTCGACGGAGGGCTGGTCAATTTTTTAAGCGCTTCGTTTCGCGAGAACTGGGCCGAAGGCGAGCGCCAGCCGCTCATCAAAAAGAAAGGAGCGTCGCGTCGCCTTTACGGTCCCGCGCGCCAGCCAGCGGTGCAATACGAGGGCGCCGGCGTGCCGTATCACTACAAGTGGGAGGAGAGCCTCCAAGCCTTGAACGAACTCAGGAACCAGGGCATCGAGGATCCCTACGACGGCGTGCTGCTGGAATATAAAAACCCGCTCAACGGAGGCCACACTTTCTTGACCATGACGTGCCATTTGCAAATGCTTTTGCCGGGAATGGAAACCCGCGCTCACCGCCACACCGGAACCACGCTGTATCACACCGTGCAAGGCCGGGGAGTAACGACCGTGGATCGCGACCAACCCATCGAGCTGGCATGGCAGGAGCACGACAGTTACAGCCTGCCTCCCTGGAGATGGCACCGGCACCGAAACCTTTCCGCCACCGAGCCCGCGATCCTGTTCTCCGTAAGCGACCGACCCGTGCTGGAAATGACCGGACTCCACCGCGAGGAGGGAGAATAAACTCAAGCGCCGCGCTCAAGATTTTAAGGCGGCGCGCCAATCTAACTGCCGAGAGCTTGCTATGAAGATGACTTATAACGGGCACCGCAAACCGTTTTCGTCAAAGATGCTAGGGGCCGCAATTTGCCGCGGAAAATTTTTGCATGACGGAGGAGCGAGCGATGATCAAAAGGCACAAGCTGTACTGGGTCGCATGGTGCATAGGGCTTGGGTTCATCACCACGGTGGTATCCTCCGAGGCGCAGGAAACGCCTTATTATAAGGATAAGACCGTTCGCATCATCGCCGGCTTTCCTTCGGGAGGAGGCGTGGATGCGGAGGCGCGCCTTCTGGCAAAATTTTTCGAGCGGCATATCCCGGGAAATCCCAGCGTGCTTGTGCAAAACATGCCCGGAGCCGGCGGTATGGTGGCGACCAACTGGTTCGAACAATTCGCCAAGCCGGACGGTTTGACCTTTCATTACACAAGCACGACCTCCATCAACCAACAGGTTTTCGGGATCGAAGGAGCCAAGTTTGATTTGCGCCAGTGGCCGCTCGTGGGCAGCATCTTCCGGCAGACATCGGTGGGTTTCATTCATCCGGACAAGCTCACGCGGCTGGCGGCCGCCGGTGCTCCTTTGAAGGTGGGTGTGCGGGCGGGCGACGAGAGCTGGAATGCGATATTTCTCTGGGGCGCCGAGTTTCTCAATTGGAACCTTACGTGGGTGGTTGGATACGGCGGCGGAGGCGAGATCCGGCTGGCATTTCGCCGCGGCGAGACCGATCTCTTTGCCACCGCAGTGTTGACCAATTTCACGGAGTTGATGAGCGAAGGCTTCAAGCCTTTCGTCCAGCAGGGAACGCTCGCTTCGAGCGGTTCTTTTCAGAAGCGGCCCGAGTTCCCTGCGGTGCCCACCTTCGATGAGATGTTAGGAGCGAAGCGCCCGAGCGGGGTGGCGTGGCAAGCGTATGTGAGTTGGGCGGGGTCCGATAGCGCCGGCCGCCCGTTGTATGCGGCGCCCAAGACGCCGGCACATATTATGAAGATCTTGCGCGACGCTTTTTCGAAGTTGAAGGCGGACAAAACCTTCCAGGCAGAGCTTCTGCGCGTGACCGGAGAAGATTCCAATCTGCTCTCGGCGCAGGACGGCGAGCCCATCCTGCGTCAGCTTTTGACGACCTCTTCGGAAGTGCGCGATTATTCCAACATGCTGATGAAAAAATATCTCAAGCGCTAGTAAAGCGGCCGTGATTGTAGCGCGCCTATTGGTGTTTCGGGTCTCCGTAGGTTAACAGCTCGATCAGGTTGCCGTCGGGGTCGCGCACGTAGAGACTGGTTCCCGGACCTTGGGCGCCTGAGCGTGCGACAGGCTCATGGAGTACGGGGATCCCGGCGCGCTTTAAAAATTCCGCCGCCTCCTCGACGGTTCCTTCCCACCGCAAGCAGAAGTCCGCTGACCCAGTTGCGTAGCCAGGAGCGAAAGTGGGACTCTCGATCTCATACCGATCTATGACATAGAGGTTCAGTTTCTGCGTGTCGTTGATGCGGATGATCGGTCGCGTTCCCCGTCCGCCGGGACGTTCCTGCCAACCTGCTTCAAGACCGAGCTTTCGGTAGAAAGCGAAGGTCGCTTCCAAGTCTTTGACCACGAGAACCCAGTGATCGATTGCCGCGATACCCATAATTCCCTCCTCTGCGGATCTGAACGTTTCTTACTTTCGTAGCCCGCGAAAGGTCGCGCATAAGCTACGGAGAAGCTGGGCCTCTGGTATGTTAAATCGCAAACTCCGAACTTGAAATCGGCATTTCGCGATTCGAAATGCCGAGCGCAGCGAAAACCTATGCCAGTCGCCTGCTCAGAGTCCCGCGCATGCGCGGATCCATGCGATCGCGCAGCGCATCACCCACCAAAGTAAAAGCCAAAATGACCCCCGCCAATGCCAGCCCGGGAAAAATTGCCAGCCAAGGCGCCACCTCTAAAAAATCTTGGGCGTCTCTGATCATCGTGCCCCAACTGACGTAGGGCACGGATAATCCGAGTCCGAGATAGCTCAGGGCCGCTTCTACACTGATGGCTCGCGCAAAATCCAAAGTCACCTGCACGGCGATAGGCGCCATGATATTCGGAAGAATCTGTCTGAGCAAAATACGCATCGGGCTTTGTCCCATGGCCCGAGCTGCATCCACATAGTCGAGCGCTTTCTGCGTCAGCACGCCGCTTCTGATCAGGCGGGCGTAGCGGGGAATGGAGCTGAAAGCGATAGCAAACCAGAGCATGGCGACGCTGGGACCGGCAAGAGCCACCAGCGCCATGGCAAGGACGAGCGATGGGAAGGCCATGATCCCTTCCATCGCTCGCTGAACCAGAGAATCGACGGCCCCGCCCATATAGCTGCCCAAGGCGCCGAGCGGTGCGCCCAAGATCAGCGCCATGAGAACTGCCCCCGCTGCTACCTGAAGGCTCACTCGAGAGCCGGCGATGATACGAGTCAGGACGTCCCTGCCGATGCGGTCTGTTCCCAGCCAGTGCGCTGCGCTTGGCGCTTGCATGCGGACGTCGAGGTTGGGCGCATCCAAGTCGTATGGAGAAATGGTCGGCCCCGCCAGGGAGATGGCAACGTAGAGAAGGAGCAAAACAGCGCCCAGCCTGGCGCGCCGGTCGCTGCCGGCGAAAACGAGGATGGTGCCCGTGCTACTTAACCGCGGCGCAGCCGGACTCGCGAAGACGGCAGTGTCGTCAGTGTCTTGAGCTTCCATTGCATCGTCCTCGATCACCGGTAGCGGATGCGCGGGTCCACCACCGTGTAGAGAAGATCGACGATCAGATTGACAACGATCACGAGAAAAACCATGAACAAAACCACACCTTGCACGACGACGAAGTCGCGGGTGTGTATGGAGTTCAATAGCAGATAGCCTATGCCCGGATAGGCGAACACAGTCTCGACAATCGTAACTAATCCGCTCAGGTACGCCATCTGCAAACCCACCACCGTCAAAGTTGTGATAAGCGAGTTGCGCAACACATGCTTCCACATCACCATCCTCTCGCTCAATCCCTTTGCCCGCGCGGTGCGCACGTAATCCTGATGCATTTGCTCGAGGAAGTCCTGCCGCTGAAATCGCAGGACGGTGGCGGCTATGTTCAGGGCGACAACGCTCATGGGTAAGGCGACGTGTCTCAAGAAGTCCACAAAATTGTCTTGCGGCCGCGTGTATCCAATCGACGGGAACCAGCCGAGATAGACCGCGAAGATCAGAACGACGACCAGAGCCAGCCAAAAAGTGGGCACCGAGATACCCGCGACGACAAAACCGGTAGCCAAGTGGTCCCATCTGGTGTTGCTGTGAATGGCTGCAAGCACCCCGGCAGGGACGGCGAGGATGACCGCTAGCAGCACGCCCCCGATCATCAGGTACATGGTCGGCTGCAAGCGCTGAAAGATCACTTCCAGGACGGCAGTCCGGTGCGTAATCGAGACGCCCAAGTCCCCGTGAAGCATATTCCAAAGCCAGTTGAGATATTGGACGATGAGGGGCTGATCCAATCCCAAGCGAGCGCGCATCGCCTCATAGACTTCCCGTGAAATTTGCGCTCCATCCACCGCGCCCAGCATCACCATGACCGGATCTCCGGGAACGATCATCATGACAAAAAACACGACCATGGTGACGATCAGGAGCACCGGAATCAATTGAACGAAACGCGCGGCGACGTAGCGTAAGATCACGGAGAAGCCTCCCGAAAACTAGCACATGAGAAACGAACTGAGACTCGCGGGCATGGCGCATCTGTCCTGAGAGCCGCCGAATCCTACAACGGCATCCGCGGTATGACAAGCTCAACCATGCAAAATCGCTGCGACGAGAATAAGAGCGCGGAATGAGTTTTATCATTGTATTTACGAAGAAACATAAACTAATAGCCCTGTGTGAGTAAGCTTGACACTCGTCTCAGCGCGGTGTTAACGTTCGCCCACTTCGTACGGGTGAAAATCTAGCGGAATTTGGCTGCGCGTATAAGCGCTTAACAGCAGCGGTGGAGACCCAGCAATTGTTTCGCAGAGCGCCCAGCAAATGGAATCAAAAGGGGTGGATCGCCGAAGATAAAGGAGGACGTATCGATGAAAGCCTCGATTTGGCAAAGTCTCTTTCGTGGGTTTTGGCTTGCCGCGGCGCTTTTGCTGTTGAGCGATGCCTACGATGCCAGCTTAAGCAGACGTGATGCGGCAAGAGAGCCGGCTTTCGCTTCGGCAATCGCCCTTGCGGCGGCAGCGACGATTCAGTCTCCGGCGCCGGGTCAGCCCCGCGTCGGCGGAACGCTTAAATTTGGCATCGTGAAAGACATCGGGACGCCCATACCGTTTGTTGCCTATACCTCCACATCGCAGTACGTAAAGGACAACATCTATGAGCCGCTTGTCATGTTCGACCAGAAAGGCGATATCCATCCCTGGCTCGCATTGAGCTGGGCGCCGAATGCAAATTCGACCGAGTGGACCTTCAAGCTTCGACAGGGAGTAAAATTTCACGACGGCAGGGAGCTGACTGCAAGCGACGTTGTCTGGTCCGCCAAGCATATCATGGATCCCGCCAACGGCGCGGCCGGGCAGGGACAGTTGACGAGCAATGTCCGTGACGCCGTCGCGCTGGACAAATACACGGTGAAGTTCATTGCGCCCGGTCCGCGAGGTTTGCTGCCGGAGGTTCTTGCCGACACGGCCACCTTACACATAGTACCCAAAGAATCCGTTGCGCCCGGCCAGCAGGAGATGAAGGGCGGCGCGCCGCCTCCCGGCACTGGCCCATTTAAGTTCAAGGCATGGATCCCCGGGCAGGAATTCGAGGTCGCGCGCAACGATCAATACTGGGGTGGCGCGCCGTACCTGGACGGCGTGCGCTTCCGTGTGATCACCGAAACAGCTTCGAGGGCGGCGGCCATCCAATCCGGCGACCTCGACGTGACAGAGCGCTTGGGGCCCACCTTTGTTCGGCGTATCGAGAGCGGCCAGCTCAGGGGTTTGCAATTCGTGCCCATCGGCGCCGCCGGAATCAAGCAATTGGTCTTAAACACCCAGTCGGCGCCGACTTCAGACCCGCGGGTGCGTAAAGCGATTGCGCTGTCGTTAGACCAAGGCGCGATCCTCAAAGAAGTAACTTTTGGATTCGGCGTCCCTGTGCTGACCTGGGCTCCGGCAGATACCGATTGGGAGACCGCCATGGGCTTCAAGTGGAAGCGCAACATCGAAGAGGCGAAGCGCCTGCTCAAAGAAGCCGGATACTCGGGTAAACCGATCACGTTGGGATCAACCCGTGGTCAGGACGAACCGTGGGCCGAGGTGATCGTTCGCCAAGCCGCCGAAGCTGGCATCAAGTTCTCGATCCAAAACTTGGCCGGAGCGGAGCTTATCCAAAAGACCATCGCCGGCGAGCTTCACGTTTCCGTGTACGGCGGCGGCGGCGTGGGCGAGCCGCTCGTCGCCAACGTGCAGTACATTGCCTGCACCAAAGGCAAGCCGGGGGTTAGTAATGTCTCCAAACACTGCACGTCTGAGATCGAGAAGTCAGTCACGCAGTACATGGAAGTGCCTGAACGCGCCAAGCGCCTGGCGATTTGGAAAAGCGTGGCCCAAAAGCTATTTGTCGATGACGTGGGCTACTACGTGATCGGTTGGGCCAACGACCGGAACTACGTCTGGCGCGACAAGGTGAAAAACTGGTCGCGCGGCCCAGGTCAGGAATACACCCACGCCAAGGGCGGCCTGTGGCGCGCCTGGCTGGAGCCGTAGGTTCACAGAAGCAAGAGGCGCATCTTTCGACCATTTCTGTAGCGAGGAGTCCTATGGCGATCCTGAAGATGAAATACGGTGTCATCTCCGCTGATGATCATGTTCAAGAAGCACCCGATGTTTGGACCAACCGGATGTCCAAGGCCAAATTTGGCGACGACATTCCGCACATCATAGACTTGCCGGACGGCACCCAAACATGGTCTTTGGGCGGGTCCTCAAAAGGATTCGGCGGTCTCGCGCGCATCGCCGGCGTGAAAGCAAGAGTGCGCGCCTGGGACGAAGTTCCCCGCTCCACCTACGTCGCTGCCGAGCGTCTGAAGATATTGGACCAGGAAGAGGTGGATGCTTCGGTGCTCTTCCCCAACATTATCGGCATCACCAATCAGAATTTCCAGAAAGAAGGCAGCGAAGAGTTCCGTCTCGCTTGTATTCAAGCTTACAACGATTGGCTCGTCGAAGAATGGCACGACTACTCGCCGAGACTCATCGCTCAGTGCGTGACCCCGATGTGGGACGTGGAACTGTGCGTTGCCGAGATCTATCGCGCCGTCAAGCGCGGCCACAAAGCGTTAATCTGGCACGGCGCGCCGCATGTTCTCGGGCTCAAACATTTCAACGATTCCTACTGGTATCCCGTCTTCGAAGCGTGCTGCGATCTGGATATCCCGCTATGTTTGCATTCAACCGCTCTCCCGGCTTTGCCGGCATGGGGCTCCCTACAAGACGGCGCGAGGACCGCTTTACAGGTTTCCATGACGTTCGTTAGCCACATGGAAATCGTTTCCAATATTTTATATTCAGGCGTGTTCGAACGGTTCCCCAAGCTCAAGGCGATCAGCGTGGAGAGCGGCGTGGGCTGGCTGCCTTATCTGCTGGAAGAGCTCGATCATGAGTTTGAGGAACGCAAAGTAGCCCAAAACACTACGCTCACCAAGAAGCCCAGTGAGATTTTCCGCACCAACATGTGGAGCACTTTCTGGCATGAGCGCCACGGCATCCGGAGCCGCGATGAGATCGGCGTCGAGAAGATCATGTATTCGACCGATTACCCCCACGGTACGACGACCTGGCCCAAGTCGGTCTGGTGCCGGACGCGTTCGCTCCAGGATGTGGAATCGGTGGAAGAGAGAAAAAAGATCTTGATGGATAACGCCATCGAACTTTACAAGCTCGACGTGGACAAGTCCCAGATCAACCAGCCGCTGTATCGACCCGGTCCGATCACCGTCGGCCCAAGACCCGAAGTAGCGCGAGCCGCATCCGGCGCCCACGCGTAATTTTTTTATTTCCGCGGTCTATTGCATGCCCGGTCGTCCAGCGTGGCGCGCCGCCACCGCCTTCACGCGCGGATCGTCGGCGACCGCAAGCCGCCCGCGGTCGTGCAACACGTGGCTGCCGACTTTGAACGTCGCGCCGCGCGCTTCCGCCGCCGTGTGCAGATTGAACGGAAACGAAGCACTCTTGCCCGCCTGGCCGAGGTGCATGTGCACCGCAGCGGTGTGGAACGAGGCAATGAATTCGCGATATTCCTCATCCGGGCACTGCGCCGGCGATACGATCGCGTGCGGATGCACGCCACCGTGCGGTCCGCGGATTTCGAACGCGTTTTTCTCCCCGATGCGCCGCGCGAGAGCTTGGAGGAATCCACGAATGGCTGCCGCTTCCGCGCCACCGTCGATCTTCGTCATCTGATTGTTTTCGACCGAGATGCGCACCGGCGCAGAAAAACGGATCGGTACACCGATCTCTTTCGCCCACACCGGCATCATCTGGTCGAACACATAGACGCCGTTCGTCCCGACGGGATTCACGGCCGGATAGATGCCGTCCGGAAACGGACGATAGTAGCCGTCTCTACGCCAGTAGGCATAGCCTTCGCCGCCACGGCCCGGCGGCCCGACCTTGCCTTCGAGATGCGTGCCGTTGGGGTGGGTCAGGCTCCACGTTTCGCCGGGCTTGATCAGTTCCGCCATGCGGTAGCGGATCTCGGCGATGAGATCGTGCGGCGTGCGCGCCCAGTCGCTCATCAGCAGACCCGTCGTGGTCGCCATATTGCGGACCATCGGCAGCTTCAGCTCCTTGAGGAGCTCGGGAAATTCCTTGAGGTGTTCTTCGGACGAGAGATCGCTGATGTGATTGATCAGCAGATCGGCGCCCTTCAGCGCCGCCTTGACGATCGGCGGAATCTTCCAGGCCGTCTCCGGCGTCGGAATATCGGGCCAGATCACACTGGGCCGGCTCGGCATGTCGGCCCATATCACAGTAGGATGCGCGCCGCGCGCCTGCACTGCGGACTGAATCCATACGATGGTCTGTTCGTCAACGAGATTGCGGCCGCCGTGCAATCCGTCAATCGCCGCGAGAATCAGCACGTTCTGACCGGGCTTCACGACCGCGCAACAATCGAGCATGTCGTTGATCGCGACTGCGGCGTCCGCAGGTACGTAAGCGATCGACATTGGATTCCTCCCGAGATTGCCGGTGCTATTGGGTGCGCGGTCTTCCTGCGGTCGCACCGCCGTCGAGAACGAGCGTCGCGCCGGTTATGTATCGTCCGGCGTTCGACGCGAGAAAGGCGACCATCTCGGCCACGTCACTTGGCTTGCCGTGGTAGCCCATCGGAATGTTCGGAGCCTGCGCTTCAGGATCGGCCCCGGCGCGATGGCGGATCGATCCGGGTGCGATGCAATTGACGGTGATCCCGTAGCACCCGACTTCGAGCGCCAGAGCACGCGTCAGCATGGCCACTGCCGCTTTCGAAGCTGCATAGGCAGCGCCGGTCGCGTAAGGCGATACGCCACTAACCGAGCCGATGTTGACGATCGTGCCATAGCTCTGCCGCCGCATCGCCGGAATGGCTGCGCGGCAACAGAGCATCGTGCCGTCGACGTTCACCCGGAAGGTCTCGCGCCAGGTGTCGAGCTTGTGCGCCTCGATCGTCTCCAGCGAATGATAGGCCGCGTTGTTGCACAGAAGATCAAGCGAGCCGAAGGCCTGCAACGCAGCGTCGATGGCCGCAGCCGCGCCTTGCTCGGAACCTATGTCGGCTTCGATGACCCTGATGCGATCGCCGAATTCCGCCAGAAAAGCCTGCGCACTTGAGCAGGCTTGCTGATCGCGATCGACGGCGACCACTGAGCCGCCGAGCGCGAGAAAATGGCGGACGATCCCAAGCCCGATACCAGACGCGCCGCCTGTGACAACGCTCGAACGCGGATGATTAGGAAGTTTGACCCGACTCATAGTCAGTTACCTCAGGATTGGCTGCGGCCACTTGAATCGGCCATCGAGCGTAGGCGGCTTGAGGCCGGACGCCTCGTAGGACCACACACCGATCTGGTCCATCCAGATGCGGTTGACCGCCTGGCGATCGCGGATCGCCTCCAGGCAGGCGTCCTGCTTTTCCTTCGTGTCGGCGTACTTGGCAAGAATCTCGAGCGGCGCATCGCCGTGACCGCCCTCGGACGAATCCGCTTGATCAGCCGCATCCCAGTGCGCCAGAGCCTTGTCGTCGAGCTTCAGCTTGTTCCAGTTCTTGCGAGAGGTGCGGGCGCGCTCACCGACCCGCTTGATCATCGCCTTGCCGCGCGCGACCTCGTTGCCGGCGATGCTCGCGAAGGCTTCGAGCCAGGGGCGATAGCGGCTCACATATTCGCAACAGCTGATGCGCATCTTGGTAATAGGCGCGCCCTGATAGTTGTAGATGTAGTCGCGATCGAGGCCGAGCGCGACCGCGAAGTCGACAAGACTTTCGTAATGGCCGGTGACGATCGTCGGATCGCGTACTTCCTCCACGAAGGCATTTTCGATCAGATACCGCCGGACTTCTAGGATCGGGCAGTTGCCCGCGATATTGGTCAGCCAGCGCGGAAAGTTCGCGGCGAACACGCAATGCTCGAGGGCGTAGACGCGAGCTCCTTCACGCGTCAGGTGATTGGCGTTGTAGGTCTCGAGCAGGGTCGGGACTGCCCACCGCCCTTCTTCCAATACATCGAGAATGGCCTCCTTGAACTGTTCTACACTACGCATAGAGCTTTCCTCCCGGTCGGTCTACCTCGACGTTATCGCAGCCCAAAACTTTTGCGAAAATCTTCGGGATCCATGTCGTCGCTGCTGACGTGCAACGGAAACAAATCGAGCGCCTTCGCGTCAAGTCGCTTGGCCGATGGCTCCACGTCGCTGCGAGTGGGAACGCGGCCCATGGATTTAAGGATTTCCGACCCCTCTTTGGATAACACCAGATCGACGAATAAATTAGCCGCATTGGGATTTATAGGCCGCGCCGCCAAGGCGATGGAGATCGGTGCTGCGACCAGCGGTTTTACCGCGACCCAGTCAACCGGCGCGCCGCGAGTTCTCAAGCGCTCAACGAGGTGCGCATAAGTGATCGCGATGGGGAACTCCCCGGCCGCGAGCAAGTTGGCAATGAGTACGTTACCGTCGCGAAACGCCAACTTTTGCTGATTGAGTCTGCGCATGAAATCTCCGCCCTTTTTAGCGCCCCATGCGGTCATCATGCCGAAGTACCAGTCGTACGAACGCGGATCGAGCGTAATCTTACCGTCACTCCACTTGGGATCAAGCAGATCGTCCCATGCCGCGGGGGCTTCCGATGCCCGAACGCGTTGGCTGTTGTAAGCAATCGTGTAGTAGTTGTTGTAGATATCGACCCACTGATTTTGTTTGTCTCGGAATTTGTTCGGGTAGGCGGCCAACTCGGACGATCCCATTGTCCCCAGCAGGCCCCGCTTCTGCAGTAAGAGAAGATCGGAAACTTTCCCTGACACCACATCGAAAAGAAAACGCCCCGCACGGCTCTCGGTCAGTATCCGGTTCAGTAGCGGCGCGCTGCCGGCGCGAAAAAAACTCGCGTCGACAAACGGGAATCGGCTGCGATACAACTCGATCAGTTTAGTCGAGTCTTCCGGCTGCATCGCCGTATAAAGAACAAACTTAGCCTCTTTTTTAGCACCGTCGATGGCGGCATTCTGACTTGCTCCGAGCGATAGAGCGGGAAAAAACAGTGAAACAATCATGATTAGGGATAGCGAGATCGCCATGTTCGGAAGCGGGAGGTCACAAAATTTGCAAAGTTTGGCTTCGGATCTTGCAATCATACATTTCCTCAGCGAAAGGCTGCGGGCCGGAGCCAGAGCAATTTCCTCATCGTCGAAGAGCGCCTGATCGAACACGAAGGACACGCCTCCGAGAATGATCGCGCGGAACAGCTCGACGAAATTGTCATGCCTGCCGTCCCACTGGACAATGCCTCGGGAGAGTCATCTGAAAAGAATACCGGTACTGCCATCGTTCACTATTTACGCCCGCACTCTACCTACTCACATCCGCCGATCCAGGCTCCGATACTGAATCGCCTCTGCGATGTGAGCCGCTTCGATGTTTTCCGAGCCGGCGAGATCGGCGATGGTTCTGCCGACTTTCAACACGCGGCTGTAGGCCCGCGCGCTCAGGCCAAGCTTGTTGATGGCGGTTTCCAATAACTTGTCAGCATCCGGTTTGACCGCGCAATAGCGCTTGATCTCCTTAGCCCCCATCTGCGCGTTTGCGTGGATCTTACTGTTTGCGAAGCGCTGCAGTTGGACCTTACGCGCCTGATTGACGCGCTGGCGGATCACCACCGAAGCTTCCCCGGCGTCTTTGCTCGCCAGCTCCTGATAGCGCAGCCCCGGCACCTCGATCTGAATATCGATGCGATCAAGCAGCGGCCCCGACACGCGCGAGCGATAGCGCTGGATCTGCAACGGCGTGCAGGTGCATTCTTTCTGTGGATCGGTGAGAAAGCCGCAGACGCAAGGATTCATCGCGGCGACCAGCATGAATCCCGCGGGGTAATTGATCGAGCCCATGGCTCGCGATACCGTAATGTTGCCGTCTTCAAGCGGCTGGCGCATCACTTCCAAAACATTGCGGCGAAATTCCGGCAGCTCATCGAGAAACAGCACGCCGTTATGGGCAAGCGAGACTTCGCCCGGTTTCGGCACCGTGCCGCCGCCCACCAGACCGGCGTCGGAGATGGTATGGTGCGGCGAACGAAACGGCCGCGTCGCGATGATCGCCTGCCCGTTGAGAATGCCCATGACACTGTGAATTTTGGTCGTCTCGAGGGCTTCGGTCAACGTGAGATCGGGAAGGATCGTCGGCAGCCGTTTGGCGAGCATGGTTTTGCCCGAGCCTGGGGGACCGACGAGAATGACGTTGTGACCCCCGGCCGCGGCCACTTCCAGAGCGCGCTTCACGTGCTGCTGGCCTTTCACATCGTTGAAATCCGCCGGATACTGCGAGTGCTGATTGAAGAGTTCATCTAAGTTGACTGTGGTCGGTGCGAGCGGTCTGGCGCCGTTGAGAAATTCCACCACTTCGGGCAAGTCGCTCACCCCGAGCACCTCGACATCGCTTACCACCGCCGCCTCCGGCGCATTGGCCAAAGGTAAGATCAACCCCTTCACGCTCTCTCGCTTAGCCGCCATGGCGATGGGCAACGCGCCGCGCACCGGTTTGACGGCGCCGTCGAGAGACAGCTCGCCGATCAGCAAATAGTCGTCGAGCCGAATTTTTTCCACGAGCCCCTCCGCCGCAAGAATCCCCACAGCCATGGGCAGATCGTAGGCCGAACCCTCCTTCTTGATATCGGCCGGGGCGAGATTGATGGTGATCCGCTTGGCCGGAAAGGTGTAGCCACAATTTTTGACCGCGGCGCGAATCCGATCTTTACTCTCCTTGACTGCGCCTTCGGCCAAGCCGACGGTCGCCAGTTGAGGCAGCCCGGACGCGAGATCTATTTCGACGGTCACGCGGAGCGCATCGATGCCGTACAAGGCAGCGCTGTTGATCTTGGCAAGCATAGGCACGAGGTGACGCGCGCTGGTACGCTACCAAAGCCCGGCTGATATCACAACTCAAAGAAATTGAAAATGGATAATGGAAAATTGGAAACCAAAGAGAATCCGTCGAGCAGGGTTCGTCAATCCGCCCCTGTCCGATCTGCCCGTCAGTAAAGTTTGACCTCGCCTCCGCAGGTGTGGCACATACGACTGAACTAGACCTTTGATTCATGAGATTTATCAGACGCACGCCGATTCGTACTTTTCTAATATATCCGCTGCTGGTTTTAGTTTGGGAAACTCTCCTCAAGCGCGGCGACATCTACATCGACGCGCGTTTCCTGCCGGTCATGTTGTGGGGTTTCCTGCAGTACTACCTTTGCGGCCGCTATCGCTTGAAGCACGGCGGCGGCGGCCCGGGTATTGAAACGCCTCCCGATCGACTGGTATGGAATGGGCCTTACGCTTTGACGCGTAACCCCATGTACCTGGGCCACATCATTTTTCTGATCGGCCTTAGCTTAGCTTTTCGCTCCTGGTTTGCCGCGTTGATAACTGTGGCGACCGCGATCTGGTTTCATCGCCGCGTTTTGATCGATGAAAAGAAGCTGCCCGGCCGACTGGGACCGCCTTATCTGGAATATCAGCAAAGGGTGAAGCGCTGGATTCCCGGCATTTTCTGACTCTGGGCATAAGGGATCCAGTGTTCACGCGGCCTCCGCGGCACCTAGTATGCTCGATGAAACTCGTCTACAGATACAGTTATAAAGTAAGCGGAGGTTACATCTCATGCCAAGCCGAACTGGCGGCATCGACCCAGACAGCCTGCTCAAAGTAATTCACGCCCGGCGTAGCGTCCGCGTCTACAAAAGCGGCAAAGTCAGCGACCAACAGCTCGCAGCGATTCTTGAAGCCGCGCGTTGGGCGCCCTCCGGCGCCAACACGCAGCCCTGGGAAATCGTCGTCACCCGCGATCGAAAAAAGATGAAGCGCATTCGCGCGATTTACGACAACGAGTGGAAGCAACGAAAGCGCGAAGATCCGCTCACCTACAAGGGACTGAAAAAAGATTACGTCGGCGATGTCAGCATTGTCCTGCTCGTGTGCGGCGATGCGCGCACCAAGCAGGTCTATTTGACTACGCGCCAGCCGGCAGATCGAGAAAAACTTTTTCAGGCAAGCATCGCCAATGCAGTCCAGCAGATGATGCTCACGGCCGCAGCCATGAATTTGGGCACAGTCTGGGTTTCGGTGCGCGAGGAGGTCGAGCCTGAGCTGCGCCAGCTATTCCAAATTCCTTCTGAGTTGCGTTTGCTGTGGGTCGTGCCGATCGGGCATGCGCGCAGCTGGCCTCCTGCCAAACCGCGGCGCAAGGTGAGCGCATTCACCCATTTCGAATTGTATGACCGCAGTAAACTCCGGAGCGAGGCGGACATTCGTCCGTGGCCGAAAAGCTAACATTGAGCCGGATTCCCGTCGAGCCGTTCGTGAGAGCTAAATTTTTCTACGGCTGGATCATCGTCGGCATTTCCATGGTCGCGGGCTTTCTCGGCTCCGGCGTAAGCAACGTGACGATGGCGGTAGTGCTAAAGCCGATCAGCGAGGACCTGCAATGGAGCCGTGCGCTCACTTCCTCGGCGATCACTTTGGGCTCGATTGCCGGCGGCCTGCTCGCCCCGATTATCGGTCCCATCGCAGACCGCCTCGGACCTCGATTTTTGCTGCCGTGCGGCGCCGCGCTGGTCGGCGCGTTGGTGATGGCGTTGAGTCTGTCGCACGCGCCTTGGCATTTCTACGCCGCCTTCGTGCCCGCACGCGCGCTCGCCGAAGCGCTGCTCACCGGAGTGGTGCCGATGACCGCCGTGGCCAACTGGTTTTACGCCAAGCGCCCCCGCGCCCTCGGCCTCGTCGCCCTGTCCATTCCGCTCGGTTCTTTCGCGCTGTCGCTGTTCTATCAGAGCATGATCGCAGCGTACGGGTGGCGCAGCGCGTTTTTTACGCTTGGTGCCGCCTTGTGGCTGTGCGTTTTGCTGCCTGGAGCGTTGCTGTTGCGCCGTCAACCCGAAGACATGGGCTTGCTCCCGGATGGAGCGCCCGAACCGAGGGAGAACGCCACTGACAACAGCGGCGGCGCAGCAAGCCCGGCGCCAATTTTAGAGCACAGCACGAGCTTGCGCGAAGCGGCGCGCACCGGCGCGTTCTGGCTGCTCGTCGCTGCCGCCGCTTTTTCTTCCCTCTCCACCGGCGGCGTGGCGTTTCACTTGGTGGCGTATCTGACGGACGTGGACATTTCTCCCGCTCTAGCGGTCGGGGCGCTCAGTCTCATGGCGTTGACGGGCGCTTTCGGGAGCGGCCTATGGGGCACCCTGGCCGAGAGAGTCCACCCCCGCCCGCTGGCGATTTTTACCATGTGTCTAGCGGCAGCAGCCGTCGCCCTGCTCACCCAGGTGCGTGCGGTAACGATGGCGGTCGTGGCGGCCGTCTTGTTTGGCCTATCCGCGCGCGGCGGTTTCGTCCTGATGCATATTCTCATCGCGCGCTACTACGGACGCCGCTCCTTCGGCGCAATCAGTAGTGTGCTCGAGCCGTTTCACAAGGGCAGCCTCGGCGTCGGTGCTTTGATCGCCGGCTTGGGCTTTGATCTCACCGGCAACTACCGCCTGGTGTTCTGGCTGTTTGTGACAAATTATCTGATTTCGGCGACGTTGGCCTTCTTCGCGCGCCAACCGTCCGTCGCGGCCGACGCTGCGCCCGCTTCTTGAAAGTGGCGCAAATGACTTATTGAATCGAGAGCAGCCGATCAAAAAACGACCGGTAACGGCGCAGCGCCAGCCTCAGCTCCTCGGTTGAAGCCTTATCCGAATGCTCCCACTCGGATTCGAGGCGGCTTCGCTGATCGCTGAAGCGCTGGGCAAGGTGCTGCAAGATTTCGGCAATCAACTCGTCCGCGTGCTCGACTGCCTGGCGCGGCTCATCGACGAAACCGGTTTGCACGTTCTGCCAGCGTTCGCGGAAATTCCGCTCCTCATCATTGGAAAACAGGGGATTTCTCTGCTCGCCGTTGCCATGGGTTACCTGAGGCGGTACTTTCGCGGCATCCGCCGTGACCATGGGGCGGTCTGAAGTGGACTCTCGAACACGCTCCGCTTCCGGCTCGGCATCAACCCGTGCCATATCTTTGGTCGTTAATTTTCTATGGGTTTCAGCTTCCATCGTGATCCTCCTTGAATCAGTGGCTTGGTTGAGCTGTGGAAGGTTTGCCTTTGCCCCGCTTGCCGAGCCAGCTCTTATCGCGTTTGTGTTTGTCCCTGCTCGGCTCGTCCGATCCGAGCAGGTCTTCAAACAAAGCTCGGTAATGCACCAGGGCCTCGCGCAGTTCTTCTGTGCTTACGGCTGCGGCCTTGCCGCGCTGAGCGATGCGGTTGGCCGCGCGGTAGTTTTCCACCACATGAGGGTGATCGACGGACAGGTCGGCGGCGGATTGTTCGAAGTCGGCTAGCGGATAACCGCAGCGCCGCATCACCTCTTCGACTAACCTGTGCGCATCGGCAACCGCGCTCTCCGGCCGGTCAACAAAGTGGGCTTGGACTGCGCGCCACTCCTCGCGATAGCGAACTTGTTCAGCAGCCGGTAAGGCGACGATGGTATAATTGCGCAAACGCTTCTCGCGCCTGCTCAACTCCGCCTCGGCGCGGTCCTGACTCCGCATCGTGCTTACGGTTCTGTCGTACTCGGGACCGAACCTCTCCCGCAGACGCTGCGATCTCTGCCGCCGTGCCACGTACCAGACCAGCGCGCCGACCGCGATGGCAGCGACGAGTATCAGAATAACTATGGTTTCCGTCGTCATAGACATTCCTCGCTCAAGAAGATCAGCTCATCTTCAGCGCAAAACGAATGCCATTCGAAAACAACTTTGCCACGCGAGTAAGTTCAAATCTTACGTCACATTTCTGCAACGAATCGGCGCCGCGCATCTCATGGATAGGACGCCGGATCTGCGCTCGCGCATCCAGGGAGGGCTTTGAAAGACGATCAAGCCGCGTCGGTTCAATCGCCGAGCTCGCGGCTTGATCTCAAGAAAGGCTTGCAGGTGTGGGCTTGTCAGCGCCGGGGCGCAACCCTGCCGTAGGGGGCGACCATGGGGCTCAGCGATCAAACCGCAGCGAAGATCTTACTACGTGTCGTTTGCGAGTTCGTGAGCGATGCTCAAAAAATGCTCATGCGTTCCCGCGCCCATCTCTTCTGCCTCATGGGTTTCGAAGGTTTTGAGCAACTGGCTTTGTTCGTCTGCGGGTATGACTTCGTCAGCCATGCGAAACAGAATCTCGTCTTCCTTTTGGATATGCTCTCGCAACAATCGGAGATAGTTGCGCGCGTTCTCGAACAGCGCCTCCTCCGCGCTTCGATCGCCGGCTTCGATCCCGGCAAGCGCCGCGGCCATGCCCCGCACCAATAACCGGCCTTCCTCGTGCTCCAATAACATCATACCCACCGGACCTCCATCGCGCGGAATGCCGTGCGATTCGAGCGCCGGAAACAGAACTTTTTCTTCTTTAATATGGTGACATTGATCGGCAAAGCCGCGGATGAACTCGAGCGCTTTTTTCCATGCCGCTAATGAATCGATCGCCGGCCGGTGGGTCATTTTGTCGATCACTTCAAGCACGCTTTCGATGATCCGATGTTCGTCGCTCAGCAGTGCGGTCGCCTTCTCCGTTCGATGATGACCGCAGGCGCTTTCTGATTCATGCCTGGAGTGCGCACGGGTGGTTTGGTTTTCCATAGCCATGTCTCCTCTCCCAACGCTTGGGTTGATAAACGCAATACGGATCGCTCTGCATCGGATCGCCGGTAACGGCATAGGCCCGCGAGCGGCTTCCGCCGCAGATCGTTTTGAATTCGCACACGCCGCATTTGCCCTTGAGCTGGGCAAAATCCCGCACCATGCGAAAGACCGGCGAAGTGCGATAGATCTCCGCCAAAGATTGGCTTCGAATGTTGCCGCCGACAAGGTTCAAGAAACCGCTCGGCTGGACATCGCCCCGGTGCGAAACGAACACCACGCCCTTGCCGTCATTGACGCCGAGCGGCGCGCGCACGATACGCGCGCGCGAGGCCGCCATAGCTATGTCGGACGGCGTCGAGTGCTTGGTTTCGACCTGGACGAGCAATTCTTCGACCGAGACCCCTAGTTCGGCGGCGCGCCTCTCTAGCAACACTCGGCGGTAGTGATAGCCTTCGCGCGGCGTAATATCGAAGCTCGCTGTCTTGCTCAAGTCATAGAGCCAGTGGAACAGCGCTTCGAACTGCCGCGCGTTCAGATTGAGCCGCCGGACCTCCGGCCGGGCCGCCCGCCCCACTGTGATCAATAGAAACAACGCCCATAGTTTGATGTCACGTTGGGCGATCATTTCCGCGATGGCCGGCAAATCGGTCAATACGTGGCGAGTCACCGTGGTATGAATCTGCGATTCCAAACCGAACTCGCGGCACCAATCGAGGATTTTGACCGTGCGGTCAAATGAACCGCTGACGCCGCGAAAGCGGTCGTGGCTCGCCGCGTCTTTGCCGTCGAGGCTCACCGCCAAGCGAATCAGTCCCGCATCAGCAAAGCGCCGAACCGCCTCTCGAGTGATCAGCGGGGTCGCCGAGGGTGTCATGGCAACGCGCAGCCCCTCGTTTCGAGCATACGCAATGATGTCGAAAATATCGCCGCGTTTGACTGGATCGCCGCCGGTCAAGACGAAAATCGGATACGGCGGGCCGAAGCCTTTGACGCTTTGAATCAATCCTCGCGCCTCGGCAAAACCGAGCTCGCCGATGTTTCGCTGTGAATCGGCCTCGGCGCGGCAGTGAATGCAGGCGAGGTCGCATGCCCGGGTCGCCTCCCAAATCACCGTGAAGGGGCGCTCGTTATAGTCCACAAAGACATTGACGAGCAGAATGCGTGCCATCACACGCAAGGAACAAATCCCTGCGCGAGTTCACCGCCTCGGATAATTTTTCCGAGATTCGCCAATTCGCCGAAGCGTTCTTCTTAAAACTCGGAAAATTTCAAGCCGTTGGGCGCTTCTTCTTGGCGAAGCGCGCCGGTATTCGTGGCCTTGGAATTGCTCTACTGCAAAAACAAACGATCGTGAAAAGTTTCACTGTCACGGCGCGTACTGAGAATTGTCGCGCTCATCATCATCGGAGTTCACTGCATGTTCGTGCGCGCTTTGGATCGAGCAGCAATCCCGGTCTTGTTTGAAGCGGAGGGGCAACAGCGATGAAGCGGATTTTTTTGCCAATCGGCCTGGCATGGGCGAGCGTGCTCGCGGTTGCACTGACGCAGACCGCCGAATTAAAAGCGCCGCCGGTTTCGCCCAAGCTGGTCGCAGCCGGCAAGCAGCTCTATGGGCAACAGTGCGCCGCATGCCACGGTACGACGGGCCGCGGCGACGGCGAAGCGGCTTATTTGTTGTACCCCAAGCCGCGCGATTTTGTCGCGGCGAGATACCGCCTGGTTTCCACATGGGATCGTGTGCCGACGGACCAGGACTTGTTCGAAACCATCACGCGCGGCATGCCCGGTTCGGCCATGCCGTCATGGGGCCATTTGACGCCTGACCAGCGCTGGGGCCTGGTTTATTACATCAAGTCGCTGGCGGAAAAACCGCTGGCCATCAAGCCGCAAAAGAGCCCCGCCGCCGATGGCAGCGGCGGTCAGGGCGTTATTCAACCGCCGCCGGCGCCGCCCTTCGATGCCGCCGCGAAAACGCGCGCCCTCGAGCTGTACAAAGACGCCTGCGCTTCATGCCATGTAGCCTCGGGCCGCGGCGACGGCACCGAGAAACAGATCGATGACGAAGGCTACCCGACTCGCCCGCGCGATCTCACCGCGGGGATA
>Ga0073934_10002805_pt1 | contig 34424 bp, 34 predicted proteins | sample LarsenN4metaG_FD_76834 | JGI IMG/M metagenome (GOLD analysis project Ga0073934, IMG submission 76834) | Hot spring sediment bacterial and archeal communities from British Columbia, Canada, to study Microbial Dark Matter (Phase II) - Larsen... ...
GACGTGCAGGCACCGTACTGCGTCACGCGCCCTTCGTGCAGCGTGGCCACGTGGCCGCCGAGCAGCAGGGCCTCCGCCGGCTCGGTGGTGGCGTAGACGACGGTGCAGCCCTGGCTTGCGAAGAGGCGCGGCAGCTCGTCGCGCAGCGCCTCGCGTAGCTTGTAGTCGAGGTTGGCCAGCGGCTCGTCGAGCAGCACGAGGTCGGCGTCCTTCACGAGCGCGCGGGCCAGCGCCGTGCGTTGCTGCTGCCCGCCCGAGAGCTCGCTCGGCCGGCGGTCGAGCAGCGCCGACAGGCGCAGCATCTCGGCGATGCGGCCGACCCGTTCACGGACCTGCGCGGCCGGCACGCCCGCCACCCGCAGCGGCGAGGCGATGTTGTCGAACACCGAGAGGTTCGGGTAGTTGATGAACTGCTGGTACACCATCGACACGCGGCGCCGCTGCACCGGCACGCCGGTGACGTCGCGCCCGCCGAACCAGACCTCGCCCGCGGTGGGCCGGACGAGGCCGGCCATCAGCCGCAGCAGCGTGGTCTTGCCGGCCAGCGTCTCGCCCAGCAGCGTGTTGAAGCCGCCGGGCGAGAGCGCGAGCGAGGTCGGGTGGATGTGGGTCTCGCCGTCGACACGCAGCGAGACCTGGCGCAGTTCGAGCGACACGTCGTGGGACCGTCGAAGCGAAGGACCGGTCGATGGCGCGGCGCGCGGCGGGGAGGGCGCGGCACGCCCTCCCGTTGGCCGCCGCGCCGGGCGGAGGCGCCTACTTCTTTTCCGCCCAGCGCTTGACGATCTCCTCGTAGGCCATCGTCACGCCCTTGGGCTTCTCGTTGGCGAGCTTCGCCTTCGGGCCGTCGGGCTTGCCGAGCCACTCGCTCGCCGCCACCGGCTTGTTCAGGCGCGGGCCGCAGCCGCCGTAGGTCTTGGCCTTCTCGTCGGCCTCCTGCATGCGCGCCATCACGAGGTCCATCTCCTCGGCCAGCCGGTCCATCGCCTTCTGCGGCGTGAAGGCGCCGGAGTTCACGTCGCCGATCTGCTGCCACCACAGCTGCGCGAGCTTGGGGTAGTCGGGCACGTTCACGCCGGTGGGCGTCCACATCACGCGGTCGGGCGAGCGGTAGAACTCGACCAGGCCGCCCAGCTTGGGCGCGCGCTCGGTGAACGAGGCGTGGCGCACCGTGCTGTCGCGGATGAAGGTGAGGCCGGTGTGGCTCTTCTTCGTGTCGACGGTCTTGCTGACGACGAACTGGGCGTACAGCCACGCGGCCTTGCGGCGGTCGACCGGCGTGCTCTTGAACAGCGTCCACGAGCCGGCGTCCTGGTAGCCGAGCTTCATGCCGTCCTGCCAGTAGCTGCCCTTGGGGCTCGGCGCCATGCGCCACAGCGGCATGCCGGCGTCGTCGACCGTGTTGTTGCCGTCCTTCTTCGGCGCCACCATGCTGGCGGTGAAGGCCGTGTACCAGAAGATCTGCTGCGCCACGTTGCCCTGCGCCAGCGCCGGCAGCGACTGGTAGAAGTCGTAGTCGGCGGCGCCGGGCGGCGCGTACTTGCGCAGCCACTCGTCCCACTTGGCGATCGCGTAGACGGAGGCCGGGCCGTTGGTCTCGCCGCCACGGCTCACGCTCGCACCCTGCGGGTTGCAGCTGCCTTCGGGCATGCGGATGCCCCACTCGTCGATCGGGCGGCCGTTCGGCAGGCCCTTGCTCGAGGCGCCGGCCATCGACAGCCAGGCGTCGGTCATGCGCCAGCCGAGGTCGGGTGCGCGCTTGCCGTAGTCCATGTGGCCATAGATGCGCTTGCCGTCGATCGTCTTGACGTCTTCGCTGAAGAACTTGGCGATGTCCTCGTAGGCGCTCCAGTTCACCGGCACGCCGAGCTCGTAGCCGTACTTGGCCTTGAACTTGGCCTTGAGCTCGGGCTTGTCGAACCAGTCCTTGCGGAACCAGTAGAGGTTGGCGAACTGCTGGTCGGGCAGCTGGTAGAGCTTGCCGTCGGGGCCGGTGGTGAAGCTGGCGCCGATGAAGTCCTTGATGTCCAGCGTCGGCAGCGTCACGTCCTTGCCGTCGCCGGCCATCCAGTCGGTGAGGTTCACCGCGCTCTGCAGGCGCGAGTGCGTGCCGATCAGGTCCGAATCGTTGATGTAGGCGTCGTACAGGTTGCGGTTGGTCTGCATCTGCGTCTGCACCGCCTGCACGACCTCGCCTTCACCCAGCAGCTGGTGGTTGACCTTGATGCCGGTGATCTCGAAGAAGGCCTTGGCCAGCACCTTGGCCTCGTACTCGTGCGTCGGGATCGTCTCCGACAGCACGTTGATCTCCATGCCGACGAAGGGCTTGGCGGCGGCGATGAACCACTCCAGCTCCTTGAGCTGGTCTTCCTTGGAGAGCACGGAGGGCTGGAACTCGCTGTCGATCCACTTCTTGGCCGCCTCGACGCCGCCGGCGGCCGCCGCCGGCGTGGCTGCCGCGGGCGCCGCAGCGCCGGGAGCGGCAGGCGCGGACTCCTTCTTGCCGCAGGCCGCCAGGGCGATGACGGCCGCGAGCGCCAGGGCGCTGGGCGCAGGATGGAACTTCATCGTGTGTCTCCTCTTCGGGTGTCGTGGATTCGACCGCCCGCGACGGGCGCGGTGCAGCGCGGCGGACTGTGTCGCGCGTGCAATGCGATGTCAATCGCGCCGAATCGAAAAGAAGCGCGGATGCTCGCAAACCCTGATGGGCGGCGCGCCCGGCGCGGGCGTGGCGTCGTGGCGGCGCGACGGTGTCACGCGCGTGTCACGACGGTGGCGACGGTCCGGTCCCGGGGTGTACGGGCGCTTCCGCCCACGCCGCGGTGCAGCAGTGCGGCGTGTTCGTTTGTTTTCGCTTTGCGCGCCGCCTACACTGGCACCTGATGTCCCCGAAGGCGATGGTCCCCAACCCGCGCCAGGCCGCGCTGCTCGAGGCCGTGCGCGCGCACGGCTCGGCCAGCGTGGACGAGCTGGCGCAGCGCTTCAACGTGACGCTGCAGACGGTGCGCCGCGACGTCGGGCTGCTCGCCGACGCGGGGCTCCTGGTGCGTTTCCACGGCGGCGTGCGCACGCCCGGCTCGACCACCGAGAACATCGGCTACCTGCAGCGCCAGCGCCTCAACCACGTCGCCAAGCAGCGCATCGCCGAGGCGGTGGCCGAGCGCGTACCCGACGAGTGCTCGCTGTTCGTGAACATCGGCACCACCACCGAGGCCGTGGCCGAGGCGCTGATGCGCCGGCGCCGGCGGCTGCGCGTGATCACCAACAACCTCAACGTCGCGGCGATCCTCTCGGACAAGCCCGATTTCGAGGTCATCGTCGCCGGCGGCATGGTGCGCTCGCGCGACCGCGGCATCATCGGCGAGGCGACGGTCGACTTCATCCGCCAGTTCCGCGTCGACATCGGCCTGATCGGCATCTCGGCCATCGAGGTCGATGGCACCCTCCGCGACTTCGACTACCGGGAGGTGAAGGTCGCGCGGGCGATCGTCGAGTCGTCGCGCCAGGTGTGGCTGGCGGCCGACCACAGCAAGTTCAACCGCCCGGCGATGGTGCAGCTGGCGCGCCTGAGCGAGATCGACGCGCTGTTCACCGACCAGGCACCGCCGGCACCGTTCGATGCGCTGCTCGGCGAAGCCGGCGTCGAGCTCGTGGTGGCCGGCGAGGCGCCGCCGCCGCGGGCCGCGGCGACGGGCGAGGCCCGCACCGCCCGCGCCGGTGCGGCAGGTCGCGCCGCGCTGCCGCCGCGCTAGCCCGCCACGCCCGTCATTGCGGCCGCCGCGGCCGGCGATCCCAGCGCAGCGCGGCGACCCGCGCCACCGCGGCCGTGCGGCAGCCCAGGGGCAGCCGGCCCGCGCGGCCGGCCCGGCCGGCGGCACAATGCCCGCGGGGAGGCCCACGTCGAGGCCGACCGCGAGCCCGACCTTGAGCCCACCCTCCGCGACCTCGTTCGTCATCCGCCGCGCCGTGCCCGACGATGCCGAGGCCATCGCACGCATGTACGCCGAGCCGGAGGTGCAGGCCAACCTGCTGCAGATGCCGTTCCCGACCGTGGGCGGGGTGCGCGAATGGCTGGTCGAGCGCCAGGGGCGCGGCCGCGCCGACGTGCATCTCGTCGCCGAACGGGCCGGCACCGCCGTGGCGCTGGCGGGGCTCGACGAGGTCAGCACGCAGCTGCGGCGGCGTCACGTGCGCGGCCTGGGCATGGCCGTGGCGCGCTCGGCGCAGGGGCAGGGCGTGGGCAAGGCGCTGATGGGGGCGCTGCTGCAATGGGCCGACGAGTGGGCGCAGGTGCTTCGCATCGAGCTGTCCGTCTACACCGACAACGCCGCGGCCATCGCGCTGTACCAGCGCTTCGGCTTCCGCATCGAGGGCACGCACCGCGGCTACGCGATGCGGCGCGGTGCGTACGCCGACGTGCACGCGATGGCCCGCCTGCACCCCCAGCCGCCGCGACTGGCCTGGCCCGAGGAGCCCGCATGAGGCGCATCCCGGCCGCAGCCGCGCGGGCGGCGCCGGCGCTGCCGCCGCCGCGGTGCAATGCCCCTGGAGGCGCGCACCGCCAGTTCGACGGCACGGCGCCGGCCCGCCTGCGGCGAGACGTGCCCGATGGCGTGCAGCCGGGGAAGGGCGTGCACATCGGAGGCCGGCCCGAGGCGCGCGCCGCCGCGCGGGCGCGGCTCGTGCGCTTCCGGCGCGAGACACGGGGGCGGGCGGCATGAGCGGCGAAGCCCGGCCCGACGACGGCTTCGACGCGCTGGCCGCCCTGTGCGAGCGGCTGGTGGGCTTCGACGACACGCTGCACGTGCACCACGTCGACGGCTGGCTCACCGCGATGGCCGCCGGCCCGGTGCGCCTGGCCACCGAAGACTGGCTCGAGCGCCTCTTCGGCGACACCTTCGAGCGCACCTTCGCCGATCCGGCCGACCGCGAGCAGGCGCTCGCCGTGCTGCAGCGGCGGCTGCGCGCGTTGCACGAGATGCTCGACGCCGAGGCCCTGCTGGACCACCCGGACGACCTGCGCCTCGACCCCTTCTTCGACGACTGGACCGATGACGACCGCCGCCGCCTCGTCGACGAAGGCCACGCGACGGCCGAGGAGGCCGCTGTGCTGCAGGCGGGCTCGCTGTGGGCCGAGGGCGTGCTCGATGGCCTGGACGACCTGGCCGGCGTCTGGCAGCTGCCCGAGGGCGACGACAGCGAGTTCGCGCAAGAGTACGCGGCCCTCGTCGACCAGGTGGACGCGCTGCTGCTCGGCCCCGACGACGCCGACTGGAAGGCATTCGTCGAGCGCTACCACCGCGGCACCGCGCCGACCCGCGACGACTTGCTCACCAACGCCTGCTTCGCGTTGCAGGACCTGCGCGTGCTGCTGCTGGACCACGGCCCGAGGCCCGAGCCGCGGCGCGTGGGCCCGCAACCCGGCCGCAACGACCCCTGCCCCTGCGGCAGCGGCAAGAAGTTCAAGAAGTGCCACGGCGCGGCGGCGTGAAGCGGGCGGCGGGTGGGCGATGCCGCGCCGGAGTGGCGGGCCGCACCGCCGGCGAGGCCCCCGGCCCGAAGGACCGGCCGTGACGGTGCTCGTCGCCGGCTCGCTGAACCTCGACCTCGTCGGCCGTGCGCCGCGCATCCCCGGGCCCGGCGAGACGGTGCTCGGCAGCACGCTGGCCCGCTTCCAGGGCGGCAAGGGCGGCAACCAGGCCGTGGCCGCCGCGCGCCTGGGCGCGCGCGTGCGCTTCTTCGGGGCCGTGGGGCGCGATGCCGCGGGCGACGAACTGCTGGCCGGCCTCGCGGCCGAGGGCATCGACGCCACCGGCGTCGTGCGCGTCGAGGCCCCGAGCGGCGCGGCGCTCATCACGGTCAGCGCGGCCGGCGAGAACGCGATCACCGTGCTGCCCGGGGCGAACCTGCTGGCGCCGGGCCCCGGGCCCGGTGCGCCGGGCGAGGCGCCCGACGGCGCGCCGGGCCACGATAGAGCCTGGGACGGTGCACGCTTGCTCGTGCTGCAGATGGAAATCCCGCCCGCGGCCAACCGCGCGTGGGCCGAGGCGGCGCGGGCGCGGCAGGTGCCGGTGCTGTTGAACGCAGCCCCGGCCGGCGCCGAGGCCGTGGCGCTGCTGCCGCTGGTGGACCTGTTGCTGGTCAACGAGGGCGAGCTGGCGCAGCTGTGCGCGCTCGCCGGCTGCGGCGAAGCGGCCCTCGGCCCGGCAGCGGTGGTGACGACGCTCGGCGAGCGCGGGGTCCGGCTGCGCCATCGCGGCCGCGAGTGGGCCGTGCCGGGGCGCGCCGTCGACATCGTCGACACCACCGGGGCCGGCGACACCTTCGTCGGCGCGCTGGCCGCTGCGCTGGCCGCGGGCCGCACGCTCGCCGCAGCCGCGGTCGAGGCCAACGCGGCGGCGGCCCTGTCGTGCACGCGCGCAGGCGCGCGCGGCGGCATGCCCACGCGCGCCGAGCTCGAAGCCGCGCTGGCCCGGGCCTGACCGGTCGGTCCACTCCCCGGGAACCTCTCGAACAGGAGCGAGCAAGATGATTCGATGCAGACGCATGGCCGCGGCGGTGGTGACGACCGTGGCCGCGCTGGCCGCGGTGACCGCCGCCGCGCCCGCGCTGGCGCAGAAGCGCACGCTGGTGCTGTCGACCTACGGCCTCAACAACGACCTCTTCAAGCGCATCGTCTACGAGCCGTTCGGCAAGCTGTGCAACTGCGAGATCGTGCTCGAGACCGGCAACGCCGCCGACCGCCTCGCCAAGCTCGACGCGCGCAGGGCCAACCCGAACGTCGACGTGGTGCAGATCACCGACTTCCTGGCGCTGGACGCCTCTCGAAAGGGCCTCCTGCAGCCGATCGACCCCAGGAAGCTGAAGAACCTCGACGAGATCTACGACTTCGGCCGCGATCCGCTGCGCAACCAGGAGGCGGTGGCCTACACGGTGTACTCGGTGGGCCTCGTCGTGCGCACCGACAAGCCGAGCAGGGAGATCAAGGCCTGGAAGGACCTGTGGAAGCCCGAGCTGAAGGGGCGCGTCATGCTCGCGAACATCACCGGCAACCAGGGCCTGGCGCAGCTGTTCATGGTCGACCGTGCGTGGAACGGCTCCGGCGGCGACATGGGCACGGGCTTCGGGAAGCTCGGCGAGCTGAAGCCGAACGTCGTCACCTACTACACCCAGACGGCGCAGATGACGGCACTCTTCGCGCAGGACGAGGCGTGGGTGGCGCCGGTCGGCCGCTTCGGCTGGCTGAACCTGAAGAAGACGGGCAAGCCCCTGGCGTGGGTCGTGCCCGCCGAGGGTCAGGTCGGGATGATGAACACGATGAGCATCGTCAAGGGCAGCAGGAACGCCGACCTCGCGCACCAGCTGATCGACTTCTGGCTCAGCCGCGAGGTGCAGGAGGCGCTGGCCAACGAGCTCGCGGACTCGCCGGTGAACCGCAACGCGAGGATCAGGCCCGAGGCCGCCGACGCGCTCACCTGGGGCAAGGCGCAGATCGACTCGCTCGTGTTCATGAAGCCCGAGACGGTCGTGCGCGAGCGCGCCGGCTGGGTGACGCAGTGGAACCGGATGATCGCCGCGAAGTGATCGCCGCGAGGCGAGGCGGGGCCGGCCCGGCCGGCCGCCGCCTCGCACGGCGCCTGCCGTTCAGGGGGTGAGGGCGATCGCGGCATCGGCGCGCACGAGCCCGCGGCCCACGGGGTCGCAGGCGCCCAGCGCGCCGCAGCTGGTGTCCCAGACGATGTCGGTGAAGTGGTCGAAGTCGTAGACCAGGCGCGAGCCCACCGCCGGGACCGGCATCGCGGTCGTCTTCAGGATCGACTCCACCTGCGCCTGCGAGAGGGCGGGGTTCTTCTGCAGCATCAGCGCCGCCACCGAGGCGACGTGCGGCGTGGCCATCGAGGTGCCGCCGACGTAGAAGAAGTTGCCCGAGTTGCGGCCGCGCAGCGCCCCCTGGCCGCTGGACCACCAGGGCAGGTGGTTGTAGCCGGGCGTGCCGGGGAAGGGGCCGCGCACCCAGGAGCCCGGGGCGAGCACGTCGAGCTGCTGGCCCGCCGACAGGATGGCGCGGCTGCTGAAGTCGCTGACGTACACCTCGTTCAGCGGCGTCGGCTCGGCAACCTGGCCGCTGCCGGGCAGCATCGGCGCGCCCGGGTACTGCAGCCACCACATGCGGTAGCGCGGGCCCGAGCCCGGGAACAGCCACTCGCCGGTCCAGCCCACCGAGCCGGCGGAGATCACCGGCGCGTAGGCGCCTGGATAGCTCATGCCGGCGGTGCCCTCGTTGCCGGCCGCGGCGACGACGATCACGCCGTTGGCGATGGCGCGGTCGAGCGCGGCCTTCTCCACGGCATCGAGCGCGCCACCGCCCAGGCTCATGTTGACGACCATCGGCCGGTAGCCGGCAATCGCGAGGTCGGTGACGTGGTCGAGGCCGGCGGCCACCATCTCGGCCGTGCCGAAGACGGCGGGCCCGCCCTGCGCCAGCGTCGGGTCGGGGCAGCGCGGCGCGGCCGGTACCTGGTAGTCGGCCAGCACCTTCACCGGGATGATCGTCGCCTCCGGTGCGATGCCCCGCACCTGGATCGGCGGCAGCGGGAAGCCGGCGGCCGCGTCGAACTCGCTGCGGTAGCTGTAGCCGATGATCGTGCTCGCCACGTGCGTGCCGTGCGTCGAGCCGGTCGAACCGACCCACGTCGTGCGGCGCAGCGGGCCGACTTCCACCTCGGTCTGGCAGGGGTTCGCGCCGGCACGGAAGGTGACCGACTGCTCGAAGCCGGCGCCCAGGTGCTCGGCGATGCGCGCGCGCGGGAAGTAGTCGCGCCAGTTGGGCACGAGGCCGGTGTCGAGCACCGCGACATAGACGCCGTGGCCGGTCTGCGTGACGTTCTCGATGTCGATCAGGTCCGAGTCCCAGGTCGGGTAGCCGCCGGCCGTCGAGGTCGAGTTGGCGAACGGGTTGCCCGCGACGGCGGCACCGGCGACGGCCGCGAGGGCCAGGGCGAGGGATCGGACGGTCGGCTTCATGCGCTCTCCCCACGGATGGACGGCCGCGCTCGGCGACATGCCGAGCGGGCGTCGATGCTGCGCGCGGGTCACGGGCGCGTCAACGCGCCGACCCTGCCGCTGCATCGACCGGCGGCCCGCGAATGGGGGGGTGCGCCCTCGGGCGCCTGCGCCGGCGGGCCGCGCGTGCAACGCGCGCACCTCGCGGTCGACGGGGTCGTGCTCCATGAATCATGGCCGTTAGCCCCCGGGCACGCGATCGCGCGGGGCGTGCTCGATCCACGCGAGCGAGCGGGCGCGCAGGACGTGAGCCGCGTTTCCGGGCCCGGTCCGGGAAGCGTCGGGCCGGCGCCGGCCCGGCCCGGCTCGCCGGCCGAACCATGTCGCCGCCGGTTGACCTCGCGCAAGAGCCGGCGCGTGGGCAGGCGCATCCTTGTGCCTCGGCACCTACTCAGGAGGAAATCAGATGCCCACGCGCAAGCCCCGCAATCCCGAGCTCGCGAAAGCCGTCGACAACCTCGGCGCTGCCGGCCGGCACCTGCGCAACGCGGTGCAAGGCAAGGTCGAAGCGCTGCGCGGCGTTGCCGCCGACGAGATCGCCCGGGCCAAGGCCGCGTTGCTGAAGCGGACCAACCTGGCGCAGGACCGTGTCGAGGCGGTGCTGAAGAAGACCGAGGACCGCCTGCACAAGGCGATCGTCGGGGCGCAGAAGGCGCTGGATCGCGCGGTGGCCCAGGCCGAGAAGCGCAGCAAGGCCGCGGCGCCCGCGCCGGCGAAGAAGGCGGTTCCGGCAAGGAAGCGTGCGGGGACGGGCGCCCGCAAGACGGCCGCGGCCAGGAAGGCGTCGGCCGAGAAGGCCTAGAAGGCGTCGCGCCCGCGTCCTTCGTGCCGGGCATCTCCCGGCGCGGGGGACGGTGGCGGGCGCGAGCGGACTAGATCGTCGCCATCGCCGGCTGGGGCGGCCCTGCCGGCGCGTCGGACTGCGCAGGCGGCGGCGATCGCGGCGCGTCGTCGAACTCCATGTCCAGGGTCGCCGGGTCGAGTTCCGTCACCTCGGGTTGCGGCTCGATCAGGAACGACGAGATCGGCCGCAGCAGGTCATCGGCCTCGGCGCGGCGCCGGCCGTCCAGCGCGGCCTGCAGTTCGGCGAGCAGCAGCGCGATGTCGGGCGGTGGCGGCGGCGCGACCAGGCCCTGCAGCTGGCGCAGCATGCTCTGCAGCGTCGAGATCGACAGCGCGCGCATGAACGACGCGTCGCCCTGCCCGAGCCGTTGCTCGAGCGCGGCCAGGTGGCGCAGCACCTCGCGGCTGTGGCCGCCCCCGTCCAGCAGCTTCTGCAGGGCCGCGTGCATGCGCGCGGCGGGGGCGGGCGGTGGCGCCTTCGCGATTGCCGCGCGGGGTGGCTCGGCCGCGGCGGGCGCGGCCGTCTCCAGTGCGATGACGACCTGCGAGCCGGCGCGGCGCAGGCGCAGCTGATCCACGAAGATCGCCCTTAACAGGCGCCGCGGCGATAGCCAGGCGACGACTCGCTGCCAGGTCGGTGGGCCGGTCTCGGGGCCGGAGCGGTTGGCACCGCGCGACGTGGGTGGCGAAGGCGATGGGGGCGACGGGGGCGACGGGCGGTGGAGTTTCGGCATACCGACGCTATCGGCGCGGCGCCGCAACCTCCTGAGGCGCGACGCCGGTGCCGGTTGGGCAATCCCGCACGCTGCCGCGGCGAGGAGTTGCGGGGCGGGGCATCAGGACGGCGGGTCGCGGCGTCCGACTTCGGCTTTGCAGCGCCGTGGACCGGGCAGCGAGCGCCGCGCGCCTCGCGCGTCTCTTGGCGCCTCAGCGGGGCGGCGGCACCGGCTCGCCCGAAGCTCGCCGCCAGAGCCATGCCAGGCCGCGCTGCAGGTCGGGCCGGCTGCCCAACTGCTGCGGCGTGGCCAGCGGCACCGGGGGGCTGCGCCGTTCGGCCAGCGCGAACCGGAAGATGTAGGCCGGCTCCTGCCCCATGCGCAGGTCCGTGATGCCGACCTTGCCGTCGCGCTCCCACATCGCCCAGAAGCCGCGGCTGAACGACTGGATGCGCTGCAGGCCGTCGTGGCCGGGCAGCGCGGCGGCCAGCGCCGTGCCGCGGTCGAAGCGGTCGAACGTCATCGTCGGCGCCTCGTCGAGCAGCGAGCGGAAGCCCTCGTGGTAGTGCGCGCCTTCGATGGCGACGACCCGCCACAGCACCGAGTTGAAGGCGGTCGGCGTGACGAGCACGCGCTCGGCCGCGATGCCCTGCGCCGCGAGCGACTGCTGCGCCACGGCCTCGACCTTCGACTGCGCCAGCACGCCCCAGCCGAGGTAGGCCGTGCTGAGCACGAGCCCCGCGACGTTGGCGGCATGCCCGCGGCCGGCGTTGGCCGCGCGCAGCGCCCAGATCACGCCCACGATGAGCGGCACCGTGTAGAGCGGGTCGATGATGAAGACGCTGCCCACGCCGTAGGGGTGGTTCGTGAACGGCAGGCCCAGCTGCGTGCCATAGACCGTCATGCCGTCCAGCAGCGGGTGCGTGACGAGCGCCAGCCACAGTGCAAGCCACCAGCGCCCGAAGCGGTCCCACTCGCCGTGCAGCCGCGCCACGGCGGCGGCGAAGGGCAGCGAGAACAGCGTCAGCCAGAACGGCGAGTGCGTCTCGGCACGGTGCAGCACCATGTTGCGGATCGGGTCGCCGTGGTCGATGAACACGTCGAGATCGGGCAGCGTGCCTGCGACTGCTCCCCAGAGAGCCGCCTTCCAGGGCGCCGTGCGGCGGCCCATCGCGACGAGGCCGACGGCAGCTCCGAGCGTGAGCTGGGTGAACGAGTCCATGGGGCCACGATTCTGCGGGCCGGCGCAAGTCCGGGCGCGAGCAGGGTCGGCGCAGGTGTCTGGAGGCTCTCGAGGCGAGCCGGGGCGTTGCCGGGCAAGCGGGCGAGCCAGCGCGCGGGGGCCGCGCACCGCGAGAGGGCCATGTCCGGCGAACCGGCCCTTCCTCGCCGCCCGTGGCGGTCCCGGGGGCTACGGCAGCCGCTGCACCCCGCACCAGCGCGCGATGAAGAGCGCGAGCACCGCCGTCACCTGCTGCATCGATTCGATCGACACCCACTCGTCGACGCCGTGGATGTTGGCGCCGCGCGGGCCGTAGCAGGTGGCGGGGATGTTGCCGTAGAGGTGGAAGAAGCGCACGTCGGTGGTGGCCGTGGCGGCGCGCGTGGCGGCCGGGCGGCCGGTGATGTCGTGGTGCGCCTGCATCAGCGCCTGCATGGCCGGCTGCTGCAGGTCGACCACGCAGCCCTCGGCCTGGAAGCCGTGGTAGCTGACGTCGACCTTCACGCTCGCGTGCGCCGGGTGCGCGGCATGCGCGGCGCGCACGAGGGCCTCGACCTCGCCACGCACCTCGGCCGGCTTGACGCCCGGGTAGAAGCCCAGGCGCAGGTCGGCGCGGCAGTGCGTGCTGACCGAGGAGCTCCACTCGCCACCCTCGATGCGCCCGAGGTTGAAGTTGATGGGGTGGTCGTGGTGGCAGTACAGCGAGTGCCGGTGCTTCGGCTCGTTCCACTTCGCCTCGAGCTTGCGCAGCTCGCCGACGAGGTACTGCGCGAACTCGATCGCGCCGATGCCGGTCTGCGCCACCGCGGCGTGCACCGGCACGCCGTAGACGTCGAGCGTCATCCACATCACGCCCAGCTGCGCCGAGAGCAGCTCGTCGAAGGGCTCGGGGATGATCGCCGCGTCGGCCGTGTAGCCGGCCAGCAGGCAGGCGAGCGCGCCGTTGCCGGTGCACTCCTCCTCGATGACGCTTTGCAGCGTCACGCGAGCGGCCGGCTCGAAGCCCAGGCGCTGGAGTGCCCGCATCGCCATCGTGTAGGCGACGATGCCCGCCTTCATGTCGTTGGCGCCGCGGCCGTGCAGGCGGTCGCCGTCGATCCAGGGCTCGAAGGGCGGGCGCGTCCACAGGCGCTCGGCGCCGACGGGCACGACGTCGATGTGGCCGTTGAGGATCAGCGAGCGGCCGCGCACCGGCGCCGTGCCGGCCGTCGGCGAGCGCGGCTCGTGCACGCCGACGACGTTGCGGCGGCCGTCGTAGGAGACGATGGAAGGCGAGTAGCCCGGGTGGTCGCGCAGCTTCGACTCGTCGATGACGAGTTCGCGCACGTCGAGGCCGAGCGCCTCGAAGCGCCGCTTCATCAGCGCCTGTGCCGAGGCCTCCTGGCCGAGCAGCGATGGCTCGCGCACGAGGTCCTGCAGGAAGGCGACCGCCTCCTCGCGTTGCGACGCGACGGCGGCGAGGATCTCGGCTTCGGTCAGCGGGCACAGGGTCGGGGTGTCCATCGGGCGCTCCTGGCGTTCGGTCGGGTGGCCGCTCGCGAGCGGCGGCGCTGGCGGCGGCGAGAGCCGCGCCAGAACCATGTTATCCGGCGCACCGCGCGTGCCGTATCGTGCAGGGCATGACCCGACCCCTCGAAGCCGGGCCGGGCCACGACAACCGCCAGGGCATCCGGCTGATGGTGTTGTCGATGGCCTGCTTCATCGTCAACGACACGCTCGTCAAGTTCGTCAGCGAGTCGCTGCCGGCCGGGCAGCTGATCTTCGTTCGCGGCCTGATGGCGACGGCGCTGGTGCTGGCCTTCATGCGCGCCACGGGCGCGCCGGTGCAGCCCCGCCGGCTCGCAAGGGGCTGGGTGGCCGTGCGCGCCGTGCTCGATGCGCTGGCCACGCTGACGTACCTTTTCTCGCTGTTCAACCTGCCGATCGCCAACGCCACGGCCATCAACATGGCCACGCCGCTGGTCATCACGCTGATCGCCGCGTTGTGGCTCGGCCACCGCGTCGGGCCGGCGCAGTGGCTGGCCGTGGCGATGGGCTTCGCCGGCGTGCTGCTCGTCATCCAGCCGCGCAGCGAGGGCTTCAACGCCTTCGCCTGGCTGTGCCTCGGGTCCACCGTGCTGCACGCGCTGCGCGACCTGGTGACGCTGCGCATCCCGCGCGAGGTACCCTCCATCGGTGTCACGCTCGCGACGGCGGTGGCGGTGACGACGCTGGCGGGCCTGGTCTCGCTGGTGCAGGGCTGGCGCGTGCCGACGCCCGCGCAGGTGGGCTGGCTGGCGGCGGCGGCCGTGTTCCTGGCCTCCGGTTACCAGCTGATCATCCGCGCCACGCGCAGCGGCGAGATCTCGGTGGTGGCGCCGTTCCGCTACAGCGGCCTGCTGATGGCCGTGGGGCTGGGCTGGGCGGTGTGGGGTGACGTGCCCAATGCCCTGGCCTGGGCCGGCACCGCGCTCGTGCTGGGCGCCGGCCTCTACCTGCTGCGACACGGGACGACCGGGCGCTGAGGCCCCGGCAGCTCCGGGTGCCGGGCCCCCGCGACCGGCGAACTTGAGCTGGCGCAAAGTCGCCGGGGTGCCCCGGTCGGGTCGGCGCAGGCAAAATGTCGGCCCACGCCGGCTGGCCCCGCACCGCGTGCCGCGGCCGCCCCCACGACCCGAACCCCACCGCCTCATGACGCCAACGCCACCGCGCGCGAGCCAGCGCGACCTCGGCCGCCACTCCTACGGGCGCGAGGATCTGCTCGCCTGCGGGCATGGCGAACTGTTCGGGCCGGGCAACGCGCGCCTGCCGCTGCCGGACATGCTGATGTTCGACCGCATCGTGCAGATCGACGACACCGGCGGCGCGCACGGCAAGGGCCAGATCGTGGCCGAGCTGGACATCCGCCCGGACCTGTGGTTCTTCGCCTGCCACTTCGAGACCGACCCGGTGATGCCCGGCTGCCTGGGGCTCGACGCGCTTTGGCAGCTGGTGGGCTTCTGGCTCGGCTGGCGCGGCAACCCGGGCCGCGGGCGGGCGCTCGGCGCCGGCGAGATCAAGTTCTTCGGCCAGGTGCTGCCGAAGGCCGGCAAGGTGACGTACCGGCTCGACCTGAAGCGCGTCATCGAGCGCAAGCTCGTGATGGGCATTGCCGACGGCCGCGTGCTCTGCGACGGCCGCGAGATCTACCAGGCCACCGACCTGAAGGTGGGCCTGTTCACTTCGACCGAGGACTTCTGATGCGGCGCGTGGTCGTCACCGGCCAGGGCATCGTCTCGAGCCTGGGCAACAACGCCGCCGAGGTGGCCGACAGCCTGCGCGAGGGCCGCTCGGGCATCCGTTTCAACCCCGTGTACGCCGAGCGCGGCCTGCGCTGCCAGGTGAGCGGGCGGCCGGCGCTCGAGCTGGAGGCGATGATCGACCGCCGCACGCTGCGCTTCATGGGCGACGCGGCCGCCTACGCGTGGCTGTCGATGAAGCAGGCGCTGGAGCAGTCCGGCCTCGCGCCCGAGCAGGTCTCGCACCCGCGCACCGGGCTGGTCGCCGGCAGCGGCGGCGCCTCGAGCTTCAACCAGGTCTGGGCGGCCGACACGCTGCGCGCCAAGGGCATCAAGCGCGTCGGGCCGTTCATGGTCACGCGCACGATGGGCAGCACCGTCTCGGCCTGCCTGGCGACGAGCTACGCCATCAAGGGCGTCAACTACTCGATCAGCTCGGCCTGCGCGACGAGCGCCCACTGCATCGGGCACGCGGCGCAGCTGATCGCCTGGGGACAGCAGGACGTGGTGTTCGCTGGCGGCGGCGAGGAGGAGAGCTGGGAGCTCTCGCTGCTTTTCGACGCCATGGGCGCGATGTCCAGCGCCTTCAACGACCGGCCCGAGAAGGCGTCGCGGGCCTTCGACACGGCGCGCGACGGCTTCGTCATCGCCGGCGGCGGCGGCATGCTCGTGCTGGAGGCGCTGGAGCACGCGCAGGCGCGCGGCGCGACCATCCTCGCCGAGCTGGTGGGCTACGGCGCCACCTCGGACGGGCACGACATGGTGGCCCCGTCGGGCGAGGGCGCGGTGCGCTGCATGCAGCAGGCGCTGTCGACGGTGCGCCGCCCGGTGGACTACATCAACGCGCACGGCACCTCCACGCCGGTGGGCGACGCCGCCGAGCTGGGCGCGGTGCGCCAGGTGTTCGGCGCGGCGGTGCCGGCGATCAGCTCGACGAAGTCGCTGTCCGGCCACTCGCTCGGTGCCGCCGGCGCGCAGGAAGCCATCTATTCGCTGCTGATGATGCAGCACGGCTTCGCGGCCGCCTCGGCCAACATCGAGACGCCCGACCCGGCGGCCGAGGGCCTGCCGGTGCTGCGCGAGCGGCTCGACGGCCCGTTGCACACGGTGATGTCGAACAGCTTCGGCTTCGGCGGCACCAACGCGTCGCTGGTGTTCTCGCGCTTCGAGGGCTAGCCGCTTCCGGGCGCCCGGCACGGCCCCCTCGGCGGCGCCGGTAGCCCGGTGCGTCAGGGGTGCGTGCGGGGTGCGTGACGCGGGGCCTCAGGCGACGCGCTTCTCGGGTGCCGGGTCGTCGCGGCCCACGGGGCCGGCGCCGCCGGCCACTGCGCGGGCCGCAGCACCGGCGGCGGCGCCGGTCGCAGCGTCGGTCACGTCCGTCGCCGCCGTCGCGCCGGCCGCGACGGAGGGGCCGCCCGCTGCCGCGGCTGCACGTTGCCCGGCTGCCCCGGTCAGCAGCTCGCCGATCAACCGGTCCTTGTCCTTCCACATCTGCTCGACCCAGCGGCCGAGCTTGACGACGTGCGCGCGCTCGGCGGCATGCTCGACGCCGACGAGCTCGGCCGGGATGGCGCGCGCCTGCACGCGCACGACCACCGCGTCGAGGCGGCCGCACAGCAGGTCCCAGAACGTCGGCGTGCCGCGCGGGTAGACGAGCGTCACGTCGAGCAGGGCCTGGAACTGCTCGCCCATCGTGGCGAGCGCCACCGACAGGCCGCCGATCTTCGGCCGCAGCAGGTGCCGGTACGGGCTTTTCTCGGAAGCGAGCTTGGCCGGGGTCGCGCGCGTGCCCTCGACGAAGTTCATCACCGAGGTCGGGATCTGCTTGAACTTCTCGCAGGCCCGGCGGGTGGTCTCCAGGTCCTTCTTCAGCGCGCCCTTGCTCTTGCCGCGGCTCATGAACGGGAAGTCGAGCGCCCACCACGCGAGGCCGATCACCGGCACCCAGATCAGCTCGCGCTTGAGGAAGAACTTCAGGAACGGGATGCGGCCGTGGAATACCCGCTGCAGCACGAGGATGTCGACCCAGGTCTGGTGGTTGCTGGCCACGAGGTACCAGCCGCGCGGATCGAGGCCCTCCAGGCCCTGCACGTCCCAGCGGGCGCCCGGGCGCACGGCGGCGATCCATGCGTTGTTGGCGGCCACCCAGGCCGAGGCGAGCGCGGCGAGCGCATGGTCGGCCACGCGGCGCACGGCCGGCAGCGGGACGAGCAGCTTCAGCAGCGCCGGCGGCACGAGGCTCAGGGCGACGAAGAGGGTGTTCAGGCCGAGGACGAGGCCGGTGATGACGCCGCGCAGCGCTTGCATGGGGGACGGATTCGGTGCCGCGGCAGGCGGGCCGCCGCGTGGGAACAGCCGCAATTCTGCGCCAGCCGCCGAGGTGGCCGGCCGGGCACGCGCGCCGCCACCTGGCCGGGCGTGCAGGGGGCGGGTCGGCGGGCGAGCGCCGCGGCTACTTGCCGAGCAAGTCGCGCAGCTTGTCGCCGATGCGGCGCTTGGCGTCCTCCTTCAGCTCCTCGCGCTTGGCGTCGATCCTCGCCTGTGCCGCCTCCTTCACCATCGCGCCGAAGTCGATGCGCCAGGCGATGGCGTTGAACGGCCCGTACAGCTTCACGGGCACCGTCTGGCCGCGCAGCGATTGCAGGTCTGCCCCGCCCTGGCCCTCGAGGGTGGACACGAAGGTCGCCTTCACCGTGTAGTCGAGCCGGCCGGCGCCGAGATCGACGTCGCCGCTGCCGCCCACGCGCAGCAGCGGCGACTTGAGGACGAGGTCGTCGTTGCGGGCCACGCCCTGCGCGATCCTGAAGCTCGCGGTCAGCTCGCTGAAGTCGGTGGCCTCGCCCTTGGTGGCGACACCGTCGGCGTTGCCCTTCGCCAGCGCCTTCGCGCGTCGGATCGTCTGCGCGACGTTGATGCCGCGCACCGAGCCGTCCCTCAGCTCCAGGCGGGCACCGCCGGCGAGGCCCTTCATCATCGAGCCCACCGTGGTGCCGGCGGTGGTGACGTCCAGCTGCACGTTGCCGCGCCCCTGCAGCATGTCGCTGCCGGCGAAGTCCTTCAGCAGCGGGCCGACGGCGATGCCCTCGAGCGTCTGCTGCAGCCCCAGGCGCGCCGGCTGCGTCGCGGTCAGGCTGGCGCTGCCGGCCAGCCGCCCCTCGTAGAGCTCGGCGGCCAGCGGCGAGAGGTTGACGCGCCCGCCGGCCGCCCGCACGCCAGCGCGCACCTGGCTCGCCTTCAGGTTCATCACCTGCAGTGCGCCGACGCGCAGCTGGCCGGTGGCCTCGAGCTCGCGCAGGGCCGACAGGTCGAGCGGCTTCTCGGGAGCGGCCGGCGTGGCCGCGGGTGCGGAGCCGCCGGCGCGGAAGCGATCGAGGTTCAGGCGGTCGATCTCGACATCGAAGTTGTACGCGGCCGGGGACAGCCGCGGCATCGCGACGGTGGCGCTGAAGCGCCCGTCGTCGAACTGGCCGGCGAGCTTCGCGTCGAGGCGGCCCTTGTCGCCGTAGCGCAGCGCCGCCGTGCCCTTGGCCGCCAGCTTCAGCGGCGCGGCCGCCTTCGCGTCGCCGGCCGCGGCCAGGCTGGCGTCGATCTCCAGGCGGGTCAGCCCGAGCGTCTTCGCCTGCGTGTCGCTCTGCAGGGCGGCGGCGAGCCGTGCCTTCAGCGCCTGGGTGCCCAGCTTCGCGTCGAGGTCGAGCTCGAGGTCGTCGACGGCGAGCCGGCCCGCGCCGGGGCCGGTCTGCAGCTTGCCTTGCAGCGACAGGTCGGCGCCGAGCTGGGGCTGGTCGGCATCGACCCGCGCCTTCAGCGAGACCGGCGTCGGCACGCCTTCGGCGATGCGCCCGGTCTGCAGCGACAGGCGCGAAAGCGTCACCTTGCGCGGCGCCTGCCGGTCCTCGTAGCGGACCTCGGCGTCGCTGAGCGCGATGCCGGCCACGTCGAACTTCAGCGGCTGCGCGGCCGGCGCATCGGCCGCGGGGGGCTTGGCACCGGCCTCGCCGCCGGCCAGGTCGTCGATGTTGAGCTTGCCGTCCTTCGTGCGCACGATGCGCGCGCGCAGGCCCGTCAGCGCGAGCCGGTCGACCACGACCTCGCGCCGCAGCAGCGGCCACACCGCCAGCGAGACCTGGGCCGACTCGATCGACGCGAAGGGCTCGGCGCTCTGGCGCTCCGAGAGCGTGACGGCGCCCACCTTGACGCCCAGGCGCGGGAACAGCGTCAGCGAGATCGGGCCGGGAATCGCGAGCGTGCGCTGGCGTTCCTTCTGCACCGTGTCGATGAGCAGCGGCTTGTAGGCGTTGGGATCGAACGTCGCGACGATGAACGCGACCACGCCGACCAGCAGCGCGATCAGCGCACCGAGCACGATGAGCGAGATCTTCAGGGCGCGGGGCATCACCAGGCTCCGGTACGTGCCGGCACCGGCCCGACGGGAAGGCCGACCGCTGCGGCGACGTCAGGGCGAGGGGCCGGGGCCGTTCGGCACCGCGGACCGCCCGGCGGCGAGCTGCACGCCGCCGCCGGCCGACTCGGGCAGCACGTAGACGACGCCGCGCTGGCGGCCGAGCGTCGGCGCGACGATCGCGTCGTAGAAGGCCGGGTCGACGATGACGCAGCCCAGCGAGATGCGGTTGTCTTCGGGCGTCGGCGAGGCCAGGCGCTGGGGCCTGCGCTCGTGCGCGGCGGCCGGCCGCAGGCGGTGGATGGCCAGCGAGGCTTCGTAGTCGATCCAGACGATGCCTTCGCCGCGGTGGTTGCGGCCGGGCTCCGACTCGAAGCGGCCGGCGGGCGTGGTGCGCTCATGGGGCGCCATCTTGCCAGCGCGCAGGCCCGCACCGGGCACGGCATGGTCACCAGGCGTCTGGCCGAGCAGCGCCGGCGTGGCACCGAGCAGCAGGCCGTCGCCGCGGTAGACGAGCAGGCGCGCGTGCTTCTTGTCGACGATGGCGAACGGCCGGCCCTGCGCATCGCCGCCGGCCAGCACGCGACGTGCCGTCTCGTGCGCCTGGGACGACACGCCTTGCAGGGGCGGTGCTTCTTCGCGAGCGGCTCCGGCGGCCATCGCCCCGAGGGCGGCGCCGCTGAAGCCGCCCGCTGCGGCGGCACAAACCAGCCCGCCGCGGACCCACATCCGCCCGAATCTGCCCATCTCGCCCGCCGCCCCGATGCCTGCGCGGCTCCGGATCGAGGCACCGGGCGCCAGGCTGCATGCATGCTAACGGGCCAACGGTGGTGCAGGCGCCCGCCGGCGCCTGCCAGGGCGGGGTGTTCGTCACGCACCGGCCATGCGCGTGGCCAGGGCCGGGAAGACGGCCAGTAACGGCTTCGTCTCCGGCAGCACGTAGACGACGCTCGGGCCGCGGCCGAAGTGGGGCCAGAAGTGGTCGTCGAAGAAGGACGCAGGCAGGTTGATGCAGCCATAGCTGATGCGGTTGTCGCGCGGGCTCGGGGAGGCCAGCCGGGCCAGGCGCTGCTCGCGCGGTTCCGTGGCGCGCACGCGGTGCATCGAGACGGCGGCGTCGTAGTCGACCCACAGCACGTCGTCGTCGAGGGCATTGCGGCCCGGGTGCGCGAGGTGGCGGCCGGCCGGGGTCGTGCGTTCGCCCGGGCGCACCTGGGCGATCGGGCGCGCGCCGATGCCGGCCACGCTGTCGTCGCCGCGGGCGTAGCCGAGCAGCACGGGGCTCGCCGCGATCAGGCGGCCCGAGGGCCGGAACAGGTAGACGCGGGCCTGCGCCTTGTCGACGATGGCGAACGGGTGGATGCCGTTGTCGGCGGTGGCCACGATCCAGCCTGCGAGCTGCCGGGCATCGGCCGAGGGCTGCACGTCGCCGAAGTCCAGGTGCCGCTCGGTCACGGCGGAGGCGACCTCGGGCCCCGGCTCGCGGCCGCCGGCGCCGTGCGGCCCCGTCGCGCCGCCGAGGCCCGGCGGCAGCACGAGAGTCAGCAGCGCCGCGCCGGCGAGCAGGCCCTGCCGAAGGCCCTGCCACAACTCGGCGCGGCTCTTGGGGTCGATGTCGACGCGCGGCATCGCGGGGCGGCGGCGCCCGCGCGGTCACCGCCGTGGCGTGGCTGTCGCCGCGACGGTGGCCGGGCGGGGTGCCGCGACACTCGGGGAAGGTCGGCGCCCTCAGTTGCGGTCGGGCTTCGGCTCGCGCATCTCGGTGGTGCCCGACATCGTCGACGCATCGCCGGACGGTGCGGCCGAACTCGGCGAGGCGTCCGAGGACGTGGCGGGCGAGGCACTCGTCGAGTCGCTCGGCATCGGGCTGGTGCCGGACGGACGCGTGCTGTCCGCCGGCGGGCTCACGGCGGTGCCGGTGCCGCTCGTGGTGCCGGCGGGCGTGGCAGGCGGTTCCTGGGTGGTCTGCGCGTAGGCGAGGGCGATCGTGCCGACGAGCGCGGCAGCGGCCCCGACGGCGGCGAGCGGTTTCATCAACTTCATCTCGGACTCCTTGTGTGATGGCCCTGGACGGGCGCCTTGGCGTGATGCAGGTGCAGCCGGTCGTTGATGCATCCGGCGAAGTGCACGTTAGGCCGGGCCGCGCGCAGGCCATGTCGGCTGGCGACGCCGCGGCCTGTAGGACAAGGCCGCACCCCCAGGCGGGATGCCGGCGGCAAGCCCTCTTTGCACGATGCGACACTCGGCAAGGGCGCGAGACGGCCCTTCGCGGCCGCGCGTCCGACGGTTGGCCGCGCGGGCGTTGAACGGGATGGCGGACGGAATGGCGGAGCCCGACAGCGGCCGCGAGACAGCGAGCGAGGCATGAAGCGAGAGCCCGACGAGACGCCGGCCGGCCCGCCTCGAGCCGCCGATGCACCCCGTCGGCACGAGAGTGCCGGCGCGCTGGCCCGCCTGCAGCAGTGCACCACGGTCGGTGCGTTGCTGCTGGCCGTCGCCTGGGCCTGGGGCTTCGCCAGTGCGGGCGAGGTCGGCTGGGCGTTCGCGGGCGCGCTGGCCATCGTCGGCGGCTATGCCGCGGTGCTGGCGCTCGAGTTCGTGCTGCTGCACCGGGTCCACGGCGACGATCCGGCCCCGCGGGCCGCGCCGCGGCAGCTGTGGCGGGCCTGGTGGGGCGAGGTGCGCACTGCGCCCGTGGTCTTCTGCTGGCGGCAGCCGTTCCTCAGCCGGCGCTTTCCGGATGCGCCGGCGGCCGGTGTGCATGGCCGGCGCGGCGTGTTGCTGGTGCACGGGTTCGTCTGCAACCGCGGGCTGTGGAATCCCTGGTTGCAGCGCCTGCACGCGGCCCGCGTGCCGGTGGTGGCGGTGAACCTGGAGCCCGTGTTCGGTTCCATCGACGACTACGTGCCGCGCATCGAGGCCGGCGTGCGCGCCCTGCACGCGCACACCGGGCTGGCCCCGCTGGTGGTGGCGCACAGCATGGGCGGGCTGGCGCTGCGCCGCTGGTGGGCCGAGCCGGGCAACGAGGAACGCGTGCACCGTGCGATCACGATCGGCACGCCGCACCACGGCACGTGGCTCGCGCGCTTCGCGCTGACGCCGAATGCGCGCCAGATGCGGCGCGACAGCCGCTGGCTGCGCGCCTTGGCGGCGCGCGAGCCCGCAGCCCGGGCCGGGCGCTTCACCTGCTTCTACAGCCACTGCGACAACATCGTCTTCCCGCCGTCGACCGCGACGCTGGCCGGCGCCGACAACCGTCACCTGCCCGGCGTGGCGCACGTGCACATGGCCGACCGGCCGGAGCCCTGGCTGGCATTGCAGGAACTGCTGTCGGACGGCGCGCACGGGCTGTCGGACGGCACTCGCGGCTCATCCTGAGGGTCGCCAGGCTGGCGCGCGCGACCCGCACGCTGCCGGGTCGGCCGGCGCACGCTGCCGTCTGCGGCTCGGCTTTCGACGCGTCGTCAGTCCCGCGCGCCGGCTTCGCCGCGCGGCAGCGCCGCCAGCGCGACGGCGAGGCGGGCGCCGACGGCCGCGTTGTTCTTCACGAGCGCGATGTTGGCTTCGAGGCTGCGGCCGGCGCTGAGCGCGGTGATGCGCGCGAGCAGGAACGGCGTCAGCGCCTTGCCGGCGATGCCCTGCCGCGCGGCATCGGCCAGGGCTTCGGCGATCCAGCCGTCGACGAGATCGCGGGGCAGGGCATCGCTCTCGGGCACCGGCGTGCTCAGCAGCACGCCGCCGGCCAGGCCGAGATCCCACTTCGTGCGCACGAAGCGCGCCTGCGCGGCAGGGTCGTCGATGCGGCGGTCCGCGCGCAAGCCGCTCTCGCGCACGTAGAAGGCCGCGAAGTCGTCCTGGCCGCAGCTGAGCACGGGCACGCCGTGCGTCTCGAGGTACTCGAGCGTGAGGCCGAGGTCGAGGATGCTCTTGGCGCCGGCGCACACCACGACCACCGAGGTGCGCGCCAGCTCCTGCAGGTCGGCCGAGATGTCGAACGTGGTGGCCGCGCCGCGGTGCACGCCGCCGATGCCGCCGGTGACGAAGACCTCGATGCCCGCGAGGGCGGCGCAGATCATCGTGCCGGCCACCGTGGTGGCGCCGAGCGGCGAGGCGGCGCCGTCGGCAAGCACCGTCGGCAGGTCGCGCCGGCTCACCTTCAGCGCCTTCGCGCCGGCGCGCGCCAGGTGCTCGAGTTCTTCTTCGTCGAGCCCGATGCGGACGCGGCCGCCGATGACCGCAATCGTCGCGGGCTCGGCGCCCTGCTCGCGCACCACCGACTCGACGGCGCGCGCGGTGGCCAGGTTCTGCGGCCACGGCATGCCGTGGGCGACGATCGTCGATTCGAGCGCCACGATCGGGCGGCCCGCGAGCCGCGCCGCGGCCACGGCGGGGCTGAACGCCAACAGCGGCGAAAGCCGGTCGGGATGCATGTCCCGGAGGATAGCGGCGCGGGTCGAGTCGGCGCGGCTTCCACGAACCGGGCGCGGCCGGCCGGGCGCGGTTCGCTGCACTAGCATCTCCGCGTGGCCCTTGCCTCCCTCCCGGCCCCGACCCGGGCCTGCTGCCGCCGCGCCGGGCCGGGCGCAGCCCGCCGGCACCCGCGATGACCCGCCGCGTCGCCTGGGGGCTGCTGCTGCCGGCCCTCGCGTTCGTCTCGCTGTTCTTCCTGGCTCCCGTGCTGGCGTTGCTGGCGGGCGCGTTCAAGGTCGAAGGCGGCGCGGGCCTCGCGAACTTCGTGGCCTTCTTCGCCGAGCCGCTGCACGAGCAGGTGTACTGGCGCACGCTGCGGATCGCGCTGCTGGCCACGCTCGTCAGCGCGCTCGTGTGCTACCCGGCGGCGATGGCGATGGTGCGCGTGCCGCCGCCCTGGCGCGGGCTGCTGACGGGCCTCGTGATCCTGCCCCTGATGGTGAGCCCGATCGCGCGGACCTACTCGTGGATCGTGCTGCTCGGGCGCAACGGTTTCGCCAACTCGCTGCTCGTGGGCACCGGCGTCATCGACGAGCCGGTGACGCTGCTCTTCACCGAGGGCGCGGTGTTCGTGGGTCTGTTGCAGCTGATGATGCCGCTGATGCTCGTCTCGCTCGTCTCGGCGCTGGAGAACCTCCCGGCCGACGTGCTGGCCGCGGCGCAGACGCTCGGCGCCGACCGCTGGCAGACCTTCTTCCGCGTCACGCTGCCGCTCACGCAGGAGGGGCTCATCATCGGCGGCACGCTCGTCTTCACCGGCTGCGTCACGGCCTACATCACGCCGGCGCTGCTGGGCGGGCCGAAGGTGCTGATGCTGGAGACGCTGCTGTACCAGAAGGTCAACGTGGCGGCCGACCCCACCGCGGCGAGCGTGATCGCCGTGCTGCTGCTCGTGACCACCGTGGCGGTGAACCAGGGGCTCAGGCGCGTCGGCAGCGTACGTCGCCGGCGCGGGCGTGGTGCCGAAGCGGCGGCGCCAGGGACGCCTGCCGTCGTGGAGGGCCGCGCATGAACCGCATCGCCTGGCCGGCGCTGGCGATGCTCATGCTGGCGCTCGTGTTCCTGCTCGGGCCCTTCGTCGTCGTCTTCGTCGCCGGCTTCTCGGGCGACGAGACGCTCGCGTTCCCGCCGCGCAGCTGGGGCTGGCGCTGGATGGCGCACGTCTTCACGGTGGAGGCCTTCCAGCGCAGCTTCGCCACCAGCCTCGTCGTCGGCGTGGGCAGCACGCTGGCGGCGCTGGCGCTCGGCGTGCCGGTGGCCTACGCGCTGGCGCGCCACCGCCTGCCGGGGCAGGAGGTCGTGCGCACCGTGCTGACGCTGCCGCTCGTCGTGCCGGGGATCATCGTCGGGCTGGCGCTGCTGAACCACATGGTCCTCGTGCACGACCTGCCGGTGCGCGCGAGCCTGCTCGTCGGCCACACGGCGCTGCTGCTGCCCTACGCGGTGCGGGTCGTCTCGGCGAGCCTCGCGAACCTGCGCCCCGACATCGACGACGCGGCCGTGACGCTCGGCGCCACGCGTGCGCAGGCCTTCTTCAAGGTGGTGCTGCCGAACATCCGCGGCGGCATCGCGGCGGCGGCGGTGCTCGCCTTCATCACCAGCTTCAACCAGGTGCCGGTGAGCCTCTTCCTCACCGGTCCTGGCGTGAGCACGCTGCCGATCGAGATGATGGCCTACATGGAAACCAGCTACGACCCGTCGATCGCCGCGCTGTCGACGATCCTCGTCGTGTTCACCATCGCCGTCGTCGCGGCGACGGAGAGGCTGCTGGGCATCAGCAGGTACGTATGACCGAGCTCCTCCTGCAGGGCCTGTGCATCACCTACGGCCGCCGCGCGGCGAAGGGCGCGGCGGCCGTCAACGACCTCGACCTGCAGGTGCCAGCCGGCCAGCTCGTCTCGCTGCTCGGGCCGAGCGGCTGCGGCAAGACGACGACGATGCGTGCCGTGGCAGGGTTGCTGGCGCCGCAGGCCGGCCGCATCGTGCTCGGCGGCGAGGACATCACGCGCACGCCGGCGCACCGGCGCGACATCGGGCTCGTGTTCCAGAGCTACGCGCTCTTTCCGCACCTCTCCGCGTTCGACAACGTGGCCTTCGGCCTGCGCCTGCGCAAGGTGGCCGACGCGGAGCTGAGGCGGCGCGTCGACGAGGCGCTGGCCTCGGTGAACCTGGCCGAGCTTGGTGCGCGGCTGCCGGCGCAGCTCTCGGGCGGGCAGCAGCAGCGCGTGGCGCTGGCGCGCGCGATGGTGATCCGGCCGCGCCTGCTGCTGCTCGACGAGCCGCTGTCGAACCTCGACGCGGCCCTGCGCCTGGAGATGCGCGCCGAGGTGCGGCGGCTGCAGCGCTCGCTCGGCACGACGATGCTGTACGTGACGCACGACCAGGAGGAGGCGTTGGCGCTGTCCGACCGCATCGTCGTGATGCGCGCCGGGCGCATCGAGCAGCACGCCGCGCCGGCCGAGTTGTACGAGCGACCGGCCACGCCGTTCGTCGCCGCCTTCATGGGGCACGAGAACCTCTTCGAGTGGCGCGACGGCCACCTGCACGGGCCGAAAGGCGCGGTGCCGCTGCCGCTCGACGGGCTCGCGGCCGCTCGCGATGGCCGCTTCACCCACCTGGCCTGGCGGCCGACGCAGGTGCCGGTGCTGGCGGCCGCGGGCGACGTCGATGGCGCGGCCGCCGGCGCGGATGCCGCCGCATGCGCGCTCCCCGGCCGCGTGCTCGCCCGCAGTTACCTGGGCGACGCGGTGCAGTACCTGGTCGACACCACGATCGGCCCGGTGAAGGGCTGCGGCGGGCCGCAGTCGGCGTGGCAGGAGGACGATGCCGTCCGCGTGTGGCTGGATCCGGCGCGCGCCGCGCGCCTCGACGGAGGCCGGGCATGAGCGGGCCGCTGCCGACGGGCGTGCGCGAGGTCTGGCTCGACACCGACCCCGGGTTCGACGACTGGTTCGCCTGGGCCCTGCTGGAGGGCGACCCGCGCGTGCAGGTGCACGGCGTCAGCGTGGTGGCGGGCAATGCGCCGCTGCCGGTGGTGCTCGGCAATGCACGGCGCATCCACGCGCTGCACGGCTGGCGCACGCCGCTGTGGGCCGGTGCCGACCGGCCGCTCGTGCAGCCGCAGGTGACGGCGCAGGACGTGCTGGGCGCGCAGGGCCTGCAGACGAGCGGTGCGGCGCTGCCGACGGGCGAGAGCCCGCTGCAACCGGGCCACGGCGTCGACGCGATGATCGACTGCGTTCGGTCGCGCCCGGGGCGCGTCACGCTGCTGGCGATCGGCCCGCTGACCAACGTCGCGCTCGCGTTCGCGAAGGCGCCCGAGCTGCCGCAACGGCTGGCCGGGCTGGTGGTGATGGGCGGCAGCCTCGGGGCGGGCAACACCACGCCGGTGGCCGAGTTCAACATCTATGCCGACCCCGAAGCGGCGTCGCAGGTGTTCGCGCAGGCGCACCGGGTGCCGGGCGGCGTGCGGCTGTTCGGCATCGAGGTGTGCCGCCAGGTGCAAGGCGGCGAGGCGCATGTCGAGGCGCTGCGCAGGCAGGGGGGCGGGGCCGCCGCCGTCTTCGCCGATCACTTCGGCGGGTATGTCGCCGGCGCGCGCCGCCGCGGCCGCGCCACCGCGCCGATGTACGACCCGACGCCGGTGGCGTGGCTCGCGCACCCCGAGTGGTTCACGCTGCGGCCGGCCTCCGTCGACGTCGAGCTGCATGGCACGCTGACGCGCGGCATGACGGTGTGCGAGCTGCGCGTGCCGCAGCGCGCCGTGCCCAACGCCGAGGTGGCGGTGGCGGCCGAGGGAGCCCGGGTGATGGACTGGGCGGTGGCGCTGTTGCGAGGCACGCTGTGAGCGCCGCCCCGCCGCCGGGGCAGGGAGGGCCGGCTTCCGCACCCTCGAGCGCGTCGTCCGGCTCGTCGTCGGGCGTGCTGCCCGACGCCTTCTTCGTCGCGCTGCCCAAGGTCGAGCTGCACTGCCACCTGCTGGGCACCGTGCAGCGGCCCACGCTCACGGCGTGGGCGCGGCGTGCCGGGCCGGCGGCCGGGGCGCCGATCGGCGAGCGGGAGATCGAGGCCTTCTACACGCGGGGCGAGAAGCCGGTCGGCGTGCTGCGCGTGCTGCGGGCGCTCGAACGGCAGCTGATGCGCCACGCCGACGACCTGGCGCGACTGACGCGCGAGTACCTCGCCGCCGCGGCCGCGGAGAACGTGCGCCACGCCGAGTTCTTCTGGAACCCGACCGGCGCGGCGAGGGACAGCGGCATCGGCTACCGGGACGGGCTCGTCGCGATCGCGCAGGCGATGCGCGAGGCGGAGCGGGCGCACGGCATCACCTCCCGCCTCGTCCCCGCCATCGATCGCGAGGGCACGCCCGCGGAGGCGCTCGAGATGGTGCGCTGGGTGGTGGCGAACCGGGCCGGCTTCGAGGACGTGGTGGCCGGCATCGGGATGGACTACCGCGAGACGGACCGGCCGCCCGAGCTCTTTGCCGAGGCCTATGTGCTGGCGCGGCGGCACGGCCTCAGGACGACCGCGCACGCCGGCGAGTTCGGCTGCCCGTGGGCGCACGTGCGCACGTCGGTGGAGGTGCTCGGCGTCGATCGCATCGACCACGGGTACACGGTGGTCGACGCGGCAAGCGGTGCCGACGCCGCGGAGGCCGCTGCGGCGCGCGACCTCATCGAGCGATGCCGCGAGCGCGGCGTCGTCTTCACGGTCGTGCCGACCAACTCCTACTACCTGCGCACGCTGCCCTCGGAGCGCTGGGCGCTCGACCATCCGATCCGCGCCATGCCCGCGCTCGGGCTCGCGATCCACCCCAACACCGACGACCCGACGCTGCATCACGTGACCCCGAGCCAGGCGTGGCGCAAGATGCACGCGGACTTCGGCTTCGATGCGGCGGCGCTGCGCCGCTTCATGCTGCACGGCATCGACGGCGCCTGGGTCGACGCCGGGCTCAGGGCGCGCTGGCGCCGTGCGTTCTGCGCCGAGTTCGATGCGTTGCGGCCGGCCGGCGGCATCGAGACGGAGCGACCGGGCTGACGGACGCGGTGGCGGCCGCCGCTTGGACGGCCGCCTCGTCGAGGGCCGCCGGCGGCACGGCGCGGCCCGGTGTGCCCCTCAGTGCATCGACCCGCGGCCGCTGGGCTTCGCGCCGCCGGCGGCGCGCCCGGCGGGGCTGCTGCCGAGCAGGTCCTTGCCGCTCATTCCGGCGAAGAGCGCGGCGGCCCGCACCTTGATCTCGAGAAGCTCGTTGGCGCTCACCGAGCGCTGGCCGCTCGTGCGGTTGACGTCGACCTTGAACTCGACGTCCTTGCCTTCGTGCGTGAGCGTGCCGCTGGTGAACTCGTAGTCGTCGGCCTCCCAGGGGTGGCCCATCGCCTCGGCGTCGTAGTCCTCGTATTCGACGCGGCTGATCTCGCCGCTGGCGAGGTCGAGCATCCCCGTGGAGACGACCACGTCCTCGGACAGCTCGTCGGTGATCGTGATCTTGACTTTCAGGTCCATCGCACTCCCCCGGGTGGGCCGCGAGCATACGCCGGCCACGGACGCTTCCTGGGCGCTGCTAGAGTCGCGCCCCATGTCGGCCCCAGGCTCCAGCGCCCAGCCCCTCGACCGCAGGCACATTGTGCTCGGCCTGTCCGGCGGCGTGGCCTGCTACAAGGCGGCCGAGTTCGCGCGCGAGCTGGTGAAGGCCGGCGCCACCGTGCAGGTGGTGATGACCGACGCGGCCTGCCAGTTCATCACGCCGGTGACGATGCAGGCGCTGAGCGGCCGCCCCGTCTACACGAGCCAGTGGGACGCCCGCGAGCCGAACCACATGCCGCACATCAACCTCTCGCGCGGCGCCGACGCGATCGTCGTGGCGCCGGCGAGTGCCGACTTCATCGCCAAGCTGGCCCAGGGGCGCGCGGACGAGCTGCTGAGCCTGCTGTGCCTGGCGCGGCCCCTGGCCGGCGCGAAGCCGGTGCCGCTGCTCGTCGCGCCGGCGATGAACCGCGAGATGTGGGCGCACCCGGCGACGCAGCGCAACGTCGCGCAGATCCGCGCCGACGGCGCCACCGTGCTCGGCCCGGCCGCGGGCGACCAGGCCTGCGGCGAGATCGGCGACGGCCGCATGCTCGAGGCGGACGAGCTGCGCGACGAGCTCGTCGCCTTCTTCCGCCCGAAGCTGCTGGCCGGCCGCGACGTGCTGGTGACGGCCGGGCCGACCTTCGAGGCGATCGACCCGGTGCGCGGCATCACCAACCTCAGCAGTGGCAAGATGGGCTTTGCGATCGCGCGGGCGGCGGCCGAGGCCGGAGCCCGCGTCACGCTGGTGGCCGGGCCGGTGCACCTGCCGACGCCGCGCGGCGTGCGCCGCATCGACGTGAAGAGCGCCGAGCAGATGCTCGCGGCCGTCTTGCCCGATGCGAGGCGCTGCGACGTCTTCGTCGCCACGGCCGCCGTGGCCGACTGGCGGCCATCGTCGGCGGCCACGCAGAAGATCAAGAAGGACGCCGCCGCGGGCGCGGCGCGCGTGCCCGTGCTCGAGTTCGTCGAGAACCCGGACATCCTCGCCACCGTGGCGCGCCTGCCGGAGGGCGAGCGGCCCTTCTGTGTCGGCTTCGCGGCCGAGAGTCACGACATCGTGCGCCACGCGCGCGAGAAGCTGGCGCGCAAGGGCGTGCCGCTCATCGTGGCGAACGACGGGCCGGCCACCTTCGGGCGCGACGACAACGCGCTCGTGCTCGTCGATGCCGAGGGCGAGCAGGCGCTGCCGCCGGGCGACAAGCAGGCGCTCGCGCACGCGCTCGTGGCCGAAATCGCCAGGCGCTGCCCGAAGCGCACCGGCTGACCCATCGACGGAGACGGCGCCCGCCTGCCGACGCCGGACCCGATGCCCCACCTCGAACCATGACCACCATCGACCTTCGTGTTCTCGATCCGCGCATGGCGGCGCACCTGCCTGCCTATGCCACGCCCGGCAGCGCCGGGCTCGACCTGCGCGCCTGCATCGACGCGCCCCTGACGGTGGAGCCGGGGCAGGCGACGCTGATCGCGACGGGCCTCTCGATCCACATCGGCGACCCGGGCCTCGCCGCGATGCTGCTGCCGCGCTCCGGCCTCGGGCACAAGCAGGGCATCGTGCTCGGCAACCTCGTGGGGCTGATCGACAGCGACTACCAGGGCCCGCTGATGGTGAGCTGCTGGAACCGCGGCGCGACGGCGGTGACGATCCAGCCGATGGATCGCATCGCGCAGATGGTCATCGTGCCCGTCGTGCAGGCGCGCTTCCGCGTCGTCGACGAGTTCGGGGCGAGCGAGCGGGGCGCGGGCGGATTCGGCTCGACGGGGCGCTGAGGGCGTCCATCGGCGAGCGCGCGCCGGGCGCTTGCCTCGGCGGCGGCGCGAGGTGCATGCGCTGCCCGGCCGGGCAGCGTGCGCTGGCTGCGCTGCCTGGCCAGGGAAAGCGCAGTGGCCGCGGCGCCGGCCGCGTCGTTCAGTGCAGCGTGTGGCGCCCGGGCTTGCCCGGCGCGCTGCCGAGCACGGTGACCGTCGAGTCGCCGACGCTGCGGGCCTCGAGTTCGCCGTCGGTGGCCTCGCGCACGGCCCGCACCTTGATGTGCAGGCGCAGCGCCATGCCGGCCAGCGGGTGGTTGCCGTCCAGCACCACGTGCGTCGGGTAGACCTCGGTGACGATGTACACCGCGTCGGCCGGCATGTCCGGTGTCGCGTGCCCCTTGGGCAGGCCCTCGTAGGCCATGCCGGCCTCGACCGGCTCGGCGAAGAGCTTGCGCTCCTCGAAGCAGACGAGCTCGGGCCGGTAGTCGCCGAAGGCGTCGGCCGGCTCGAGCTGCAGCTGCAGCTCGTCGCCGCTCTCGTGCCCGGCCAGCGCTTCCTCGACCTTGGCGAGCAGGTCGTCGCCGCCGTAGAAGAACTCCACCGGCTCGGCGAGTTCGTCCAGCGGACGGTTCTGCGCGTCGGAGAGCTTCCAGGTCAGGCTCACGACGCAGGGGTTGCGGATCTCCATCGGCAAATGATGTCACAGCGGCGTGCCCGCTCGTGCCGTTCGACCTCGATCAAGCGACGCGGCCAGGGCCTTGGGGAACAATGGCCGCACGATGATGTCCGTGCACGTGCCCACGCCCCTGCTCGGCGGGTTGAGCCCGCAGGCCTTCATGCGTCGCGTCTGGCAGCGCCGGCCGTGGCTCGTGCGGCAGGCCTGGCCGGGCGTGCGGCCGCCGCTGCCGCGCGCCGAGCTGTTCGCGCTGGCGGCGCGCGACGGGGTGGAGTCGCGGCTCGTGCAGCGCAACCCGGCCGCCGCGCTCGCCCGCCCGGGCAAGGGCCGCGGCGCCACCGCCGCCGACGGCTGGCAGGTGCGGCATGGCCCGTTCGGGCGTCGCGCGCTGCCGCCGCTGGCCCGGCCGGGCTGGACGCTGCTCGTGCAGGGCCTCGACCTGCACGTGCCCGCGGCGCACGAGATGCTGGCGCCGTTCCGCTTCGTTCCTGCCGCGCGCCTGGACGACCTGATGGTCTCGTGGGCGAGCCCCGGCGGCGGCGTGGGGCCGCACTCGGACTCGTACGACGTGTTCCTGCTGCAGGTGCAGGGTCGGCGGCGCTGGCGCGTCGCCCCGCCGCAGCGGCAGGCGCCGGGCGAGGGCGGCTTCGTCGACGGGCTGCCGGTCAAGATCCTGCGTCGATTCGAGCCCGTGCACGACTGGGTGCTCGAGCCGGGTGACATGCTCTACCTGCCGCCATCGTGGGGCCACGACGGGGTCGCCGAGGGCGGTGACTGCATGACGTGCTCGGTGGGTTTCCGGTCGCCTTCGGGGCCGGAGCTGGCGCGCGAGCTGCTGCAGCGCCTGGCCGACGAGGCCGGCGACGAGGCGCAGGAAGGCCTGTCGCCGCTCTATGCCGATGCCCGGCAGCCGGCCACGGGCACGCCCGGCCTCGTGCCCGACGGGCTGCGGCGCTTCGCGACGCGTGCGGTGGCCTCGGTGCTGCGCGACCCGCACGCGTTGCCGCGCGCGCTCGGCGAGACCCTCAGCGAGCCCAAGCCCCAGGTGTGGTTCGATGCGGGCGCCGAGGTGCCGACGGGCGCCGCCGTGCGCCTCGACCCGCGCACGCGCATGCTCTACGACGAACGACACGTGTTCATCAACGGCGAGTCCTACCGCGCCGGCGGCCGTGATGCCGCCGTGCTGCGGCGGCTGGCCGACGCACGCACGCTGGCCGCGGCCGACGTGAGCCGCCTGGGCCGCGATGCTCGGGCCTGTCTGCAGCAATGGGCCGAGGCCGGTTGGCTGCATGCCGATGCTTCCCACACGAGCGAGGAGACTGCGCCATGAGCGATGACGCCGATGCCGGCCCCCCCGTGATCGATTCGCGCGCGGCTTTCGCGGCCGCGGTGCAGTGGGGCTTCGCGCGGGCCACGCGCGACGGCGGCCGATCGCGGCGCATCGTCTGCGTGGACCGCGACTTCGCGAACTGGCCGCTCGACGCGCCCGAGCTGCATGCCCGGCTGACTGCCTGGCTCAAGGGCGCTCAGCGGCAGCTCGTGCTGCTGGCCGCCACCTACGACGACGTGCCGCGCCGTCATCCGCGCTTCGTGGGCTGGCGCCGGCACTTCGCGCATGCGGTGTTCCCGTTCGCCGCACCCGAGGACCAGGCGGCGACGCTGCCCACGCTGCTGCTCGATGACGACGGCACGCTCGTGCGCCTGATCGACGCGGTGCATTGGCGCGGGCGAGCGAGCGCGGACGAGCGCAGCGTGCTGCCGTGGCGCGAGCAGATCGATGCGGTTCTGCAACGGTCGGAGACTGCGTTTCCCGTCCAGTCCCTCGGCCTATAAGGAAAACCCGAAGGCTGGCTATAATGCGTGGTTAGGCATGAGGTGGTGGCCCTCTCGGGGCAGCCCTGTTGCCTGACTCCCGATGCCCCGGGGAGGTCCAAGTGACAAGGCCCGCGGGTCATCCGAACTTTCCGGTCCAGCCTTCCGACCCATAACTCTGAGGACAACTGCAATGAACAAGTCGCTCGTTCTGGCTTCCCTGGTTGCTGCCGTGGCGCTCGCCGCCTGTGGCAAGAAGGAAGAAGCCCCGGCGCCCGCTCCGGCGCCCGCTCCCGCCGCTGCCCCGGCCCCGGCGCCCGCCGCCCCGGTGGCCGAGGCTGCTTCGGCTGCCGCCGGTGCCGCCTCTGCCGTCGCTGGCGCTGCCTCGGCCGCTGCCGGTGCGGTGCAAGCCGCCGCTTCGGCCGCCGCCGCTGCCGCTTCGAAGTGATCGGCCGGCACCCGCCCAGGGTGCCTGCAGAACGAACAAGGCCGCCCTCGGGCGGCCCTTTCGTTTGGGGGCCGTGTCGGCCGCCTCGGCCTTGCGCGCGAGCCGCGCTACTTCAGGTCGTCGACGAGCCGCGCGATGATGCGCTGGCCGTTCTCACCGGTGGCGACGTTGCCGTCCGACTGAAGGACCTCGACC
>Ga0073934_10002808_pt1 | contig 34391 bp, 25 predicted proteins | sample LarsenN4metaG_FD_76834 | JGI IMG/M metagenome (GOLD analysis project Ga0073934, IMG submission 76834) | Hot spring sediment bacterial and archeal communities from British Columbia, Canada, to study Microbial Dark Matter (Phase II) - Larsen... ...
ATAGACGTAAAGCACAAAGACCGGGCCGCGCAACTGTGGTGCGAAAATGCCACGATTCTGACCGGCACAGAATGGCTTTATAAAAAGGTGCAGCAAAAGGAATTTGAGCAGCTTAGGCCCAGCAAATTTGATGATTTGATTGCGTTGGAGCCGATCATCATTTCGTCATATACGTAGTCTGGTGCATTGCGGCGTAAATGACCCTACAGAGCGTAGTAACGACTTTAGTCGTTTGGGGCGGGTTAAGCGACTGAAGTCGCCACTACAAACTATAGACTTACTTCTGCCCAGGTGTATTAGCCCCTTGTGGGCGGTGGCAAACGGGCGCGAGGCCCGCTGCTACTTCATGAAACCACCACCGGGTCAATAGCCGGCAGCGGTAAACCTTGACGACGCAGCCAGGCTTCGCGGGCATCGGCCACCAAGAAGAGGGAGCCGGTAACACAAATTAGGTCATCCGGCGCAGCCTCGGCCAGCGTTCGCTCCAGAGCAGCAGTCATATCGGGCAACGGCGTAACCGGGTAGCCCAGTTCTGCCGCCAGAACCGCCAACCGTTCTGCGTTTTCGGCGCGAGGGTGACGGGAGGCGACAGTAAACATGCGGGCGGCGTGAGGGAGTAAAGCGTTTAACATATCACGGATCGGGTGATCGCTGGACGCGCCAAAAATAAAGGTGATGGGCCGCTCCGGGAAATAATGCCGCAGCGCCAGGGTCAATTTCTCTGCCGAGTCGCCGTTCATGGCGCTGTCCACAATGAGAAAAGGGTTGTGTTGCAGCAGTTCGAGCCGTCCCAGCCAGTTCACCTCGGCCAAGCCCCTTTTCACCGCCTCTGGGACTACGGCCAGACCGGTCCGTTCCCCAAAACCGGCTACGGCAGCCATAGCCGTGACCGCATTAACCAGTTGGTGCTCGCCCATCAACGGCAGCCAATAATCCTGCTCACACACTCGAAACGATTGACCCTCAAAATTAAATTCTCCCGGCTGCCACTGCCAATCCCGGCCCACCAGCACCAGCCGCGCCCGGTGATCGGCGCAGACCTGCTCAATCATCTGCATGGCTTCATCGTATTGGGGGGCGCTGATCACCAGCGCATCGGGGCGAATGATACCCGCTTTTTCGCGGGCAATCAGGGTCAGCGTGTCGCCTAAAATTTGCATGTGGTCGTAGCTGATGGAGGTAATCACCGCCACCGCCGGATCAACGGCGTTGGTTGCGTCCAGCCGCCCCCCCAGGCCAACCTCCAGTATGGCGGCCTCAATATTGGCCTCGGCAAAGGCCACAAAAGCCACCGCCGTAATCAACTCAAAGGCGGTCAGGTGAGGCGTATCATCAAAATAGGGTTTTAAGCTGCGAGCCAGGGCGACCACTTGCTCCTCAGTTATGGCTTCGCCGCCCAGCCGAATCCGCTCCCGAAAGGAGTGCAGGTGCGGCGAAGTGTACAGGCCGGTTTTGTAGCCGGCCTGCCGCAGCATACTCTCGGCCATCGCCGCCGTCGAGCCTTTGCCTTTGGTGCCGGCAATCAGCAGCGAGGGAAACTTTTTATGCGGGTCGCCCAGGCGGGCCAGCAGCCCTTTCAGCCGGTCCAGACTCCAGTTGGAGACATCGGCGGGGTTGTAGTGGGCGTAGCTATAAAAGTAGGTCAGGGCATCAAGATAATTACTTATCTGAGTGGATTGGCCGGTCATTGATCCTCATAGGTCTTTAGAAATTCATCTCTGGGAATAGCTGCCTGGGTCAGTATTGCCCGTAGAGTTGAACTCTTAATCCTTCGGTGGTTCGGTATAGTTAACGGAGTTCGAGTTCCATCAGAGTTTTCACGAACCATCGAGATATGATTTCCTTCTCGTGCCAGTTGAAAGCCCAATTGTTCTAACGCCCTGATTACTTTCTCAATTGGCGCATCTATAGGAAACTTAGCCATTAGACCGTTACAGCAGCTTCAGCAATGAATGCCTCCAAAATCAGCGGCTCAACTTCCATAACTTCACTCCCAAACGTTTCAATATGGAATTGAATAGCCGATTTCACATCAGCCAGCGCTGCTTCGTAAGTCTCGCCCTCCCCAACCACCACCCCTTTCAAACCAAGAGGATAAGCTATGTAAGTGTCAGGATGTTTTTCAACGATAATTTTGAACTGCTTTAACATCGGCGCCTCCAACAAATACTCCTAATGAATTCTATCTTTCCAACAACCGGGCAATCTCATGCTTGGCGACTACTGGCTGCAACTTCTAAGCATGGGAGTTTGAATATTTATTATCAACAAAATGGGGATTTACAGCAAGTTTTGGGGATCAGTCAGCAGCGTCAATACCCAGGGCAAGCTGCTGACGCACCGCATCCCGCCGTACCTTGCCCGAGGCAGTCTGAGGAAGCGCGTCTGTAAAGTGGATGAGGCGGGGCTGTTTGTATCCGGCCAGACGAGTCCGGCAGAAAGCAATTAACTCGGCGGCGCTGGCCTGGGCCTGACTGCGCCGCACCACCACCGCCGCGACACGCTGGCCCCACTCCGTATCATCCAGGCCGACCACGCAAGCATCGGCCACAGCCGGATGTTCTTGCAAGACCTGTTCCACTTCAGCCGGGTAAACGTTCTCGCCGCCGCTGACAATCAGATCGGCCCGGCGTTGGACCACCCACAGGTCGCCTTCATCATCCAGGTAGCCCAGGTCGCCGGTGTAAAGTTCGCCGTTGCGCAGGGTTTGGGCGGTAGCTTCCGGCTGCCGGTAGTAGCCGGCCATCACGGTTGGACCATGCATCACGATCTCGCCAATCTGGCCGGGAGGTAAGGCCTGGCCGTGCCGGTCAACAATCCGCACCGTCGAAAACATCAGAGGCTTGCCGACACTGCCCGGTTTGCGGGACACCTCGGCCGGTAAGGCTGTGGCCACCTGCGAAGCCGCTTCGGTGAGACCGTAGGTGGCAGCAATGGGCAATTGCAGCGCCCGACATGATTCCAACAACCTAGAGGACAGCGCCGCCCCACCGATTAGCAGACACCGCAACTGCGAATGGGTCAGGCTAGATGGGTGCGACTCCAACAGCCGATGCAGCATCGTCGGCACCAGCGATACCAAGGTGATGCCTTGGGTCTCTAGCGCCCGGCTCACCGCCGCCGGGTCAAACCCCGGCTGCAACACCAGCGTGGCCCCGTACAAACAGCAGCGAAAGATGATAGACAAGCCGCCGACATGGTATAAGGGCAAACAGGCCAACCAGCGGTCGCCGGGATGGGTCCCCAGCCGGAACGCCGAAGCAGTGGCGCTCCACAGCAGGTTGTAGAAGGTCAGCATGGCTCCTTTGGGGTGGCCGGTTGTTCCAGAAGTGAAGATAAGACCCTGCACCGCTGCCAAATCCAGGGGCCGGCTTAACCAGGCTGTTGGAAGGTTGGAAGGTTTGAAGGTTTGAACGTTTAACGTTTGAACGTTTAAAGCAGCGGCAGTTGCTTCCGTTTCGTTGGCGCAGAGTACAAAGCAACAATCTGCTTGCTCCACCTGCCAACGTAATTCAGCGCCGGTGAGGCGGGTATTGAGCGGGACCAGCGTTGCGCCCAACCGAGCCAGCGCATGAGTTACGTAAACATACTCCGGGCAGTTGGACAGCAACACCGCCACATGCTGTCCAAGCTGAACCCCGGCAGCGGCCAGTTGACCGCACAGCAGCGCCACAGCCTCATTCAATTCCTGGTAAGTCCAGCGCCGCTCGCCAAAAATCAACCCAACTTTTTGCGGCGACGCCTGAGAGCGATAAGCTAACCAGTCAAGCATAAGAAATTGTGAATGGTGAACTATGAATAGTGAATTGTGAATGAATAAAGACTCATTAACCATTCACAATTCACAATTCACAATTACCTCACGGTCGCCAGGGGTACTTGCGGAAGTTGGGTTTGCGTTTTTGCACGTAGGCGTCCCGGCCTTCCTGCCCTTCTTCCGACATATAATAGAGCATGGTCGCGTGGCCGGCCAGTTCTTGCAAACCGGCCTGACCGTCGCAGTCGGCATTAAAAGCGGCTTTGAGGCAGCGGATGGCAATCGGGCTTTTGTCCAGAATCTCTTGCGCCCAGGCCACGCCCTCTTCTTCCAGCCGGTCCACCGGCACCACTTTATTGACCAGCCCCATCTGCTCGGCCTCGGCGGCATTGTACTGGCGGCACAAATACCAGATTTCTCGCGCCTTTTTCTGGCCGACAATCCGGGCCAGATAAGAAGAGCCAAAACCGCCATCAAAGCTGCCCACTTTGGGGCCGGTCTGGCCAAAGATGGCGTTATCGGCGGCGATGGTCAGATCGCACATCACGTGCAGCACGTGGCCCCCGCCAATGGCATAACCGGCGACCAGGGCAATCACCGGCTTGGGCATGGTGCGGATTATCCGTTGTAGTTGCAGCACATTGAGCCGGTGGACGCCCTTCTCATCCACATAGCCGGCATCGCCGCGGATACGCTGGTCGCCGCCGGAGCAAAAGGCGTACTTACCATCTTTGGCCGGGCCGTTGCCGGTGAACAACACCACGCCAATGCTGGAGTCTTCCCAGGCGTCGTCAAAAGCCTCGATCAACTCGTTGACGGTTTTGGGCCGGAAGGCGTTGCGGACCTCTGGCCGGTTAAAGGCAATCCGGGCCATGCCATCGGCCTTATGGTAAGTAATATCACTGTACTTTTTGACCTCGATCCAATCGGTCATTTAGCAAATTCTCCTTCCATAGTTTAACTGTTCTAAAAAAGGGAACTCAAGGAACTCATAGGAACTGAGGGAACTAAAACCTTAAGTTCCCTTGAGTTCCCTTAATTTCCTCTGTTTTCGCCACACGCCGGATCATCTCCCGCCGCATTTGCTCGTGGAGAACAGCGTCGCTGGGCACTTCGATGAGGTGGGGCGTAGCGGCGTCCATCACCTCAGTGAAGATGCGCCGGAAAGTGTCTCGGTCAGCAGCACGATTGTACTCCAGTCCAAACATGTGGGCTGCCGGGGCAAAATCCAGACCATGCGGCGTGACGAATAGCTCGGTAAAAGGTGGGTCAAATTTGGCAATCGGCAGGCGATGGAAGATGCCGCCGCCATTGTTGTTAATCAAGACAATCGTGGCTTTGAGACCACAGCGCCGCAGAGCCAGCAAGCTGTTCAGGTCGTGATAAAAGGCCAGATCACCGATAACCAGGGCCAGCGGTTGGCCGGTGGCTGCGGCTGCGCCCAGGGCGCTGGCGATGGTCCCGTCAATGCCGCTGGCCCCGCGATTGGCAAACACTCGCAGGTTGGCTGCATTGGGCCGGGCAAACTGGTCGAGGTGGCGCACCGGCAGACTGCTGGCTACATAAAGCAAAGCTGCTTCCGGTAACAATTCCACCACGTCGGCCAGGATAGCCCCTTCAAAGAATGATTCTGAGCGTAAGTCGGTGAAGGTTTGCCAGGTCTGCCGTTCGGCCTGTTGGAGCGCCGCCAGCCAGCCGGTGGAAGTGGGGCCTGGGGTCGCCTGCTGGAGCTGCTCTGTCACCGCGCTGCAAACTGCGGCCGGGTCGGCCCAGATAAAATCGGTGGTGGTCTGAACATCGTCCTGCCAGAGGCCGTCGCCGCTAATTTGGACGATACGGCAGTCAGTGACCGAGGCCAGATAGTCGTTCAGCGCAGCCGAGATGGGCATGGCCCCGAAGCGCAGCATCAACTCAGGGGGCTCCACGTTCAGCGTGCCGGGCCGCCAGAAGGTTTCATAGCCGCCAAAAATTAGCCCGTCTGCCTCGACGGTGTGACGGCCAAAACGCACGCCCGACAAAGCATCGGCCAGGATGGGGTAACCGGCGGCCTGGGCCAGTTGGGTGACGGCCTGGGGAAAATCGCCGCCGGGGCAGCGCGGGCCGCAGAGAATCAGGCCGCGCGGGGCGTTTTGAATGGCCTCAGCCAGCGCCCTGGTCTGCTGGCTAGAAGGCAGCAGTTGGCCCCGGCTGAGCTGAGTGAACGGCTGGCCGGCGGGTCTCTGCCAGGGGGCGTCGGCCAGACGCTCCGGCACATCGCCGGGCACGGGGGTAGGCTCCAACGGTTTGCGGAAGGGAAAATTGAGGTGAACCGGTCCCGGTGGGAAGCCCTGTGCGGCGGCCAGCGTCCGGCAGGCCAGGCTCCGCAGCGAGCGCAGGGTTGTGGCCGGGGGATTGGCCTCCGGCGGCGCAACTTCCACAAACCAGCGCACGTGATCGCCAAACATTTTGACCTGATCAATGGTCTGGTTGGCTCCGCTGTGGCGCAGTTCGTGGGGGCGATCGGTGGTTAACACCAACAATGGGACCTGGGCGTAGTTGGCCTCGACAATAGCCGGGTAGAAGTTGGCCGCCGCCGTGCCGGAAGTGCAGACCAACGCCACCGGGGACTCGCTCGCCAGGGCCAGGCCCAGGGCAAAAAAAGCCGCGCCGCGCTCGTCCAGCAAGGAGTAAACGGTAATGTTCGGGTGTTCGGCAAAGGCCAGGGTCAGGGGGGTCGAACGGGAACCGGGCGCAATGCAAACGGCGCGCAACCCGGCCCGGCTCAACTCATCCACAAAAATGCCGGCCCAAAGTGTGTTACGATTAGGCACAGTCATGGAGAACTGTCCTTATTCATCCATTGGAAAGTATTGCAGTTGGGCGCACTCATAGGCAATTGTCTTCCTTCATCCCTCATCCTTCAGCCTTCATCCTTCCAAATTGTCCTCGGCCAGCGCGTCCAGCATCGGTTTGAATTTTAGTTCTGTCTCGTCCCACTCCTTGCGGGGGACAGAATCGGCCACAATCCCTGCCCCGGCGAAAAGCCAACTCTGCTGACCCACACTGACCGCCGAGCGCAGCGCTACCGCAAACAAGCCATTCCCCCGATGATCCAGCCAGCCAATGGGGGCAGCATACCAGCCGCGCGGCGTCGGCTCCTGGGCCGCGATCATTTCCAGCGCGGTTTTTCGAGGCCGCCCGCCGACAGCCGGGGTGGGATGCAATGCCTCGATTACCGGCAGAATCCCGCCCTGGCCGGTCAACTGGCCCTCGATCACCGTTTTCAGATGTTGAATGTTGCTCAAGCGGCAAAGCTCAGGCTCCGCCTGAAAACGCAGATGCGTGACCAGCGGCTCCAGACTCTCCCGAATGGCTTCCACGGTCAAGGCATGTTCGTGCCGTTCTTTGGGGTCGGCCCGCAATTGTTGGCCCAAAGCGGTATCTTCTTCCGCCGAACGGCCGCGGCGAATAGAGCCGGCCATGGCCATCGTCCGCACGGTCGAGCCGGTTACTTCGGCCAACAGTTCAGGGGTAGCCCCAAAAAAGGTGTGACCGGGCCTGGGTTCAAACAAAAAACGGTAGCAGTCCGGATAACGCCGGGCCAAACGGGCCAGGACGATAGCCGGATCAATGGGGTGGGTTGAGTTGACCTGCCGGGCGCGGGCCAGTACGACTTTGTCCAGCTCGCCCCGCCGGATACGTCGAGTGGCTGCCACAACCATCTCCTCCCAGGTGGTCTGGCTCATTAAATCGCTCACCTGTAGCTGCTGGTGCGACCGGCCTGACGTGCGGTTATGGCCGTTAACAACCTGGAGAGCCGCAATTGCCTGCCGGGCTTCTTGTCGCACGCGCCTGGCAAGGCCGGCCGGATCATCGGTCGTATCAACACGCCGGTTAACCGTCAGCCAGGTCTGCTCCCCCAGACAGGTCAACTGGTAACGCGGCAGGATAAACATAGCCTCTGGAAAAGCCGCCCACGGCCCCGTGGCGGGTGGCTGCGGGGCAAAGGCAAAGCCGCCGAATAAGCGAGGGCCGGTCTCCACTGGGACATCTCTATCAACCCAAACAATCTGTTTGAACAGTTGCTCGGCCTGCTGCTGAATGGCCCGGAAGCGGTGAGGCCCACCGGCGCTGAACGCGGCAGCTATCCCGGAGCCGGCCAGACAAACGGGCAGGTGGTCGCTTTGCCAGTAAATCCGGGGCCGCCCGGCCGCCTCCTTGAGAAAGTGATCCAGTGAAACATGCGGGCAGGGCATGCTGTAGCTAACTATAGTGGCAGAAAGGGTAACTCTTTTAGTTTGGGTAGGTGTCTCAATTAAAGTGGTATCCAGCATATTTACCCCTTAGAATAGTTGGTCTAAAGAAAGTTAGTAGCCAGTAATCAGTAGTCAGAGATTTTCCCCCGTATACCGTCTACTGTCTACATGTTCGCCTCAATTCGCTCCGGCGAGACGCCAATACTGCGTAATAATGTGGTGCGTAGAGCGGGAATCAAGCGTTCTCGTTCCGGCTGGCCGGTGTAGATCCAGCGAATAACCACTTCATTAATCGCGCCCATCCAGGCGTAGGCGACGATTTCAGTATCAATAGGCGCAATCTCACCGGCAGCGACAGCCTCATCCAGGTAGCGTTGAATGACGCGGGCAAAGCGGTCGTGAATCTCTAACCGTTTCTCTTCAAACACTGCGCCCAGGCCGCTGGCCTGGATCAGTAAAATCTTGGCCAGGCTGCGATATTGGGCAAAGGTTTCCAGGCAGACTTGCAAGGCCAGGTTGACCCGCCGGACGCCATCCGGCTCTTGCGCCACTGCTTCGATGAGCCGCCGCTGGAGCAGATTGGCAAATTTATCTACCAGGGCCAGAAAAATTTGCTGTTTGCCGGGGAAATGAAAGTAGACCGCGCCCTTAGAGGCTTCGGCCTCAGCTACGATGTCATCCACTTTGGTTTCGTGGTAGCCTTTGCTGGCAAAAACTTTAATGGCCGCGTCTAAAATGCGCTCGCGGGTAGCTTGGGCTTTGTCTGAGGTTTCTCTTTCCATAGTTATTCACAATAAACCGACCAGTCGGTTTGTTGTGAATTATACCACAAAAAGAGGGGCTGTCAAGGAGATAAAAAAGGCGTGCGAATGACCATTCGCACGCCCACTTCTCAAAGGCGTCGTCACGAGCTTGACGGCACACCACCGACGCGAAACGTGAAAATGAAAATGGAGTGCAAGGCTTGCCTTGCGACTTGGCAAAGCAAGCTTTGCACTCCAGCAGTCTATTTTTAGAGAAGACTCAAGGGGCAATGAATTTGTTTAGGCTCCCAATAACCGGGCAATCTCCTGCTCGGCCACTTCCGGCTCCAGCTTTTTGAACAGCGCGGCGGGTTCGCGCAGGGGTTGGCCGGGAGCCAGTTGGCTGGGTTCCCAGCGGCCCATGGCTTCGCTGGCGTCGTAGCATAGGGCAACATGCTCTCGCTGCGATTCGGTAAAGGATTGGGTGAACTGGCGGCCAAAAAGCTGGCCGTCGTAGCCCAGGTATTCGTGCAGGCGCTGGCAGGTGTGGGGCAAGAAGGGTGCAAACAAAATTTTAAGGTTGTCAATCACTCGCAGGGCCACGTAAATCGAAGTTCCGGCAGCGACCGGATTATCTTTGATGGTTTTCCAGGGCGCTTTGCCATCGAGATAAACATTGGTCGCCCGCGTGAGCCGCAAGGTTTCTTCCAGGGCCGCCTTCAATTTGACCCCCGCCAGCAGGTCGCCTACCGTCTGAAAACCGGCTTCGACTTCGGCCAGGATTTGGCGGTCGGCTTCGTCCAGGGCTTGAGGTGTGGGGGCCTTGCCCTCGTAGCGTTTGTAAGCAAACCCCAGCACCCGGTTGACCAGATTACCCCAGGCCGCCACCAATTCGTCGTTGTTGCGCCGGACAAAATCCTCAAAGGTAAAATCGGTATCGCGGGTTTCCGGGGCGATGGCGGTCAGGTAGAACCGGATAGGGTCGGGGTCAAACCGTTCCAGCAAATCGGGGGCCCAGATGGCCCAGTTGCGGCTGGTGCTGAGTTTTTTGCCTTCCATGCTCAAGTATTCGTTGGCCGGAACATCGTAGGGCAGATTGAGAAACTTACTTTTATCTTCTTCATATAGATGTCGCCCGGTGGCAATCAATTCAGCAGGCCAGATGATGGTATGGAAAGGAATATTATCCTTGCCGATAAAGTAGTAAGTTTTGGACTCCGGCTGATACCACCACGTTTTCCAGGCTTCCGGCTGACCGATATTTTTGGCCCACTCGATGCTGGCGCTGAAGTAGCCAATCACCGCTTCAAACCAGACATAAATTCGCTTGCCGTCATAGCCGGGCAGCGGGATGGGAATGCCCCAGTCGAGGTCGCGGGTAATGGGCCGGCCTTTCAGCCCATCCTTGACATATTGCAGGCTAAAGTTGATGACGCTGGGCCGCCAGTGGCTTTTGTTGTCGTTCAAATAATCCAGCAAAAACTCGCTCAGGCGGGGCAGGTCGAGATAAAAATGCTCGGTCTCGCGCAGCACCGGGATAGAGCCATCAATTTTGCTGCGTGGATTGATCAAATCGGTCGGTTCGAGCAGCTTTTTGCAGTTGTCGCACTGGTCGCCGCGTGCGCCGTCATAGCCGCAGTTGGGGCAGGTCCCCTCAATGTAGCGGTCGGGCAAAAAACGCCCTTCGGTTTCCGAGTAGAACTGCTGCTCGGTTTGCTGGTAAAGATAGCCGTTATCCAGGCAGGCCGTAAAAATATCCTGCGACACCCGGAAGTGATTTTCGGTATCGGTGTGGGTAAACAAATCATACGTACAACCGATTTGTTGAAAGGTTTCCAAAAAACGCAGGTGAAAGCGCTCAAATACCTCGCGGGCGCTGACACCCTCGGCATCGGCCCGGATGGTGATGGGCGTCCCGTGCGAGTCAGAACCGGAGACCATGAGCACATTGTTGCCTTTGAGGCGATGGTAACGGGCAAAAATATCGGGCGGCAGGTAGGCCCCAGCCAGGTGGCCGATATGCAAATCGCCGTTGGCATAGGGCCAGGCGGTGCAGACAAGAATGTTTTCGGTCATAACTCTCTCTTCTCCATTCACAAGTTTTTCAAGTGAACAAGAATTATACCACAAAAATAGAGGATAAAAGATAATATTGAAGCGGGTAGATAGAGCGGTGGAGCCATATACCTCTAACTTTCGCCGTCTGTTAGCTCTATTCGGGTATCCAATGTATCTGACAAATCAATTTTACTTGTACTGAGGAAGTTCAAAATGGGAATAGAAGGTGGTTCAACAGGTTCGCAATTTATCCACATCATAGCATTAAAGTTAACATTTTCCCATGTAATAACGGCTTCCCGTATTAATTCAATGTAGATCGGGTTGCTATCGAATAAGACAAAGCGACGCCCCAGTTCAGAAGCGGCTGCGCCGACGGTACCCGAGCCGGCAAAGGGGTCCAGGACCACATCCCCTTTGAAAGAATAGTAAGTAATCACCTTTTCGGCCAACTCTTTGGGAAAGGCTGCTGGGTGTTTCGAGCCGGTGGCGGGATTGATTTTCCAGACATTGGTCTTTTCATATCCATCAGCCACCCTGGACGCGGCAACCAGTTCTCGGTCGGGGTGGTGGCGAATGTGCCAATCAATCAATAAATCGGTCTGCTTGCGATAAACCAAAACGTACTCAGTAACAGGCACGGCTTTATATTGCAGCGGGTTCCGGTCAGCAGCAAAGCGCCGCCCGCGCCCCGTGGCCCAGCCTGCGCCTTCGGGTTTGAGCCAGATGATGTCGTCAATAAAATCATAGCCTTCTTCAATAAAAATCCGGTGCAGATCAAAAGGCACGGCGATGCGCCGAGATGATTCACTCCGCGAGGCCCGGCGCAGCAACACCGGAGCAACATTTATCACAAAGAATCTGCCCTCATTAAGGACACGATGACTCCGCTTAATGACTTGCCGCATCTTAAAAAGATACTGTTCGTATTCCTCAAACTCGGAGTATTCAGGACGAGCATTGAAATAAGGCGGCGAGGTAAAGATTAAATCCACACTTTCGGCTGGCATCTCCTGGAGAAGTTCCACACTATCGCCCAGGCCGATGGTGTTCCGCAAAGTAGAAAGTTTATACTGGGGTTTCTCTTTTCTGGCCTCAGCGATTTTGGTTTCATCTTGTTTGAGCAGTCGGGCCGTAAGTATCTCAGGCTTGGTGGTTTTGGCCGGCAGAATTTCCGTGGTGTAAGCGTCTATTACCACCTCGCCCAACTTGCTGCCACTTTCAGCGCACAAGGGAACGCGCCAAAGGTGGTAACGGTCATCAACTTCCGGCAAGCCCAACTTAATAACATTCGCCAAATCTATCTCGGCCAGCCAGTTATCCACAATTTCTTTGGCCTGGGCCACTGTCAGGACCAGGTAATTGCGCTTTTCTGAAACCAGTTCTCGATTACGAGCCATTGAATATTTCCACTCACCTAAAATCCCAGGTCAACCACTCCATAGTCAAACTGGCGTCGCTGAGGCTCCACTCGGAGACAAAGAATTTGCCGTAACGGCCCTCGCTGGTGCGGTAGCAGCCGGTTACCCGGCTGGCGGTGGTCACATCGGGGAAGGGCTGGCCGTAGGTGACAGAGCGGCAGTCGTTCAAGCTGATGTCCTCAAAAACATCGCCCACAAAAGCGCCGCTGGCTCCATTTCGCGGCAGAAATTTTTTCTGTCCCCCATCCCAGTGAAAGTCGGCCCCGACGCCGTCAGCGCCCTGGATGACCCCACGGTCAAAATCAATGGTCTGGCCGTCCAAAATTTTGCTTTTGCCGTCGCTGATGATAGGGACCGGCGTAGCGGTAGCCGCGTTCATTTTGACCGTCACTTCGGCGGTGGTATCGCCGGCCGGGCCGCGCGCCAGCAAGGTATACACGGTCGTCTTGCTCGGCGAGAGGGTTTTGCTGCCGGGGGCAGTCACCCCCTCGGTCACGTCATCATACCGTAAAAAGGCTTCCCTCGCTCCAGAGAGGTCCCAGCTCAGGGTGACTTTTTCGCCGGGGTTGAGCGTCTCCCGGTCGGCTTTGAAATACTGGATAACCGGCAACGCCAGAGTTGGCGTCGCCGTGGGCGGGACGGGGGTCGGTTTGGGCGGCGCAGGCACAATCGGCGCCCCTTCGACGTTGCTGGCTACGGTAAATTGGGCGTCGCCCGAAACCCAGCCGCGCTCGTTGCTGCCGGGTGGATAAATCACCTGCCACCAGGTTGTTTCGGCATTGCGGCCGCTAACCAGCAGCGTTTGATTTTCGGTCAGCCGGCCGATGACCGGGTAATCCGTGCCCGGCCCGCCGCGGACATTCAGGCCGGTGCGAGTGGTCACGCTTGGCTGGTTGGCCGCTGGCGGCTGGCTGGTGGCTGCGTCGGCCAGGGTTGGGCTGGGCGGGATGAGGGTAATGGTGGTTGCATTCGGGGTGACAGCCGGGCCGGGCGTTTCGCTCGCCGGAAGGGCTGTTTCGCCGCCCGCGCCGGTGACGGTTACAAACACCTGGGCCGGGTCGCTTGGCTCGTTATCAATATTAAAAGCCCGCAACTCGATAACATGGCTGCCCGGTTGAGCCGGGGTCCAGGCTTTATTACCGGCAAAAGAGTTGACCGGAGGATTGACCTTTTCGACGTGGATAGGTTGGCCATCCACCGACAGTTCAACCTGAGAAACGCCTTTGACATCGGCTGCGGTAAAGGTGATGATGACTTCCTGGCCTACGGCCACGGGGGTATCATTCCGGGGCGCGGCAATAATCGCAATAGGCCGGGTCGGCTGGTTTACCACCGGGGTAGGGGAACCGGCGCAGGCGGACAGGCCCAGCAGCAAGCTCAGCCCAACCAGCCAAAACAAACGTCTACTATTCATGCGTAAGCTCCTCACTGCCATTAATGAGTATTCTTCGTTATATCAGGGAAAGCGGGGAAAGGCAATTATGAGAGAGGACTGGTTTAATTTTTTTGGTAAAGGTCCTGCCGGTCATTCCGGCGGACGGTTAGCATATCTTTGACCATGCGAATGGTATCTTTAATGGGGTGAACTTTGCTCTCCGTCTGGTAATACCAGTGGATAGGCACTTCGACAATTTTATAGCCCCGTTTTTGGGCAATGTAAAGCACCTCGACATCAAAACCGAAGCCGTCAATGGTTTGGCGGGAAAAGAGATCTTGGGTGACAGAGTAGTGAAAACATTTAAAACCGCACTGGGTATCTTCAAAACCGGGCACGGCCATGACTTTAACCAATAAGTTGAAGACTCGTCCCATCAAATGGCGATAGACCGGCTCGTTGTAGCGCACTGCCCCTTCGCCTTCACGGGAACCAATCGCCACTTGATAGCCGTTTTGGCAAGGCGGTAAAAATTTGGGCAGTTCGGTAATGGGCATAGCCAGGTCGGCGTCGCACAAAAAGGCATATTCACCCTGCGCCTGCAACATGCCGGTTTTGACGGCGTGCCCTTTGCCGCCGTGAACCGCCCGCACCAAACGGACACACGGGTACTGAGCCGCAATCTCTTCAACAATTTCGGCAGTCCGGTCGGTGCTGCCGTCATCAACCACCAACACCTCGGCTTTATAAGGTTGACTCTCGACAAATTGTGCCACTTGCGGCAGCGTGTGCGGCAAACGAGACTCTTCGTTATAAGCGGGGATGACAATTGATAAAAAAAGAGGGGGTTTTTGGCCGTTAATGACTCTCACTCCACTTGAGACAAACATAAAAATAGCGCACCCCGGCGCAGCGCCCCATGATACACGTCCCTTTTACTTTTGGCAAAATCCGGCAAAATATCAATAGTGATACGTAGTGCGTAGTGCGTAGTTTTGGGTGATTATGACTAAACTTCCCTTCCCTTGACAATTTGTTATAATAGCGAGGCTTAAGGCAGGTTATTACGAAATCTCGGTTTCACCACTCCCAATGAAAACTTTTTACTGGTGATGACCGGAGACCGAGGACCGGATCTTTATCCCCTGTCTCCGGTCTCCCGTCCCCGGTCCACTTTTGAGGGAGTAATGTTGCTCCCTTAACTTACCCTATGCAACCTGATATTGTTCCTAAAAAAAATAAACGCCGCAGTCTGTCGCTCCACCTGGGCTTGTTTCTGTTAGCCATCTACCTGCTCACCTATCGGGGTGGTTTTCATTCTGTTGACGAAGTTTCCATCTTTGCCGTCACCGAGAGCCTGGTCAAATTTGGCCGGGTCAACACCGACCAAATTGCCTGGACGCAGTGGACCACCAGCCAGGCCGAGGCGCAGGGCTTTTTTGGCCGGGATGGACACGTTTACTCCAAAAAGGGGCTGGCGTTATCGCTGGCTCAGGCCCCGCTCTACTGGCTGGCGCTCTGGCTGCCCAACATCGGCATGCTGCAAACCGTTTCGCTGCTCAACGCTTTTATCACCGCGGCAACGGGGCTTTTGACCTGCATGTTCACCCAACGCCTTGGCTTTTCCAACCTGACCGCCCTCCTCGTTTCGCTCACCTTTGGCCTGGCGACGATTGCTTTTGTTTACGCCAAATATCTCTTCAGCGAGCCGCTGGCCGGATTTTTGCTTTTGCTGGCGGCCTATATGCTCTTTGTTTACCGGCAAGAAAGTGGACTGCATCATGTGGCTATGGCCGGGCTGGCCGCTGGTTTCGCCGTGCTGACCCGCGCCAACAATCTTTTTCTGCTGCCGGTGTTTGGCCTCTATTTGCTGTGGATTCTTTATGAGGAGGCGAGGACGCGAGGACGCGAGGACGCGAAGAGACGAAGAGACGAGGACGCGAGGACGCGAGAACGCGAGGAGGCGAGGTCTTCCGCCTCTTCGCCTCACCGCCTCATCACCTCATCTCTTGCCCCGCTTGCTGTCTTCGCTCTGACCGTCGCTTTTGCCGGAGCAATTCTGATGGCTTACAATACGCTGCGTTCCGGCAATCCGCTGCAAACCGGCTACGATTTGACCTTGTTCTCGCCGAATATTCTGCTGGGTCTATACAAACTCCTATTCAGCCCGCTGCGCGGCTTTTTTGTCTACTCACCCATCCTCTTTCTGAGTCTACCCGGCTGGTGGCAACTGCGAAAAACCCACCCCGCCGAGGCCTGGCTGTTCGCCGGTCTGGCCGGTATGACCATCAGCCTCTTCTCTGCCTGGTCCTCCGGCGAAGGGCTATCCTGGGGCAGCCGGTTTTTGGTGCCGGTGGTTCCCTTCTTTGCGGTTTGTTTAGCACCCATCATTGAACAAGCTGCAACCAGCAGGGGAGCAGGGGAGCAGGGGAGCAGGGGAGAAAATATTCACACAGCAGATAAAACGGAATACGCACCACGCACCACGCACCACGTTTTACATTTTACATTTTACGTTCTCCTCCCTCTCTCCCTCCTCATCCAGTTCCTCGGCGTGGTGATCAACCCCTGGGTTTTTCTGAGCCAGGTGCAAACAGAGTTTGGCGGCGAGTTTTTTCTGGAAAACACAGCGGCCCTTTATGATTTTAGCTACAGCCAGATTGCCGGACAGTTCCAAACCTGGTCGCTTCAAAATTCCGATCTGGCCTGGTGGCAGCCGTGGGGATTTGATGGGTTGGCCTTTGGCTTGAGCCTGGGCTTGGTGCTGCTCTCCGGCTGGCTGCTCTGGCGAGAAATGAAACAGGGGCGCAAGGGGGCAGGGGCGCAGGGGAGAAAAGAAATACTCTCCTCCCTGCCCCTCCGCTCCCCTGCTCTCCTGCTGGTTATCCTCACCTTCGCCCTCACCTACTTCCTGCTCACCCGCTATTACACCACCGACCGGCAATTCGGCCCGCCCGATGATCCCTACAGCCGGGCGCTCAACAGGGCGGCGGCTCAGGCTGCCCCTGGCGATCAGTTTGTCACTGTAGCTCAGTATCATTACCACGTGCCGATGAATCGCTTTAAAACCCGGCTGCCGATCACCGGTCTGGCTCAGCAACCCTGGCCACCGCCGGATACGGCCATACCTCTTTTGCAAGATACCCTGGCCGGACAAAACGCCTGGCTCATTACGGTCGGCCTCCCCCCCGCCGCGCCCGACAACGCGACGGAGCAGTGGTTAACTCGCCACGCCTTTGCCGCCGGCAATGACTGGTTTGACGATGTGCGCCTGGTTCGTTTTGGCACGCAGCCGCCCAACGTCACCCGACCTATCAAGGCTACCCTGGGCGATGAAATCCAGTTGGTTGAAATCAAACTGATTGAAGCCCTCCAGCCCAGCCAACTCCTGCCGGTCGAATTTACCTGGCAGCCGCTGCGACAGCCTCAAACCGATTACAACCTTTTTCTGCAACTGCTGGGCCCCGACGGCGCGTTAGCGGCTCAACACGACAGTCCCCCCAACGGCGGCTATACTCCCACCTCTGGTTGGTCAATGGATCAAACAATCATCACCCGCCACGCCCTGCCGCTGCCGCCCGATTTACCCACCGGGACCTATCGGTTGATTGCCGGTTTGTACAACCCTGCCAGCGGCCGGCGGTTGACCGTTGGGCAGAGTGATTTTGTCGAATTAGGCCAAATAACGTTAAACGTGGAACCTTCACCTCAATGAGACTATCGAATTCCGTCCAAAAATTCATCATTTTAACCCTAACCCTCCTGGCCTTTCTGCTGCGAGCCTACCGGCTGGAAAGTCAGAGCTACTGGATCGAGGAAGCCTGGACGCTCTACTATACCCATCTCCCTTTAGACAAATTATGGCACATCTTGCTGACCCAAGAACCCAAGCCGCCCTTTTACTATTTTGCCACTCTCTATTGGATTAAACTGGTCGGCGATAGCGAGTATGCCCTGCGTTTTTTCTCGCTGGTATTTGGGGTCATGGCTGTTCCGTTGACCTATCGCCTGGGCAAAGCTCTGGGCGATGACCGGTTGGGGCTGTTGACCGCCCTGCTGATGACCGTGGCCCCTTACCAAATCTGGCATTCCCAAGAGGCGCGGATGTACAGCATCTTTACTGCTGCCTCGGTCATGAGCATGTGGGGTTTTATCAAAATGCTGCCAGACCTCCGGGGTTTTCAACAACCTATGAAGTCGGCCCATTTTTGGCAGTGGTGGTTAATTTATGTGGTTGGCACAGAATGGGCCATTCTGACTCACTACCATGCGTTGGTGGTTATCGGCAGCCAGGGCCTTTTTTTATTACTCACCTGGCGACGTCACTGGCGCGGTTATCTACCCTGGGCCGCGACCCTCAGCCTGATTGTTTTGCTTTATGCACCCTGGCTGGTTTTCGGTTCGGCCCTGCTGCAGCGCTTTCTGCACTGGCTGCCCCAGCCGACTTTGTGGGAAACTTTTACACGCGGGGCGCAGGCTTATACTGTCGGCGAGTATATGCCGCCGGCTGAAGCGCTGCCTCTGGTACTGGTTTTTGTCGCCGTGTACCTACTGGGGCTAATCTACGCCGCTCACCGCCGCTGGGGCGCGTGGCGCGGGCCGGAAATGCTGGCTTTTTTGCTGGCCTTCACTCTGGCCCCCAATGTAGCTACCTGGCTCTATGGTGAACTCCGCACCCCGGTCTATTTTGAACGCTACCTGATCCCGATCCAGGTTGGCTTTCTGCTTGCTGTGGCCATGGGCATCCTGGCGATTTACGATTTACGATTTACGATTTACGATTTACGATTTTGGACCAAAAAAACTAGAGAACCTTCTCCCCTGCTCCCCCACACCTCTGCTCCCCTGCTCTCGGCCACCCTGCTGCCTGCTACCTTGCTACTTGTTACCTTACTCACCATCAACGGCTACGCCCTCTGGCAGCATTACTTTAACCCGGCCTACGCCAAAGATGATTGGCGGGCGGTTATTCGCAAAATCGAAGCGTTTGAACTGCCCGGCGATGCCATCATCCTCACCGGCGACGGCGGCGAAAAACTGTTCGACTATTATTACCGAGGCCATCTGCCGGTTTACCGAGACTTTTTACTACCGGCTATCCCTTCATCTGAGGAAGCCATCGAGATTTTGGCCGAGATTGTCGCCAAACACCGCCGCATCTGGTATACCCCTTACGGCGTTGACCTCGACCCGCCCCTGGAAAGCTGGCTGGCCGAGCATGCTTACCCGGCCTGGCATAGCTGGCTGGGCCGCAAACGGCTGGCTCTGTATGCAGGCAGCGCCGCTGTTGCCGACCGGCTAGAAGAACTCGATAACGCTTTTCTTGACTCCCAGGGAAATGGGCCTAAACTGGTCAGCCTGTCTCTGGCCAGCGGCGAAACTGCCGCCGGCGATGTACTGCCGTTACAGCTTACCTGGCAAACAGACACCCCCCTGCCAACTGATTATCAGCTCTCGCTGCGGCTCCTCAATTCGCGGGGCGACATCTTTACTCAAAGCGACTGGCCGCCGTTGAATACTTCCACCTGGCCGCCCCACCAGCCCATCACCGACCGGCGCAGTCTGTGGCTGCCCCCCGACCTGCCCCCCGGCGAATACGCCCTGCAACTGGTCGTCTACAATCCCACCTCCGGCGAGAGCCTGGGCCAACCCCTTGTCATTCCCGCTATCCCAGTCGCCCCCGCCACAATCACCCCACCCCTTGAGGCCTTGTCTATCCCTAACCACATTCTTTCTTCATCCTTCATCCTTCATCCTTCATCCTTCCAGTTAGTTGGCTACATCCTGCCCGACCAAATTCAACCCGGCCAGGAAATGTGGCTCTGGCTGTATTGGCAGATGCTTTCCCCCTCCTTAAAAGGAGGGGGAAAGGGGGAGGTTGTCCGGCTGAGCCTCAGCGACGGCGAAACTACCCTCGCCGCCAATTTTCCCATGGCTGAGTCCGTTGGCCCCCTCGATTCGTGGCAGCCGGGGCAAGTCCGGCGGGCCGTATATCATCTGCCCACCAGCCCGCGCCTGACCGGGAATAAAGCCCAGGTCAGTGTGGCGCTGCTGGCAGAGAGCGAAGCTGGAGCAACGGAAATACCCTTGGCTGATGTAGCTCTGGCAACCCGGTCCCGCCAATTTGACCCTCCAGCCATCGCCACCCCGCTCGAAGTGGCTTTTGGCAACGAGCCTCAACTCAAACTTATCGGCTTCGAGCTGAAGGAAACTACGCTGACCCCTGACACCCCATTGTCCCTGACCCTCTACTGGCAGGGTGTGGCCGAAATGAAAACCACCTACACTGTTTTTGTCCAGCTCTTGAACAGCGCCGGGCAGGTTGTGGCCCAGGTAGATGCCCAACCCCTGACCGGCGCTGCACCGACCACCACTTGGCTTCCCGGCGAAATCTTGACCGATCCATACACCCTTACGCTTCCGGCAGAACTGCCGCCCGGTGATTACCGCCTGATTGCGGGTCTCTACAACGCCGCCAGCGGCGAGCGACTGCCTGTAGCAACAGGGGCTGATTTTGTGGAGTTGTTACCTCTTACGGTAAAATAGAGGGTGCTGCGCTTATAGGGGGAACTTTAACTTCTACTTTTTGCCAAACAGATTGGAGACGTGATTATGGCAAACATTAAAAAAACCAAAGGCGTTATCGGTATTTTAACGGGCGGCGGCGATGTACCGGGCCTCAATCCGGCCATTCGGGCCGTTACTATCAGAGCCTTACGCGAAGGCTATCAAGTGATTGGCTTACGACGGGGCTGGCTGGGCATCTCTAGCATCATTCGCGACAAAGAGGCCGATAACAGCGAGTGGTATCAAGTGCTGACCGAAGAAGTGGTCAACAAAGCCGGACGCACCGGCGGCACGTTTTTGCATACCTCGCGGACACGGCCCAGCTCCATGGCCAAAAGCGACGTACCGGAGCACCTACGTGAAATTTACACCGCTGAGAAAAACGATCTGACCCCCGAAGTCATCAAGAATCTGGACTACCTGGGCATTGATTATCTCATCCCTATCGGCGGCGACGATACCTTGAGCTATGGCGTTCGGCTTTATCAGGAGGGGGTTAAAGTTGTCGCTATTCCCAAAACAATGGACAATGACGTTCCCGGCACGGAATACTGCATCGGCTTTAGCACCTGCGTTACCCGCACCATCCAATTGACCCACAGCCTGCGCACCTCGGCTGGTTCGCACGAGCGGCTGCTGGTGCTGGAAGTTTTTGGCCGCTACGCCGGTTTTACGGCCATGCTCCCGACCATGGCCGGCGCGGCTGATCGCTGCGTTATCCCTGAGTATAAATTTGATATGGACCGGCTGACCGAACTGCTGGTGTATGACCGCAACAAGAACCCCAGCAAATACTCGGTGGTGCTGGTTTCCGAAGGGGCCATGTATGAGGGCGGCGAAATGGTCTTCCAAAGCGCCACCACCGACGCTTACGGCCACGCCAAGTTGGGCGGCATTGGCGACCTGGTTTCCGCCGAACTAAAAGAGCGCTCCGCCAAATTTAATAACGGCAAAAAACTGAATATCATCAGCCAGAAACTTGGGTATATGGTCCGCGGCGGCGACCCCGACGCGCTCGACTCGATTGTGCCGATGGCCTACGGCAACCTGGCCCTCGATTTGCTACTCGAGGGGGTGCATGGCCGGCTGGTAGTGCTGCGCAACGGCCGCTATGATAATATGCCGATTGATGCCGTTACCAGCTCCAAAAAGCTGGTGGATGTGTCCAAATTCTACAACACCGAGCGCCTTCGCCCCAGCTACAAGAGCTTCGAGATGAAACCGCTGTTGATTATGACCAGCGAGTAGGTTTCAATTTAACCATCACCCAGTTGGAGATGGAGTCCAAAGCTTGCTTTGACCTTTCCAAACCAAGGTTTGGACTCCTGTTTCCACGCTAATCAGTTTGTGTTTACCCAATACGATTAATGCTAACCCATGCCCTGCGCACTCATTTTCCGTTGCTTTTCGAATCGCCCGGCTTTCGCTGGTTGTGGCTGGCTAACCTGGTTTCCAAGCTGGGCGATTGGCTGGGCTTTATTGCGCTTAACCTCTACGTCTTTGATCTGACCGGCTCGGCCACAGCTCTGGCCGGCCTGCTGGCGGTGGAGTCCATCCCGGCCCTGCTAATTGGCCCCCTGGCCGGCGTGGTCATAGACCGTTTCAGCCGGCGCAAGGTGATGATTCTGGCTAATTTGGGGGCGGCTTTGACCTTTGCCCTGCTGCCGCTGGCCTCAGCCCTCTGGCAAATTTATGGTTTGGCTTTGCTATCTCGTGTGGCCTTCAGCTTCTTTGATCCGGCCGAGCGCTCCCTGGTCCCGGATTTGGTCGGCAAAGAGAAAGTTCTGGCCGCCAACTCGGCGCTGAGCGTGGTCAATCATCTGACTCTCATCGTTGGGCCGGCCATTGCCGGTTTTTTGGTGGCCGCTTCCAGCGCCGCTGTCGCCTTCTGGGCCGATGCCGCCAGCTTTGTGGTAGCCGTGCTGCTGATTAGCCGTATCGGCGGCGAGCTGCCGCGCACCCGGCCCGAGGGCGAAGTCAAACCCGGCTGGTTTGATGATTTGAAGTTTGGCTTAGGCTACGCTTTTGGCAGCCGCGCCTTACGAGTGCTGCTGGTCACAACCTTTGTCGCCGCTTTTGCCGGGGCCGCCTTAATCACCATCGAAGTGGTTTATGTGAAAGACGTGCTGGATGGCGGCGATGTCGGCTACGGGCTGTTGTACTCCATTGCCGGTTTTGGCGCGATTTTAGGCTCAACCAATGCGACTCGTTTGTCTCAGCGCTTTACCGTGCCCGGTCTGTACGTGGCCACCGTCCTGCTGACCGGGCTGATGTTCTTTCCTTATGCCAACGTCCAGATTTTGTGGTTTGTCATTATCGTCGCCGGGCTGCACACCATTCCCTGGGTGCTGGGTTATATTTTGGTGGACACCATGCTCCAGCAGTGGGTGGCCGATGAAGTACGGGGGCGCATTTTTGGCCTGATTCACACCCAGCGCAGCGCCGGGCAGGTGCTGGTCGCCGGAATGTTGGCTCCCCTGGTAGATTGGTGGGGACCTGTCACCGTTTTGAACCTTTCGGGCATCGTCTATACCCTGGTGGGTTTGTACGCTGTTTCACGCCTGGGCGTTCTACGGCGCGAGGAAGCCCGCTGGCGCGGCGATGACCCTTTACCTTTGAGTAGCGAAAGTACCCTCTGATGAGCTTAACCCTTTACTTCTTGCGACATGGGGAAACCACCTATAGCCGCGACAATGCTTTATCCGGTTCGGGGCTTGACATCGAATTAACCCCGGCCGGGTTAGAAATGGCCCAGGCTTTTGCCGCTACTTATCGCTCGACCCCCTGGCAGGCGGTTTACGTCAGCCCCATGCGCCGGGCCATCGCCACAGCCCGCCCCCTCTGTGCCGCCCTGGGTCTCGACATGGAACTGCGAGACGGCTTAAAGGAGATGAGCTTCGGCCGGTGGGAAGGGCTTGCTCAAGAAACCGTCAAACAGACCCATCCCGAGGAGTACCTGCGCTGGTCCATCGAACCGGGTTGGTATCGTCCCGGCGGCGGCGAGACCGCCCGCGAGGTAGCGCGGCGGGCCATGCCGGTCATTCAAGAGATTATGGGACGCTTCAGCAGTGGCAATGTCCTGATAGTGTCTCACAAGTCCACCATCCGGGTAGTTCTGTGCAGTCTATTGGGCCTCGACGTTGGCTTATACCGGCACCGCCTGGATTGTCCGGTTGCCTCTGTTAGCATCGTCGAGATGCGGGCGCAAGGGCCATTTCTGCGGGCCTTGGCCGACTGCCACCATCTGCCGGAACCGTTGCGCCGCCGGGCTAATACATAAATCCAGGAGTCGAATAGTCCCTGGGACGATACCGACAACGGAAAATTTTTGCCAGTGATGACGGCAGACCGGGGACCGATGACCGGGCATTCATCTCCACCAGTTTTCGGTCTCCCGCCCCCAGTCTATTTTCAGAGGAGAAGGTTATTTTCTTAGGAGGCGTATGAAATACCGTCAATTAGGCAGTTCGGGGGTACGAGTTTCGGTCATTGGGCTGGGCGCCAACCGTTTTGGTTCGCCCATGCTGCCCCAAGAAGGGGTTAACAGCATAATTGACGCTGCCCTGGATTTGGGGATTAATTTTATTGACAGCGCCGATGTTTATCAGGAGGGCCGCTCGGAAGAAACACTGGGCCATGCCCTCAAGGGGCGCTGGGACCGCTTTGTGGTTGCCACAAAATTCTTCTCTACGGTCGGCCCTGGCCCCAACGACCGGGGCGCGTCTCGCTATCACATGGCCAATGCCGTCGAGGCCAGCCTGCGCCGCCTGCAAAGCGACCATATTGACCTGTATTATGTCCATCGCTGGGATGAAACGACCCCTATCGAGGAGACGCTGCGCGGCCTGGACGATTTGATTCGCCAGGGTAAGGTGCGCTATATCGGCGCCTCGGCCTTTGCTTCGTGGCAGTTGGCCCACGCCAATCTGCTGGCCGAGGTGCGCAATTGGACGCCTTTTGTGGTCATCCAATCCCATTACCACATGCTCGAACGGGAGGTCGAGCGGGAAGTGCTGCCCTACTGCCGCGCCCATCAGGTCGGGTTTATCCCTTATTTTCCGCTGGCCGGCGGCTTTTTGACCGGCAAATACCGGCGTGGTCAGCCCGCCCCACCCGGCTCGCGCGGCGAAAGCAACAGCTATGTCCAACAATATATGACCGATGCCTATTATGATAAAATTGAGCAGCTTGCCGCCTGGGCGCAAACTCGCGGGCGGGGCTTAAACGAGTTGGCGCAGGCGTGGCTGTTAGCCCAACCGCAAGTCTGCTCTGTTATTTCAGGAGCCACCAAGTTAGAACAGGTTTTAAGCAATCTCAAAGCCGCTGATTGGACACTAACGGCAGCAGAGCTGGACGAGGTCAACGCTATTCTGGGGTAATGGGCGCATGCTGGCTACGTTTTACCCAAACGCTCATAAATTCCTGGCCAAAACTCAGGCTATTTTGGAAGCAAACGAAGCGGCCAACAATCTGATCCTGGGCCTGACGCTGCGGGTCAACCATTACCTGCCGCTGGCGCAGCATCCGCCTTATTTTGCCACCATCACCCATCATGACGAGCTTCTCCTGGCAGCGATAATGACTCCCCCGCGCCCCATGGTTTTGTATACCAGGCTGTCCGATTGGAGAGAGGCGCTTAATTTATTCATTCAAGAGGCGGCGCTGCGACAGTGGCCTGTCTTCGGCATAACCGGGCCACCACCGCTGTCCGAGGCCTTTGCGGTGGCTTGGGCTAGCCTCACAGGGACAACCTATCGTGTACAGATACGCAATCGTCTCTACGAGTTGCGTCGGGTAAATTCCATTCCCTCCGTGCCGGGCTATTTGCGCTTAGCCACAGCAGCCGACCTGGAATTAATTGCCCAATGGACCTTCGCCTTTCAAACCGAAGCCCTACAACGGGGCGATCTGGCCGAGGCGCATGAAGTGGCCCGCTACAAAATCAGCGAGCAGGAGCTTTATCTGTGGGAAGACGGTCAGCCGGTTTGTATGGCCGGCCAATCCCGCCCGACTCGTAACGGCATCTGTATCAGCCTGGTCTACACCCCCCCCGAATGGCGCGGGCGGGGCTATGCCACCGCCTGCGTGGCCGGGTTAAGCCAATTACTCCTCGACTCCGGACGAAAGTTCTGTGTCCTGTTCACCGACCTGGCTAACCCGACCTCCAATCATATTTACCAAACCATTGGCTACAAACCCATTGGCGATTTTACCGAGTATGCTTTTGAGAAGGCCGGCGCCTCGCCGCTATGACCGGCAAAATTTCTCTGCTCCTCAACAAAGCCTACAGTCGGGCGTCCGCCTTCAAATCGGAAAAGGGTAATTTTTCGTATTAGCTACAGAAGTTTAGGGAGAAATTTATGAAGTGGTTCCAAACTCTCCTACAAAAGTTGCGCGGAATCTTTGCCACTGAGAAGAAACCCTCAGTACCGGGAGTTGGTAGTTCGGTAGAACAGCAAAGACCCGATACATCAAAACTAGCAGTTAGAACCGACAGTTATAAATTTGAAGATTTAGATCAATTGGTGAAACCACTTCTACAGAAAATGGCGGAGGATAGATGGGGAAGCGGGTTCAGTTACGATTCAGATAAACATAAACGGTTTAAATGGCAAATTTGGAAATCTAATATTGATAAGCAAACTTCGGAGTATTGGATGGTAGAATTTATACCTGAGTTAGGCCAATTTGAGATACACGCCAATGAAAAAAGCTTTAAAACCAGGGTATCAATGGATGATTTGAGAACTGAGCTAACAAAAGCAGTCGAGGCAGGACCAAAAACGAGGAGCATTGCTCAGAGTATTCATAAAGATATTTTTTGGGATGATATTCGGTAAAAGACTTTGAAAGCCTGGTCCCGCACCGATTGGTTCATAATTCTCATTTTTGCCTTGCTGGTTATTCTCTTCCACTGGCGCATCCTGACCCCCAACCCGGCTGACCGCCAATCCTTCCCGCCCGGCGACTTCTACCTCCAATTCTGGGCCTTCACCACCTTTGATGTGCGTGAATTAAGCGCCGGACGCCTGCCCTTATGGAATCCTTATAATTTTGCCGGTTCGCCTTTCTGGGCCGATGTGCAGGCCGCTGTTTTCTATCCGCCCAGCCTGTTGACGCTGCTCCTGTCCGCGCCGTGGGGTTTTTCGGCCTTTGCCCTGGAACTCGAAGCGATAGCCCATTTCTGGCTGGCCGCCGCCTTGATGTATCTCTTCATCCGCCAGCTTACCGCCAGCCGGGCGGCTGCCGTCATTGCCGCCCTAACCTTCACCTTCAGCGGCTATCTGACCGGCTACCCCAGCCAGCAGCTCGCCGTCCTCGAAGCTGACGTCTGGCTGCCGCTGCTTCTCTTTTTTCTCTATCGCGCCCATGAGCAAACTACGACCGCCAACCGCCGACCGCTGACCGCCAATCCTCTACGCTTCGCGTCTCTCTTCCATCCTCCATCCTCCATCTTCTATCTTCTCCTCGCCGGCCTTGCCTGGGGCATGACCCTCCTCGCTGGCCATCCCCAGAGCGCCTTTATCGTGGGCTGCCTCAGCCTAATCTACTTTTTGTATTTACGATTTACGATTTACGATTTACGATTTACGTACTACGCCTCACGCCTCACGCTTCATGCTTCACGCTTCATCCTCCACGCCTCCCTCTTCCTCCTCACCGGTCTGGGGCTTGCCGCTATCCAATTCATCCCTGCCGTCGAGTATACCCTGCTGTCTGTCCGCGCCGAAGGGACGTATGACAAAATGGCGGGTGGTTTTCCGCTGGTGGATGTGATTCAGTTTTTGCTGCCTGGACAGGTTAGCCATTATTCGCCATTGTATGTTGGCGTCGTCGGCCTGATTCTGGCCCTGTGGGTGGTCTTTGCTGCCCCCAACCGCCATACTACCTTTTGGGCTATCATCGCTTTTGTGGCTCTCCTCATTTCTTTCGGCGGCAACACCTTTCTTTACACCCCGCTTTATCTGACCGTCCCCGGCTTTTCCATCTTCCGCGGCCAGGAACGCTGGGCCTTCGCCGTAGCGTTTAGCTTGTCGGTGTTGGCCGGGTACGGCTTTAAAGCCTTGACCGGAGACCGGAGACCGGAGACCGGGCCTCACTCGGAAACGCCTCACGCCTCACGCCTCCTCGCCTCCTCGCCTCACCTCTCCCACCTCACCGCCTTCCTCTTCCTCTTCTCTCTCCTCCTGCTCTTTCTCTTCTTCTTCGGCCTCAACCAAACCGGCTGGACTTCCGCCAGCCCCTTTTACGGCCTGCTGGGGGCAGCCTCACTGCTAACCATCCTGCTGGCGCTGGCCTGGCTGCTATGGAAATTTGTCGCCGGGAGGTCGCCCGCCGTTTTCACCACCCTCGCCGCCGCCCTGATTTGCTTCGACTTGTTCAGCGTCAATTGGCAGACCAACCTCTACCCCCAGCCGCCCGAATGGCACACCCAAATGCCTGCCGCCGTCGCTGCCATCAAAAAAGACGCGGCTCAGACCCCCGACGAACCCTACCGTGTTTACAATGAATTTCGCGTGTACGACAACTACGGCGTCCCTTTTGAAATCGAGGATTTGTGGGGGGCCAGCCCGCTGCGCCCCCTGCGCTACGATCAATTCCTGGCCCCGCCCATGCCCATCGAGCGCACCTGGGAACTGCTCAACGTCAAATACGTCATCACCTGGCGCCAGGAACTTTACCTTCCTTCGACCATTATCTACGAAGAACCCGGCGAGAAAGACACCACCTATGTCCACCGTCTCCACAGCGTCGGCCCCCGCGCCTGGCTGGTCACGCAAGCCGAAACCGCCGACGATGCGACCATCCTGCAAAAGATTGCCGACCCCAATTTTGACCGCTGGAATACTGCTCTTCTGGAAGCAAATAGCGAATGGCCGCAAAGCGTGGCGAATGGCGAATCATCAACCCAGATACAAGACGCACCACGCACCACGCACCACGTTTCACGCCTCACGCCTCACGCCTCACGCCTCACATATCACGTTTCCACCCCCTCCCCCGCTCTGCTCATCCTCAGCGAAATCCACTACCCCGGCTGGCAGGCTACGGTAGACGGCCAACCCACGCCCATTCTCCGCGCCTATTACACGCTCCGAGCTGTGCCTGTGCCTGCGGGCGAGCACACCGTCGAATTAAGCTTCCGCCCGCTGAGTTTTATGCTAGGAACTATCGTAAGCGTTTTGAGTTTTATGATCATTTTTATCGTTTTTATCCTCACCCGTCGATACAGCCGCAATCAACAGGATATAGACAAAATGAGTTGAATTGTGTAGAATCAATACAAGCTGTCAGCCTGCGCTTGGTCGAATTCCATCGGAACAACTTGATGCGCAAAGTGGCGTACCTGGACCAACCTCATCGTTAAGTGATATATCAGAAAGTAGAGATAGCATGTCTAACCCTTCTATTAAAATCAAACTTCTCTACGTGGACGATGATCCTATTCTGAGTCAACTTGTCCCCCTGGTCCTTGAGCAACAAGGTCTCCAGGTACAAACGGCCAGCAACGGCAGTGAAGGTGTGGAAAAGGCGCTGGCATGGCTGCCCGATCTAATTTTGATGGATCTAACAATGCCAATGATGGATGGTTTTCAGGCTGCGGCGGCCCTACGCGCCGATCCTCGCACCCGGCATATCCCCATTGTAGCTCTCTCCGGTACCTCTGAAGCGGATGAGTTAGCCAGGGTCCAAGAGCTTGGGATGAACGGTTTTATCCTGAAATCAGGCTCAGCCAATGACCTGATTAAAACGATTCAGGCCTATCTTCCTCCTAAAAAATGATTAGCCTCTCTCCTCAATCTACCTTTGTAGGCCGCCAACGCGAGTTGGACATGCTCCAGACCCAACTGGAGCAGACAATGGCTGGCCAGGGTAGCGTAATCATCGTCGCCGGAGAGGCCGGTATTGGCAAGACCTCACTCATCCAGGCATTTGCGGCCCAGGCAGAGCAGCGAGGCACGGCAGTTCTATGGGGCGCTTGCTTCGAGGGTGAGTGGCGTCCGCCTTACAACCCCTGGGTTGAAGCCCTCGACGACTATCTCCGTACTTTTCAGCCGGAGCATTTACGCCAGTATCTTGGCCCTGAAACCATGCCGCTGGCTCGATTATTACCCCAACTGCGCCTCCCCGACGCCCTGCCGATGCTGGCCCTCAGCCAAAATGAAGAACGGTTTCGCCTGTACGATGCCCTGACCCGGCTGCTGCTCCACCTGGCTCGCCGGCAGCCGCTTGCGCTGATTTTGGATGATTTACACTGGGCCGATCCGGATTCGCTCGGCGCGCTCCGCTACGTGGCTCGCTCCCTGAGCCGGAGCCAGGTGTTATTGATTGGCATTTATCGCGACCCGGAAATAGGGTTGGATGACCGCCATCCCTTGAGCGACACTCTGGCTTTGCTGCGCCGCGAAGCCGGCTATCAGCAGCTCACCCTGCGCGGCTTTAGCTATCCTGAGGTTGCCGACTATCTGGCTCAATCTGCCCACGAAGCTTTGCCGCAGGCGCTGGTCCAGACCATCCACACCGAAACCGGTGGCAATCCCTTTTTTGTGCGCGAAGTTTTCCGTTACTTGTTGGAAGAAGACAAAATTGCCCGCCGCGCCGGCCGCTGGACAACCGATTTCAGTATGGCCGAGTTGGGTATTCCACCCGGAGTGCGCCAGGTGTTGGCCCGGCGCTTGTCGCACCTTTCAGACGAAACCAACACGCTTTTACGCTTTGCGGCTGCCTTTACCGGCGGCTTTAATTTTCAAATTTTGCAAAGTCTGACCGGCTGGTCCGACGAAACCCTGCTCAACTCCCTGGACGAAGCGCTCCAGGCCGGACTCATCCACCCCCTGCAAGAGAGACCGCCTCGCTACGATTTTGTTCACACCCTGGTTCGGCACACCCTCTACGAAGGTCTGAACCCTGACCGTAGAGCGCGCCTGCATCGCCGGATTGCCGAAGCTCTGCTGAAAAATCAAACAGACCACAGCGCCGAACTGGCCTACCAGTATCACGCTTCGGCAGATCTGCCGGGGGCCGAAGCCGGTCTGCCTTTTTGCCTGGCCGCCGCCGCGCAAGCTCAGGCCACTTATGCCCCGGCTCAGGCGGTGACATATTTGCGCATGGCGTATGACCTGGCCAGGCCGGATTCTGCGCAACGGGCCGATATTCTTTGCCGCCTGGCCGTAGCCGAGGCGGACGCGCTGCTGTTGGCCAATGCCGCTCAAACGGTCAACATGGCCCTGGCCGCGCTGGACGACACTGACCACGCCATCGAATTTTTAACCGTTGCCGCGCAAGCCCTAAAAGCAGGCGGGGCCAACCCGGCCATGTGGCAACCGTTGGTTGAGCGCGGCCTGGCGCTTGTCGGCCAGCGGCGAGATATTGGGTGGGCCAGGCTCATGCTCCTGCTGGACCGGGTCGAGCCACTCTCCAGCCAGACTGTTTATGTCAGCCGTTGGCTGGGCTACAATCCGCAGGCAATAGCTATCGCCCGGGCCAGTGGAGACGAGGCTGATTATGCCCAAACGTTGGACCCGCTCGACTGGCGCAGCCGCGAGGAGACCGAAGCCGTGCTGGCCCTGGCTCGTCGGTGGCAGCGCCCTACTGCTATTCTCAGAGCCTTGGATGTCGTTGCCCGTGATTTGATTTTCCGGCATGGTGATATTCCACTGGCTGTGGAACGGCTGCGCGAATTGCTGGCTGCCGGTGAACGTTATGGCTCCATTCCGGCCCAGGCTGAGGCATTGACCCAACTGGCTGTGTGTCAGGCGATACTGGGCAATTTTGGCGAGGCCCAACAAACCTTACAACAAGCGCAGGAGATGGCCGCCCGGCTGGGGGCGCTGCACCGCCTGCGCGCCCTGGCCGGCATAGCCATCGAAAGCATCCTGGCCGAATACCTCGAAGGCGACTGGCCTCGCCTGGCTCAAGAAGCAGCCCGTTTTGCCACCGATCCCCGGACGGGCCAGGGGCCATTGGGCTTGATTGCCCTTAACTTTGCCACCCGCAATTACAGCCGAGCCGGCAATATAACTGAAGCGCATCGCTTCCTGACTGCGCTGACCGCAGTTCTTGAGCAGGCAGACCCGACCATGTACCTTTACAATGGCGGAGTGGATCGCGGAGCGACTGCGGTTTGGGAACTCGGCGCGACCGAGTTTGCTGGCGTCTATCGCCGCTTGGCGCTTGACCTGCTGGCAGCGGGCTTTCAAGGCGCACCCCTTTGCACCAATGCGTTGACGGTGGCCCGTATGGCCACACTGCTAGGCAACAGGAACGAAGCTGAACTTTACTTTGCTCACGCCCGCAGCGCCACCGAAGTCGAAGGCCAGCGCCCGCTGCGGGCCATTACCGATTTTGATGAGGCTCTGGCCCTAAGCCGCGCCGGTTCAACCAACTCCACCCAAATTGAAACGCTTCTTGACGAGGCCCTGGCCCAATTTCGGGCGCTGGGGATGGCCGGCTGGGAACAACGCGCCCTCGCCCTCAAGGAACAACTCCCGGCCCCATCAAAAACGAGCCAAGACTATCCCGATAGCCTCACCGCCCGCGAAGTAGAAGTGCTACGGCTCATCGCCGAGGGGCGCACCAACCGAGAAATTGCCGCTCATCTGGTTATTAGCCGGCCCACCGTCGAGCGACATATTGCCAATATCTATAACAAAATCGGCGCGCGCAACCGGGCCGAAGCTACGGCCTATGCCTTGAATCACAGCCTGGTCTAGCCACGTGACCTGCCCCGCTAATTTGGAGAAATTCCTAGATGAGGCTCAGGTCAAGAACTAGTGCATGTGGCGCGGGCTTTCTAGCCTGCGGCGGGCAGACTGGAAAGTCTGCCCCACAAGTTGCACTTGTTCTGAACATATGAGCCCCTAGATGAAGTTCCGGCAGAAGTAAGTTTGGCACAGTACATATTTTCCATCATTCCGGGCGCTCCACCAGCGTCCGGTTTGCTTTTTAAAGATACAAGGTTGCCTTGATGACAGAGGCTTACTTTTAGGGTAGACTGGCTATAAGGTTCAAGTAGAGACAGGTCAGGTTTTTATCAAATGAGAAACCGCATCTGTGCTCGGGCTTATTAACAATCATTGCGCGACTTGTGCTGAATAGCCAACAGCCACGATGTTGTGCCCTATTTAGACGAGGAGGTTAAAGATGGCTTACTATTTGATCCAGATAGCCTATACGGCTGAAATGTGGACGGCCCTGGTCAAAAACCCCCAGAACCGGCTAGAGGCAGCCCGGCCGGTGGTCGAGGGACTTGGCGGCAGCATCGTGGGCGGCTGGTTAACGTTTGGAGAGTACGATATTGTCGGCGTCCTCCAGATGCCGGATAATATCAGCGCCGCCGCACTGTCTATCGCTATCTCAGCCGGAGGCGGGGCCAAAGTATTCAAGACCACACCGCTGATGACCTGGGAGGAAGGGATTGAGGCCCTAAGAAAAACAGCCAGCGCTGGATTCCGGCCCCCGCGTAGCGAATGACAAACAAAAAACCTGAAATTATCAAGGAGAAACTTCATGCAGAAACTTAACCGTGATGGGGTGATGTTAGCCTATGCAGAGGCGGGGGTTGGCGCGCCGCCGCTCCTCCTGGTGCATGGTTTTGGGGGCAACCACACGAATTTGGCTCCCCAATTTGAATATTTTCGGCGCAGCCATCGGGTGGTGGCGGTAGACCGGCGCGGCCACGGCCAGAGCGACAAGCCGGAGCAGGCTTACACCGTCGCCGGGTTTGCCGATGATCTGGCCTGGCTGTGCCGGGAGTTGGGGCTGTACAAGCCGGTGGTAGTCGTTCACAGCATGGGCGCGATTGGCCTGGAACTGGCGGCTCGCTACCCGGAGCTGCCAGGGGCGCTGGTGCTTTTAGACATGCCCTTTTTGCCGCCGCCGGAAGTACAAGCCAATTTCCAACAGATGTTGGCAGGCTTGCGCAGCCCGGCCTATCAAACAGTCTTGCGCCAGGTAGCCGATACCGTTATCTTCGTGCCGGGCGACAATTCGGAGCGCAAAACCGGCCTGGTCGAAGGGCTGTGCGCCACCCCCCAACATGTCCTCGTTTCAACCTGGGAACACTTTCTGGCCCACGATACAGCCGCAGCGGCAGCCGCCTGCCAGGTTCCGACCCTTTACATCGGCAGCGTTTTTCCGGCCAACCTAAACCGCTTCCGAGAGTTGTGCCCGCAGTTGGTCATCGGCCAAACGGTTGGGACAGGACATTTTCTTCAACTCGAAGCGCCGGAGCAGGTCAATGGGATGATCGAGCGTTTCCTGGCCGCGGCTCTCAAACCACAAGCCGCTACAACAATGGCGGAGCCAATAATAGTTTAATCTGCTCATCTGCTTGGACATGTCATTTCGACCGGAGGGAGAAATCCCCCATCCGTTACTTTTATTTGTTGCGCCCTGGGGATTTCTCGACCTTCGATCTCGAAATGACATGGACCTGAGTAGCAACCAATCTCTGTCTTTTCAGGAGAAACAAAATGTCAACTTTGCCAACCGTGCCCATATTCGCCGGCCAAGCTACCATCTCCATCCAGGCCCCGGTCGAGGTTGTTTACGACTATTTATTGGACTTCACCAAGCATCCCCAATGGGTAAAAAACATCTCCAAAGTGCAACCCCTCAACAACGGTCCCATCGGCGTTGGCTCACAATTCAAGGCCAGCGAGTTCACGCCACCGGTGTCCTTTCTGAAGATGATCACCGCCACATTACACTATGCTATCAGTACCTTCAGCGGCACAAAATCCTACAGTCTGGCCGAAATTACGACGCTGGAACCCCACCGTCACATCGCCTGGACCGGACGATTGCCACGCGGCAATGGAGACTTTAACCGCTCCGAATGGGAGATAGTGCTTGAACCGCAAGGCGCTACGACCCAAGTAACACAGTGCTTTCGCTTTTCACCCCAGACCGAGCGAGCGCGGCACATGCTAGAAGCATTGGGTGGGACAGCCGGGCTTAGCGAGGCGTGCCTGGTCAATCTGGAACGCTTAAAGTATATCTTAGAGGGAGAGGTTATAAAAACTCTTTCTCAATCTAGCCGCCCTACAGTTTCAAATTAGGACACGGATTAACACGGACGTGAAGCGCACAGATTAGATCAAAAAATAAAAAATCTGTAATCGTCAAGACGATGTTGAACTAAACAGGCTGTAAAATCTCACGCGAAGACGCCAAGAACGCCAAGAAAATAAAAAATCTTTGCGACTTTGCGGCTTTGCGTGAGATATTTGA
>Ga0073934_10002809_pt1 | contig 34384 bp, 34 predicted proteins | sample LarsenN4metaG_FD_76834 | JGI IMG/M metagenome (GOLD analysis project Ga0073934, IMG submission 76834) | Hot spring sediment bacterial and archeal communities from British Columbia, Canada, to study Microbial Dark Matter (Phase II) - Larsen... ...
CGCCGCGCACGACGCGCACCATGCTGTGCAGCACGTACTCCGGCCAGTCCGGCGGAATGCCGATCGCGAGCGCCTGCAATCCCGCGCGCACGCGCACGATGGTGCTGTGGTGGTCCGTCCCTTGCACGTTCACCACCCGCGTGAAGCCGCGGCGCCACTTGCCGACGTGGTAGGCGACGTCGGGCACGAAGTAGGTGTAGGTGCCGTCGGCCTTGCGCATCACGCGGTCCTTGTCGTCGCCGTAGTCGGTGGTGCGCAGCCACAGCGCGCCGTCCTTTTCGTAGGTCTTGCCGCTCGCCACCAGCGCCTGCACGACCTCCTCGACCTTGCCCTCGGCGTAGAGGGCGGATTCGAGCGTATAGACGTCGAACGAGACGCCGAAGGCGCGCAGGTCCTCGTCCTGCTCGCGGCGCAGGTACGCCACGGCGAACTTGCGCACCGCCTCCAGATCGTCGGGGTCGCCGCCCGAGGCGGTGTACTCGCGCGCGATCTCGACGACGTATTCGCCCTGGTAGCCGTCCGCGGGCCAGCGCGCATCGCCCGGCGCGATGCCGCGGGCGCGCGCCTGCACCGACAGGGCGAGGTTGCGGATCTGCGCGCCGGCGTCGTTGTAGTAGTACTCGCGCGTCACCGCGTGGCCCTGCGATTCGATCAGCGCGGCGATCGAGTCCCCGAGCGCCGCCTGCCGGCCGTGGCCGACGTGCAGCGGTCCAGTCGGATTCGCCGAGACGAATTCGACCATCACCTTCTCGGGCTTTTCGGCGCGCGCGCAGCCGTACCGGGCGCCTTCCTCCAGCACCCGGTGGATGACGGCGAGCTTCGCCGCCGGGCGCAGGCGAAAGTTGATGAAACCGGGGCCGGCGACCTGCGGCGACTCGACCATGTCGGCGAGCGAGCGCCAGACGGGCGCGGCGCAGAGCTTTTGGGCGAGTTCGCGCGGATTGCGTCCGCTTCTCCTGGCTGCCTGCAGCGCGATGTTGGAAAACCAGTCGCCGTGCGCGGCGTTCTTCGGCCGCTCCAGGGCGATCGCCATCGCGCCCGCCTCCGGCGCCTCGGCCGCGAGCGCCTCGGCGAGCGCCTCCGACAGGACCGTCCTCGGATCGCGTGGCATGAGGGGGCGCGAATTATAACGGCGGATGCGCCGCGGCTAGTCGAACTCGATCGGGTCCACGTCGAGGTGCCAGCGCACCGCGCGCGGCGGCGAGGCGAAAAGGCGCTCGCTCCAGCGGGCAAGCAGCTCGTGAAGCGCCGGGCGCGAGCGCGACTGCACGAGAAGCTGCGCGCGCTCGTAGCCGGCGCGCCGCGCGAGCAGGTGCGGGACCGGGTCGTAGACGCGCACCTGCGGCGGCACCGGGACGCTTGCGGCCATCGCGCGCAGAAACGCCAGCGCGGTCTCCATTTTCTTCGCCTCGGCGCGCAGCGCCGCCTCGTGCACGCACGGCGGAAAGCCGGCGGCTTCGCGCTCGGCGAGCTGGGCTTCGGCGAACGCGCCGTAGTCGTGGCGCGCGAGCGCGGCGAAAAGCGGGTGCTGCGGGTAGCGGGTCTGGATGAGGACCTCGCCGGGCTGCTCGCGTCGGCCGGCGCGCCCGGACACCTGCGCGAGCGTCGCGTACAGCCGCTCGGCGGCGCGGTAGTCGGTGGAAAGCAGCGCATGGTCGGCGCCGAGCACGCAAACGAGCGTGAGCGCCGGGAAATCGTGCCCCTTGGCGAGCAGCTGCGTGCCGACGAGGATGTCGGCCTCGCCGCGCATCGCCGCGGCGAGCGCCGTTTCCATCGCGCCGCGCCGGCGCACGCTGTCGCGGTCTATGCGCGCAAGCCGCGCGCCGGGAAAAAGCTCCGCGAGCGCCTCCTCGACGCGCTGCGTGCCGCGGCCGTGGGCGCGCAGGTCCGGGTTGCCGCACACCGGGCAGGCCCGCGGGATCGCGCATTCGAGCCCGCAGTGATGGCAGCGCAGCCGCCGATCGGCCGCGTGCAGAACCAGACGGGCGGCGCAGCGCGTGCAGCCCGCCGCCCAGCCGCACGCCTCGCAGGCGAGCACCGGCGCATAGCCGCGCCGGTTGATGAACACGAGGCTCTGCTCGGCGCGCGCAAGCCGCGCGCGGATCGCCTCGACGAGCGGCGCGGCGAAACCCCGCTCGGGAGGGTGCTCGCGCAGATCCACCGTTCGCACTTCCGGCAGCCGCGCGCCGGGCACGGCGCGCTCGGGCAGCGCCAGTCGCTCGTAGCGCCCGGCGCGCGCGTTCTGCCAGGTTTCCAGCGACGGCGTCGCAGTGCCGAGCACCACCGGGCAGCCGGCGAGACGAGCGCGAAACACCGCGGCGTCGCGGCCGGAATAGCGCAGACCCTCCTGCTGCTTGAACGAGGTGTCGTGCTCCTCGTCCACCACGACGAGCGCAAGGCGCGGCATCGGGACGAGCACGGCGAGGCGGGTGCCGAGGACGATTCCGGCTGCGCCGCTGGCGGCATCGAGCCAGGCGTGCGTGCGCGGGGCTTCGGCGAGCGCGCTGTGCATCACCGCGACGCGCTCGCCAGGAAACGCGGCGCGAAACCGCGCTTCCAGTTGCGGGGTCAAGCCGATCTCGGGCACGAGCACCAGCGCCTGACCGCCCGATGCGCGCACGCGTGCGATCAGCCGCAAATACACCTCGGTCTTGCCGCTGCCCGTGACGCCGTGCAGGAGAAAGACGCGGAAGCGGCCAAACGCACCGGCGATCGCTTCGATCGCCTGCGCCTGCGCCGCGTTGGGCCGGTGAGCGGACGAAAACGTCGGACCGGTCGCGGCGATCGTGGCTTCGTCGCGCCGTTTCGGCATCGGGCGCACCGAACGCAACCGCGGCGGCAGAGCGCCCACCACCGTCTCGCCGAGCGGGCGTTGATAGTAAGCGGCGAGAAAGCGCATCAGCTCGAGCCAATCGGCGGGCAGGCGCGGCGCGTCGTCGAGCACGCGCGTGATGCGCTTCAGACGCGAGGCATCCACGGCGCTCGCCGCCGCGCATTCGATCACGACGCCGACGCGCTCGCGCTTGCCGAACGGAACCACGACGCGGTCACCCGGCCGGGCCTGGACCGCGCCCGCCTGCAGGTAGTCGAACAGGATCGGAAGCGGCACTCCCAACGCGACGCGGGCCACTTCATCGCCGCTGGCAACAACTGCGTCATCGCGTCCGGTTCCGCTTTGGCGGCTCAAGGTTATCGGCGATTCCTGATCTTCTGTGTCGCAATTCTCGTGGTTGTCATTGACGGGCAAAGCTAATTCTTGTTTTCCACAGGGGTTGTGGATGGTTTTGTGAATAAATTTCGCCCGGATCTCCAAATCCATCGCAAGGGCAAAGCGGCGCCTTTGTCGCTTCCCTGGCCGAGGTTCGGTTTTATTCAAATCAAACAAGTAGTTACGAACGCCTCGGGCAAGCCGGCGTGATTCGGACCAAGTCTTTCTTTCAGAACGGGATTTTGTGCATAACCGCCTACAGTTGCCGCCGCATCTCGCGACTGTGAGCGCGCACTTCGTCCACGACCGCGGCGACTGAATCCGGGTCTGCCAGAGGGCTGATCCCGTGGCCGAGATTGAAGATGTGTCCTGGCGCCGGCCCGAATGCTTCCAGTATGCGCCGCGCTTCGGCGCGTGCGCGCTCCGGCGGCGCAAGCAGCACCGACGGATCCAGGTTTCCCTGCAGGGCGACCCGATGGCCGATGCGCCGGCGCGCGTCGCGCGGATCCACCGTCCAGTCGAGGCTCACCGCGTCGCAACCGCTCTCGGCCATCGCCTCCAGCCAACTGCCGCCGCCGCGCGTGAACAGAATCGCCGGCACCGGGCGGCCGTCGGCCTCGCGCGCGAGCGCGGCGAACACCTTGCGGCAGTACGCGAGCGAGAAGGCTTCATAGCCCTCCGCGCTCAGATTTCCTCCCCAGGTGTCGAAGAGCATCACGACTTGCGCTCCCGACGCGATCTGCGCGTTCAGGCACGCGGCGACGGCCGTCGCGTTCACCTCGAGTATGCGATGCAGCAGGTCGGGCCGCGCATAGAGCATGCGCTTGAGGGTCGGAAACTCGTCGCTGCCGGCGCCCTCGACCATGTAGCAGGCAAGCGTATAGGGGCTGCCGGCGAAGCCGATGAGCGGCACGCGCCCGGCGAGCGCGCGGCGGGTTTCGCGCACCGCATCCATGACGTAGCCGAGCGCCGACAGATCGGGCGGTGCAAGGCGCGCCACCGCCTGCTCGTCGCGCACCGGATGGGCGAAGCGAGGACCTTCGCCCTCGGCAAACGAAAGCCCGAGCCCCATCGCGTCCGGAATGGCGAGGATGTCGGAGAACACGATGGCGGCGTCGAGCGGATAGCGCGCAAGAGGCTGGAGCGCTACCTCGGCGCACAGGCTCGGCGAGCGCATCAGCGCGGTGAAGCTGCCCGCGCGCGCGCGCGTCGCGTTGTACTCGGGCAGGTAGCGTCCCGCCTGGCGCATGAGCCACACCGGCGTGTAATCGGTCGGCTGGCGCGCAAGCGCCCGCAGCAGCGTGTCGTTGGCGAGCGGGCTCACGCGCGCATGAGCTTCGCCGTGATGTAGCGCCATTCGGCGGCGCTGACCGGCGTGATCGAAAGCCGGCTGCCGCGCTTGAGCAGCGCCATGTTCCTCAGCGCCGCGTGCCGGCGCAGCTCCGCCAGGGGCACGAAAGGCACGCGCTTGAGCGCGCGCACGTCAACGCAATACCAGCGCGGCGCCGCGCGCGTCGCTCTTGCGTCGTAGTACGGGCTCGCGGCGTCGAACTGCGTCGGATCGGGGTAGGCGGCCGAGGCCACTTGCGCGATGCCGGCGATGCCCGGCTCGGGGCAGCTCGAGTGGTAAAAAAGCACGCCGTCGCCCGGGCGCATCGCGTCGCGCATGAAGTTGCGCGCCTGGTAATTGCGCACGCCGGTCCACGGCGTGACGCGGCCCGGCGCCGCGAGCACGTCCTCGAACGAGCACTCGTCGGGCTCGCTCTTCATCAGCCAGTACCTCACCCGGCGATCGTCGCTCTGGAAAAGGGTGCCCCCCGCCTGTGCCGGTGGGCCCGGATCCCGAACCCTGCAAAACAGGGTGGTCGCCTTCCGGTCACCTCAGGTTCGTCCGGCGCGCCCGAGGGCGAGGGACGATCACAACGGTGACGCTCGAGTCGGCAACCGAGGGATGCTATCGGTTCGGAAAATTTGGGCCCTGTCGAACACCGCAGGGGACGGAGAATCTGCCGCCGCGGGCGGTCGCCCTAGAACAGCTTTTCCTGCGGGGCGAGCGCCGCATCCAGCTTCGCCTCGATCGCGCGGATTCTACGCTTGGCTTCGCCGATGTCAAAGTCGCCGAGCTTCATCGAGAGCAGCTCGTGCGCGATGTTGAGCGCGGCCATCACCGCGATGCGGTCGGTGCCGGTGACTTTCCCCGACTGCTTGATCTCGCTCATCTTGGCGTCGAGATACGCGACCGCGCGCATCAGCGCCTCGCGCTCGCCTTCCTTGCAGCTCACGCGGTAGGGCCGACCGAGGATCGTGACCTCGATCGTCTCGGCGGCCTCGGCCATGCGACGGTCGGCGTCCGCGGTCAATCGGGCAGCCGTTCGAGCAGCCGCTCGAGCTTCGCCCGCGCGCCCTCGATGCGTTCGGCGAGGCGCTTGGCGTCGTTGCGGGCGGCCGCAAGCTGCTGGCGCAGCTCATGGTTTTCGGTGCGCAGCCGCTCGCACAGGCCGACGAACTGCGCGACCTTCTGCTCGAGGGAAACGAGTTCCGCTTCCACGGCCCGCACTATGTTGCAAAACCGCCGATGCGTCAAGAAATAACGGCCGCTTCTGCATCCGCTTTCTCAATTGAATCCGAGGCTTGGACGCTTCGCGGCGGCCGGTATAATCGTCCTGCTTTCGGTTGCAAGGTGTCCGGGGCGCGGCTCTCGCGCCCCGGGTGAAACGGGAAAGAGGTCCAAAGCCTCTGCTGCCCCCGCAACGGTAGGCGAGCGAAAGCGCTCCAGAGCAGCCACTGCGCGAGACGCGCGGGAAGGCGGAGCGCCCGGGAAACCCCCGCTCGCAAGCCCGGAGACCGGCCTTGCAGTGTTCAACCTGCTTGCGGCGTCGGGGAAGACGCCAGGGAGGATTCGATGACTTCGCCTCGCTTCAAGGGTGCCGTCGCGGCATCTGTTTTCGCGCTGTCGCTCGCGCTTGCGTTTCCGGTCCGCGCCGAGGAGGACGCCGTGGTCGTCACCGCCACGCGTACCGAACAGCGGGTGCGCGACGCGATTCCGCACACCACGGTGATCACCGCCCGCGAGATCCGCGAATCCGGGGCGGTGGACCTGCTTTCCCTGCTACGGCGCGAGGCCGGATTCGAGTTCTCGCAGACCGGCGGCGTCGGCACCACCTCGAGCACCTTCCTGCGCGGCGCGGCGACCAACCAGGTGCTGGTGCTGGTGGACGGCGTCAGGGTCGCGAGTCTCACCACCGGAGCGACGCAACTGGACCAGCTCATGCTCGATCAGATCGAGCGCGTCGAGATCGTGCGCGGCAACGTCTCCAGCCTGTACGGTTCGGGAGCGATCGGCGGCGTGATCCAGATCTTCACGCGCTCGGGCCGCGGCGCGCCGCGCGCCGGCGGCGAGGTCTCCGCGGGCGGTGACGACACGGCGCGCCTGCGGGTCGGCTTCGCCGGCGAGCATGGCGCGACGCGCTTTTCGGTGAACGCCTCCGGCTATCGCACCGGCGGTTTTTCGGCGATCCGCACCGGCATCGTGCCGAACGCCAATCCCGACCGCGACGGCTATCGCAACGCATCCTTCTCGGCGAGCCTCGCGCACCGCTTCGTACCCGGCCACGAGGCGGGGTTGCGGCTCTTCGCGAGCGACGGCCGCGTCGAGTTCGACAACGCCTTCGGACTGGCCACCGACCGCCACCACGGCTCGACCGGCGTCGGCTCGGCGCTCGTGTATTCGAACAACCAGCTCGCGTCGCGCTGGCTCTCGCGCCTGTCGCTCGCGGAGGGACGCGATCGCTTCGACAATCTCACCAACGACAACGTCACCAGCCGCACGCGCACGCGCAACACCCAGCTTTCGTGGCAGAACGACCTGCTGCTCGCACCCGAGCACACGGTGACGCTCGGGCTGGAGCATCTGCACCAGGCGGTGTCGAGCACCACCGCGTACGTGCGCACCGGGCGCGACGTGGACGCGCTCGCCGCGGGCTACGTCGGGCGTTTCGGGCGGCACGGCGTGCAGCTCAATCTGCGCCACGAACGCTACTCGGACTTCGGGCGCGCGCGCACGCACTTCGCCGGCTACGGATTCGACCTCACCGCCGACTGGAGGGTGATCGCCTCGGCCTCGCGCGCCTTCCGCGCCCCGACGTTCAACGAGCTGTTCTTTCCCGGGTTCGGCAATCCGGATCTGAGGCCCGAGCGCTCGCGCAGCGCCGAGATCGGCCTTCAGTACGCAAGCGGCCCGCACATGGCGCGCGCGGTGGCGTTCCGCGCGCGGATCGTGGATTTGATCAACCCGTTCCCGATCGTCAACGTGAACGACGCCGAGATCTCGGGCCTGGAGCTGTCCTACCGCGGCGTGCTCTGGGGCGCCGATGTGAGGGCGAGTCTCACGCTCCAGGACCCGGTGCAGAGGACCGGCGCGGGCGAGACGCAGCTCATCCGCCGCGCGAAGAGCTTCGGCAGCCTCGCCGTCGGCAAGTCCTGGGGTCCCTGGCGCGCGTCGGTGGAACTCGTCGCGAGCGGCCGGCGCCCGGACAATCACATCACCGCTTTCCCGGCGCAGCGCGTCGAGCTCGGCGGGTACGAGGTCTTCAATGCGCTCGCCGAGTACCGGTTCTCGAAGGACACTTCGGTGTACGTGAGGCTTGACAACGCGCTCGACCGCGATTACTCGCTCACGCACGGCTATCACACGCAGGGACGCAGGCTGAGCGCCGGTCTGCGCCACGAGCTCTGATCCCGACGGAGGCGACGATGCCATCCAGGCGTCTTTCCTCGCGCGAGCTGGCGATCGCGCTGGGGCTGGCGGCGCTCATGGCGGCGACGCGCTTTCACCACTTCGGCTCGCCGCTGCACCTGCCGGACGCGTCGCTCGCGGTGTTCTTTCTCGGCGGGCTCGCGCTCGGGAACGCCGCGCTCTTCGCCGCGTTCCTTGCCGAGGCGGCGCTCGTGGACTGGCTTGCCATCGCCTGGGGAGGCGTGAGCGGCTGGTGCGTGACCCCGGCCTACGCATTCCTGATTCCCGCCTGCGCGAGCCTGTGGGCGGCGGGACGATGGTGCGCGATGCGCCGGCGCGAGGGCTGGGGCCATGTGGCGCGCGCCGTGCGCTCCGGCCGGGCGATCGCGACCGCGCCGTAGGCGCTCGCCGGCGCAAGCCCGCGGCGGCACGGCGTGCGTAAACGCGTCGTTCTTTCCTGGTCGAGCGGCAAGGACAGCGCCTGGGCGCTCGAAGCGCTGCGCGCCGACCCGCAGGTCGAGCTGCTCGGCCTGGTATGCACCGTGACCGAGGCGTTCGACCGCGTCGCGATGCACGGCGTGCGGCGCGCGCTCCTCGAAGAGCAGGCGCGCGCGGCGGGCCTTGCGCTTCGCCTCGTCGCGCTTCCGTATCCGTGCCCCAACGAGCGCTACGAAGCCGCGATGCGCTCGTTCGCCGCCGAAGCGGTACGCGACGGCGCAACGCACCTCGCCTTCGGCGATCTTTTTCTCGAAGACGTGCGCCGCTATCGGGAGGCGCTCCTCGCGGGCAGCGGGCTCGAGCCGCTCTTTCCGCTCTGGGGGCGCGGAACGCGCGCGCTCGCCGAGCAGATGACGGCGGCGGGCCTGCGCGCCTGGATCACGTGCGTGGATCCGAGGCAGGCCCCGCGCGAGTGGGCGGGGCGGTTGTTCGACGCGGCGTTCGTCGCCGCGGTTCCGCCGCAGGTGGATCCCTGCGGCGAGCGCGGCGAGTTCCACACCTTCGCGTTCGCGGGACCGATGTTCCGCGCGCCGATCGCCGCGCGCCCGGGTGAAATCGTCGAGCGCGACGGCTTCGTGTTCGCCGATCTGCTTCCCCTCTGATTCCCCTCTGACCGCTTCGCAAGGGCCACCGGGTTCGCCGGTGGTATCTTCCGGCGGATGGTGAAGGACGCCGTTCCGCTGCGTTCGATCGCGCGCGCGCTCGTCATCAAGCTGCGCCATCACGGCGACGTGCTGCTTGCGGCGCCGGTGCTCTCGGTCCTGAAGGCGTACGCGCCGGCGGCCGAGATCGACGCGCTGGTGTACGACGACAGCGCGCCGATGCTGGAAGGGCACCCGGCGCTCTCGGTCTTGCACACCGTCGGGCGGCGCTGGCGCCAGGCGGCGCCGCATGCGCGCGCCGCGGCCGAATGGCGGCTTTATTCGGCGCTCGCGGCACGGCGCTACGACCTCCTCGTGCACCTTTCGGGTCACTGGCGCGGGGCGTGGCTCGCCCGGCTTCTGCGTCCGGCGTATTCGGTCGCGCCGATCGTGCCCGCGCGCGGCGCGCTCTGGGCGCGAAGCTTCACGCACCTGTACCCGGTCGTGGGCGGAGGCCGGCGCCATCAGGTGGAGCTCAACCTCGACGCGCTGCGGCGCATCGGCATCCAACCCGAACCGCAGGAACGGCGCGTGCGCTTCGTGCCCGGCGCCGAGGCCGAGCGGCGCATCGAGTCGCTGCTCGCGGAGCGCGGGCTCGCGGCAGGCGGGTTCGTGCACCTTCATCCGGCCTCGCGCTGGCGCTTCAAGTGCTGGCCGGCGAAGCAGAACGCGGAGCTCGTGCTGCGGCTCGCGGCCGAAGGCCACCGGGTCGTGCTCACCGCGGCGCCGGAGAAGTCCGAGACCGATTTTGCGGGCGAGATCGCCGCGCTCGCCGGGGGCGCGGCGGTCAACCTCGCCGGCATGCTCTCGATCAAGGAACTCGGCGCGCTCGCCGCGCGCGCGCGGCTCTTCATCGGCGTGGACTCGATGCCGATGCATGTGGCCGCGGCGATGGGCACGCCGACGGTCGCGCTCTTCGGCCCGAGCGGCGAGCACGAATGGGGTCCGTGGATGACCGCGCACCGGGTGGTCGCGAGCGGCCACACCTGCCGGCCCTGCGGCCAGGACGGTTGCGGCGGCGGCAAGGTGAGCGAGTGCCTGACGACGCTCGCGGTCGAGACGGTGCACGCCGCGGCGCGCGCGCTCCTCGGGTAGGCGGCGGACCATGCGTCTTGCGCTGGTGCGGCAGCGCTACAACCCCTATGGGGGCGCCGAGCGCATCGTCGAGCGCGCGCTGCCGGCGCTCGAACGCGCCGGCGTCGAGGTGACGCTGATCGCGCGCTCGGCCGCGGGCTGGGGCGGCGGCGCCCGGCGGGTGCTCACGGTGGACCCTTTCTACATCGGCAATCTCTGGCGCGACGCGTCGTTCGCGCGCGCGGCGCGCAAGGCCTGGAGCGCCGGCGGCTTCGACCTGGTGCAATCGCACGAACGCATCCCCGGCTGCACCGTCTACCGCGCCGGCGACGGCGTGCACCGCAGCTGGCTCGCCATCCGTCGCGGACTGGCCGGGCCGGTCGGGCGGATCGGCCTTGCGCTCAATCCCTACCACCGTTACGTCTGCGAAGCCGAGCGCGCGATGTTCGCCGACCCGCGCCTGCGCGCCGTGATCTGCAACTCGAACATGGTGCGCGAGGAGATCGCCGCGGCGTTCGACGTCGCGCGCGAGAAGCTGCACGTGATCTACAACGGCGTGGACCTGCAGCACTTCCATCCGCGCATGCGCGCGAGCCTGCGCGAGCCGGCGCGCGCGGCGCTCGGCGTGGGCGAGCGCGAGTTCCTGTTTCTCTTCGTCGGCTCGGGTTTCGCGCGCAAGGGACTGGACGCCGCGCTTGCGGCGCTCGCGCGCACCGGACGCGAGGAGTTCGCGCTCGCGATCGCCGGCCGCGACCGGCACGAGAGGCGATTTGCGCGGCTCGCGGGCGAGCTGGGCGTGGCCCGGCGCGTCCGCTTCCTCGGCGGGCGCGAGGACGTGCGCCCGCTCTACGCGGCGGCGGATTGCTTTATCCTTCCGACCCGCTACGACCCCTTTCCCAACACGGCGCTCGAGGCGCTCGCCATGGGGCTGCCCGCGATCGTCGGCGCGCGCTCGGGCGCGGCCGAGATCGTCGCACCCGGCCGATCCGGATGGATCTGCGACCCCGCCGATGCGCAGGGCCTGGCGGCGCTGATGGCGCGGGCGGCGCGCGAGGCCCCCGGCATGCAGGCGGCGGCGCGCGCGAGCGCGGAAAACTACGGAATGGACAGGATGGCATCCGAGCTGGTCTCGCTGTACGCGGCGCTCGCCGCGCGGAGTACGCCGTGAGGCGCGTGCTTGCGCTGCTCGCCGCGCTTTGCGCGTGCGCGGCCCTCGCGGCGAGCGAGCAGGAAATCGCCGAACTCGCGAAGCGCGCGGCCGAAGGAACGCCGGGGGCGCGCGAGCGGCTGGAGCAGCTCTCGCGCGAGGGCGATGCGGCCGCCTCGCACATGCTCGGCATGCTCGCCATCGCCGGCCGGGGCATGCCGCGGAGCGAGAAGCGGGCGATCGAATACTTCCACCTCGGCGCGCTGCGCGGCCGGGTGGACTCCGCCCACAACCTCGGTGTCGTGTTCCAGCGCGCACCCGACGGCGTGCGCGACCTGAAGGCGGCGCGCGTGTGGTTCCGGCTCGCCGCCGAGCAGGGCTACGCCGCCTCGCAGGCGAACCTGGGCGAGATGCTGCTCGAAGGCGCGGGCGGCGAACGCGACGAGCAGGCTGCGCGCGCCTGGATCGAGAAAGCGGCCGCGCAGGGAGAGGCGCGCGCGCTCTATCTGCTGGGGCTGCTTCACCTCGAAGGACGGGCCGGGGTGGAACGGAACGCCGAGACCGCGGCGAAGCTGATCGAGCGCGCCGCCCACGGCAAGGACCGCGAGGCGCAGTACCGGCTCGCGCTCCTTTACGGCAACGGCACCGGCGTGGAGAAGGACGAGCAGCGCGCTCTCAAGTGGCTCGCCGAGGCGGCGGCGCAGAAGCTCGCCGACGCCGAGTACCTGCTCGCCACCGTCTACGACCGCGGGCTCTACGGCGTGTCGAAGGACGAGGCGACGGCGGCGAAGTGGCTGCGCTTCGCCGCGCGCCAGGGCCATGTCGAGGCGAGCTACGCGCTCGGGCTCGCCTACGCCGAGGGGCGCGGCGTGGAAAAGGATGCCGCGCAGGCCTACGGCTGGATGCTGGAGGCCGCCCGCAAGGGGCATCCGCAGGCCAATGCGTTCGTGCGCCGCGTGTTGGAGAAAGCGACGCCGATCGGCGCGGCGCCCGCGCCGGCGGCGGAGGCGGCGACGCGCGAGGCAGCGCCGGGCGACGAGGCGCCGAAGTGACCCCGCCCGTTGCGCAATCGAGCGGCGCGCTCTACGCGCGGCTGCTTTCGCACGTGCGGCCGTACGCGCGCGCGTTCGCTGCCGCGGTGCTTTTCATGGTGGCGGCCGCGGCGACCGAGCCGCTTTTCCCGGCGCTGATGAAGCCGCTCCTCGACGGCGGCTTCGGCGCCGCCCGCGCGAGCACGCTTCCGCCCGCGGTCTTCGCGCTCGCGCTCGTGGGCATCTTTCTGCTGCGCGGCGCGCTCACCTTTTCCGCGTCGTATCTGCTCGCCTGGGTGGAGCACCGGGTGGTGCTCGATCTGCGCCGCGCGATGTTCGCGCGGCTGGTTCGCTTTCCGGCGCGGTTCTTCGACGATCACAGCTCGGGCGCGGTGCTCTCCCGCATCGCCTACGACGTGCAGGGCGTCACCACCGCCGCGACCCAGGTCCTGACGGTGGCGGTGAAGGACACGATCGCGGTGGCGGGGCTCATCGCCTGGCTGCTGTGGCTCGACTGGAAGCTCACGCTCGTCGCGCTCGCCGTCGGCCCGCCGATCGTCGTCATGGTGCGGCTGCTTTCGCGCCGCCTGCGCCGCATGACGCGCGAGGCGCTCGCCACGACCGGCGAGCTCGTGCACGTGCTCGAGGAGGCGATCGAGGGCCACAAGGTGCTCAAGGTGTTCGGCGGGCAGGACTACGAGATGCGCCGCTTCGAGCGCGCCGCCGGGCGCCTGCGCGGCTTTCAGATGCGCTACACGGTGGCGGCGGCGCTCGCGACGCCCGTCACCCACGTGCTCGCCGCCACCGCGCTCGCGATCATCGTCTACATCGCGCTCGGCGAGGCGGCGGCCGAGCGCGTCAGCGTCGGCGAGTTCGCCTCCTTCATCACCGCGATGCTGATGCTGCTCGCGCCGCTGAAGCGGCTGACCGAGATCAACGCGCCGCTGCAGCGCGGGCTCGCCTCCGCCGAGAGCGTGTTCGCGCTGATGGATGCGCCGGTCGAGGAAGACCGCGGCACCGTCGCGCTCGGGCGCGCGCGCGGCGAGATCCGCTACGAGAACGTGCGCTTCACCTACGCGACGCGAACGCAGCCGGCGCTCGACGGCGTGAGCCTCGCCGTGCGCCCGGGCGAGACGGTGGCGCTCGTGGGCGGCTCCGGCGGCGGCAAGACCACGCTCGTCAACCTGCTGCCGCGCTTTTACGTGCCCGACTCCGGTCGCATCCTGCTCGACGGCCACGACCTGCAGTCGCTCACGCTTGCGAGCCTACGCGCGAACCTGGCGCTCGTGTCGCAGGACGTGGTGCTCTTCAACGACACCATCCGCGCAAACATCGCCTACGGTGCGATGCAGGGCGCGTCGGAGGCCGAGGTGCGCGCCGCGGCCGAGGCGGCGCACGCGATGGAGTTTATCCGCGAAACGCCGCAGGGCCTGGACACGCTGATCGGCGAAAACGGCATGCGGCTTTCGGGCGGGCAGCGCCAGCGCCTTGCGATTGCGCGCGCGCTTCTCAAGAACGCCCCGGTGCTGATTCTGGACGAAGCCACCTCGGCGCTCGACTCCGAGTCCGAGCGCCTGATCCAGGAGGCACTCGAGACGCTCATGCGCGGGCGCACCACGATCGTGATCGCGCATCGCCTGTCCACCGTCGAGCGCGCCGACCGCATCGTGGTGCTCGAGCGCGGGCGCGTGGTCGAGGAGGGCACGCACTCGGAGCTCCTTTCCCGCGGCGGCGCCTACGCGCGGCTGTACCGCATCCAGTTCCAGGAAACCGCGGCGTGAGCGGCCGCTCGCTTCGCATCGTGCACACCGAGTCCTCGCTCGGCTGGGGCGGTCAGGAGATCCGCATCCTCCTCGAATCGCAGGGACTGATCCGTCGCGGCCACGACGTGCGCCTGGTGTGCGCGCCGGAATCGCGCATTTATGTGGAGGCCGCCAACTGGGGCGTGCCGGCCGCGGCGCTGCCGATCGCGAAAAAGCGCCTCGCCGGCCTGCGCGCCCTGATCGAGTGGTTTCGCGAGCACCGCTGCGATGTCGTGAGCACCCACAGCTCGACCGATTCGTGGCTGGCGGCGCTCGCGCTCCTCACGCTCGGCCGGCCGGCACCCATGGTGCGCACGCGCCACATCTCGGCCGCGGTGCCGCGCGATCCGCTCACGCGCTGGCTCTACACGCGCGCCGCCGCGCGCATCGTCACCACCGGGGAGGCGCTCCGCAAGCGCCTCATCGAGGAGAACCGTGTCCCGGCGCACCGTATCGTCTCGGTGCCGACCGGCATGGACGCTGGGCGCTTTCGGCCGGCCGAGCGCGCCGCGGCGCGGGAAAAGCTCGGACTGCCGGCCGATCGCATCCTCGTCGGGATCGTCGCGACGCTCCGGAGCTGGAAGGGCCACAGCTACCTCATCGAGGCGCTCGCGCGCCTGCCCGAAGCGATCCATCTCGTCATCGTCGGCGACGGGCCGCAGCGCGAGGTGCTGCAGGCGCAGGTGGCAAGATCGGGGCTCGGCGAGCGCGTCCGCTTCGCGGGCGATCAGGCCGACGTGCTGCCGTGGCTGCGCGCGCTCGACATTTTCGCGCTGCCTTCCTATGCCAACGAGGGCGTCCCGCAGGCGCTGGTTCAGGCGATGTTGGTCGAGCTAGCCTGCGTCACCACCGCGGTGGGCGGCATCCCCGAGATCGCCGAGCACGAGCGCACGGCGCTCGTCGTTCCGCCGCGCGACGCCGGGGCGCTCGCGGCGGCGATCGCGCGGCTCGCCGCCGACCCGGCGCGCCGCCGGGAACTCGGCGAGGCGGCCCGCAGGCGCTGCGTCGAGGGCTTTTCGCTGGAGCGCATGCTCGATCGCATGGAAGCGCTCTACCGCGAGGTGGCGGGCGTGCGAAACGGCGGCGGGCCGGCTTCGCCCGCGGTTTAAGCGAAAGGAAACGTGGCGTGAAGGAGTCGGCGAATTTCCGGTCGAAGGACCTCACCTCGGTTTCGACCCACTTCCGGTTCGGCGAGAACTGGCGCGATTTCGTCGAGACGTGGGTCACGCCCGAGCGCATACAGGACGCGAAAAGCCGCTTCACGAAGCTCCTGCGGCCCGAGGAGGTGGCAGGCAGGAGATTTCTCGATCTCGGCTGCGGCTCGGGCCTTTCGCTGCTTTGCGCACTGGAGTACCGGCCGACCTTTGCGCTGGGCGTGGATATAGACCCGCAGAGCGTCGAGGCGGCGAGGCGATTGCTTTCGCGCCATGCGGCCGATGCGGCCTGGGAGGTGCAGTGCGCGTCGGTGTTCGACGCCGCTTTGGCGGCGCGCGGACCGTTCGACGTGGTCCATTCCTGGGGCGTGCTCCACCATACCGGCGATCTGTGGCGCGCTCTGGGCGAGGCCGCCCGCCTGGTCGCCGACGGCGGCGTTCTGGTCGTCGCGATCTACCGGCGCACCCGACTGTGCGGGTTCTGGACGGTTGTAAAGCGCCTCTACAAGGACCTGCCTGCCTCTGGGCAGCGCGCCGTGCGCCGGCTCTACAAGGCGTTGTTCTGCGCGTACATGCTGCTGCGCCTGAAGAACCCGCGGCGCGTGCTGCGCGAATACCCGAGGTCGAAGCGCGGGATGAGCTTCGATCACGACGCGCACGACTGGCTCGGGGGCTATCCCTATGAATCCGCCCGCGCCGAGGATGTGATCGAGTTCTGCCGCGAGCGCGGATTGGAGCTCGTGCGCGGCAACATCCGCCGCCCCGGAAGCGGTCTGTTCGGAACCGGCAACGACGAGTTCGTCTTCCGCAAGCGATCCATGCATCGCCGCTGAGAATTCGGCACGCCCCCTCCTCAGCGTGCCGACGCCGCGGGCAGGGCGCGCCAGGCCTCGAACGCTTCGGCGACGCCGATGTCGGCGACGTCGAACGAAGGCGCCTGGAGGACGCGATGCGGCACGCCCCACGGCCGCCAGCGCACCGGATCGGAACGGCCGAAGAAGCACACGACGGGCTTGCCAAGGGCGGCGGCGACGTGCATCGCACCGCCGTCGCTGCAGATCACCTGCTGGCACGCGTCGAGCGCGGCGACGAGCGCACCGAGCCGCTCGGTCGGGTAGGCGAGGACGGGGGCGGTGCCGAGCGCGCGCGCGATGGCCGCGGCCTTGTCGTCGTCCCCGGGATGTCTCGGGTCGTCCGGCGAGCCGGGCGACCACAGCAGCAAGAAGGCGCAGGGCGCGGTTTCGAGCATGCGCCGCATGAGCGCGACGAAGCGCTCGCCCGGCCAGCGCTGGCTCGGCTTGCGCGCGCTGACGTGCACGCCGACGAGCCGACTCGCGGAAGCGAGGCCGGCGGTGCGCAGCGCCGCGCGCACGCGCATTGCTTCAGCCGGGTCCACCGCGAGCGATAGCGGTGGCGGCGGACCCTCGATGCCGAACGCGCGCGCAAGCAGGAAAACCGCTTCGACCTCGTGCAGCCCTCGCGCTGCGGCTACGGGTATCGTGTAGCGCCGCGTGTTGCCCGGCGAGGCCCCGTCCCCGTACTCGACGATCCGGCGTGGCGCGAGCAGCCGGGCGAACCAGCGCTGCCGCGGCTGCTCGCCGGGTGCAGCGAGAATGACGCAGTCGAGTCTTCTTGCGCGCAGCGACCGCACCAGCCGCAGCCGCTCGGCGAGCAGTGCGAGGCGGCCGATCTCCGGGTGATGTTTGGCCTTGCGATAGACGAGGATCTCGTCCACGTCGGGATGGCCGGCGAGGATCGGAGCGTTGTAGCTGTTGGCGTAAACCCCAAGCCAGGCGCGGGGAAAGCGCTCGCGCAGGGCGTGCAGAAGAGGCGTCGTGCAGACCAGATCGCCGATGTTGTCCCGGCGCACCACCAGAATCGAACGGGGTTCGTTCATGCGGTCGGAGGGGCGGATCCAGGCGTTCGCCGCAGGCGCGCATGGGCGCCGAGCAGCATGCCGGTGACGGCGAAGTAAAACAGCGTCGTCTGGCGATAAAAGAAGTCGTCGAACATCAGCTTCACGAAAAGTCCGGCGACCATCGCGACGCCTGCGAGCGCGTAGGGTGCGATCACGGCGCCGCCGTCGCGCCATAGGCGCACGAACCGGGTCAGCACGACGCCGAACAGGGCGAGCACGATCGCGATGCCCCCCACGCCCATCGCCAGCCCGTAATTGAGCACCGTGTTATGTGCGTGCTCCCAATTCCGGTGGCCGAAGGTTGCACGGATTTCCGCGCGCGCCGCGCCGCGGCCGAAGCCGGCGCCGAACAGGGGATCCTCCGCGATGCGCGCGGCGGCCCAGCGCCATATTTCGATGCGTGGATCATCGAGAAAATTCCCGATCGCGCTCGTTTGCGTCGGCGGCGTTCGCTTGACCGACACCGCGTAGAACGAACCGGCGAGCACAAGCAGCGCGGCGAGTGCGGCGGCGAGACGCGTGCGCGTGCGCCAGCGCCCCAGCGGGGGCGCGCGGTGCAGCGCAACCACCAGAACCGATTGCAGCGCCAGCGCGATCCAGATTGCGCGGTTGAGCGTGATCGCCGCGCCGGCGAAGATGCCGGCGAGCAGCAGCGCGTGCACGAGGCGCGCGCGCGCGGACTGTGCACCGTCGAGCGCCCACACCAGCACGAAGGGATACGCCATCGCAAGGTAGGTGCTGTACATGCCGGGACCGTTGAAGAACGCGTCGGTTGAACCGGCTCCCCCCCACAGGGTCCAGTGAAGCGCGCTTGCGAAGCTTGCCGCCGTCGCGAGGAGAATGACGCGGCGGAACCGTTCCAGGCGCTCCAGGTTCGTGAGCACGAAAAAGAGGACGTAGACGAGCGTCGCGTACAGCACCTCGCTCTTCAGTTCGGAAGCCGAATACTCGCGGTCAACCGCCCAAAAGAGCGAGATCCCGCCGAGCGCGGCCCAGGCGGCCAGGAGCCGCAGCAGCGGAATGCACGGCACGTCGAGCTGCCGCCACGCAAACGCCAGGCAAACCCAGGCCCCGAGCAGGCCCGCGAGCCGCAGTGCGACGGAGTGCGAAAACGGCAGCGTGAACAGGACGACCGAGGCGAACGCGGTCGCCGCCGCCTGCGAAGTCAGTCGCACGTCGGCGATTCTCCAGTGAGCAACGGCTCGAGGACCCGGTCGAGCGTCGCATCCGGCATGGCGGCGATCTCGCCTTCGGCCTGGATCCAGCGGGCGCGCGGCCCGCGCGGCGCCCAGCGCGCCGGCGGCGGACCTGTGCGGGCGAACAGCCCGACCACGCCGCCGGGACTGGCGGCGCCGAAATGCATCAGCCCGCTGTCGGGAATGACGCTCGTGCGCGCCAACCAGAGAAGACCGAGCGTCTCGATAAGGGGACCGCGATACGGATGCACGTGCGCGAGCCCGGCGCGCAGCACCCGCTCGGCCACCGCGTCGTCGCCGGGATAGACCGGATTGTCGCTTCCGCCCGGGGTCCAGACGAACACCGTCTGCAATCCATGGCGCTCGCGCCAGCGGCGCGACCAGCGCTCGATCTGCTCGGGGTCGGGCTGACGCGCAGCGCGGCGCGCGCCCAGGCCGAGCAGAACGTACCCTCGCGGCGGTATTCCGCGCTCGGCGAGCCAGGACTGCGCGAAGCGCCGCGCGCGCTCGGGCAGAACGTAGGATGGATACCGCGGCGCACGAGGCGGCGCGAGCCCGAGCGCTCGGGCGAGTGCGAGCATGCGGTCTATTTCGTGCATGGTTTCGGGCGGCTCGGGGACTGCATCCGTCAGCCGCGAGCCGTAGCCCGCGCCCGATCGCGCGTAGGCGATCACGCGCGCCGCGCGCACCGACAGGCCGAGGCGCACCGCGCGCGGCGACTCCTCTCCCTGGGCGACGAGAACCGCATCGTAGCGGGCGCGGCGCAGCCGGGCGAGGCGGGCAAGATGCCCGGGCACGGCCGACCAGCGGATCGTGGGTCCGACGCGCACGCGCGGGAGCTCCCAGCGCTCGTCCACGTCGGGGTTGCCGTCGAGCACCCAGCCGTTGTAGTCGGTGCAGAGCACCTCGATCCGCGTCCGCGGAAGCGCTTCGCGCAAGTGCGCGAGCAGCGGCGTCGTGAGCAGCATGTCTCCGATCTTGTCGCGCTTGACGACGAGGATCCGCCCCGGCTGCATGCGCTCAGACCGTGAGGCGGTTGTGTTGCAGCCAGCCGAGCAGAACCGCGAACGTGTAGGCAAGCCGAAGCGACGCGCGTCCGGAGAGCGCGCGGCGCCACAGCCGGCCGATCGCCGCCGCGTCGAGACCGGGTGCCGCGCGCGGCGCTTCGGCGATCCAGGCTTCGCAGCGCTCGCGCCAGGGACCGCGCAGATAGACCGATAACGGCACCGAGAAGCCGTGCTTCGGGCGCTTCCATACCGACTCCGGCAGGTGACGGCGCGCGAGGATGCGCAGCAGCGCCTTGCCGGCCGGATCGAAATGCGCCTCCGCGGGCAGCTCGAGCACGGCCGCGAGCACGTCGTTGCCGAGCATGGGCACGCGCACTTCGAGCCCGCAGGCCATGCTCGCGCGATCGGTCTTGACGAGGCAGTTCTCGCTCAGATAAGTCCACAGATCGGCGCGCATCAGGCCGGCGGTGTCGAATTCGCCGGCGAGCGCGATCCAGCGCTCCAGCATCGCCCGCGGGCGGCACGCCTCCCAGACCTCGGCGGTGAGATAGCGGCGCAGGCTCTTTCGCGATACCGTGTACGGGCCCAGCTCCACCCGGCGGTAGAAAAGCAGGTCGCGACCCCAGAGGCTGCGGCGAAACAGCGCCTGCGGGGCGAGGCCGGCGCCGATCAGGCGCCCGAGCAGCGGCTGCCACCAGCGGCGCGGGTAACGGCTCGCGGGCTCGCCGAAGCGCGGATAGCCGCCGAAGAGTTCGTCGCCGCCGTCGCCGCTGATCGCCACCGTGACGTGCGATCGCGTCAGGCGCGAGAGCGCGTGCGTCGCCACGTAGGCCGGGTCGGCGAGCGGCTGATCGAGCGCGGCGAGCGCCGCGGCGAAGGCGTCGCCGTCAATGTCCGGGGCGTCGAACTCGTGGTGCTCGGCGCCGTAGCGCGCGGCCACCTCGCGAGCGTGCGCCGACTCGTCGAAGCCGGCCTGGGCGAAGCGCACGCAGAAGGTTCTGAGCGGCCGCGCACCCGCCTGCGCCATGTAATGCACCATCAGGCTCGAATCGAGGCCACCGGAAAGAAACGCGCCGAGCGGTACGTCGGCAACAAGCTGCTTGCGTACGCTCGCCGCGAGCGCCGCCTCCACGCGATCGGCGAGCGCCTCCCGTTCGACGGCGATCGGCCGCGGCGCCGGGATGGTCCAGTAGCAGCCGGTCGCGAGCGAGGCCGCGCGCGCGTCGTACTCGAGCCAGTGCGCCGGCGGCAGTTGGCGCACGTCCCGCAAAAAGCTGTGCGGAGCGAGCACGGTCTGGAAGGCGAGATAGTCGCGCAGCGCCTCGTAGTCCGGGCGGCGCGGGAAGGATGGCAGGACGAGAAACGGCGCGAGCGTGGACGCGAACGCGAATCCGCGATGCGTCGAGTAGAAGAACGGCTTGATGCCCATGCGATCGCGGGCCGCGAACAGCCGCCGCGCATCCGCGTCCCAGAGCGCGAATGCGAACATGCCGTCCAGCCGGTCGAGCAGCGTGCGCCCCCAGACGGCGTAGCCGTGCAGGAGCACTTCGGTGTCCGACTGCGTCGCGAAGACGCGGCCTTGCGCCTGCAGTTGCGCCCGCAGCTCGCGGTAGTTGTAGATCTCGCCGTTGAAGACGATGACGTGGCGGCCGTCGGCCGACTTCATCGGCTGGTCGCCCGTGGCCAGGTCAATGACCGCCAGGCGCCGATGGCCGAGCACGACGCCCGGGCCGCGATGAAACCCGGCGCCGTCCGGGCCGCGGCTGGCGAGCGCCTCGAGCGCCCGCTCGGCATCGGCCGCCCAGGGCGCGTCTACGAAGCCGACGATGCCGCACATGCTCAGCCGGCGCGCGGCGCCTGCCAGCGCGCCGGCAGCGCCTCGAACCCTGCGATGACCGCATCGGCGTCGAAGCGTGCGAGGGCCTCCTGCTCGATCGGCGGCGGATCGGCGAGCGTGCGCTCGATCGCGCGCGCGAGCTGCTCGGCGTCGCCGCACGGCGTGAGGCACCGGGCGAGCGCTCCGGTCAGAATCTCGCGCGGGCCCGAGGGGCAGTCGGTGCTCACCACCGGCGTGCCGCAGGCGAGCGCCTCGACGAGCACGTTCGGCATGCCCTCGTGATCGGAGCAGAGCACGAGCAGCCGCGCGCCGCCGATCCACGGAAACGGATTTGTCTGAAAACCCGCGATGCGCACGCGATCGGCAAGACCATGGCGCCGGATCAGCGCCTCCAGCCGTGCGTCGGGGTGGGTGAGCAGCACGAGAATCTCCGGGCGGCGCACGCGCCGCCAGGCTTCGAGCAGCAGATCGTGGCGCTTCTGCGGTGCGAATCGGCCGACGTGGATCACATAGGGCGAATCCGGGCGGCCGGGGGCCGGCGCCTGCGCGAGCGCGCGGATTTCGCCAAGGGGAAAGGGATTGTACAGGCGCACGATGTTCGCATCTCGCAGACCGAGCCGCTCCCGCAGATCGTTCGCGACGCCCTCGGAGACGGCGATCAGGTTGGCATGCCCGTACAGCGCGCGGTAGCGCGCGCGGCGGCGCGCGGCCTTGCGCGGGCCGGCGGCCGCCAGGCGCTCGATTTCCACCGAGAGCGTGTTCGCGATCCGGTGCCAGAGGCGCGGAAGGCGCGCGAGCGCGGCCACCTCATCGGCAAAGGGCAGTGTCGAGATCGTGGCGTCGAACGCACGCTCGCGAGCGAGCCGGGCGTACAGGCGCCGCAGCCGCCAGGCGACGAGCCGCTTGCCGAGCAGGCCTTTCGGGCAGGGCCGGCCGGGCGGAGTGAGCGCGTGAACCCGCACGCCCGGGACGAGCTCGTGCTCGATCAGATGTTCCAGGAGCAGCAGATGCACTTCATGGCCGCGGCGGGCGAGCAATCCGGCGATGCGCAGGAAAACCTTCTCCGCCCCGCCGCCGCGCAGGTTGGTGGTGACAAGGGCCATCTTCATCGCCCCGGCACCGCTTGCGCGCCATGCGCCGTCTCCAGCGCCTCCTCGACCCGGCGCCAGACCGAGTCCACGTCAAGCTCCGCCATCGGCGTCTCGGGACCGCAGGCCTCGCGGCTGCGCGGGTGGTCCACCGCGTACAGACAGGGATGCTCCAGCGGCGCGAGCAGGCGGCTGGGCGAGTGGCAGTGATAGAGCACCACCATCGGAATGTTCATCGTGCCCATGAGGTGCGTCGGGCCGGTATCCACCCCGATGTAGAGATCGAGCCGGCTCATGAGCGCCGCGGTCTGCCGCAGGGTCAGCTTGCCGGCAAGAAGCGTCGAGCGGTCGCGAAAGCGCTCGTGAAGCGCCGCGGTGCGTGCGCGCTCATGTCGTCCGCCGAAAATGAAAAAGTGCGCCCGGCCGCACCTGGCCACGATCCGCTCGCACAGGGCGACGAAGTGTTCGAGCGGCCAGTCGCGGTAGCCTTTCGTCGGAAAACTCGCGATCTGAAGCCCGATGCGGGGCGACGCTTCTGCCGGAGCGACTCGGGCGATCAGGCTGCGCGCCCAGTCGGCTTCCTGCGGCGTCACGCGGTACGACAGCGCGTATCCCGCCGGCGCGACGCCCGCCGCCTGGACGAGCGCGAGGTTCAGGTGCACCGAGTGCATGCTCTGAAAGCCGGGCCGGGGCACGGCGATGTACAGCCGCTCGTCGAGCGCAGGATCGCACTGGCGGAACGCCACCACGCGCTCGGCGACGCGAAGCGCGTAGGCGACCAGCGGCCGGTCGAAGCCGTACACGAACGCGAGATCGTATCGCCTGCCGGCGAACCATCCCATCAGGCGCGCGCGGAACTTCGTGATCGCGCCGACGCGATGCACGAACGGCAGGTGATACAGCACCTCCATGCGCTTCGGGTGCGCAAGGCAGGTGATGCGGGCTTCCGGGTACCCGCGTGCCAGCGCACGGATGGCGGGCGTCGTGAGCAACGTGTCGCCGATGCGCGAGACCGAGATGACGAGGATCTCGCGGATGCCTGCGTCAAGCAAGATCGGTCCTGCGGAAGATGTGGTTGCGGCCCTCGGTGTGGATCAGTTCGAAGCCGCAGTCTCGCATCGCCTCGATCGCCGCGACGGTGCGCGAATACGGATGTTCCGTCCAGCCGTGGTGAAACTCCACGAGCACCTGACCCGATCTTCGGATCTCGCCGCTTCTGCACAGCGCCTCGAGCACCTCGTACTCCGCGCCCTCGATGTCGAGCTTGAGAACGTCGCACTCGTCCCTGCCGGCTCCCGCAAGCACCTCGGCGAGCGAAGTGGACGACACGCGGATCGTGCCGCCGCCCGCGTAGCTGTGGCTTGCGAGCAGGCTGCCCGAGATGCCGTCCGCGCCGCTCGGCAGAGCCTCGGCGCCGCGCGGAAGGTGAAACTCGAGCGATTGGCCGGGCTCGCGCCAGAAGGCGCGCAGCAGGATCTCCATGCCGGGCGGTTTGAGCGCCTCGCAGTAGGCCACGCTGCGAGGATGCGGATCAATTCCGATGACATGACCGCCGAATCGGGCGAGGAAGGCGACGGGGAAGCTGATGTCCAGACCCAGACCACAGTCAATGAGCAGCGGATTCGCGCCGATGGCGCGGGAATCCACCCACCAGCCTCCGTAACGGCTGCCGAGACGGACGTAGCCGCGGGGCAGGCGCCATTCGCGCCAGCGGCGGCCGAGGCTGCGCCGAAGCCGCATCCAGTGCTTGGCAAGCGGCGCGCTCACGCAGTCGCGGACTCCAGGGTGCGCATCGCATACTTATTAGCACAGACTCGCCGCTTGCGCCCGGCCCGCGGCCTGGGTCAGGCATCGGCGTCCGGCGTCGGAAATTCTTTTACCATTCGCCCATGCCGAAGACCGCATTGATCACCGGCATCACCGGGCAGGACGGCGCGTACCTCGCCGAGTTCCTGCTCGCGAAGGGCTACGTGGTGCACGGCATGAAGCGGCGCACGTCGCTCTTCAACACCGCGCGCATTGACCACCTCTACGAGGATCCGCACCGGCCCGAGCGGCGGCTGATCCTGCATTACGGCGACATGACCGACTCGCTTTCGGTGCTGCGCGTGGTGGAGGAATCGCAGCCCGACGAGATCTACAACCTCGCCGCGCAGAGCCACGTCGCGGTCTCGTTCGAGGAGCCGGAATACACCGCCAACGCCGACGCGCTGGGCACGCTGCGGGTGCTGGAGGCGATCCGGGTGCTGGGGCTGAAGGACCGCACGCGCTTTTATCAGGCCTCGACCTCGGAGCTCTACGGTCTGGTCGCCGAGACCCCGCAGCGCGAGACCACGCCCTTTCATCCCCGCTCGCCCTACGGCGTGGCGAAACTGTACGCGCACTGGATCACGGTGAACTACCGCGAGGCGTACGGCTTCTATGCCTGCAACGGGATCCTCTTCAACCACGAAAGCCCGATCCGCGGCGAGACGTTCGTCTCGCGCAAGATCACGCGGGCGCTCGCGCGCATCAAGCTGGGGCTGCAGGACTGCCTGTACCTCGGCAATCTGGAGGCGCGGCGCGACTGGGGCCATGCGCGCGACTACGTCGAGGCGATGTGGCGCATCCTGCAACAGCCGGCGCCGGACGACTACGTCGTCGCTACTGGCGAGCAGCACAGCGTGCGCGAGTTCGTCGAGGAAACGGCGCGCGTGCTCGGAATGACGATCGAGTGGCGCGGCCGCGGCGCGGACGAGAAGGGTTACGACGAGCGCGGCCGTGCGATCGTCGCGGTGGACCCGCATTACTTGCGCCCCGCCGAGGTGGATTCGCTCCTGGGCGACGCGGCCCGGGCGCGCGCCCGGCTCGGCTGGGAGCCGCGCGTGCGGTTCCGCGAGCTGGTGGCCGAGATGGCGCGCGAGGACCTGAAGGCCGCCGAGCGCGACGCGCTCGTCGTGCGCCACGGTTTCAGCGCGCCCGGCACCCGCGAGTAGCGCGTGGAGCGCTCGGCCCGCATCTACGTCGCCGGACACACGGGGCTTGCCGGCTCGGCGATCGTTCGTGCGCTTCGCGCGGCAGGCTACGAAAACCTGATCCTGCGCCGGCACGCGGACCTGGAGCTCACCGACTCGCGCGCGGTGGCGCAGTTCTTCGAGCGCGAGCGCCCCGAGTTCGTTTTCCTGGCCGCCGCCAAGGTGGGCGGCATCCTCGCCAACGACCGCTATCCCGCCGACTTCATCGTCGAGAACCTCGCGATCGAACTCAACGTGATCCGCGAGGCGGCGGCAGCGGGCGTGCGGCGCCTGCTGCTGCTCGGCTCCTCGTGCATCTATCCGCGCGACTGCCCGCAGCCGATTCGCGAGGAGTACCTGCTCACCGGGCCGCTGGAGCCCACCAACCGCGCCTACGCGATCGCCAAGATCGCCGGAATCGAGCTGTGCTGGTCCTACAACCGCCAGCACGGCACGAAATTTCTCGCCGCGATGCCGACCAACCTCTACGGGCCGGGCGACAACTACCACCCTGAGCATTCGCACGTGCTCGCGGCGCTGATTCGCAAGACGCACGAGGCGAAAACGCGCGGCGAGGCGACGGTCACGATCTGGGGAAGCGGCCGTCCCCGGCGCGAGTTTCTGCACGCCGACGACATGGCCGAAGCGTGCGTATTCCTCATGCGCCTGCCGGAGGAGACGTTCGTGCGGCTCGTGGCGCCGCGGACGGCGCCGCTCATCAACGTCGGCGCCGGCAAGGACATTCCGATCGCCGAGCTTGCCGCCCTGATCGCCGGGGTGGTGGGATACGAGGGCGGGTTCACCTACGATCCGTCCAAACCCGACGGCACCCCGCGAAAGCTTCTCGACGTCTCGCGCCTTGCCGCGCTCGGCTGGCGGCCGCGGATCGGCTTGCGCGAGGGCATCGCCGCCGCCTACCGCGACTTTCTCGCGCGGTCCGAGAGATAAATCGGTCGCCATGCGACGGCGGTCGGTTTGACCGGAAATGCCCCGCGAGTCGCGAACAGTATTGCCGCGGCGGCCACCCGGTATTACCATCGCCGCCATGGAGATCGTGTCGTTCAAGGTGCCTTCGGAACTTCGCAGGCGGCTTGCCGCCGAGGCGCGGCGCCGACGTACGTCTCAGGCGGCGATCATCCGGGACACGTTGCAGGCTGCTCTGGTCGAGGGAGCGCACCGGCGCGGCGAAGCGACCTGCGCCGACCTCGCGGCCGATCTGATCGGATGTTTCCGCGGCGGCCCGCGCGACTTGGCCGCGAACAGGCGCCATCTCGAACAGGCGATCCTTGCCGATTACCGCAGGCGCGCCGAGAAACGTCGTCGTTGATTGCGGCCCGCTGGTCGCTTGGCTGCACGCCACCGACGCGTGGCATGCCTGGGCGGCCGCCAAGTTCGGTCGGCTTCGTCCGCCGCTTGTGAGCTGCGAGGCGGTGCTCGCGGAGGCGGCGCACCTGGTGCGGCGCGGGGGCGGCGATCCGCACACGGTCCTGTCGCTGGTGGACAGGGGCGTAGTGCGGATCGGCATTTCGGTTCAAGACCATGCGAGCCAGCTCGAGGCGCTGATGCGCAAGTACCGCACGGTGCCGATGTCGCTGGCCGATGCTTGCCTGGTGCGCCTGACCGAGATCCTGAGCGGCGCAGCCGTGATGACGCTTGACACCGATTTCAGGATTTACCGGCGGCACGGGCGGCTCGCCATTCCCCTGATCGCACCGTTCGCAGAGTGAGATCGCCGAGCTCGTGCTCCGCGACCGCGCGCGTGCATTCCTGCAGGCAGTGGAGCGCCGCTGCGCGATGACAGCGAAGGAGGGGTTTCTTTCGCGGGTGGCCGCGCGCAGCGCCGTGGTGGGCGTCTGCGGCCTGGGTTACGTCGGACTTCCGCTTTCGCTGCGCTTTTCGCAGGCAGGTTTTCGCGTGCTGGGGTTCGACATTGATCCGCAGAAGGTCGGGGCGCTCAACGCCGGGCGCAGCTACATCGGACATATCGGCGCCGAGGCGGTGGCCCAGGCGCGCGCCAGAGGCTTCGAGGCGACCGGGGATTTTGCACGTGCCGCCGAGGCCGATGCGCTCCTTATTTGCGTCCCGACGCCGCTTGCGCCGGACCGCGAGCCGGACCTGAGCTTCGTCATCGGAACGGTCGAGGCGCTCGTGCCGCATCTGCGGCCCGGCCAGCTCGTCTCGCTGGAGAGCACCACCTATCCCGGCACGACCGAGGAGGAACTCCGGCCTCGCATCGAGGCACGCGGCCTGCGGGTGGGCGAGGACGTCTTTCTCGTCTTCTCGCCCGAGCGCGAGGACCCGGGCAACCGCCAATTCGACACTCGCACGATCCCCAAGGTCGTCGGCGGCACGACGCCCGCGTGCCTGGAGGCGGGCATCGCGCTCTACGGCGCGGCGATCGAGAAAATCGTGCCCGTCAGCTCGACGCGCGCGGCGGAGATGACCAAGCTCCTCGAGAACATCCACCGCGCGGTCAACATCGGGCTCGTCAACGAGATGAAGATCGTCGCCGACGCGATGGGCATTGACATCCACGAGGTGATCCGGGCGGCCGCGACCAAACCCTTCGGCTTCGTGCCCTACTGGCCGGGCCCCGGCTTCGGCGGGCACTGCATCCCGATAGACCCGTACTATCTCGCGTGGAAAGCGCGCCGGCACGGGGTGGAGGCGCGTTTCGTCGAGCTGGCGGGCGAGGTCAACCGCGCGATGCCCGCGTGGGTGGCGGGAAAGTTGGAGGCCGCGCTCGCCGCGCGCCGCAGGCGGCTCGCCGGCGCGCGCATCCTCGTCCTCGGCATTGCCTACAAGAAAAACGTGGACGACACGCGTGAATCGCCCGCCGTGGAGATCATGGAGCTGCTGCGGCAAAAGGGCGCCGAGGTTGCCTACAGCGATCCGCACGTGCCCGTGTTTCCGAGAATGCGTGCGCACCGCTTCGAACTGGCGAGCCTCGCGCTCACGCCCGAGGCGATCGCCGGCTTCGACGCGCTCGTCCTCGCCACCGATCACGACGCGTTCGACTACGCGCTCATTCGGCGGCACGCGCGTCTTGTCGTGGATACCCGGGGTGTCTATCTCGATCCGGCGCCGAACGTGGTCAAGGCTTGACCGCGTGCGAGGCGGGCGCGGCCGGCGGGCCGCACTCGCGCGCTCCGGTCCGTGCGTGCGACAATCGCCGCTCGAAAGACGCATTCATGGGCTACCACGAGGCCTTCGACCGGATCGTCGCCGCGCTCGTGCCGGCGCTGCAGGCTGCGTACGGCGAGCGGCTGGTTGCGGTCGCGCTCTTCGGTTCGGTCGCCCGCGGAACCATGCGGCCGGATTCCGACGTGGACGTCTATCTCCTCGCCGATCCGCTCCCGGAGAGCGCCCTTGAGCGCATGCGCGAGTTCGAGCGGGCGGAGGCGGCGCTCGCGCCGGTGCTCGCCGAGGCGCGACGCTCGGGAGTGCACACCCTGATCGTTCCGGTCATCAAGACGCCGGCCGAGATGCGCCAGGGGAGTTTCCTGCACCTCGACCTCACCGACCAGGCGCGCATTCTTTACGATCCGCAGGGCGTCCTGCGCGGTTACCTGGACGATCTGGCGGCCCGTCTGAAGGCGATGGGAGCGCACCGCGTCTACAAGGGCGGTGGCTATTACTGGGTGCTCAAACCAGATTACAAGTGGGGAGATCGCATCGAGCTGTGACGGCGGACGAGCTTGCCCGCGGTTATTTCGTTCGCTCCCGCAAGCGCCTGCAGGCGCTGCGCACGCTCATGGCGGTCGAAGCCTGGCCTGACGTCGTGCGCGAGGCCCAGGAACTGGTCGAGCTGGTGCTCAAGGGCATGCTCCGCTGGGTGGGCGTGGATCCGCCGAAATGGCACGACGTAGGCTCGATTCTGGTCGCGGAGCAGGAGAAGTTTCCACCCCCGATCCGTGAGCGAATCCCCGAGCTCGCGGAAATTTCGCTGCGGCTGCGTCGCGAGCGGGAGATCGCCTTCTATGGCGATCGCGATCTCATTCCCGATCGCGTTTACGGGCGGTCGGAGGCGGCGCGGGCACTCGCCGACGCCGAACGCGCGGTTCAGGTGGTGGAGTTCTTCATCGGTCCCGGCTGACGGTTGCGGGGCCGGCGGGTGCGCCGCGCGTGGTTGCGCCGATGCGGGAATCGGTCGAGCCGCGGGCGTGGAGCGTTCGCCGCCGCTCTAGAATACGCGACATGCTTCTTGTGACCGGCGGCGCGGGCTTCATCGGCGCGAACTTCGTGCTCTCGACGCTCGCCGCCACCGGCGAGCCGATCGTCAATCTCGACAAGCTCAACTACGCCGGCAACCTCGCGAATCTCGCCTCGATCGCGGGCGACTCGCGCCATGTGTTCGTGCGCGGCGACATCGCCGATCGCGCGCTCGTGAGAAGACTCCTCGCCGAGCACCGGCCGCGCGCGATCGTGCATTTCGCCGCCGAAAGCCACGTGGACCGCTCGATCCACGGCCCGGCGCAGTTCATCCAGACCAACGTCGCCGGCACCTTCAGCCTGCTCGAGGAGGCCCGCGCCTACTGGGAGTCGCTTCCCGGCGCCGAGCGCGACGCCTTCCGCTTCCTGCACGTCTCGACCGACGAGGTGTACGGCTCGCTCGGTCCCGACGATCCGCCGTTTCGCGAAACGACGCCCTACGCGCCGAACAGCCCGTACGCCGCGTCGAAAGCCGCCTCCGACCACCTCGTGCGCGCCTGGCACCACACCTACGGGCTGCCGGCGCTCACCACCAACTGCTCGAACAACTACGGGCCTTACCAGTTCCCGGAGAAGCTCATTCCCCTCATGATCGCCAATGCGCTCGCGGGCAAGGCCCTGCCGGTGTACGGCGACGGGCAGAACGTGCGCGATTGGCTCTACGTGCTCGATCACTGCAGCGCCGTGAGAACCGTGCTGGAACGGGGCCGGCCGGGCGAGACCTACAACATCGGCGGCGGCGCCGAGCGCCGCAACATCGAGGTGGTGAGGACGCTGTGCGCGCTGCTCGATGAGGCGCGGCCGCGGCGCGAGGGTTCGTACGCCGCGCTCATCCGGTTCGTGAAAGACCGCCCCGGGCACGACCGGCGTTATGCGATGGATGCGACGAAGATCCGCCGGGAACTTGGCTGGGCGCCGGCCGAGAGCTTCGAGTCGGGGCTTGCGAAGACGGTGCGCTGGTATCTGGACAATCAGGCGTGGGTGAACGAAGTGACAAGCGGCGCCTACCGCGACTGGGTCGAGAAAAACTACGCGGGCCGCGGCGCGGCATGAAGGGCATCATCCTCGCCGGCGGCTCCGGCACGCGGCTGTATCCGGTGACGCAGGTGCTGTCCAAGCAGCTCCTGCCGGTGTACGACAAGCCGATGGTGTACTACCCGCTCTCCACGCTGATGCTCGCGGGCATCCGCGACATCCTCGTCATCTCGACGCCGCAGGACACGCCCCGCTTCGAGCAGCTGCTGGGCGACGGGGCGCGCTGGGGCATCCGGCTCTCCTACGCGGTGCAGCCCTCGCCCGACGGCCTTGCGCAGGCCTTCCTGATCGGGCGCGGGTTCATCGGGCGGGACGCGGTCGCGCTCGTGCTGGGCGATAACCTGTTCTACGGCCACGAACTCACCCCGCTTCTGCGCCGCGCGGCGGCGCGCGAGCGGGGCGCGACCGTGTTCGCCTATCCGGTCAGGGATCCCGAGCGCTACGGCGTGGTCGAATTCGACGCGGCCGGGCGCGCCGTGAGCCTGGAAGAAAAGCCGCGCGCGCCGAAGTCGCGCTACGCCGTCGTCGGGCTTTACTTCTACGACAACCGCGTCGTGGACATCGCCGCATCGCTCAAGCCTTCGGCGCGCGGCGAACTGGAGATCACCGACGTCAACCGCCGCTACCTCGAATGGGGCGAACTGGAAGTCATCCCGATGGGTCGGGGGTTCGCCTGGCTGGATACCGGCACGCACGAGTCGCTGCTCGAGGCCTCGCACTTCATCGAGACGATCGAGCGCCGCCAGGGCCTCAAGATCGCCTGCCCGGAGGAAATCGCCTGGCGCCAGGGCTGGATCAGCGCCGGCGAGCTGGAGGCGCTCGCCCGCCCGCTCGCAAAGAGCGGCTACGGCGAGTATCTCCTGCGGCTGCTTGGCGAGCGCGTCTTTTAGCGACCGGAACCGGGGTCACGCCCCCTTGTTTGCGATGCGCGTCCTTCGCACCGAAATCCCGGAAGTTCTGCTGCTCGAGCCGCGGGTGTTCGGCGACGAGCGCGGGTTTTTCTTCGAAAGCTACAACCGCAGGACGTTCCGGGAAGCGACCGGCGTGGACATCGAATTCGTTCAGGACAACCACTCCCGCTCGGTGCGAAACGTGCTTCGCGGGCTGCACTACCAGATCCGCCAGCCGCAGGGAAAGCTCGTGCGCTGCGTCGCGGGCGAGGTCTTCGACGTCGCGGTGGACCTGCGCCGAAGTTCCCCCACCTTCGGCCGTTGGGTCGGCTTCACGCTCTCGGCGGAATCGAGGCGCATGGCGTGGATTCCGCCCGGCTTCGCGCATGGCTATCTCGTCGTCTCGGAGACGGCCGAGTTCCTCTACAAGACGACCGACTATTACGCGCCGGAGCACGAGCGAACGCTTGCGTGGAACGATCCGGCGCTCGCGATCGCCTGGCCGCTCGCTGGAGAACCGATCCTCGCGGAGAAGGACCGCCGCGGCGTCCCGCTCGCCCAGGCCGAGGTGTTCCCCTGACGGATATCAGGGTCAGACCCGGGTCCGACCCTGATTTTTCGCTAACATTGCAGGCCGATTCACAGCGAGCAGGCGATCCGCTATGCCGGTGAGATCATCGAGTACGCGCGTACTCAAATGGCCGGATCGCGCCGCGGTTGACGCGGCCGCCCGCGTCCTCGCCCGCAGGCTCGCCGCCGCGCACCCGGCGCTCGCGCGCCTGGGCTACTTCGGCTCGTACGCGCGCGGCGACTGGGGGGTCGGCAGCGACTTGGATCTCGTCGCGGTGGTGAGCGAGTCGCGCCGGCCGTTCGCCGAGCGTGCCCTCGATTTCGATTTCGCGGGCCTTCCCGTTCCGGCCGAGCTGCTCGTCTACACCGACTCCGAATGGCGCGAAATGGAGGAGCGTCGCGACCGGTTCGCCGAGCGACTACGCGCCGAGACGGTGTGGGTTTATCCGTAGCCGCACGTGAGAATCCTGCTCACGGGCGCGAGCGGCCAAGTCGGCTGGGAGCTCGCCCGCCGGCTCCCTGAGCTGGGCGAACTCGTCGCAACCGATCGGGCTTCGCTCGATCTCGCGGATGCGGCCGCGATCCGGCGCGTGCTGCGCGATGTAAAGCCAGGGCTGGTCATCAACGCCGCCGCCTACACGGCGGTGGACCGGGCCGAATCGGAACCTGGGCTTGCACATGCGGTGAACGCGACGGCACCGGCCGTGCTCGCCGAGGAGGCGAAGCGGCTCGGGGCGCTGCTCGTTCACTACTCGACCGATTACGTCTTCGACGGCGAGAAGCGCTCGCCGTACACCGAGGACGATGCGCCGCACCCGCTCAACGCCTACGGCCGTACCAAGCTCGCGGGCGAGGAGGCAGTGCGCGCAAGCGGCTGCCGGTACCTGCTCCTGCGCGCAAGCTGGGTGTACGCGGAGCGAGGGCGAAACTTCCTGCTTGCCATCGCGCGCAAGGCCCGCGCGGGGGAGCCGTTGCGGGTGGTGGATGATCAGACGGGCGTTCCGACCAGCGCCGCGTTCCTTGCCGAGACGACGGTGCGCATCCTCGGCCGAGCCGAGCACCCCGAGGGTCTGTACCACCTCGCGCCCACCGGAAGCACCACCTGGTGCGGCTTCGCCCGCGCGATCGTCGAGCGGCTCGGGGTGAATGCCACGGTCACGCCCATCCGCACCGCCGACTATCCCACGCCCGCCCGGCGCCCGGCGTACTCGGTGCTCGACTCAAGCCGGGCGCGCGCCGCGTTCGGACTTCCTGCCGCGGACTGGCGCGAGGTGTTCGAGCAAACGCCGACCGGGCTGCCGGCGTCGCTGTGATACGCGAAGAACCGGTGCGGCGCCCGGGTCGGCTTGCGGGTACAGCGCCCTCCGCTTTGCGAGCTGGCGCACGGCGGCCCGAGTAGGCGCCAGAGTCAGTTGCGTGCGCGAGTAGTCGTGTACGAGGATACTGCGCAGGCCGGCACTGCGCGCGATGCGCTCGGCGAACTTCCGCGAATAGGCGCCCAGATCCAGATCTTCGGCGATAAGTTGCAGCTTGCGCGCGACGAACTCACGGCGAACCACGGAGCGCCTCCTCGATGCGCTTCATCTTTTTGCGGAACAGCCTGTCTTCGAGCGCGCGCAGATCGGCGGAATCCTCGAAATCGCGGTAGGCATAGGCACGGTATTCCAAGAACAGATCCGGGTCGCCGTACAGACGGACGCCGTCCCGCAGGATCTCGTGGCGAAGCAGCGAGTCGGCTTCCCCCAATCTCACCAAGTCGAGCGAGTAGGCGGAAAACAGCTCCGCGAGCGCCTGATAGCAATCCCGGAACCGCTGCGCCCGGCAACCGAGCACGGCAATGTCGAGATCGCTTTGCGGGCTCGCGCGCCGCCTCGCACGTGATCCGTACAGCACTATCAGCCGGATCCCGAACTCGCGCGCGACCGACTCGAGGCGTGCAGAGTCGAACCGCACGGGCGGTTGGTCGTCAGCCATGCTCGTCGCCACATACCCGTCGGGTACGCCTCGGAGCTGCCCCCTGACCCGGATCGGGTGCACATCGCCGGCATGTGATGATCGTGCATCTCTCTCGCGAGGTCGTCGAATCGCTCGACATCGTCCTCGCCGGGATATTAAGCCGAAATCCGCGCCGCAGGATTGCCTTCTCCAGCGCCTGCCGGCCCTGAGGAGCGGGGTAAGCCCTCGCGGAAGGCACGATCAAGAGTGACCGGATCCGTATTCTGCTTCGGCGCGGCGCAGGCTTTCCAGCGTACCGATGTCTCGGTGGTAGTCGCTGTTGTGAAAGGTTGCAATGCGCCCGACGAAGGCTGGGATTACCTCCGTGCTCAGGTCTATCACGTCCTTCCCCA
>Ga0073934_10002811_pt1 | contig 34377 bp, 23 predicted proteins | sample LarsenN4metaG_FD_76834 | JGI IMG/M metagenome (GOLD analysis project Ga0073934, IMG submission 76834) | Hot spring sediment bacterial and archeal communities from British Columbia, Canada, to study Microbial Dark Matter (Phase II) - Larsen... ...
CACGCTGGCCGCAGTCGCCGGGCGGTCGTCTTCCCAGGTCACGCGGCCGGCGATCCGCGCGGGAGGCTTCACATCCTCGGCACGCCCCACCACAGTCAGCCCCTACAGACCGACCAGGCCCAGCAGCCAGACCCGAGTTTGCCGGATCGCTTCAGCGCCGCGCGACGGGATGCCAATCATACGGTTCGCCCTCGGAATGGCGAGCAGTCGTTCTCGCAAGCGATCGGTGAATGGACATCGAAGAGGTAGAGTGCATCGCGAGCGCGTTTTGTCTGGAAACCTGAGGCTGAAACTCCTCGTGGTTTCGATATCCATCAAGTTCGCCATATCTTCACAACACCATATCGTTCGATCCCCGATTGGACCAGATCGCGCGACAGAACCGCTATCCGTCGCATAAACCGTCCCGACATGCCGGACGGGCCACGCGGGTCGGTTCGTCACGGCCCTGTCGAGCGGCGTCCCCCGCACAAGACCGCCCGGATTTTTGCGACAGCCCGTGCAATCCGCTTTGACGGACGAGTCAACGCGACCTACAGCCCTTCTAGCAGGCGGAGTGGATTCCGCCGGGCCGGGCCCGCGTGCGCTGTCGATGATCCCCCCAAACCCGTCATCAGGTCCTGCATGGCTGCGCTAGCTTCCCCACCGTTCGCCCAATCCACCCCCACCACGGCGGCGCTGCCCCTGGTGCTGGAGCCGCCCAGACACGTCCCGCTGAATCCCTGTCTGCTGACCCCCGGACAAATCCGCATCGGATCGGGGCCGGACAATCAGATTCGGCTCAGCCTCGACGGCATTGCGGCCGAGCATGCGGTGATTCTCGTCGGCACGCATCGCGTGGCGGTCCGGGCCTGGGACCCGCGGACGTGGCTCAACGACGGCCCGGTGCGAGAAGCCCCGCTGCGGCCGGGCGATCGGTTGTCGCTGGGGCCGATCAGTTTCCGCGTCCGCCGGGCCACGGCGGACGAACTGCTCGCCGGCTGGCCTGCGCCCGAAGTGCGTCCCGCCGCCGCGCCGGGTTCCGGACCGGGCGTTGAGACCGCGCTGCCCCCCGTTCCCGCGGCGGCAGCACCAGCGGAAGCGCTGCCGACGGTCAGTGAGACGGTTGCAGCGACCGACCCGCTGACGTCGATGGTGCAGGTGCTGGGGCCGTTCGTGCCCGCCCTGCTGACGGAAACCGTGACCCCGTCAGCGCTGGAAGGAACGGCGAAGATCGAGCCGGTGATCGAAATCGCGCCGCCCGTCGCGTCGGTGACTTCCGCGGTCATGACCAGCGAAGTCGTCTCCGACGCGCTGCCGTCCCGATCGCGCGACGGGGGAGAGGCGCGCGAGCCGCTTGCGGAGATGCTTCGCCAGCACGCCGAATTGTGCCGCATCCGGCAGGAGCTCGATGCGGCCCGGCGAGCCTGGCAGGCGGAGTCGGCGGCTCGCGACCAGGCGCTGGCGGCGGAATCGGTGCGGTTGTCGCGGCAGCAGGAAGAGGTGCAGCAGTCCCGACTGGCGCTGGAGCGGCGGGAGAACCAGTGGGCCGAACGGCAACTGATGCTCGATCGCCGCGAGCAGGAGATTCGCGCAACCGAGGCCTCGCTGCGACAGATCGAGCGGGAGCTGGCCGACGAACGAACCCGGATCGAGACCCTCGCGGACGAGACGCGCCGACAACTGGAGGCGGAATCCGCCCGGCAGGCCAGCGACTGGCAGGCGTGGGAGCGGCAGCAGCAGGAACTGCTCGCGGAGTTGGCGGCGCAGTCCGAGGACTTGCAGCAGCAGCAACAGGCGTTGGCGGCCAACCAGGCTCGTCTGGAAGGCATGGAACTGGCCCTGCTGCAGACGCGCCGCGAACTGGAGCACATGCGCCGCGACCTGCAGGCCGAACGCGATCGACTGATTGCCGACCGGCAGACCTTCCTCGCCGAGCGTGAAGCGTGGGCGGCCCAGCAGCAGATTCGCGAGCAGCAACAGCAGATCCGGGATCTGGAAGCCGCCGAGCGGGCCGAGCAGCTTCGCCGTCAGCAGGAGCAGATGACGGCGGAGGTGCGTCAGCGCGCCCGGGCGCAGGCCGAGTTGCAGGCGGCGCAGCAGCAGTTGCAACATGAACGCCGTCTGTTCGCCGAGCAGCAGCTCAGTTGGCAACAGGAGCGGGATGCCGCCTGGCAGGAACTGGCCGAGCGCCGCAGACGGCTCGACGCAGACGCCGACAGCCGACCAGCCTCATCGTGGCAATTGCGGTGGGAAGATCCGGCTCCAACGGAGACCTCGGCAGCCGTCGTGGAGACGGAGCCGCAGGACGTCGATGCGCCAGCCATCCCCGTGCTGACCTCTCCGACCGAGGGGAACTGGGCCGCGGAATCCGGCTGGTCGATCGCTGCGGATCTTCCGTCTCAGGAGCCGGTCGAACCGGCAGCCGCCCCGCAGGGCGAGTTGACCGATCACCTGGAGGACGAATCGGAGGCCGAACTGACCGAGGACGACGGGGACCTCGATCAGGAGCGGGCCGACGTTCAGGCCGCGCTCGATGCGCTGGCCCAGCGGTTCGAGGAGTTCTCGCAGCTCGAACAGCGGCTGACGCACAAGCACGACGAGCTGCGCGAGCTGCAGCAGGACTTGTCGGTCCGCGAGGCCGCCCTGGAAGCCGACCGGGAAGCCCTGGGACTGGAACGGGCCGCGTTCGAGGCCGAACGCATCGAATGGGAGGAGGAGCGGCAAGCCTGGAGCGATTCGGTCGAAGAGGAACAGGCTCGCCGCGTCGCCTGGGAGATCGCCCGACAAGCCGCTGCCGCGGAACTGGCCGCCGAACGGCAGCGCTGGTCCCGGCACCTGACGGAGCTGTCGGAGCCGTCCGGCACAGGGCTGCCCCCGTCACTCGAGAGCCCGCGTCGGGAGCAAGCCGCGGAAACTGAGACCGTTTCCGCGTCGCTGATGGACGCGTTGTCCCGCGCGCTGGCCGAGCCGATCGTTGACGTCTCGGTCCCGGCGGAGGATGCCCACGCTCTGGCCGAGCAGCCGCTGCCCGTGGAAGCGACGCCGCAGTCCGACAGCGAACTGAGTTTGCCGCGGGAGTTCGTCGCGGAACCGATGTCGGAGTCGGAGGCCGCGACGGAGCCGGAGACGTCGGCCGATGCGGCAGCCGGCGTGTGGGGGTTGCAGGCCGCGGCCGCACAGGCGGAATCGGCTGAGCGGACACCGGATCTGCGGTCGGAACTGGCGCGGCTGTTCGACCTGCCGCCCGACTTCGCCGCGCATCACCACGAGGTGGTCGCACCTGACGAGCACGCGACCAGCGGCGTTTCCATCGGGGACGCTCCCGACGCGAGTGCGGCGTGGCGGTTTGCCCCCTCCGACGGCGAATCCGCAACGTCCGCGGAGGATTTGCCGTCCGAAGAAAGTTGTCTCACCGCGGCTGACCAGGACGAAGACGAGCTGCCAGAAGAGGATTCGATCGAGGCGTACATGGCGCGGCTTCTCGCCCGGACGCGAAAAGGGGGGGAGTTGCCGGGCACTGACCAGCGGCAGACGATCGAAGATGCGCCGGCTTCGATGCACCGCTCGCCTGGCAATGACGTCGCGTCCGAACAGCGGCTGGCGTCCGACGAGTTGCTGGAGCCGCCGGAGCCGCGCGTGAAGCTGGATCCGGAAGCCACGCGGGCCGAACTGCAGTCGTTCCGCGAACTGGCCAACCTGTCGGCCCGCAAGGCGCTCGCCACGCACTCCCGCAAGAGCACGCAAACGGAACTCGCCATCCGGTCCGCCTTGGGCCTCGTCAGCGGCGCCGGGCTGGCGTTCTGCCTGACCATGCCGTGGCGCGGCGGTTCCATTCCCTGGGGGGCGACGGTGGGTTGTGCACTCGCCACGGGCTGGATGGGGTACCGCGTCTGGCAGACGCAACGCAAACTCCTGCTCCTGGAGGCGACCGCCGAGCCCGCCGCCATGCCCGCAGACCCGGAAGTCGCCATCGACCCCGTGTCGACCGCCGCGGCTGCCGACGAAGAAACCGAGCGGCTTCCCCCGAAACCGGACATCGCGACGCACTCCGAGCCGGCGACGCTGACGGACCATCCGGCGACCAACTGGGCGACGAGCGGAAGTCTGTGGGACGACGTCTGGTCGGCGAAAACCCCGACGAGCGGCGATGCCCCCCCTCCCTCTGAGCCGTGACAGCGTGATACGCTGCCCACGGACTGCAACCGCCGGGGTGGTCGAGGCGCGATGACGCTCGCCGAACAGATCGAGCTCGCCTGCCTGATGGAGGCCACGGCCCGCAAGCTGGGCAACGTGCACCCCGCCGCGCGGTTCGATGATTTGTGTTACGACGATTTCGCGCGGGCGGCCGAAGCCAGCGCGCCGATCCTGGCACGCGCGGAGCAACTGGGCATCGGCCGCACGGTGCTGGAAGCCGTCCGGGCCACGCGCGCGGTCTGCGCGACGAACGTGAACCTCGGGATCTGTCTGCTGATCGCGCCGCTGGCCGCCGTGCCGCAGCGGTTGGAGCTGCATCGGCACATTCGCCGCATCCTCAAAGCCACCACGGTCGAGGACGCCGAACAGGTCTATGAGGCGATTCGCCTGATGCAGCCCGGCGGCCTGGGAACCGCTCCCGAGCAGGATGTCGCCCAGGCGCCCACCTTGACTCTGCAACAGGTGATGTCGCTGGCGGCCCAGCGCGATCTGGTGGCCCGCGAGCACGCCACGGAATACCGAACGCTGCAGCGTGTCGCCGTGCCATCTCTTGTCAAGTGGTGGCACGAGGGGATCGACGGGCGTCCCTTACCGCAGGCAGATCGCGGCCCACCGATGACCGTGTGGGAAACGGCCGTCGTGCAGACGCACCTCAGGCTCATCGCCGGGCTGGACACGCTGATCCAAAGGAAATGCGGCACGGAGGTCGCGCAGGAAGCCGCGCGACGCGCGGAACAAGTGATGTTGGCGGGAAATCTCTACACCGACGCCAGCGTCGCCGCCTATCGCGATTTCGACGCCTGGCTGCGGGCCGACGGGCATCGCCGCAATCCCGGGACCACCGCCGACCTGATTGCCGCTTGCTTGTTCTGGGCGATTCGGGAAGGATACATCCAGCCCCCGACGAAGGCCGACGTGCTCGACCACGCCGGACAAATTGCGGCGGCGAACGCTTGAGGAGCATCCGTCATGGTCGTCAACCTGCCCCCCGATCTCGCGGAGTTCGTCAGCCAGCAACTGGCTTCCGGCCGGCATGCCTCGGAGGATGAACTGGTGTGCGAGGCCGTGCGCGCCATGCAGCAGCGGCGGCAAACGCTGAAGGAGATGATCGAGGAAGGACTGGCCGATCCCGAGAATGATCTGGTCCTCGAAGACGATGCGGCGCTAGATGAGTTCTTCAAGGGACTGGCGGACGAACTGACATCCGTGTCGCATTCCTAGCAAAGAGGCCGGAATGCCACGCTTTCGGCTGGCTACTGCGGCTCAACGGGACGTCCGCGCGATCGGATGTTACATCGCCGAGCGAAACCGTTCCGCCGCACTGCGGCAGTATGATGCGTTGCGGCGGACGTTCCGCATGCTGTCTCGGCAGCCGCTGCTGGGCGCAGCCGTGCCGGAGTTGGGAGAGAGCGTACGCTGCTTCCCAGTCGGCAATTACGTGGTGTAATACCAACCAGCTTCCGGCGGCGTGCGCATCCTGCGCGTCATCCACGGCGCCAGAGACCAGCAGCAGGCGTTTGATGAAGCCGAATGATGGACAGCATGACCACACCGCCTCCCCGTTTCCGCGTCCACGTCACCAAGGACCACCTGGTCTTCAGCGCGGCCCATTTCATCACGTACAACGGGCACATCTGCGAGCGGCTGCACGGGCATAACTGGCGCGTCGCCGTCGAGGTCACCGGGGGGTTGGACGAGAACGGCTACGTGTTCGACTTCATCGCCCTGCGAGACGCCACGCAGCAGATCGTCCTCGAGCTCGATCACCGGATGCTGCTCCCCACCGAGCACCCGCAGATTCGCGTGACCGCCGACGACACCGAAGTCACCGCCCGGTTCGAGCAGCGGCGGTGGGTGTTCCCCCGCGAAGACTGCGTGCTGCTGCCCGTCGCCAACACCACCGCCGAGCTGATCGCCCAGTGGATGGCCGAACGGCTGCGGGACGTCATCCGCGGGCGGCCGGGACATTTCGTCGACACCTTGCGGGTGGACATTGAAGAGAACTTCGGCCAATGGGCGCAATGCGAGCTGCCAGTGTGATGCCAGTGCCCGTGCATGCCATCGCGACCCGCAGGCTGCGAGTCGGACTCCTGCTGGGCGCGCTGCTGCTCCCCCTGTCGTCCGCCGCCGCCGAGCCGCCGGCGTTCGACGTCACCGCACACGGCGCCGTCCTGTCCGACGACCAGCCCGATGACGACGCCTGGTCGAAATGCCTGCAGGCTGCCATTGCCGCCGGCGGGGTCTGCCGCATCGGCCCGGGCACGCTCACGCTGACCAAATACCCGGCCGAACTCCGCCAGTCCGGAACCATCACCGCCAACCGCGACCTCAACGGCCTCATCATCGAAGGGTCCGGCGAAGATCAGACCACCGTGCACGGCACAAGTGCCAAGGGTTTCGACGTCTTCCAGCTCAACGCGGTGTCCCATCTCACCATCCGCAACCTCACCATCACGTCCGTCAAAACCACCGACGACCAGACGCAGGGGGTCAACGGCGTGTCGCTGACCAATGGCTCGGCGAACGTCACCATCGAGCAGGTCACCGTCCGCAAGCTGCCGTTCGTGCTGATGACCGGCCGGTTCGATGGCGGGAAGGCGTTCACCGTGCAGCAGGGAGCGCTCGGCGCCGCGTCGTCGACAGACATCGAGATCCGCGATTGCTCCGTGTTCGACACGCCGATCGGCTTCGGCCTCGACGCCGATCCCAACCAGATGGTGCTCCCCGGCCGCATGGCGATCCGCGGTTGCCGGTTTCAGAACGTGTCGCTGGGGTTCTCGCTGTCGTTCTCCGAGAAGAAAACTCCCGGCGACAAGCTGCCGGGCTTTGGCCTGGAGATCACCGGCAACGAACTGGTGGACGTGACCCGCGTGCTGCTCATCAGCCGCGCCCCGGACGTCGTCTTCACCGGCAACACCGTGAAGACGGAACGGCTGTCTGATCTGCCCGATCCGCTTGCCCATCCCGGCATCCCGCTGGCCATCGTCGGCGGTCCGCGGGCGAAGATTGAGCACAACAGCATCGACTACCAGCCGAAGGTCGCCGCGTTCGTGGTGATTGGCAGCGCCCGTGGCGGCCCGAATTCGGACACGCTGTCGCTGTCCGACAACACGTTCACCGGACCCGCCGATGTCGGCGTGCAGGCTCTGAACGACGGCGTGATCAACAGCCGCTTCGCCGGCAACACGTTTTCCGGGGCCCGGCGGGACCGCGACCCGCGACTCGGCGACCGGCGGCTGAAGAACGCGTGGACGGCGAAGCGGATGCCCAGGCCCTGATGCGGCCGGCTGTCGGAATCCAGTCGCACTGAGCGGGCGTTTTTTTTGGCGCTCCCCTTGACTGTCTAGGGGAATGCGGCTATCCTTCCGCCATAGACGTTCTAGGGGAGACCGCCATGCCTGCCGACCGCAAACCCGCGCTGCTGCAAGGCAGCCTCGACATGTTGATCCTGCAGTCGCTGAAGAAAGGCGCCCGGCACGGCTACGCCATCGCCCGCTCCCTCCGGGAGGTCAGCCGGGATTTCCTGCAGATTGAGGAAGGCTCGCTGTATCCCGCGCTGCACCGCATGGAACAGCGGGGCTGGATCACGTCGCACTGGGGAACCAGCGAGACCAACCGCCGGGCCAAGTATTACGAACTCAGCCCGGCCGGACGGAGCCAACTGAAGACCGAAGCCGAAGCGTGGCGGCAGATGTCGACCGCCATCGATCGCGTGATGGGCTTTCAGACCTGAACGCCGGCGCAACGGCGACTTCTCACATCCTCTGCGGGCATGTCACGGGAGACACCGATGGCCGCTTTGACGGAACTTTTCCACTGGGGCAGTTGGACCTGGCGCGCGGCGGAAGTCGTCGATCGCGAGATCGACGAAGAGTTCGACTTCCACATCGATTGCCACATCCGCGAACTGATCGACGCGGGGATGACGCCGGAACAGGCCGCCGACGAGGCCCAGCGGCTGTTCGGTCCGCGCGACCGGCTGCATCGCCAGTGCCGCGCGGCGGTCTACGGCCGCGGGGTGTGGCTGACGGCAGCGGCGGGGCTGGCAATGCTGTTGTCGCTCGGCGTCATCGGCTGGCTGGCGAGCCAACTCAACCAGGCCCAGCGGCAGATGGCCAACCTGCAGTTGCTGCTGGCCGCGCAAAAGCCCGACGGGCAACAGAACGCAGCCGCGGACAAGCACGACCTGATCGGCGAAATCCGGGACGCACATCAGAAGCCCGTCGCGAACGCCAAAGTGCTGGTGATCTACAAGAGCTGGCCCAACGACCGCTATCGGCAGCAGGCGTTTCAGCAGACGTCCGACAAGGAGGGCAGGTTCCGCTTCAGGCAGTTGTACTCCACGTCCACTCAGACCGGTTTCCTGGTCACGGTGCTCGCTGAAGGGCACACGCTCCAAAGCCGGTACGTCCTCAATCCCCCCCAGGTCTCCGCCAAGCCGTTCCAGTTTCAGTTGCAGCCGGCGGTCGACAAAACCCTCGTCATCCAGGGTCCCGACGGCAAACCGCTCGCCGACGTCCCCGTCTGGCCCGGCTCACGCAAACCGCGCGGCAGCGAGGACGACCATTTGATGTACGACCACAGCGGCCCGGATGCCGGCTATCGGACTGACAAGGCCGGCCGGGTGCGGATGACGCTGTTCCAGCCGGACGATGCCGTCGAGCTGCGGTTGTCCCTCAATCAGATGACTGAGGCGATTCGCTTCACGGTTGATCGTACGCCGGAACAGGTTATCGGAATCGCTTCCCAGTCCGGCGTGCAGGGGTCCGTCGTGGATTCGTCGGGCCAACCGATCGCCGGGGCGACCGTGCTGCTGATCCACAAGACCTGGCCGGGCGGGCGGTTTCAGCAGCGGCCCTACAAGACCGAGACCGACGCCCAGGGGCGGTTCCGGTTCGCGAACGGCAATGTGACCGAAGATTATGAAGCGATGCTGGTGACCGTCGTCAAAGACGGTTTCTCGTTCCAAAGCTCTTATGTCATCAAGGACGAGGGGAAGACGGAGGGACCATTCGATTTCCGCCTGTCTCCGGCCGTGCCGAAAACGCTCGTGCTGCGCAACGCCGCCGGCCAGCCGCTGGCCAACGCGACGGTCGCGTTGTCGCAGCGGAAAGACGCGCAGGACCGCGAGCACCTGGTCTACTTCATCTCCGCGCCGTCGGTGTCGTTCCAGACGGACGCCGGCGGCCGGGTGACGCTGAACCACTTCGCGGCCGGCGATCAGGTGGAACTGTACCGCTTGAACGGAGACGACGCGGACGACATCAGGCTTCGCGTCGACGACCAGCCGGAACAGGTCGTTGAAGTCCAGCGGTGACCGTCACCGCCGTTCGCCCACGCAATACAGAAACTCCTGCCGCTGGCCGTCCAGCTGTTCGGCGTGACGGAGATACAGCCGGCCGCCGCAGATCGCCGGGGTGGCGAACGCCTCGCTGCCGAGGCGGTTTTCGGCGATGAGCTCAAATTGGTTCGGGTAAGCCTTCCAGATGCACGTCCGGCCCGATTCATCGGTGCCGAAGATCTTGTCGCCCACCAGCACCAGCGACGCGCTGAACGTGCCTCCCAGCCGCTCCTTCCACTGTTCCTCGCCGGTGTCCGCCTTCCAGCAGATGGCCACGCCGGCGTCGAGCACCGCGTACAGGTAACCGTCCTTGATGACCATCGACGGCACATACACGCGCGTGCCGTTCTCCCAGGCGACCCGGCCGGTGCCGTCGGCGGCAATCGCGGAGACATGGTTCCGCGGGTAGCCACCGCTGGTGTAGATCAGCTTTCCGTCGGTGACGGTGCTGGTGACGCACTCTTCGGTCGAGCCGGCGGTCTGCCACAGCGTCTTCCCGGTGAGCGGATCGAGTCCCTGCACCAGATCGCAGCCGATCATCACTACCTGATCGCGCCCCGCGGCGTGGACCACAATCGGCGAGGCATAGTTCGGCAGCTTGGGCCGCTCGATGGACCACACGGTGTCTCCCGTCTCACGATTCAACCCGGCGACGCGACCGGCGCCCCCTTTGCTGTCAGCGGAAACCAGGACCAGGGGGCCGTAAATGATCGGCGACGAACCGAAGCCCTGGTGATTGACGAAGTCGGCGATCCTGGTTTGCCACAGGATCTCGCCCCCGCGGGTGAGGGCCGTCGTCCAGATGGCGTCGTGATTCAGAAAACTGATGAACAACCGCTCGCCGTCGCAGGCCACGCTGGACGAGGCGTGCGAACTCTTGGCGTTCCCCTTCTTGTCGAAATGGCCGCGGTGGATCTCCCGCTTCCAGAGAGGTTTGCCGGTCCGCCGGTCGAAGCACAGCACCGACTGCACTTCGATGTCGGGTTCGGCGGCGGCAAGATAGACGTGGTCGCCGACCACGGTCGGCGAGCCATGTCCGCGGCCCGGCACCGGCGTCTTCCACAGCACGTTCTCGGTGTCGCTCCAGGCCAGCGGGGGGGACTGGTCCGCATTTGCGACGCCGTTTCCCGTGGGTCCCCGCCACGCGGGCCAATCGGCGGCGGTGAAGGGACCGCCGGTTTTGCCCGACGGCTTCTCCGCCCACGCAGGCCCCACAAGCGCGGTGACAGTGACGAACAGGGTCAGACAACGGACGGCGTTCATACGGCGTGACTCTCGGAGGGGGAATTCGGTAACGAAGCGGTGGGGTCGTTGGGCCGCTTGCCAACAGTCGCCTTTCGCTCCGCGAAAGGACGTTCGTTCGCCGAGCGAAAGGCGACGATCGGCGTGGTCTCACGGCGGCCGGTGGTTATGGTACGCTGGCCACAACCCCCGTGGAAACGTCGCCGGCCGGGCGAAGCCCCGTTTCCCACAGAACGACCACCGCAATCGAAGGAGAACGGAACCGATGGACGAGTTCCTGCAGGCGGCGATTGAGGAGGCCCGCAAGGGGCGGGACGAGGGGGGCATTCCCATCGGGTCGGTGCTGGTCGTCGACGGGAAGATCATCGGACGGGGGCACAACCGCCGCGTGCAAAATGGGAGCGCCATCCTGCACGCGGAGATGGACTGCCTCGAAAACGCCGGGCGGCTGACCGCGGCGACGCTCAAGCGCGCAGTCCTCTACAGCACGCTGTCCCCCTGCGACATGTGCAGCGGCGCCGCACTGTTGTACAAGATCCCCAGGATCGTCATCGGCGAAAACCGCACGTTCCGCGGCCCCGAGGATTACGTCCGGTCGCGCGGCGTGTCGCTCGTCATCGTAAATGACCAGGAATGCGTGCGGCTGATGGACGACTTAATCCGTGCCAATCCGACGTTGTGGAACGAGGACATCGGCGCATGACGCCCGCCTCAGACACCGCGCCGCGGCATCGCGCACTGCGCGTCAGTCCATGCGGATGCTTCGCTCGCAGATCTCCGTCAGTCGATGGCCAGCCTCGATTTCCTCGCTGACCACGGCCGTCGCCCCCGCAGCTTCAAACGCCGTCACGCTGGCCTCGAACCGGCAGCGGGCGAAAATGTTCAGATCCGGGCGGACCTGTTTCAGGCTGGCGATGATCTGCAGCGCAATGTCATCCCGCGGCACCGTGACCACCGCCAATGCCGCATGTTCCACATCGGCCAGCTTCAGGATCCGCAGATCGGCGGCGTCTCCCGAGAACGTCGAGTGCCCCTCCTGAGCAAAGCGGTACAGGTTCACGGGACTCAGGTCGATCAGGTTCACCTGAAAGTTGGTCGCCGTCAGCCACTGCACGACCCGTTGACCAATCGGCCCCAGACCGATCACCAGCGCCAGCGGCCGGCTGTCCGGCGGCCGGTGCACTTCCACCGTCGCCGTGGCCTCGTTCCATTCCGCGGCCACGAACTTCAGCCCCCGCCGCAGCAGCACCGGCGTCGCCAGCAGCGAACACATGGCGATGAACAGCATGCGGTTGTAGTTCACCCGGTCGATCAGCCCCTCGGCGACCCCCTTGGCCACCAGCAGAAACGCGAACTCCCCCAGTTGCGACATCCCCAGCCCCATCCCGAACGCCGATTGCCAGTCCAGCCCCGTGAACCGCAACGCCACCGTCGCCGCGCCAGTCTTCAGCGCAATCATCGCCGCGAATCCGCACAACAACAGCAACGGTTCGGCGAAAAACTCGAACGGCCGCAGCAGCATCCCCAGCGTGACGAAAAACACCACGCTGAACATCTCGCGGAACGGCAACAGCACGCTGTCGGCCTGCTGACTCAACCGCTGCCCGCTGAGCATCAGCCCCGCCGCCAGCGCCCCGATCGCCGGCGGCAGCCCGAACACCTCGGCCCCTAGTCCGGTGAATCCCAGCAGACAGACGGCGAACAACGCCACCAGCTCGACGCTGCGCAGTTGCACCAGCGGCACGATGATAAACCGCGACAGCAATTGCCGCACGCCCCACACGCACCCCACGAACAGCAGCGACTTCACCGCCAGGAGAGCGTAAGTCATGGCGTCGGGGGTCGGTCCCTTCCCGGTCAACAGCGGGACCAGCAAGAGCAGCGGAATCAGCGCGATGTCCTGAAACAGCAGAATGCCGATCGCCAGCCGGCCATGCTGCGCCGTCGCCTGGCCCACTTCGGACAGCGCCTTGAACACCAGGATCGTGGAGCTGAGCGCCCCGGCAAACCCCGACAGCGCCGCCGCCGGCCAACTCAAACCGAACAGCCGGCAGATCAACATGAGCGGCAGGGCGACCAGCAGCATCTGCGTCGTTCCACCGAGCAGCATGGTGTGCCCGATCTTCTGCAGTTGATCGACCGAGAACTCAATCCCGACCGAGAACAGCAGAAACAGCACCCCGGCCTCGGCAAGAACTTCCAGGTTGTGCTCGGAGTCCGAGATCAGCCCCAGCGCCCCGTTGCCGATCAACGCCCCCACCACCAGGTAACCCACCAGCAGCGAAACATTCAGCCGTCGGCACACCACGCCGGAAAACAGGCCGGCCGCTAGCACGACCATGATCTCCGCAACCAGTTGATGCAGCTCTTTGCCGTGCATGCCCGCCAGACCTTCCGGAGTGCCGCCGCGGGGGTGTCCGTTCCGGGAACTGCGGCGCGGCCGGTATCGTGCCCGAGGCGGCTATCGGGCCGCAAGCATGTTTCTCGTCAGGTTCCATCCGCTGCGGCTCCCCGGCCGTCGGACTCGAACACCCATCAGGCCAGGATCGATTCAACAACCCGTCCGCGGGAGATGGGATGCGGGCGGCCCTCGAGATCGTGCACGATGGTGTCCGGCGCGAAACCCAGACAGTGGAACACGGTGGCCAGGTAATCGGCCGGCTGAACGACATCGGACAACGGTTCGGCCGCCAGGCGGTCGGACGTGCCATGCACCACTCCGCCGCGGATGCCGCCCCCGGCCAGCGCGATCGAGAACACGCGGCCCCAGTGGTCGCGGCCGGCGCGGGCATTGAACTTGGGCGTATGACCGAACTCGGCGACCCAGCAGACCAGCGTCTCGTCGAGCAGTCCGCGCTCGGCCAGGTCTTCGATGAGGGCCGAGTACACATGATCCATCACCGGCAGCAGCCAGCCCTTGATGCTTTCGCTGTGCTGGACGTGGGTGTCCCAGCCGCCACTGTTGGGCTTGTCCTTGTCGATGCTCGACCAGTTGACCTGCACGAGCGACACGCCGGCCTCGACCAGTCGGCGGGCCAGGAGCACGCTCTGCCCCTGCTTGGTGCGGCCGTAACGGTCCCGCACGGCGTCGGGTTCCTGGCCAAGATCGAACGCCGCCCGCGCGCGACCGCCGGCGATCAGGTTGATGGCCTGCTGCTGGTAGTGATCGTAACTGCGCAGCATCGCGTTCCGCTCGAGGTCGTCCAGCCGCTCGCCCACCTGGGCCAGCAGCGACAGCCGCCGATCGAGGCGGACCGTGGAGACGTCCGCCGGCAGCGTGCTTCCCGGCGCCTGAAACTTCGGATCGTCTGGATCGCGGACGAGGAACCACGGGTCATACCGGCGGCCGAGCAACCCCGCATCGGTGCCCGGCCACGGGTCTTGTCCGCCGTTGTTGGCCATCAACCGCGGCAGCACGATGGATGCCGGCAGGCCGTGTTGCGGCGGCCGCAGCGCCTGAACCAGCGCATTCAGGGACGGGTAGTCGTTCGGCTTTCCCGGCGGCGCATTTTCCCGGTTGAGCGGGATGTGCGGAAAGCCGGTCAGCATCTGATAGCCGCTGCTCGAATGCGCATTGTCGCCCGTGACCATGGTGCGAATCACGGCCATCCGGTCGGTCAATTGGGCCGTGCGCGGAATGAGTTCGCCGAGGAAGAGCCCCGGCGTGCGGGTGGTGATGGCCCCAAAGTCCCCGCGGCTGGCCACAGGGGCCTCCGGCTTGGGGTCCAACGACTCGTGATGCGGAATGCCGCCCGAGTTGAACAGCACGATCACAGACTTGGCCGTGCCTCGGCGAGCGGTTGGTGCGGCCTGGGCGCGGCTCTGCAGCAGTCGGGGCAGGGTGAGGCCGCCGAGACCAAGGCCGCCGATTTGCAGCCAGTCGCGGCGCGTGACGCCGTCACAGAGCCGAACGCCTCGGTCGAGCATCCGCAGCATGCCTGCACTCCTGGGATCGATGCCTGTCCCCGTTCGCAGGGCATTATCCACGTCCGCTGGAGGGACGTCCACCCGGCCTGCCGGTGGAACGATCCGAGCGGCTTCGGAACCTGTCGCAGTCGCAGTTTCCGCTTGTTCCCTGCGACGATCCGCTCTATCCTCAATGAACGGCTGTGAGTTAGCCGATCTGTATCGGTCGCCGTTCCCCCTTGAAATCTGCCGGGAGACGTCCCGATGTCCGACGCGCCCCGTTCACAACAGTTGCTTCGGCAGGTCGCCCGGAGGTTGCGGATCCGGTCGCTGGCCCGCGCGGCGTACTGGTCGCTGCTGGCGGCCAGCGGGCTGTATGTCGTGCTGCTCCTCACCAGCCGGCTCGCCGGCGTGTGGATCGAGTGGGTCAACTGGCAGACGTTCCTGGCCGTGCCGGTGCTGGCGATCATCGCGGCGGCGATCTGGCACCGTCGTCCGCAGGTCGCCGACGCCGCCCGCGCGGTGGACCAGGCGACCGGGACGAAAGACCTGTATCTCACCCTCGCACTCTTGAAAACGTCCGCCGGCGAATACCAGCCGCTCGTCGTGCGGGATGCGGAGCAACGGGCCGCGAAAATTGACGCCGCCCGCGTCGCACCGTTCGGCTGGCAGCGGCGGTACTGGCACGCCGTGTGGCTTCCCGCGGCGGTCATCCTGGGCCTGCTGTTCCTGCCGCAGTTCGATCCGTTCGGCAAGGTCGCGCAGGCCTCGCTGGTTTCGGAACGCCAGCAGCGGCTGCTGGAAAGCCGCGAGGAAACCCGGTTGCGGGTCGCCGAATTGAAGAAGCAGACCGAGGAACTGGAAACCGCGGACGCGACCGACGAGGCGCTCGACAAGCTGCAGCTCGCCCTGAACAAGATGCAGCCCGCGCAGAAGCAGGCCAACCTCGAATCGCTGATGGACGAGCAGAAGCATCTGGGGCAGATGTGGAAGAAACTCGCCGGCGACCAGCTCAAGAACCTGCTCAAATCGGCCCCGCAGGCGGAACAGATGTTCGGGGCCGAGTCGCAGGAACAACTCCAGAAATGGACAAAGGACCTTCAGCAGGGGTCCACGGAAAGCCTGAAGAAGGAGTTGGACGAGCTGAAGGAGGAGCTCGAAAAGCTCGCCAAGACCGACGACCCGGTCGCCAGGCAGCAGATGCAGCAGAAGATGAAGGAGAAGCTGCAGCAGTTGGAAAAATTCGCCCGGGAGAACGTCGAGAGGAAGGAGCTCGCCGAGGCGCTCAAGCGGGTCGCGAAGCAGCTCGACCTGTCCAGGCAGGGGGATCTGTCGAAGGACGCGCTCAAGGCGGCGATGGAGTCGCTGGAACTGTCCGAGATGGAACTGGACCAGTTGGCCCAGGCGGCCGCCGATCTGAAGGACCTGGAGGACGCGCTCAAGACGCTGCAACTGGCGAAGCGGCTCAACGACAAGGATCAGCTCGACGGTCAGTTGACGCAGGGGATGAAGGATCTCGCCGAATACGAGCAGTTTTACAAGGAGATGCTGGCCAAGTTGGGCGGCCAGTGTCAGGGCGAAGGAAAGTGCGAGGGGTGCGCCCAGTGCCAGGGGAAGGGCCAGGGAAATGGCAACGGGCTGGGAGGCCAGGGGATCGGCAAGGGGGGCCGCGCCCCCGAAGATCCGGAATCCCAGAAGGACTTCCAGACCGAGCTGTCCAAATCAGCCGTCAAGGCCGGCAAGGTGCTGATGTCGATGAAGGCCCAGGGGCTCGGGGAGAAGGGGACGGCGTCGCAGGACTACCGCAACCTTGTCCAGCAGGTGCAGCAGGGAGTCAGCGAAGCGCTGGTCCAGGAGCAGATTCCCCCCGGCTACTACGACGGCATCAAGAACTACTTCGACGCGCTGGACAAGCCGGATGGCAAAAAATGATGCTGGCCTGCCGGCGCTGCTGGCCCTCGTCGCCGCACTGATCCTGACCGCCCTCTGGCTGAGCGGCGCCGATCCGCTTGCCGACGCCGCCACGCAGCCGTTGGTCGTGTACTGCGCCCACGACGCCGTCTATTCCGAAGACGTGCTCCGCGAGTTCGAGCGGCAGACCGGCGTCCGGCTCGAAATTCGCTTCGACACCGAGGCCACCAAGTCGCTGGGCCTCGTGCAGATGATCGCCCGCGAAAGGAATCAGCCGCGGTGCGACGTCTTCTGGAACAATGAGCTGTTGGGGACACTCGATCTCCAGCAGAAAGGACTGTTGCTGCCGTATCGTGGCGACGGCTGGAAACGAATGCCCGAACAATACCGCGACGGGGACGGTCATTGGGTCGGCTTCGGCGCGCGGATGCGGGTGTGGATCGTCAATGTCGAGCAGATGGCGGGCGACGCCGAATCGGTGCAGTCGGCGCTCGAACTGGAGACGTCGCGCGTCGCCATGGCGCAGCCGATGTTCGGCACCACGCTGACGCACTACGCCGTGCTGGCTGAGGCGTGGGGGCTGCCAAAGCTGCAGGACTGGCATCGCGAACTGCGCCGCCGCGGGCTGCGCGAAGTCCCGGGCAATGGACTCGTGAAGGATCTCGTCGTCGCCGGCACCTGCGACTGCGGCTGGACCGACACCGACGATGCGTTTCTCGCGCTCGATGCCGGTGCGTCGGTCTCCATGCTGCCGATTGAAGTCGACGGGCGGACCATCGCCATTCCCAACACGGTGGCAATCATCCGGGGCACGAAACGGGTGGCCGATGCGCAGCGGTTGGTGGATTTCCTCACCTCCCGCGAGACGGAACTGCGGCTGGCCCGGTCGGCCGCGCGGCAGATTCCGTTGGGGGACATCGGCGACGAGCGGCTTTCCGAAGACGTCGAGCGCCTGCGGGTTCGCGCTTCCGACACCGTCGACCTCCGCCCATTGCTTGCTGCGCGCAACGCCGTGCTGGAATGGCTGCGGACGGAGACGGCGCCGTGAATGCCACGGCGGCGCTCGCGTGGCTGGCCATTCGCGATTTGGCGATTAAGCTGGAGAACAGCCTCCGCGCCCCGAACTTCGCCGTCGCGCTCGAGTGGTCGGCACTCCGCGCGCTGCTGATCGCGCTGATCGCGTTTCCGATGTGCTTCGCCGTTGCGAGATGGCTCCAGCGAGACGATGGTCCGCGACGCCGCTGGCGGTGGATCGCCGTTGTCGGACCGTTCCTGTTTCCCGAACTGCTGGTCGGATACACCTATGCCCCGTGGGTCGCCGGGCGGCCGCTGCAAGCGGAGCTGGCGTGCGTGGCATTGATGTTGCTGCGCGTCGTGCCCGTTGGCGTGGTGGCATTGTCGCTGACGCCGCCGTCCGCGGTGACGCCGTCCGCCTTGTATTGTCGCCGATTGAGCTTGCGGACGTGGCGCGACGGCGTCGAATGGCTGCGGCTGTGGCTCGCCGGACCGCTGACCTCCGCCGTGCCGGCGTTGGCGCTGGTGTGGCTGGTGTCGTTTCAACAGTTCGAACTGGCCGCGCTGGTGCGGGCCGTCAGTTGGTCCGACTGGCTGTTCGTGCAACAGGTGGGCGGGTTGTCGCTGGAAGCGTCCCTGCGGGCGGCGTTGTGGCCCGCGGTCGGACAACTGGCGGTCTTGGCATTGGCGATGCTGGCCGTGACGAAGACGGCCGGCGATGCTCAGGCCGCAACGGTGATACCACTCACGCGCCGACAACGCGCGCTCGCGGCGGCGTATCTCGTCGTGGCGTGGACGGTCGTCGTCGGCTGGCCGGCGGCGTCGCTCGCTGCGGGGTTGCCCGCGGGGTTCCAGCAACTGGTCAGACAACCGCTGCGGCTGCAGGGGCTCGCGCGGGAACTGTTCGCGGGTCTCGCCGCCGCCATGCTCGCGGCGCTCATCGCCTGGGCTCTCTCGCGCCGCGTCTCTCAAGAAGCCGCGGGTTTGCATCCCCGCGGAGGACTGCAGACGGACGATCATTCGCCGGGGAAGGTCGCTCGCTGGCGCTCGCGATGGCGATTCCTGCTGTGTCTTCCAGGGCTGTCCGGTTCGCTGGTGCTCGGTCTCGCGCTGGTCGCCTTGTTTCAATCGCCGCTGTTGCGCGTCCTCTACAACACGCCGCTGCCGTGGCTCGTGGGATTAGTACTCTACCTTCTGCCGAGAAGTGTGCTGCTGCGGGCGTGGGACAACGTCTCGGGGCCACCTGCGGCCGAGTGGCTCGCGGAGCAGCTCGCCGCGTCGCCCGATGCGGCGCAGCAACGTCACGGCCGGCGATTGCGCTGGCGGCTGGTCGAGGAGCCGCGGTTCCTCGCCGTCGCCGTGCTGACCTACTGGGGGTATCTCGATCTGACGACGGCCTACCTGCTCGCGCCGACGGGCCTGACCTCGGGCGTTGTGCGACTGTACAATTTCATGCACTTTGGACGGACGGCGGCGTTGTCGGCCGAGGCGGCGGTGCTTCTCGTGGGACCAGTCGTGCTGGCGGCCCTGGTGTGGCCTTTGCTGCGGAGAGGACGAGCGTGACCGACGACTGTGTCTGGCGGCTCACCGACGTTTCGCTCGCCGGCCGGTCACGCCCCCGGCTCGATCGCGTGAGCCTCGCCATTCCCCCCGGCATCACCGCCGTGTTGGGGGAATCCGGCGCGGGGAAGACGTCGCTGCTGAATCTGTTGGCGGGTTTCGAGCGTCCGACATCGGGCTGCGTGGATCAGGCGGCTCACGATGGTTCGCGGCTGCCGATGTTCTGGTCCCCTCCCAATCATGGCCTGTGGCCGCATCTGACGGCGCGGGAACATCTGCGAAGCGTCGTGCCGACGACGGACGGTGGAGATGTCGCCACACTGCTCGACGTGTTTGACCTCACCTCCCTTGCCGACGCGTATCCCGCGACGCTGTCCCAGGGGGAGCGCGGGCGGCTGGCGACGGCCCGGGCGCTGGCCAGCGGGGCTCAATGCCTGGTGCTCGATGAACCGTTCGCCCATCTCGACGGCCCGCATCGCGAACGGTGTGCGGACATCATCGAAAGCCACATGCTCGCATCCATCGTGGAATATGCCCCGCGCGCGATCGTGTTCTCCACGCATCAGCCGGATCTCGCATTGCGGCTGGCGGACCACGTGATCTGTCTGGCAGACGGACGCGTGCTGGCGACCGGCTCTCCCGGTGCCTTGTATGCGGAGCCCCCCAGCCGCGCAGCGGCCGAATTGCTCGGTCCGTGCAACTGGTTCGCCGATTCCGACGGGGCGGTCTGGCTGGATCGGGAGTGGACCGGCTGCATCCGGCCCGAGCGATTGCGGATGGAGCCCGTGCCCGACTCGGAACTGGAAGTCGTCGCCGCGCAATCGCAGGGGATGCTGGAGCGCGTGACGCTCACGCACCGCCAGCGGCAGGTCTCGCGCACGGTGCTGCATTCCGCGGGGGCGCGGACGTGGCGGCGCGGCGATCGGGTGGTGTTGCGGTTGCTGGGGTTGCTGCTCGCGTTGTGTGTCCTGGGATGCGGTGCGGCGGACGAGACGCTGCGGCCGGCGTCCCCCCCCATCACTTGGACAACGCCGCCGGAAGGGATGCAACTGCCGGCGCCGCGGGCCGTCACCGCCGCGCCGGACGGAACGGTGTATGCGCTGGACAACGTCGGCCGGGTACTGGCGTTCAACCCGCTGGGAGAATCAGCGAAGCGGTGGTGGATGCCGGAGTACACCGTCGGTCGTCCGGAGCGGATTCTCGTCTGCCGCGATGGCCGGCTGGCCGTCGCGGATACGCATTATCACCGCGTGGTGCTGTTCGACGCGGACGGCCAGGTGCTGGGAGTGTTTGGCGAGCGGGGCGAAGGACCGGGGCAGTTCATCTATCCCGTGGCGATTGCCGAAGACGACCGGCAGAACCTGTACGTCGGCGAATATGGCGGTCACGACCGCGTGCAGATCTTTCGGCCGGACGGCGAATACGTCGGCGAGTTCGGGAGTTTCGGCGTGGGGCCGGGACAGTTCCAGCGGCCGAGCGGCATCGTCTGGCGGGACGGCCGGCTGTATATCGCTGACGCCTTCAACAACCGCATCTTCGTTTGCGACGAACGGGGCCAGCCGGTCGCATTGCCGCCGGGGGCGTTTGTGGCGGATCTGCATTACCCCTACGACATCGCCGCAGCCCCGTCGGGCGCATTCTACGTGGTGGAATACGGGGCCGGGCGGGTGACCAAATTTGCGGCAGACGGTACGCTCGTGGGGCGTTATGTTGGTGAGGACAGCGTTCTCGGACCATTCCGCACCCCCTGGGGCCTGGGCGTGGACCCGCAGGGGGGCGTGCTGGTGGCCGACACCGGCAACCGGCGGCTGGTCCGCGTGGATTTTGCGGAGTAGTTGTTGTTCCGAAGCCGCGGGGTTGCAACCCCGCGGAGAATGCCTGTTCGATCGCCAGTCACAATGCTCGTCTCCGTCGCTTTCGCTCCGGACTGTGATTGATGTCCTCTCTGCGACGATTGCTGCTCACGCTGTTTCCCGCGCCGCGGCGTCCGGTGCGGCGCGGCGACATCGTGTCGCTGGCGGCGTTCTTCGTCCTCTTTGCGGCGACCTGTTTCGGGCTGGACTACTGGGGCGTGCTGCTGTTTGCGCGGCCGTGGGCGTTGTCGCTGGCGGTGCTCGGGGCGTGGGTCTGGTGGCTGCACGTCGCCGGATACGCCGGCCTGCCGCGGGTGCGGGGACACGTCGCCTGCTGGACGCGGCTGGTGCTGCTGGCGCTGCTGGTGATGGTGCTCGCCGAGCCGCGGTCGGTCCGCTCGAAGGACGTCGTCTCGGCGATGTTCCTGGTCGACGTGTCCGACTCCGTCCGCGGGGACAGCGTGGATGCGGCGACGCGGTACGTCGTCGAGTCGGCGGCGCTCAAACCGACGACGGATGAAATCGGCCTGCTGATCTTCGGCAAGACGCCGGCCGTCGAGCAGCCGCCGCGGATGAACTACATCGTCGAGGCGCTGAATTCGGTGCTCGACCGGGGGGCGACAAACGTCGAACAGGCAATGTCGCTGGCGGCGGCGATGCTGCCCGACGCCAACCAGGGCCGGCTGGTCGTCATCAGCGACGGAGCCCAGACCGAGGGGAACCTGTCGCGGGTGCTGGACGATCTGAAGTCGCGGGGCATTGCCGTCGACGTGTTGCCGGTCGATTATTCCTACGACGCCGAAGTCTGGCTGGAACGGCTCGACTTGCCGCAGCAGGTGAAGATCGGCGAGACGTACGAGGCGGCGATTGTGCTGTCCTCGTTGCAGGCCGGCGAGGGGAAACTGGTGCTCCGCGAGAATGGCGAGGCCATCGCCGAGCAGACGGTGCAGTTCCAGCCGGGCAAGAACCGCTACACCGTGCCGATCACGCTGCGGGCGGCGGGGTATTACGAATACACGGCCACGCTGGAGGTGGACCGCGCGACGGACAGCCTGTCCCAGAACAATACGGTGCTGGGGTACATCTTCGTCGAGGGAGAGGGGCAGGTGCTGCTGGTGGTGGATTCCGCCAGCGACCGCCGCGATTGGGAGAAGCTCGAACAGACCCTCCGCGAGGCCGAGCGGGCCGTCAAGGTGATGCCGGCGTACGAATTCCCCGGCGACACCGCCGCGCTCATGCCGTACGACTGCATCATCTTCTGCAACGTGCCGTACGACGCCTTCGACTTCGAGCAGCTCGCGGGGCTCAAGGACGCGGTCTACAACGTGGGCATCGGCTTCCTGATGGTCGGCGGCGCGAACAGCTACGGCCCCGGCGGCTGGCACAAGACGGTCGTCGAGGAAATCCTGCCGGTGACGATGGACATCTCCAACAAGAAAGTGCTCCCCAAGGGCGCTTTGGCCATCATCCTGCACACCTGCGAATTCCCCGAGGGCAACACCTGGGCCAAGGAGATCACCAAGCGGGCCATCAAGGTGCTGTCGGCCCAGGACGAGGCCGGCGTCCTCGCCTTCACGGACAAGGGGGAGGACTGGATCTTCCCGCTCACGCCGGTCAGCGATTACGAGAAGTTTGTGCCCCTCATCGACGGCGCGTTCATCGGCGACATGCCCAGCTTTCAGACAACGATGCAGCTCGGCCTCAACGGGCTGCTCAAAAGCGACGCCGCCACCAAGCACATGATCATCATCTCCGACGGCGACCCGGCACCGGCGCCGCCGAATCTGTTGCAGCAGTTCGTGGACAACCAGATCAGCGTCTCGACGGTCGCCGTATTCCCGCACGGCGGGATGGAGCAGCAGTCGCTGCAGCTCATCGCCAACGCCACCGGCGGGCGGTACTACTTTGTCAATGACAACCCGGACGTCCTCCCCGCGATCTTCATCAAGGAGTCGAAGACGCTCAAACGGAGCATGATCCAGAACAAGACGATCACGCCACGGCTGGGGTTCCCGTCGCCGGTGCTCAAGGGACTGGACAGCATCCCGGATCTCAAGGGGTACGTGCTGACCAACGCCAAGCCGTCGCCGGCGATGTCGGTGCTGCTCGCCCCGCCCGACGAACAGGACCCCACGCAGGAAGACCCGATTCTCGCCATCTGGCAGCACGGGCTGGGCAAGACCGCCGCGTTCACGTCCGACCTGTCCCCCAACTGGGGCGGAAACTGGCAGGACTGGGAGCACTACCAAGCATTCGTGAAGCAACTGCTGATCGACATCTCCCGCGTCCGCAAAGCCGGAGCGCTGCGAATGTCGACGTACACCACCGGCGGCGAAGCGGTGATCGTCGCCGAGGACTTCCACTCCGAGGAGTCCTTCCTGGAGGTGACGGCGAAGCTCGCCGGACCGGGGGGCAAGTCGGAGATCGTCCGCTTGAAGCAGGTCTCGCCGCGGCGGTATCAGGCCAGCGTGCCGTTGTGGGGGCACGGCCGGTATCACGCCGTGGCCCAGGCGAAAGGGAGCGGCCGGGACGAGCAGGCGTTCGGCGGGTTCATTGTGTCGTACTCGCCGGAGTATCTGCGGTTCCGCTCGAACCGGCAGATCCTGTCCGAAATCGCCGACCGCACGGGGGGCCGGCTGCTCACCGGCGACGCGAAGACCGACGACGTCTTTCACGCCGGCCGGCAGGTCAAGCGGACCACGCGGCCGGTGTTCGACTGGTTCCTGATCGCGCTGGCGTGCCTGGTGCCCTTGGACGTGGCGATCCGCCGGGTGCAGATCGACTGGTCGGCGATTGCGAACCTGTTCCGCCGCCGCACCGGCCCCGCGACGGCGACCACCGGCGCGCTGCTCCAGCGCAAACAACAGGTGCAGAGCACGCTCACCGGCCGCCGCGAGGAGCGCCCCCTGCCGCCGCCGACCGCGCCACCGAAACCGATCGCCCCGCGCGTGCCGACCACCCCGGCGGCTGCCGCACCGCCACCGCCCACCGCGCAGCAGCCCGCTCAACCCGGCGAGGCGATGTCCACCACCGAACGGTTGCTGCGGCTGAAGAAACAGCGCGAAGAGAACAAAGACGAACCGAAATCGTAATCACCGAGGAAATGTGATGACCGACCCCGCCGCCCTGCAGGACGAAGCCAAGCGCTTCCAGCACGATTTCCATCAGGCCCGCACGGCCATCGGCAAGGTGATCGTCGGCCAGCAGCGGACCGTCGAGGCCGCGCTCGTCGCCATCTTCGCCGGCGGCAACGTGCTGCTCGAAGGGGTGCCCGGCCTGGGCAAGACGGAACTGGTCAAGGCCCTCTCGCGGGTGCTGGACCTCGAGTTCCGCCGCATCCAGTTCACGCCCGACCTGATGCCCGCGGACATCATCGGCACGAACATCATGACCAGCGACGAGGCGGGCCGGTACCGCTTCGAGTTCCGCCAGGGGCCGATCTTCACGCAGCTTCTGCTCGCCGACGAAATCAACCGCGCGTCCCCCAAGACGCAGTCCGCCCTGCTGGAGACGATGCAGGAGCATTCGGTGACGACCGGCGGCGTGATCCATCAGCTCAAGCCGCCGTTCTTCGTGCTGGCGACGCAGAATCCGATCGAGCAGGAAGGAACGTATCCGCTGCCCGAGGCGCAGCTCGACCGGTTCCTGTTCAAGGTGAACGTGCCGTTCCTGACCCGCGACGAACTGAACGAAGTCGTCAGCCGGACGATCCTGAAGACGCCGGTCGATCTGCCCAAGCTCCTGGACGGCGAGCGGATTCTGGAACTGCGGCGGACGCTCGACAAGGTGGTGGTGACGGACGCGCTCCGCGATTACGCCTGCCGGCTGGTGCTGGCGACGCATCCCGACTCCGAGTTTTCCACGCCGCGGGTCAAGCAGTTCGTGCGCTGGGGGGCCAGCCCCCGCGCGGCCCAGGGGTTGATCCGGGCGGCCCGCGTGCGGGCGCTCGCCGAGGGGCGGGCCCACGTGGCGTTCGAGGACATCCGCCACTTCGCCGCCGAGGTGTTGCAGCACCGGATGCTGCTGAACTATGACGGCCAAGCGGAGAACCTCGTCGTCGCCGAATTGGTCGCCGAGTGCGTCAAGTCGCTGCAGGAAGCGGCTTAGAGGCTGCGGGATTCCTCCCCCACGGATTGCAGTAGTTGGCTTCCAGCGAGGCATTTGACTGTCCCTCCCATCCGCGTACAGTATGGGGATGGGAAATGAGCGTCAGCCGCAGTTCGCTCTCTTGTTTCTTGGCGTTACAGCCGCAGTGTTAGCGCCGACCATCGCAATTGCGCTCATGTGTTTCTTTTGTTGGCTGACTGAGCCACCTTCCTTCCCCGGTGATCCTAATATCGGTCTCGGGCTGCTCTGGTTGATCCTGCCATACAATCTCCCATTCGTGGTACTCGCGTGGATTCCGCTGGCCATCTGGAATAGCCGTCAGAATTGACCAACACGCCGTGACCCCAGTATCGGTTCTTCGCGGTTCTTTGCAATTCGTTCTGACGCCAGTCACAATACGGTGGCTGTCACCGGTCGCGCCGACCGGACCGTCCCGTATCTCCAGTGAAATCACCACCGGGAAGCTACAGTCATGGCCAGTGTGCAGTCGTTGGCGTCCGCCGCGTTGTCCGAGGGAAAAGGGGTGCTCCGGCTGGCCCCCACGTGGGTGCCCCGCTCGTTCCTGCAGCCGGGCCGCCGGCTGAAGCTGCACCCGCATGATTACTACGCCCTGGGGACGCACCGCGGCGGCATCGACGAGCGCTGGTTCGCGTCGACCACCGAGGCCGCCAACGAAGGCCGCAGCCACGACGAGGGCTTGAGCTACTGCGTCGCCGGGAAGGAGAAGTTCCTGCTCCGCGACGTGGTCGCCGAACTGGGGGCCGAGATCGTCGGCGAGTACATCTGGGGCAAGTACAAGAAGTGGCCGGTGTACTCGAAGTTCTTCGACAACATGGGCCCCATTCCGCACCACATGCACCAGAACGCCGAGCAGGCGAAGCTCGTCGGCCAGGAGGGGAAGCCGGAGTCGTACTACTTCCCGCCGCAACTCAACAACGTGGGGAACAACTTTCCCTACACGTTCATGGGGCTGGAGCCCGGGACGAAGAAGGAAGACGTGATCGCCTGCCTCGACCGCTGGAACGACGGCGACAACGGCATCCTCGATCTGTCCAAGGCGTACCGGCTGAAGGTCGGCACCGGCTGGCTGATCCCCCCCTGCATCCTGCACGCGCCGGGTTCGCTGCTCACCTACGAACCGCAGTGGGGCAGCGACGTCTTCGGCATGTACCAGTCGATGGTGGAAGGCCGGGCCGTGCCCCGGTCGCTCTTGACCAAGGACTTTCCGAAGGAGAAGCACAACGACAACGCCTACCTGGTCGACGCGCTCGACTGGGAGGGGAACGTCAATCCGAACTTCAAGGACAGCCATTATCTGGAGCCGATCGTCGCGTCGGGGAGCGACCAGGACGGCTTCGTGGACCGCTGGATCGTCTACGGCCGGATCAAGAAGGAACAGCTCTTCACCGCCAAGGAACTGACGGTGAACCCCGGCGCGAAGGTGACGATCAAGGACGGCGGCGCGTACGGCTGGATCACCGTCCAGGGCGAGGGGAAGGTCAACGGCCTCAAGCTGCAAACCCCGGCGATGATCCGCTTCGGCCAGATGACGATGGACGAGGTGTTCGTCACCGCCAAAGCCGCCGCGGAAGGGGTGACCTTCGAGAACACCGGTACGGAGCCGCTGGTCGGCCTGCGGTACTTCGGACCGGAGGCGCAGAAGGACGCGCCGGAGGTGGGGGCGTATAAGCGGTAAATGTAGAATGACGAAATCCGAATGACGAAGGAAGGTCGAATCCCAAATGACCGAGCCTTCACAAGCCGTGCCTGATCGGAGCGAACGCAAGTTCGACCTTGAAGAGCGAACCGCGCAGTTCGGAGAATCGGTGGTGTTCGTGGCGAAGTCCTTCGAGATCACGCCAGTGACTCGTTCTTTGATCGACCAGATCGTAAGATCGGCAACGAGCATCGGCGCGAATTACTGTGAAGCGGACGACGCACCGACCAAGAAGTCCTTTCGGAACTCGATCAGTATCTGCAAAAAGGAAGCACGCGAAACCAAACATTGGCTCCGGATGTTGGCTGCTGCTGTCCCTGAACGAAAAGCCGATCTCAGAAGGCTTTGGGATGAGGCTCGGCAACTGCATCTGATCTTTGCCGCCATTCACAGACGCCAGCCCGGTGATTCATCAAGCTCTGACAAATCTCGATAATCAGGGATGCATCATGCCAAAGAAACTGCCCACCAGTTCGATCCGAGTCCGCGTGGATGCCGAGGACATCTATGTGCAAATCAGCCCGGCAATGTGGGCGCACTACAACGAGCAGTTCAAGACCAACACTGAAGCACAACGTGCTCGCCGCAGCACATTGCTTAAGCTAATGGCCGCGGCATTCAGACAGGGCCGAAGCGCTGGCCAAAGTCCTTCTCGACATCCTTAAGGTGAGAATAGCTGGTTGCATCGAAACTTGTGACGTTTCGTCATACTCGTGCTTCGGAATTCCTTCGTCATTCATGCCTCGACATTCGTCATTAACTCCCAGCGACTATCTCCAACACACGGGAATACTTAACCATGTCGCACCGCATCAACTACCCCAAGCTTCACAATGCCGCCTGGCCGGGGGTCGTCGGCAAGGGGTCCGAAGGGGCCGAGCCGTTCATCGACCTGGACACCATGCTGAACCTGACCGCGGCGGCGGAGGTGGACGGCGTGAAGTTCGACGGGTTCGACCTGTTCCTGTTCGATCCACACATCAGCATCGACGCGTCGGATGACGACCTGAAGCGGCTCGCCGACAAGGCCGCGTCGCGGAATCTGAACATCGGCTCGGTGGTCGCCCCGGTCTGGCCGCCGACTGGAGGCGGGCCCGCGCTGGATGAAGGGGAGGGCCGCAAGAGCTTCCTCACGCAGGTGCAGAAGGGGTGCCGGATCGCCCGGACGCTGCGGGAGATCGGCATCCGCCCGTATGGTGTGGTCCGCATCGACTCCGCCTGCGGGCCGGCCGACTGGCTGAAGGACCCCATCGGCAACCAGCGCCGCATCGCCGACACGTTCGATCTCGCCTGCGACATCGCCGAAGACTTCGGCGAACAACTGGCCGCCGAGGGGGAAATTTGCTGGGGCGGCATGCACTCGCACGTCGTCATGCTTGATCTGCTGGAACGGGTCGGCCGGCCGGAGACGCTGGGCTTCCAGGCCGACATGGCCCACACGCTGCTGTATCTGATGGGCTACAACGCCCCGGAGCACGCCCTGCTGCCGCAGAACTTCGACTGGAAAGACGAAGCCGCGCTCGACGAGGCGTACTACGAGCTGACCGAAGAGCTGCGGCCGTGGACGATTGATTTCCATGTCGCCCAGAACGACGCCACGGTGCACGGCTCGGGCACGCACGACAAGACGGGCAAGCACTGCCTGGTCGATGATCCGAACGGCAAGCTGGACGTCGTCCGCCGGGCCGGTTACTGGCTGCGCGAGGACGGCCTGCCGCATCGCCGGTTCCGCCACATCTGCTGGGACGGCTGCATGTTCCCGAACAAGGTCATGCAGGACCCGAAGACGTGGAACAACATCCTGGGCGCGATGATCAAGGTTCGCGACGCCCACGGCTGGCGGGAATAGTCGCGCAGACGGCCGCCCAACGGAGCGCCAGCCTGAACCCCCTGGTTCTGTCACCGGGGGGTTTTCCTTTCTGATCGTGTGTCTGACCGGGGAGATGGTTGGTTCTTATGACACTGCCGGGCCGGGGGAGTGCGAAACCGTGCAGGACACGGCCGAAACGACGCGAAACTTCGTGCTGTATTTTGCGATGCCGCTGTGGATGTCGATGGGGTTTGCGGACTACCTGTGTCACCGGGCGACGCAGATCGAACGAACCAGCGGGCTGCAGGAGTCGCTGCTGCACTCGCTGCTGCTGATGGAGATGGCCATCCCGGTGGCTCTCTGCCTGTATTTCGAAGTCACGCCGCTCATCCTGGTCCTGATGATTGCGGCCTTCCTGGTTCACGAGGCCACGGCGTTGTGGGATGTGGCGTACGCTCAGGAGCGGCGGCAGATCTGGCTGATCGAAACGCACATTCACAGCTATCTGGGGGTGTTGCCGTTCATGATGGGGTCGTTCGTCATCTGCCTGAACTGGAATCAGTTCTTGTCGCTGTTCGGCGTGGGGAACGAACCGCCGCGGTTTGAACTGATCTGGAAGCAACCGCAGTTTCCGGTGTGGTATCACCTGCTTCTGAATGGCCTGTTGCTGGTTCTGCTGGTGATTCCGTACGCGGAGGAGGCGTGGCGCTGCCTGCGGACGCGCCACCTTCCGCGGCTGCATCCCGTCGTGCCGAGGCCGGCCCCTTGAGGTCCTGGCCCCCGCGGTGTTCGGGACGAGAGTTGGCAACGCACTGGCGGTCCGCGGGCCCGGTTGGAATAATCAACGAGGGGTGATGCGTCGGCAACCGGCCGGATGCCCCCTGCCGGAGACGACGTGTATGCAGTGGTTGGCCGAAGTTTGCGTCAAGCGGCCTGTGTTTGCGCTGATGCTGATTTCCGCGTTCGTGGTCGCGGGGATTGTCTCGTATCCGCAATTGGGGGTCGACCGCTTCCCGAGCCTCGACCTCCCCAGCATCTACGTACGGACCAGCTACCCCGGCGCGGCTCCGGAGGAGGTGGAATCCGAGGTCTCGCAGGTGCTGGAGGACGCCATCGCCACGGTGGCCGGCATCGACGAGCTGCGGTCGATCTCCAGCGAAGGCTCGTCGATGGTCCTGGTCACGTTCAGCCTGTCGCGGAAGATGGACGCGGCGGTGCAGGACGTCCGCGACGCCGTCTCCGGAGTGATCAACCGGCTGCCGCGGGGGATCGACCCACCGGTGGTGCGGCAGCAGGACACTGATTCGTCACCGATCCTGTCGTTGGCCGTGTCCGGGCCGCGCACCGGGCGCGAGCTGTACGTGCTGGCCGACCGCTTCGTGAAGAACGTGATCGAATCGGCAAAAGGGGTCGGGCTGGTTGAGATCTCCGGCGCGGAGGATCGCGCCGTGAAAATCAATCTCGATGCCCGGCGGCTCGCGGCGCACCAGTTGTCGATCCTGGAAGTCCGGGACGCGATTGCGCGGCAGAACGCCGAGGTGCCGGGCGGCCGCGTGGACGCCGGCCACCGCGAAATCACGCTGCGAACTCTGGGCCGCGTGGCGCACGCCCGGAATTTCCCCGACCTGGCGATCAAAACCGTCAACGGCGGCACCGTGCGGCTCGGCGACCTGGGCGAAGTGGTGGACGGCACGAAAGAGGCCCGCCGGCTGGCCCGCCTCGACGGTCAACCCGCCGTGGTCCTGCAGGTGCAGCGGCAGTCGGGAGCGAATACGGTCGAGACGATCGACGCCGTCAAGGAGCGGCTGTCGCGGTGTGCCGAGCTGCTGCCGCAGGATGTGTCGGTCACGGTCATTCAGGACCAGTCGCGGTACATCAAGGCGGCGCTGCACGAGATTCAGGGGCACCTGATTTCCGGGAGCATCCTGGCCACGATTACGGTGCTGCTGTTCATGAAATCGTGGCGATCGACGCTGATTGCGGCGATTGCGATTCCGACGTCGATTGTCGCCACGTTCGCCTTCATGCGGGCCTTTGGGTTCACGCTCAACAACGTGACCATGCTGGCGCTGGTGCTGATGGTGGGCGTGGTGATCGACGACGCGATTGTCGTGCTGGAGAACATCTTCCGGTTCATTGAGGAACGGGGGATGTCTCCCTACGAGGCGGCGATCGAGGGAACGCGCGAGATCGGCCTGGCGGTGCTGGCCACCACGCTGTCGCTGGTGATCGTGTTCCTGCCGGTGTCGTTCCTGTCGAGCGTAACCGGCCGGATGCTGTACGAGTTCGGCATCACGGCGACGGTGGCCATCATGATCTCGATGCTGGTCAGCTTCACGCTGACCCCCATGATGTGCAGCCGGCTGCTGCGGCGGTCGGACGCGGCGGCCGACAAGGTCGCGGCGTCGCGGCGGGGGTTCTATCGCTGGATCGAAGTCGGTTACCTGCGGCTGTTGGGGTGGTCGCTCAAGTATCGCTGGCTGGTGCTGCTGCTGGTGATCGGGGTGGTTGCGTCCAACGTGCCGCTGTATCAACTGGTCAAGCAGGACTACATCCCGACGAACGTGGACGAGTCCGAGTTTGAAGTCAGCCTGACGGCCAAGGAGGGGGCCAGCCTGGCGACGATGTCGGAACTGATCCAGGTGGTGGAAGAGCAGTTGGGGCAGATTGACGGCATCGAGCACATCCTGGCGACGGTCGGGTCGCGCGGCCTGGGCGCGGTGAACCGCGGCGAGATTTACGTCCGGCTGCAGGACATTGAAACGCGGACGTTCTCGTTCGAGCGGTTGTGGCATGCCCTGCTGCAGGGGGACCCGATGGCCACGTTCCGTGGGAACTTTTCGCAGCAGGAGAAAATGGCGGAGGTCCGCTCCAGGCTGAAGAAGCTCCCCGATTGCCGGCTGTCCGTCCGAAATCTGACGTCGCTCCGGCAGGGAGCGCCCGTGGACATCGACTTCTCGATCACCGGACCCAACGTCGAAGATCTGGTCCGCTACAGCGAAGCCCTGCGCCTCAGGGCGATGGAGATCCCCGGCATCGTCGACGTGGACACGACGCTGCGGCTGGACAAGCCCGAACTGCGCGTCCGGATCGACCGCGAACGGGCGGCGTCGCTGGGCGTCAACGTGCAGGAGATTGCCGACACCCTGCGGATTGCCGTCGGCGGCGACGACCGGGTCTCGCGTTATCGCGACCGGACCGTCGACGACGCCTACGACGTGGAGATCCGCCTGGTCGGCATCGACCGCGCCGATGTCGAGTCGATCTCGCAGCTCTACGTGCGGGCGTTTCCCTCGCGCGAGGCCTCCCGAACGGCAGCCGTCGCCTCGACGGGGGGCGGCACGGTGCTCACGCGGCTGGACAATGTGGTGACCTTCGAGTTCGGCGAGGACGCCTCCCGGATCGACCGGCTCGACCGCCAGCGGATGGTCGCCGTGCGGGCCAACATCGCCGCCGGTTACGCGTTGGGCGACCGGATCGCTGCGTTGCAGGCAGCGACCGAGGAATTGGGGATCCCGCCCGGCTTTTCCACGCGCGTTCTGGGTCGCGGCCGCGAACTGGAGCGGACGCTGTCCGAGTTTATCTGGACCTTCGCGCTGTCCTTCGTGTTCATGTACATCGTGCTGGCGGCACAGTACGAGCACCTGGTGCATCCCGTCACGATCCTGATGTCGCTGCCGCTGGCCGTCCCCTTCGGATTGATCAGTCTGTATTGGGGGGGCGAGACGCTGAACCTGTATTCGGCCCTGGGTATCCTCGTGCTGTTCGGCGTCGTCAAGAAGGCCTCGATCCTGCAGATTGACCACACCAATTTCCTCCGCCGCGAGGGGTTTGACCGCCACGCGGCCATTCTGGCGGCGAACCGGGACCGGCTGCGGCCGATCCTGATGACGACGATTTCGTTCGTCGCCGGGCTGTTGCCCCTGTTGATCGCCACCGGCCCCGGGGCAGAAGAACGACGTTCCATCGCCGTGCTGGCGGTCGGCGGACAGACGCTGTCGCTGCTGCTCACGCTGCTGGCCGTGCCGGTGATCTACACGTTCTTCGACGATCTGGGCCGCCTGCTGACGGCGCTGGCCCCGTCGGCGAAAGTGGAGTCCGCCGTTCAGGCCGAGCCGGCGCTGGCGGCCAGCCCTTCGACGAAGGTCGGATAGCGCAGGGCCACCTGCAGTTCCTCGCGGAGCCTGCGGTTCGAGCAGCGCTTGTTGGCGCCCCCGGAGCCGCGCTTCGCCGGCTGCGTTGCATCAAACGCCGGCGGCGGCGCCCCGAAGAGTTGCGCGAGATGCGCGTAATACTCGCCGCGAAGCACCGGACGGTCGTCGGAGACCAGGTACGTCTCTCCCGCGATGCCGCGCTGCTCGCAGGCGAGCACGGCCTGCACGGCGTCGTCGACGTGAATCAGATTCAGCCACGCCTCGGGCCGGCCGGGCAGAGGTTCGCCGTTCCGCAGCGCGTCGATCCGCGACAGCAACCGCTGCGGACCATAGATTCCCGAGAGCCGCAGCACCTGTGCGGACGTGGCCAACTCTGTCCCTGGAAATGTCTGCCAGACCAGTCGCTCGGCGGCCAGGCAGCACTGGCCCCCCGGTTGCGTCGGTTCGCACGGCGACGATTCGTCGACCCACTCCCCCGCCGACTGGCCGTACACGCTGCTGCTGGAGATGAACAGAAACCGCCGACAACGGCCCTGCACCTGCGCGAGCACGTGCCGCAGGCCGTCGACCGTCACCTCCTGCTGCGACCGCCCGCTGCCGCGGTCGTAGCCGACCGCGTACAGAATGGTCTCGACGTCCGGCAGATTGACGAGCGAGGCCGACTCGCAGACGTCGGCCACCACCGGCCGCAATCCCTCAGCCCGCCACACCGCAGCCCGGTCCACCGAGCGGGTGACGGCGAACACTTCGTCCCCCGCCGCCTGCCAGGCGGTCGCAACCCGCCGGCCCAGATAACCGCAGCCGACGATCAGTTTCGAGGTCGCCATGATCGTCGAGAACTCAGAACGACCTGCCAGACCGTGGCAGAATTGTGTGCTACGGACGTGTTGGCCGTGCGAGCGCTCCGAATGCCGTGATTCCTCGCACGGCTGACACAGCCGTGGCACACGAATCCACAAACGTCAGACACTTCTACGCCGCCCTGGTCCGCAATTGGCCCTGAAGCGCGGCCCGACAGGCGGTCGCCACCGCATCCACCACCCGTTCCAGATGGGCGGCGGGCAGTTCAGGATAACTCGGCAAGGCGAGAATCTCCCGCGCGGCGGCTTCGCTCTCCGGGAATTGTCCGGCGCGATAACCCAGCGGCTTGAAGCAGGTCTGCAAGTGCAGCGGCTTCGGATAGTACACCGCGCAGCCAATCTGCTGCTGCTTCAGGTCGTGCATCACCTGGTCGCGAATCCCCTGGCGGAACCGGACGCAGTACTGGTTGTAGACGTGGCGGCCATCCGCCGGCGACTTAGGCAGCACGAGGACGTCATCGCCTAAACCGTGGTCAGCAAACAGTTCGGCATAGCGCTGGGCGTTCCGTTGCCGGGCGGCGGTCCATTCGTCGAGCCGCTTGAGCTTCACGCGGAGCACGGCGGCCTGCACGGCGTCGAGTCGGCTGTTCATGCCGATCTCGATGTGTTCGTATCCGCCGACGTCGCCGTGGACGCGCAGCCGGCGGAGCTTCTTGGCCAGTTCGGCGTCGTCGGTGGTCATCATGCCGCCGTCGCCGGCGCCGCCCAGGTTCTTCGTCGGGAAAA
>Ga0073934_10002812_pt1 | contig 34364 bp, 26 predicted proteins | sample LarsenN4metaG_FD_76834 | JGI IMG/M metagenome (GOLD analysis project Ga0073934, IMG submission 76834) | Hot spring sediment bacterial and archeal communities from British Columbia, Canada, to study Microbial Dark Matter (Phase II) - Larsen... ...
CGGCCCAGGCGGCCGCCAGCAGCATCGCCGGGTCGTCCTGCCGGCCCGCGGCGCCGGCCAGCGACGCGGCGGACGCGCCGCCGGCCGCACCGACCGCTGCCATCGCAGCCGCGCCCGACGCGGCTGCCGTCGCGGCGGCCGACGCCGCGGCCGACGCCGTGCCGGCACCGCCGCCCGGGGCGCTGGCCGCATCGCGGCTGGCCAGCGCCGCGGCCCCCGCGGCGGCGGATGCCGCGGACGGCGCGGCCGCGCCGCCGCCGAGCCAGGCGCCACGCCAGGCCCAGGCTCCGACAGCCAGACCGACCGCGGCACCCGCGGCCAAGGCGGCGACCCATCGCGCCGCGAGGCCTCCGGGCAATGGCGGGCCGGACCCGCCGCCGGAGCGGCTGCCGGCCAGCGGCGCCGGCCGGCTCGGGCTGCCGCCGCGGCCGTTCGAGCCGCCGCTGCGCGACGAGCGCACGTCGGTGCCCGCGCGCGCCGCGGCCGCCCGCGCACCGCCGCCCCGGCGCACGTCGAACACCTCGTGCGCCGCCTGCTCGACCGTGCGCTTGTCGACCTGGTTGCGGCCATGGGCGTAGGCCCCCAGCAGCGCCCGCCCCGCCAGCAGGTTGATGCGTCGCGGCACGCCGCCGGTGAGCTGGAACAGGCGCGACATCGCCTCGGGCTCGAACGGCACGTTCGTGCCGCCGCTGGCACCGGCGACGGCGAGGCGGTGCTGCACGTAGCGCACCGTCTCGCCGGCCGTCAGCGCGCCGAGATGGCAACGCGCGATGACGCGTTGCGCCAGCTGCTCGAGCCCCGGGCTGGCCAGCATGTCGCGCAGTTCCGGCTGGCCGATGAGGATGATCTGCAGCAGCTTGCGCTCGTGCGTCTCGAGGTTGGTGAGCAGGCGCAGCTGCTCCAGCACGTCGGGCGCGAGGCTCTGCGCCTCGTCGATGATGAGCACGGCGCTGCGGCCGGCCGCGTGCGCGGCGAGCAGGAAGCCGTTGATCGCGTCGACGTGGTCCTTCACCGTCAGCGGCGGCTTGCCGTCGCCGCGCGCCGGCAGCGGGATGTGGAACTCCTCGCACACCGACTGCAGCAGCTCGGTGACCGTGAGCTTGGGGTTGAAGATGTACGCGACGTCGCAGTGCCTGGGGATCTGCTCCAGGAACGCGCGGCACACCGTCGTCTTGCCGGCGCCGATCTCGCCGGTGAGCAGCACGAAGCCGCCGCCGCCGCCCACGCCATAGAGCAGGTGCGCCAGCGCCTCGCGGTGCTTCTCGCTCATGAACAGGAAGCGCGGATCCGGCGCGATCGAGAACGGATCCTTGCTGAGCCCGAAGAACTCGGCGTACATGGCGGCAAGGATAACGAGGGCGGGCCGATCGGCCGCGGCCGATCGATCCACCGCACCGCCCCGGGCCCGGCGGGGGCCGGCGAGGCCGCCCTCGCGGCGCGTCAGGGGGTGGCGCGGGCGGCGGCCTCCGTGGCGACGATGCGATGCACGAGGTGCAGCTTGGCCACCGCCGGCGCGCTCAGCACGAAGGGGTAGAAGTCCGGCTGGCCCATGCTGCGCGCCAGCTCGTTCATCAGGGCGCTGATCTGCAGCCACGCGTTGACGAAGCCGAGGAAGCGCTCGGCGCCCGGGTCGCCCGGTGCGTCCAGCGCCTCCGGCCCGTAGGGCGTGAAGCCGGTGTCGACCTCATCGGCCTCGAGGCCGAACGACAGCGCGGTGTCCAGCGTGTCGAGCATGTGCAGGTAGTGCGCGAAGGTCTCGGCCCAGTCCTCCCACGGGTGGCTCGAGGCGTAGGCGCTGACGCAGCGTCCCGCCCAGTCGGAGGCCGGCCCCTCGCGATAGTGGCGCGCGAGTGCCGCCGCGTAGTCGGTGCGCTCGTCGCCGAAGCGCACGCGGAAGGGCTGCAGCCATCCGCCCCGGCGCGCCTGGCCTTCGCCGCCCGCGTCTGCGCCACCGTCGGCGGCCACCAGGCGCAGCCAGTAGTAGTGCCCGATCTCGTGCCGCAGGTGGCCCAGCAGCGTCCGGTACGGCTCGGCGAGCGCATCGCGCAGCCGCTCGCGGGTGGCGTCGTCGGCCTCGTCGATGTCCAGCGTGATCAGGCCGGCGGCGTGGCCGGTGGTGACCGGCGGGCCGCCCGGCGCACCCCGCAGGAAGTCGAACATGACGCCGCGCTCCGCGTCCTCGGTGACCCGGCTCTGCACCGGCAGGCCGAGCGCCAGCAGCTGCGAGACGAGGCGCCGCTTCGCCACCTCGATGCGGCCCCACAGCCGCGCGTTGTCGCGTTCGTCGAGGTCGGGGATCGTGCGGTTCAGGCGGCACGCGCGGCACAGCCCCTCGTGCCGCGGCGCCTCGGCCGGCGCCAGCAGCCAGTTGCAGCCGCAACGGGCTGCATTGGCGCAACGTTGCCAGCGCGAGGACCCGGGCTCCAGTGCCAGCATCGTGAGCGCGCCCGGCTCGAAGCCGAGGTCGCGTCCGCATGCGAGGCAGCGGCTGTTGCCGAAGAAGATTGGCTGCCCGCAGGCGCACTGGTAGCGCCGCGTGGCGATCGGGCGCTGGCCGCGGCCGAGCCCGCCGAGCGTGCCCATGGCCTCGAAGAGCCCCGCGACCCGCTGCAGCAGCGCCTTCATGCCGGCAGTGTAGGCAGAAGGGGCGCGCGGCCGGGCCGGGCCCGGATGGCTCGCGTCGGCCCGTCTTGCGGCTCGTCCTGCGGCCCGACGCCGGCCGGTCGCCGACTCGGGCAGCATCGCCACGCATGCGGCCGCTGCCGCCGCTGCCGCCGATGGCGGCCGCCGACGCGGCCGGTGCCGCGGCGAGCCCACCCCCACGAGAGGTCCCCGATGCAAACAGACCCTGCCCGTCGCCTGCTCGAACGCCTGGACGCGATCGCCGGATCGCTGCAGCGTGACCCCGCGGCGCTCGCGCTCATCGCGCTCGGCTCGGCCGGCCGCGAGCCCGAGCGGCTCGACGCCTGGTCGGACCTCGACTTCTTCGTCATCGTGCAGCCGGGCGCGAAGGCACGCTTCGTCGACGATCTCTCGTGGCTGGCCGCCGCGCGGCCGCTCGCCTGGCACTTCCGGAACACCGCCGACGGGCACAAGGCGCTGATGGACGACGGTGTGTTCTGCGAGTTCGCCGTCTTCACCCCCGACGAGCTGGCGCCGATCCCTTTCGCGCCCGGCCGCGTGGCGTGGCGGCGGGAGGGCGTCGACGCATCGATCGGGGTGCCCCGGCGCGCGCTGCCGAGCCCGTCGCGGGACGAGACCTGGATCGTCGGCGAGGCGCTGTCCTGCCTGCTCGTGGGCCTGTCGCGCTGGCAGCGGGGAGAGAAGCTCTCGGCGATGCGCCTGGTCCAGGGCGCGGCGCTGGATCGGCTGATCGAGCTGGACGCGCTGCGCACGTCGCCACCGGCCGGCGACCCGTTCAACCACGAGCGCCGGCTCGAGGCGCGGCAGCCGGCGCTGGCCGCCGAGCTGCCGCGCCTGGCCCCGGGCTACGCGCACACGCCGGCCGCCGCGCGCGCGCTCCTGCAGGCGTTCGCCGCGCGCGGCGCCGCGCTGAACGCGGCTGCGACGGCAAGGATCGCGGCGCTGGCCGCAGCCCCGGGCGGCGCGTGAACTCCGCACCCTGCCGGCGAGCCCGTTGCGGGCCCGAGCGGGCCGCGTGACGTCTGCCGCAGGCGATTCGCCCGCGCGCGACTAGGCTGCGCCAGCCTCGGCGTGCCCGGCTCCTGCGCGCGGCGAAGCGGCCCCGGCCACCCGGCGCGGGCCCGAGAACAGGTTCCATGCACGCCACGACCTCCTCACGCCCCGCCCCGGCCCCGGACCGGCTGCTCGCGGCGGCGATCGCCGTCTGCGGCTTCCTCGCCGTCGTCGACCTCTCCAGCTGGTTCGAGGTGCCGATGGGCGGCGCGCTCCGGCCGCTGGCGCTGCTGCTCATCACGCTGCACGCCTGGCGGCGGCCGAGCCTGGACGCGGACCGGCGTCGCTGGGTGCTCGCGGCGCTGGGCACGTCGGTCATCGGCGAGTGCCTGCTGGCGTTCCCGTCGGCGCTGGTGCCGGCGCTGTGCGTGTTCAGCCTCGCGCAGGGCTGCTACCTGCGCGCCATGGTCGGCCGCCGGCTCGCGTTGGCGCCCATCGGCCCGGTGCATCTCGTGCACGCCGCCGCCGTCGCCTGGGCGCTGAGCCTGTGGTCGGTCAAGCCGGCGAGCCACTTCGTGCCGGTGATGGTCTTCATGGGCCTGCTGGGCCTGGTCTCGACCCAGGCCGACACGTGGTGGTGGCGCGTGCGCGGCACGGCCGAGGCCGCGGTGGCGCGCCGCGCGGCCGTCGGCGCGCTGCTCTGGATGCTGGCCGACCTGATCTGGACCTTCGCGCTGCTGGTCGCCTGGATCCCCGAGGCGCCCACGATCGTGTCGACGCTGTACCTGTTCGCGCAGTGGTCGCTGGCCTCGATGATCGGGTCGCGCGACAACGCCGGGCTCGCGGTGGTCGCGCCCGGCTGCGCCCCCGCGGGCCGCCTCTGACGGCCGGCCCTCGCCGGTAGGCGCGCCTGCCCGGCGCGCGGCGGCAGCGCGTCGCTCGCGCCGGCAACCGGCCGCGGCGGCAACGGACGCTGCACGGACGTCCGCCGCCTAACGTGCGACGCAAGTCTTCGGCAGGACGGCCCTGCAGCACGACAGCCCCGCTTCCGCCGCCGCATCGGCGCGCTGACCTCCCGCAGGTCGGCGGGCTTCCGGCCACAAGGGGCGCCGCCGCCGGCCGGCGCGCTGTCCGGCCCGACTGCCGCAGACGACGACGGTGTCCGGCGCGCCCGGCTCCGCGGATCACGAACCCGATCCGGCGAGAGCCACGCCGGGCACCGACCAGCGGCCGGCAGGCGGCCGGGCCCTCGAGGCCCGGCGTCCGCTGTCGCCCGCTGCGGACCCTTCCTTCGTCGACTCAGGACCTCGCCATGTTGAACCTCTCCTCTTGCTCCTCGCGGCGCTCCTTCGGCCGCGCCGTCGCGCTGACGGCCGTCGGCCTGGCCATCGCCGCGATCGCGGCGCCGGCCACCGCCTCCGGGCCCACGAGCACCCGCGCCTGGTGCGCCGACCGTTGCGACCAGGTCGTCATCGACTGGAACCTGCGCACGCACGCCACCCTGAAGGCCGACAACGGATACGCCGACCCGATGGCTGCGTCGCGCGTGCTGGCCATGGTGCACCTGGCCATGCACGACGCGGTCAACGCGGTCGAGCCGCGCTTCGAGGCGCATGCCTACCGGCCCGCGGCCGGCACCGCCCGCGGCGAGGCCGACGCGGCGGTGGCCGCCGCGGCGGCGGCGCACGACGTGCTCGTGGCGCTGTTCCCGAAGCAGCGCGAGGCGCTCGCCGCCGCGCTCGACACGACGCTGCTCGACGCCGGCATCGGCCGCGCCGTCGAGCAGGGGCGCGCGCTCGGCGCCGCGGCCGCCGCCGCGATGCTCGCCCGCCGCAGCGACGACGGCAGCCGCGCCGACGAGACCTACCGGCCCGGCACGCGCCCCGGCCAGTACCGCTTCACGCCGGGCTTCGAGTTCCTCGCCTCGCCGCACTGGCGCGCGGTGACGCCGTTCACGATGCGCTCGCCGCAGCAGTTCCGCGTCGCGCCGCCGCCGGCGCTGGACAGCGCCGAGTACGCCGCGGCCTTCGAGGAGGTGAAGACCAGCGGCAGCCAGGCCGCCGATGCCGCGCGCAGCCTCGACCAGACGCACTACGCGGCCTACTGGTACGAGTTCTCCGACATCGGCTGGAACCGCATCGCGCGCGCCGTCGCGCGCACGAAGCCGCAGGACCTGTGGCAACGGGCACGCACCTTCGCGCTGCTGAACGCCGCGATGGCCGACGCCTACATCGCCGGCTGGGACTCGAAGATGCACCACGACTTCTGGCGCCCGGTGACGGCGATCCGGCTCGCCGCCGACGACGGCAATCCGCGCACCACGGCCGATGCCGCGTGGACGCCGCTGCACGTGACGCCGCCGGTGCAGGATCACCCGTCCACGCACAGCGCGCTCGGCGCCGCCGCGGCCGCCGTGCTCGCGCACGCCTTCGGCAGCGACCGCGTGCGCTTCACGATGGCCTCGCCGAGCTCGCGGCCCGAGGCCTCGGCGCGCACGTTCACGAGCTTCAGCGCCGCGGCGCGCGAGAACGCCGACTCGCGCGTGCGCGCCGGCCTGCACTTCCGCTTCGCGACGACGGCCGGCCTGCAGCTGGGCGAGCAGATCGGCCGCCAGGCGGTGCGCGGGCATCTCGCGCCGCTGCGCTGACGTGCCGCGGGGTCCGCGCGCGTCGCGGCGCGCGGGCCCGCGACGGCGCGCCGCTCACGGGCGCGCGAAGTCCGGGATGCGGAAGCGCTTGCGATAGGCCCCCGGCGCCATGCCCGTGGTGCGCTTGAACAGGCGCCGGAAGAAGGCCGCGTCCTCGTAGCCGACGCGCCAGCTGATCTCGTCCACCGGCGCGTCGGTGCGCTCGAGGCGGCGCTTGGCATCCTCGATGCGCAGGCGCTGCACGTACGCGAGCGGCGCGACGCCGGTGGCCGCGGTGAAGCGGCGCTTGAACGTGCGCTCGGCCAGGCGCGAGCGGCGCACCATCTCCTCCACCGGAGAGGCCACCGAGAAGTGCCGCGCCAGCCACTGCTGCGCGCTCGCGATCTCGGCGTCGCCGTGGTCGGCGCGGCCCTCGAACACGATGAACGGCGCCAGGCCGTCCTGGTGCCATTGCAGCGCGAAGCGCCGCGCCACCTCCTGCGCCGTCGTCGCGCCGACATGGCGCGCGATCAGGTACAGCACGAGGTCGTGCCAGGTGTTCGAGGCGCCGGAGCACACCAGTTCCTCGTGGCGGCCGGCGACGACGAGCACGCGCTCGGGGTGGATCGCCACGTCGGGAAAGGCGGCGGCGAAGGCACGCGCGTACTCGAAGTGCACGGTCGCGTCGCGGCCGGCCCACAGCCCCGTCTCGGCGAGCAGGAAGATCCCCGAGCAGGCCGAGCACAGCAACGCCCCCTGCCCGTGCATGCGGCGCAGCCAGTCGACGACGCGCGGGTAGCGGCCCTTGACCCACTGCCCGCCCCGCAGCAGCACCGAGGGCACGATGACGATGTCACTCGCCTCGACGGTGTCCAGCGCGCGCTGCACCTCGAACGGCACGCCGCTGGCCAGGCGCAGCAGGCCACGGGCCTCGCCGACGACCTGCACCTCGAAGGGCGACTGCGCGTCGAGCGGGCGCGCCAGGTCCGTCAGCGCGGCGCCGTTCATCACGTCGTAGACGCCGGCGAGCGTCGACACCACCGCGTCGGGCAGCGCGAGCAGGCTGACCCGCAGCGGTGGCGTGCCGGGTCGGGAGCGGGTGTTCGACATCGGGGCGTGGCGGGCACCGGCGACGTTAGCGCAACCGCCGGCAGCCGCGGGGCGGGCCCGCGCACGGCCCGGCGCGCATGAGCGGGCCACGGGCGCACGCGCCGTGGGCGGTGGTGGCACGAACGGACCGTTCGCGGGTGCGGACGGCGCTGTCGCGCCGGACACGTCGCTCCGATCATGCGTGCGCACCGGACGCCCTGCCGATCCCGGCACGGGCACCCGCCGAACCCGCATCCCGCACGAAAGGAGAACCGCATGGACACTGCCGTCGCCGACCCCGCCCGCCTCGAGGCCTTCGCCGCCCGCGCCTTCAACGACCTCGCCGCCGGTTACATCGGCGTCATGGTCAGCCTGGGCGCCCGCCTCGGCCTGTACAAGGCGATGGCCTACGCCGGCCCGCTGAGCGCGCGCGAGCTCGCCGTGCGCGCGCAATGCGCCGAGCGCTACGTGCGCGAATGGCTCAACGCGCAGGCCGCCGCGGGCTACGTCGACTACCACGCCGTCAGCGACACCTACGAGCTCTCGCCGGAACAGGCGATGGTGCTGGCCGACGAGGACGGCGCCGCCTACGTGCCGCACGCGTGGAACGTGCCGGCCGCGATGTGGCACGACGAGGACCTGGCGCTCGAGGCCTTCCGCACCGGCCGCGGGGTGGCCTGGGGCGCGCACCACCCGCGCATGTCGTGCGGCTCGGCGGCCTTCTTCCGCAACGGCTACCGCGCGAGCCTGGTGTCGCAATGGCTGCCGGCGCTGGACGGCGTGGTCGAGCAGTTGCGCGCCGGCACCGTGGTGGCCGATGTCGGTTGCGGCCACGGCCACTCGACGCTGCTGATGGCCGAGGCGTTCCCGAACTCGCACTTCCACGGCTTCGACACGCACGCCGAGTCGCTGGCGGAGGCGCGCCGCCTCGCAGCCGAGGCCGGCGTCGCGCAGCGCGTGAACTTCACGTCCGCGCGCGCCGACGAGATCCCCGACCGCGGCTACGGGCTGGTGTGCTTCTTCGACACGCTGCACGACCTCGGCGACCCGCTGGCGGTGGCCGAGCGCGCCGCGCGCGTGCTGGCCCCCGGCGGCACCGTGCTGCTCGTGGAGCCCTACGCGAACGATCGGGTCGAGGACAACCTGACGACGGTGGGCCAGCTGTACTACGCCGCCTCGTCGGTGATCTGCTGCGCGCACGCCATCAGCGAGGGCGGCAGGCTCGTGCTCGGCGCGCAGGCCGGCCAGGCGCGCCTGGCCGAGGTCTTCCGAAAGGCCGGCTTCACGCACTTCCGGCGTGCGACCGAGACGCCCTTCAACCTCGTCTTCGAGGTGCGGCGCTGAGCGGCAACTCGGCGCGGAAGGCCCGGCGCCCGGGCGCGCGCGGCTAGCGTCGGCGGGCAGGCGGCGGGCGACCGGCCACGCGCACCGCGGGCGCACCGGCCCGGTCCGGGCACGGCCGGAGCCTCAGGCGCTCTCGGCGAACGCGGCAAAGGCAGCGTCGAGCGCCTGCACGAAGACGCCGGTGGCCACCGCCGGGTTCTGGCCGACGCGCTGGTACAGCCCCACCTCGGCGCGCGCGCCGGCATCGGCCAGCGGCAGCCACACCAGCGTGCCGGCGGCCTGCTCGCGCAGCAGGTTCTCCTGCAGCAGCAGGGCGACGAAGCCGGCCTCGGCGGCGAGCGTGCGCGCGAGGGCGACCGAGCTCGTCTGCACCACGGGCTCCAGCGTGCGCCGGTCGCGCGCCGCGAGGCGGTCGGCGATCAGCCGCAGCTCCATGTCGGGCGAGGGCAGCACGAGCGGGTGGGCGAGGCAGTCGCGCAGCTTCAGCCGTGCCCCGCGCGCCACCAGCGGGTGGCCCGGGGCCACCGCGGCGCCCAGGCGCTGCGGCCAGGCGCGCACCTGCTCCACGCCCGCGGGCGGCACGCGCTGCAGGCAGAAGGCGAGGTCGACCTCGCCGCCGGCCAGCCAGCGCAGCAGGGTCTCGCCGTTGCCCGTGCGCACGTCGAAGCGCAGGCCCGGGTGGCGCGCGAGCACCTCGCGCAGCACGCCGGGCAGCAGCGACTCGGCGCTGGCGTGCGGCACGCCGAGGTCGACCTGGCCGCGGCGCAGCATGCGCAGGCCCTCGAGCTGCGCCAGCGCCTGGTCGTAGTCGCGCTGCATGCGGCGCACCGCGCCGAGCACGATCTCGCCGGCCGCGGTGAGCTGCATGCCCCGGGGCAGGCGGTCGAACAGCGGCGTGCCCACCTGCTGCTCGAGGTTGACGATCTGCTGGTGCACCGCGGCGGCGGTGAGGTGCAGCGTCTCGGCCGCCTTGCGCACCGAGCCGCGCCGGGCCACCGCGTCGAAACAGCGGAAGGCCTGCGAGATGGCGTGGGAGGCGGCCGTCGACATGATGGAGCTCAGTGCGGGGGCCCGGCGAGCGCGAAGGCCGGGTGTCAGGATTTTCCGGACAGGCCGGCAGGAAAGTCCAGCTATGCCGGACGCGGCCGACGGCCTAGATTGGCGCCACTCGCCTCAGGAGGTCCCCCATGAACCCATCACCTTCCGGTCGTCTCTTCGGCAAGCGGCCGGGTCTCGTGGCCGCTGCGATCGGTCTGGCCGGCCTGGTCGGCCTCGCCACGGCGCTGCCGGCCCGGGCCCAGGCCTGGCCGGCCAAGCCGGTGACCGTCGTCGTGCCCTTCGGCGCCGGCGGCGGGGTCGACGCGGCGGCGCGCATCGTGCTGCCGCGGCTCGGCGAGCGCCTCGGCCAGCAGCTCGTCATCGAGAACGTGCCCGGCGCCTCGGGCACGATCGGCACGCAGCGCGTCGTGCGCGCCCAGCCCGACGGCCACACGTTGCTGTTCGCGGTGGCCAGCCCGATCAACGTGGCGCCGCTCGTCGCCCCGAACAGCGTGCGCTACGACGCGCTGAAGGACCTGCTGCCGGTGGCGCCCGTGGCCGTGTCGCCCTTCGTGCTCGTCGGGCGGCGCGACCTGCAGGCCGCCGGCACCGCCGAGCTGCTGGCGCTGGCGCGCAGCCAGCCGGGCAGGATCACCTACGGCACCGACGGCATGGGCACCTCGCTGCACCTGACCGCCGCCACCATCGCGCAGCAGGCGGGGGTGAAGCTGATGCACGTGCCCTACAAGTCGGGCCCGCAGGCGCTCACCGACGTCGCCGGCGGCACCGTCGACCTCGCAGTGCTGCCGGTGGCGCTGGTGCAGGGGATGCTGCGCGAGAACAAGGTGCGGGCCTACGGCGTCACGTCGAAGCAGCGCAGCGATGCGCTGCCCGGCGTGCCGAGCCTCGCCGAGACGCCGGCGCTGGCGCGCCTCGACGTCGAGTCGTGGATGGGCCTGCTCGCGCCGGCCGGCACCGACGCGGCCATCGTCGCGCGCCTGGCGCGCGAGGTCGCGGCCGTGCTCGCCGAGCCCGAGATCGTCAGGCAGCTCGCCGCCGGCGGCATGAAGCCGATGCAGATGTCGCCGAGCGACTTCGCGGCCTACCTCGGGCGCGAGCGCAAGGCGATGGCCGACGTCGTGAACGCCGCCGGCATCAAGATCGACTGAACCGGTCGCACCGCCCACGTCCCGGCCCACCGAGGTGACCGCACTCGCCGCACTGATCGTGCTGCTCGGGGGCGTCGCGATCGGCGCCACCAGCATCGGCGGCGTGGTCGTCGTCCCGGCGCTCACGTCACTCGGCAACGTCGCGGCCGACCGCGCGGTGGCTGCGGCGAGCTTCGGCTTCGCTTTCGCCGGCGTCGCCGCGTTCCTGACGCGGCGGCGGCCCGCGCCGGCCGGCGATGCGCCGCCGGCCTTCGGCTGGGCCGCGGTGGCCGGGGCGGGCGTCGGCGCGGCGGCCGGCGCCGCCACGCTGGCCTGGCTGCCGGCGCGCGCGGTGGCCCTGGTGGTGGCGCTGCTGGCCATCGGCTCCGGCCTGCACGCGCTGCTGGGCCGCTCCGGGCTGCGCCAGCGCGCGCTGCCGGCCGTCAGGCTGCCGCTGCTGGGGCTCGTCGTCGGCGCGCTCTCGGCGTGGTCGGGCACCGGCGGGCCGGTCGTGCTGCTGCCGCTGCTGGCGCTGCTCGGCTGGCCGCCGCTGCAGGCCGTGGATGCGGCGCAGCGGGTGCAGCTGCCCGTGGCCGCGGCGGCGACGCTGGTCAATCTCGCGGCCGGACGGCTCGACGCCACGCTCGGCGCCACGATCGGCGCGCTCGTGCTCGGCGGCTGGCTGCTCGGCCGCTTCGCCGCGGGGCGGCTGCCCGTGCAGCGCCTGCGGCAGGCGGTGGCGGTCGCGCTGGTCGCCACCGGCCTCGCCTACCTGTGATCGGGGGAAGGACCTCCATGCGCATCGACGACACCCTGCGTGCGGCCCTGCAGGCCGACGAACTGCTGCTCGCGCCCGAGCAGACGCTGCTGCCGGCCGCGGCCGGCGGCCCCGCACCCGGCATCGGGGTGCTCGTGCGGGAAGGCCGCTTCGCGGCCGTCGGTCCGCTGGCGCAGGTGCGGGCGCAGGCGCCGGCGCTGCCCGTGCTGGCGCTGCCGCGGGTGCTGCTGATGCCCGGCTTCGTCGACGCGCACCACCACCTGACGCAGAGCTTCGGCAAGGCGCTCGCGTTCGGCGAACCGTCGGAGATCTTCCGCCGCATCTGGGTGCCGCTGGAGGGCAGCCTCGACCCGCACGGCCTCTACCTGAGCGCCAAGCTCGCCGCGCTGGAGGCGCTGCGCGGCGGCTTCACCACCGTGTGCGACGCCGGCGTGCGCTCGGCGCACGGACTCGAGGCGCTGGCCAGGGCCACCGGCGAGGCCGGGCTGCGCTGCGTGCCCTCGTTCGTCTGCAACGACGACGGCAGCCGCCACGCCGGCGTGCTCGCCGAGGCGGGGCGCTTCCTCGCCGCCTGTGCGTCGGGTGCGCCCGGTGCGACGATCTGGCACCCGTCGCTCGCCGTCTCGATCCCCGAGGCGGCCACCAACACGATGCTGCACGCCGCGGCGAAGCTCGCCGCCGAGGCCGGCTGCGTGCTGCAGGTGCACGTCAACGAGCACCTCGCCTCGGTCGAGCGCAGCCTCGTGGCACGCGGGCTGCGGCCGCTGCAGCACCTCGATGCGGCCGGGGCACTGGGGCCGCACGCGCTGCTGGCGCACTGCACGATGCTCACGCCCGACGAGATGCTGCTGCTGCGCGACAGCGGCAGCGCGGTGGCCGTGAATCCGGTGGCCAGCCCCTGGAAAGGCAACGCGGTGGCGCCGGTGCAGATGCTCGCGGCTCTCGGCGTGCGCCTGGGGCTGGGCACCGACGGCACGCGCAGCGACGCCTTCCGCATGATGGACGCGGCCGAGAGCAACCAGCGCCTCGCGTTCGGGCTGGCCAGCGGCGATTCGGTGTGCGGCGCCGGTGCGCTGTGGCTCGACCTCGCGCTGGGGGGCGGCGCCGACGCGGCGGGCCTCGGCCGCGTCACCGGCCGCATCGAGGCCGGGCTGGCGGCCGACTTCCTGCTGCTGGACCTCGACGTGCCCGAGCTGACGCCGTCGTGGAACCTCCCGTGGGAGCTGGTGCGACTGGCCTCGCGCGAGCAGATCGTCTCGGTGCACGTGGCCGGCCGGCAGCGCCTGTGGCGCGGCTGGCCGGTCGACTGGGACGCACGCGCGCTGATGGCGCAGGTGCGCGAGGTGGCGGCGCGGCAGGTCGCCGCGGCGCCGATCCACAAGGTGCACCGGCCGGGCGGGCCCGGCGCTGCCGAGCCGCTGCGCCGCTGAGCCGCTTCGCCGCTCACGCGGCCACCGGCTTCGCCGCGGCGCCCCGGGGCCAAGGGCGGAGCGCGAGCGCCGCCACCCGGGCCCCCGCCCTGCCGCCGCGCCTCAGGCGGCCTCGACCAGGGTCGGCGCGAGCAGCGCGTCGAGCAGTTCCTGGCCGGGCGTGGGGATGATCGGCGCGCCGGCCAGCTGACGCAGCCGGTCGAAGGCATCGTCGAGCTGCGTGCCGCGCAGCACCGGCCCGTGCGCCGAGGCGACCGTGCGCGCGCCGAGCGCCTCGACGCTGTCGACGTGACGGCCGTAGACGGCCCGGTCGAGCCACGCGTGCCACGGCGACACGGCGCTGTTCATCGCCGACATCTGCGCGAGCTGCTCGTCGGTCATCTCGGCGGCGTCGAGCGTGCCCGGCGTCAGGCAGGCGAAGGTGTCGACGATCCACATCGCGGCGGTCTTCGGGTCGAAGAGGCCGCGCGTCGTCGGCCCGTCGAAGATCGGCGGCCGGAACAGGTGCAGCACGCGGTCGCCGGCGTCGAAGCGGCCGCCCGGCTCGATCCAGCGCATGCGCGCAAGCGGCAGCGCCGGCTTCTCGAGCGCCAGCCGCTCGAAGCTGAAGAAGTTGGTCACGAGCGTCGCCCCCGGGCAGCGCTCGAGCACGTCGAGCAGGCCGCCGGTGTGGTCGCCGTCGTCGTGCGACAGGAAGATCCAGCGCACGTCCTCGGGCTCGACGACCGAGAACACCTTCTCCAGCCACTCGGCGCGGTGCAGCGGCGCGCCGGTGTCGACGATCACCGGCTCGCGGCCGCGGATGACGAGCGAGTTCACCGGCAGGTACAGGCCGTCGCCGGCGGGCGCGAGGTTGGGGATCAGGAAGGTGTCGGGCGCGACCTGCTGCACGCGGGTGGCGGGCACGGCGGGCTGGGGGGCGAGGGCGTTCACGGGCACGGTCTCCTTGCGGGCTTCTGCGCCCGCGCGGGCTGCGCGCGGGCGGATGAGGGATGCCGCGCATCGTGCCGGCCGCCCGGCGGCCCGGCATCGCCCGCGAGAGCCACGCCAAGGAGCCAATGACGGAGCCAATGACGGAGCCATGCGACGGCCCCCCGGCGGGCCACGCGAGGGCCGCCGGCCCGGCCACCTGATGAGCGACGCAGCGGCGGGCTGGCGCGCCGCGCCGGCCCCGGCGGCGCCCGGTGCCGCTACACGGCGCGCAGCCCTTCGAGCACCGCCCGCACCTCGGCCGGCACCGGCACGGGCCGCTGCGTCGTGCGGTCGACGTACACGTGAACGAAGCGGCCGAGCGCCGCGGCCACCGGCTCGTCGTTGCGGAACACGCCGAGCGCGTAGCGCACGCTGCTCTTGCCCAGGTGCTCGACGCGCAGGCCCACCTGCACCGCGTCGGGGAAGGAGACCGACGCGAAGTACGTGCACTGCGTCTCCACCACGAGGCCGACGGTGCTGCTGGACGCGAGGTCGAGCATGCCGCGCTCGATGAGCAGCCGGTTCACCGCGGTGTCGAAGAAGGCGTAGTAGACGACGTTGTTGACGTGGCCGTAGACGTCGTTGTCGGCCCAGCGCGTGGTGATGGGCGTGAAGTGGACGAAGTCGGCGCGGCGCGGCGCGGCCGGCTTCGGGCTCGGGGAAGGTTCGCTCATCGTGCGGGTTTGGCGGTCGGTCGGTAGGCGGCCCTCGTTCGGGGCCCGCGCCATTGTCCGTGTCCTCGGTCGCGCCCTTCGATCCTGCCGCTTCGACTTCGACCCTGCCCCTTCGATCCTCGCCGTTCGCTCCTCGCCGTTCGATCCTGGGTGCTCGCTCTCGCCATTCGCTCCTCGCCGTTCGATCCTGGGTGCGGCTCCCTCGCACGGCGGACCCGCGCCGGCCGCACCGGCAGCGCGGGTAACCTCGCGCGATGGATGCCCTCGTTGCCGCCGCGGCACGCGCGCTGGCCGCCGGCGATGCCCTCGGCGCGCTGCAGCGCGTGGGCTGGCGCGAGGATCCGCCGGCGCTGGCGCTGCGCGGCATCGCGATGGCGCAGCTCGGCGAGCTCGTGCGCGCACGCGAGCTGCTGCGGCAGGCCGGGCGCGGCTTCGGCGCCCGCGAGCCGCTGGCTCGCGCGCGTTGCGTCGTCGCCGAGGCCGAGGTGGCGCTGGCGCTGCGCGAGCTCGGCAGCTCGCCACGCGCGCTGGCAGCTGCCGCGGCCACGCTCGAGGCACGCGCCGATCGCGCCAACGCGCAGCAGGCGCGCCTGATCGCCTTGCGGCGCTCGCTGCTGCTCGGCCGCCTCGGCGAAGCGGCGCAGGCGCTCGGCCAGGTCGACACGCCCCGCCTGCCGCCCCCGCTGCGCGCCGTGGCCGAGCTGGCGGGCGCGGAGCTGGCGATGCGATCGCTGCAGTGCCGGTCGGCCCGCGCCGCCCTGCTGCGCGCGCAGGCGGCCGCCGGGCAGGCCCAGGTGCCGGCCCTTCTGGCCGAGGTGGCCGAGGCGCAGGCGGCGCTCGACCGCCCGGCAGCCCGGCAACGCCACGCGGACGGGCGCGAAGAGCCGCTGCGGCTGGACGACGTCGAGGCGCTGTTCGGCTCGGGCGCGCTCGTGCTCGACGCCTGCCGGCACGCGCTGCGCGGCCCGGGCCATGTGCGGCCGCTGGCGCGCCGGCCGGTGCTCTTCGCGCTGGCGCGCGTGCTGGCCGAGGCCTGGCCGCACGATGCCGAGCGCGGCGAGCTGATCGCCCGCGCCTTCCGCACGCGCCGCCCCGACGAGACGCACCGCGCCCGGCTGCGCGTGGAGATCGGCCGCCTGCGCGCCGCCGTCGCGCCGCTGGCGCGCATCGAGGCCAGCGCGCGCGGCTTTGCGCTCGTGCCCCACGGCCCGCAGGGCGTGGTGGTGGTGCTGCCGCCCATCGATGGCGACGAGGCGTCGCTGCAGGCGCTGCTGGCCGACGGCGCCGCGTGGTCCACTTCGGCGCTGGCCCTCGCGCTGGGGCGCAGCCAGCGGGCAGTGCAGCGCGCGCTGGCGGACCTCGCGGCCGCGGGCCGTGCGCGATCGATCGGTCGCGCTCGCGCGCAGCGCTGGCTCGCGCCACCGCTGGCCGGATTCACGACGATCTTGTTACTCCCACCCGCGCTGCCGCCTGCCTAGAGTGGCCGCAAGGCGCCGATGCCACGGTGGCGTGCGCCGCAGACGAACCGGAGATCAGCATGGTGGATATCGTTCACAGGGTCGGCATCAAGGCACCCGCTTCCAAGGTCTACGAAGCGCTCGCGACGATCGACGGCCTGGCCGGCTGGTGGACCGAGCGCACGAGCGGCCGGCCCGAGGTCGGCGGCCGCATCGGCTTTCGCTTCCACACCGAAACAGGCGACGAGATCGGCGGCTTCGAGATGGACGTGCTCGAACTCGAGCCCGGGCAGCGCGTACGCTGGCGCGTGCAGGACGGACCGGCCGAGTGGGTGGGCACCGACATCGAGTTCGACCTCGTGCCGCAGGACGGGCACACGGTGGTGCGCTTCGGCCACCGCCGCTGGCGCGAGGAAGGCGAGTTCATGGCCCACTGCAGCACGAAGTGGGCGACGTTCCTGCTGAGCCTGCGCGACCTGGCCGAGACCGGCCGGGGCCGCCCGGCGCCGCGCGACCTGCGCATCGGCGACTGGCATTGAGGCCGCCGCGCCACGACCGCCCCTTCGACCCATCGGCAACGAGATCACCATGGTTTCAAGCAACACCGCGACGAGCGCCGCCGAGATCGTGCGCGAGTACGCTCTCCCCGGTGTCGAGGCCGTTCACGGCGTTTCCCACGACGGCCGGCACGTCTGGGCCGCCACCGGCACGAAGCTGATCGCGATCGACCCGGCCAGCGGCGCCGTCGCGCGCACGCTGGCCGTGGCGAGCGACGCGGGCACCGCCTTCGACGGCCGGCACCTGTGGCAGATCGCCGAGGCGCGCATCGACAAGATCGACCCCGCCACCGGCGAGGTGCTGGCCTCGATCCCCGCCCCCGGGCAGGGGCGCGACTCCGGCCTCGCCTGGGCCGACGGCAGCCTGTGGGTCGGCCAGTACCGCGACCGCCGCATCCACCGCATCGACCCCGCGACCGGCGCGGTGCTGCGCACGATCGAGTCGAACCGCTTCGTCACCGGCGTCACGTGGGTCGATGGCGAGCTCTGGCACGGCACGTGGGAGGGCGACGCCAGCGAGCTGCGCCACGTCGACCCCGAGCGCGGCACGGTGCTGGAGCGGCTGGAGATGCCGCCCGGCACCGGCGTGAGCGGCCTGGAGTCCGACGGCGCCGACCTCTTCTACTGCGGCGGCGGGCCGAGCGGCAAGGTGCGCGCCGTCAGGCGGCCGCGCCGCGGCAGCTAGCTAGCGCGCGCGCCAGAAGTCGCGGTGCAGCGCCGCGATCTCCTCTTCCACCTCGGGCACCGGGCCGATCACCTCGATCGCCTTCTGCCCGCGCGCGAAGAGCTCGCGGCACGGCAGCGCCAGTGTCGGGTTCTCGGCATGGTTGCCCGTCATCTCGAGAAGGCGGTGCTCGCTCATGCCGTAGACGACGCGGCCGATGTGCGCCCAGTACTGCGTGCCGGCACACATCGCGCACGGCTCGACGGTCGTCACGAGCGTGAAGGTCCACAGCGTCTCGGCGTCGAAGCGCGCGGCGGCCTCGCGCGCCAGCACTGCCTCGGCGTGGTTGACGGCGTCGACGTTGCCCTGCTCCATCACCACCGTCTCGCCGTCGGCGGCCACGAGCACGGCACCGAAGGGGTGGTGGCCGGCGGCCAGTGCGCGCCGTGCCACCTCGTTGGCACGGCGCAGCGCGCGCAGGACCTGAGCGTGGTTCATGCGACGGCAGCGTACACGAAGCCCGGGCCGGGGCCGGCCCGCGACGCGGCGCGCCGCCTCGTTCGTCGGGGCGATGGCCACGGGCCGCGCGCCGCCTATGCTGCGTGACCCGCCTCAGCGAAGGAGCCCGCCATGTCGATGCCGTTCAGCGGCCGTCTCTTCACCTTCACCCAACCCGACGGCACGCCGGTGCAGCTGCGCGGATGGGGCGACCAGAACTACGCCACCTTCGAGACGACGGACGGCTACACGGTGACGAAGAACCCGGTCACCGGCTTCTACGAGGTGGCGCGGCTGTCGGCCGACGGCAACGCGCTCGAGCCGGCCCCCGGTCCCGGCGGGCCGATGGACGGCACCGGCGCCGGCGTGCCGCGCGGGGTGCGCGTGAGCCGCCAGCGCGCCGCGGCCATCGCCCGCGAATCGGCGCTGCACGTCGCGGGCCGGCGCTGCGAGCAGCGACGGCTGGAGCGCCGGCAGCAGCTGCGCACCCTGCGCGCCATCGGCGCCGCCGGCGGCCCGCTGCTGGCCCCGCCGCAGCGCGGCACGGTGGGCGACTTCGTCGGCCTGTGCCTGCTGATCGACTTCAGCGACGCGCCGGCCACCATCGCGCGCGAAGAGGTCGAGCGCTTCTGCAACCAAACCGGGTATAGCGGCTTCGGCAACAGCGGCTCGGTGCACGACTACTTCCACGACAACTCGATCGGCCGCTGCCGCTACACGAACATCGTGGCGCCCTACTACCGCGCGAAGCGGCCGAAGACCTACTACACCGACCGCACGATCGCCCAGCCGCAGCGTGCCGTCGAGCTGATCCGCGAGGCGCTCGACTTCCACAAGGCCAACGGCTTCGACTTCTCGCCGCTCACGGCCGACAGCCAGGGCTACGTCTACGCGCTGAACGTGTACTACGCCGGGCCGGTGACCAACAACTGGGCCGAAGGGCTGTGGCCGCACTCCTACCACCTCGGCAGCCCGGTGCCGCTGCGCCCGGGGCAGTCGGCCTTCGACTACCAGTTCACCGCGATGGGCGCGGAGCTGGAACTGGGCACGTTCTGCCACGAGAACGGGCACATGCTGTGCGACTACCCCGACCTCTACGACTACGGCGGCGAGTCCAGCGGCGTGGGCATGTACTGCCTGATGTGCGCCGGCAACTTCAGCGAGAAGAACCCGATCCCGATCAGCGCCTACCTCAAGCGCGCCGCGGGCTGGGCGCGCGACGTGGTGCCGATCGAGCATGACAAGGTCATCACGCTGGCGGCCGGCAGCAACGACTTCGCGATCTACGCGCGCAGCGGCCGCGAGTACTTCCTCGTCGAGAACCGGCAGCAGAGCGGCCGCGACGCGACGCTGCCCGACGCGGGCCTGGCGATCTGGCATGTCGACGAGGAGGGCGACAACAGCCACGAGCAGATGACCTCGGCGAACCACTACGAGCTCTCGCTGAAGCAGGCCGACGGCCTCTTCCAGCTCGAGCGCCAGCGCAACGCCCTCGGCGACGCCGGCGACCTCTACGCCGGCGCGTCGGCCCGCTTCGCCGACGACACGACGCCCTCGAGCCGCTGGTGGAACGGCACGTCGTCGGACCTCACGATCGACCAGGTGTCGGCGAACGGCGCCTCGATGAGCTTCCGCTGCCGCATCGGCAGCACGGTGACGCCCCCGCCTCCGCCACCGCCGGCGGTGCGCCACGTGTCGACGCCGAACAAGCCGATCCCCGACAACAACACCGCCGGCATCAGCGACACGATCGACGTGCCCGAGGCGGTGACCATCGCGTCCATCAAGGTCGGCCTCGACATCACGCACAGCTACCGCGGCGACCTGCGCGTGACGCTGACCACGCCGTGGGGCGTGCTGGTCGAGCTGCACCCCAAGGGCCAGGGCGGCAACAGCAAGGACCTGAAGCTCACCTACGACGAGGCGACGCTGCCGGCCCTCTCGACGCTGCGCGGGCGCGGCACGCAGGGCGCGTGGAAGCTCTCGGTCCAGGACCTCGCCGCGGTCGACGTCGGCAAGCTCAACAGCTGGGGCCTCGACTTCGGCGCCGCGGCAACGACCCCCGGCCCGGTGGAACTGAAGGAGTCGCCCGGCACGACCATCCCCGACAACCATGCCACGGGCATCGAGCGCCCGCTCGCCAACGCGACGGCCTTCGCGATCGGCAGCATCGAGGTGTCGGTGGACATCTCGCACACGTACATCGGCGACCTGCAGGTGAGCCTGGTGTCGCCGGCGGGCACCGTGGTGATGCTGCACGACCGCGCCGGCGGCCCGACGCGCGACCTGGCGAAGACCTACACCGCGGCCACGACGACGGCGCTCGGCGCGCTGGCCGGCAAGGCGGCGGCCGGCACGTGGAAGCTGCGCATCGTCGACCGCGCGGCGCAGGACCAGGGCAAGCTCAACAGCTGGCGGGTGCTGCTCAAGCCCTAGGCTCGGCGCCCCCAGCGCAGCGCCATCACATCCAGCCGCCGCGCCGCCTCCAGCAGCATCCTGCGCGACTCGGGGTGCAGGGCCGGCCAGGGGTGGCGCGGCGCGTCGCAGGCGATGATGCCGCCCTCCTTCATCAGCGCCTTGGCGGCGAGGAAGCCGCACTGCCGGTTCTCGATGTTGATGAGCGGCAGCCAGCGCGTGTAGCGCTCGATCGCCTCCTCGCGCCGGCCCTCGCGGTAGGCATCGAGGATCGGGCGCAGGCCATCGGGATAGCCGCCGCCGGTCATCGAGCCGGTGGCGCCGGCATCGAGGTCGGGCAGCAGCGTGATCGCCTCCTCGCCGTCCCAGGGCCCTTCGATGGCCTCGCCGCCCAGGCGGATCAGCTCGCGCAGCTTGTTCGCCGCGCCGGCCGTCTCGATCTTGAAGTACCTCACCTGCTCGATCTCGCGCGCCATGCGCGCGAGCAGCGGCGCGGAGAGCACGGTGCCGCTGGCCGGCGCGTCCTGGATCATGATCGGGATGCGGATCGCGTCCGACAGCCGCGCGTAGAACTCGACGATCTTCTCCTCGGGCACGCGGAACGTGGCGCCGTGGTAGGGCGGCATCACCATCACCATCGCGGCGCCCGCGTCCTGCGCGCGGCGGCTGCGTTCGGCGCAGACCTTCGTGCTCGTGTGCGTGGTGGTCACGATCACCGGCACGCGGCCGGCGACATGCTCGAGCACCGTGCGCGTGAGCACCTCGCGTTCTTCGTCAGAAAGAAGGAACTGCTCCGAGAAATTGGCGAGGATCGCCAGACCTTCCGAGCCGGCGTCGATCATGAAGTCGACGCAGCGCCGCTGGCTCTCGAGGTCGAGTGCGCCGCCTTCATCGAAGGTGGTGGGGACGACAGGGAACAAGCCCCGGTAGCGCGGTGCGGATGGGGACGGCACTTCGGTCTCCTCGTTGTTCTGGTCGACGGCCATTCTGCCCAAGGCTTGGGACCGGACGAGATGCCGGGCCGCGATGCGGGCAAGTCCGCACCTCAACGCCGGCGGTCCGGCGCCGATAGCCGACCCGTCAGCCTGCGCACGCGAGTGGCCACACCCCGCGCGGGCTGCTGAAGTCAGCACGGAATCCATGGGATGAGTCTTTTCGAACCGGGGCGCGGACTCAACAGCATCCGCTGGCGCTTCGCCGTCGCGGGTGCCGCGCTCACGCTGGGCGGGGTGCTCGTTCGGGACGCCGCGCTCGCGGCCACGGGCCGCTCGCCGGGCTGGGCGGCGGTGTCGCTGGCGGTGCTGACGATCCTCGTGGCCGCCGCGATCTTCTGGATGGCGCAGCGGCTCACCGGCCTCATCGACGCCCTGCGCCGCAGCACCGAGGCCATCGCCGCCGGCGACCTCGACGCGCCGGTGGATGTCGACTGCGCCTGCGAGATCGGCGGCCTCGCCCACAGCTTCCGGGCGATGAAGTCGCGCCTCAACGCCAACGTGCTGCGCATCAACGCGCTGGCCTACGCCGACGCCATCACCGGCCTGCCCAACCGCAGCGTCATCGACCGCATGCTGGCCTATGCGCTGGCGCCCGAGCGCGCCGCCAGCTTCCGCGCCGCCATCGTCTTCATCGACCTCGACGGCTTCAAGCGCGTCAACGACACCCTCGGCCATCACGCCGGCGACGAGCTGCTGCGGCTGGCCAGCCAGCGCCTGCTGGAGCGTGGCCTGCAGCGCACCGCCGAGACCATCGACACCTGCATGGACACGTTCGGCGCACCCTGCGAGCGGATGCCCAGCGACGTGGTCTTCGCACGCTTCGCGGGCGACGAGTTCGTCGCCATCCTGCCCGGCATCACCGGGCGCGATGCGCTGGCGGAGGTCGGCGAGCGCATCGTCGGCTCGCTGGCGGAGCCGTTCCGCGTCGGTGGGCAGGAGGTGCGCATCGGCGCCAGCGTCGGCATCGCCGTGGCGCCCGAGGACACCACCGACGCCTCGGAGCTGCTCGCCTTCGCCGACCTCGCGATGTACGGCAGCAAGCAGGCGGGCAAGTCGCGCTACCGCTTCTTCGACAAGCAAGCGCGGGCGACGATGCTCGCGGTGGCCCGGCTGGAGGCGGACCTGCGGCAGGCGCTGGAGCGCTACGAGCTGTTGCTGCACTTCCAGCCCAAGCTGGGCATGCGGGCGCTGGAACTGCAGGGCGTGGAGGCGCTGGTGCGCTGGCAGCACCCGGAGCGCGGCCTGCTGCAGCCGGTCGAGTTCATCGACGTGGCCGAGCGTGCCGGCCTGATGGCCGCGCTCGGGCGCCGGGTGCTGGTGCTGGCCATCACGCAGTGCCGGCGCTGGCTGGACGCCGGCATGCGGATGAACGTCGCGGTGAACGTCTCGCCGTCGCAGTTCAACGACCCCTCGTTCGTCAGCGACGTGCTGCAGGCGTTGCGCGTGGCCGACGTGCCCGCGCCGCTGCTCACGATCGAGATCACCGAGTCGATGGCGATGGCCGACTTCGAGGTGACCGCCAGCCGCCTCGCGGCGCTGCGCGCGGCCGGCGTCATGGTGGCGCTCGACGACTTCGGCATCGGCTACTCCAACCTCTCCCAGCTGTCACGGCTGCCGCTGGACGTCCTGAAGATCGACCGCTCGCTCGTGCTCGGCGTCGGCGACGACCCCAAGAGCGAGGCGATCATCCGTGCCATCGTCGGCATGACGCACGCGCTGGGCTGCCGCACGGTGGCCGAGGGCATCGAGAGCGAGGTCCAGTTCCGCTTCCTGGCGGCACTCGGCTGCGACTGCGCGCAGGGATACCTGCTGGCGCGGCCGATGCCGGCCCCGTCGCTGGCCGGCTGGCCGGGCCCTCACCAGCAGCTGCGCAGCGAACTCGGCACGGGCGAGCGCAGCGGGCTCGCCACGCATTGAGGTCCCCGGGCCCGGGCGCCGACCGCGCGGCACGCGCTAGCCGCGCGGGGGCTGCCCGGCATAACGCCAGCGCACGCCGAGCCACTGCTGCAGGGCACCGAGCAGCCTGTCGCGGTCGACCGGCTTGGCGATGAATCCGCTGGCGCCGGCCTCTTCGCAGCGGTGCCGCTCGGTCTCCGAGACGGCGGCCGAGACGATGACGATCGGCAGATCGCGCCAGCGCGCCTGCGCGCGCAGCCGGCGCGTGGCCTCCAGACCGTCCATCGCCGGCATCGCCGCGTCCATCAGCACGAGGTGCGGCGGGCAGGCATGCACCCGGTCCAGCGCCTGCTGGCCGTCGGCCGCCTCGTCCACGTCGAACCCGAGGGCCTCCAGCATCGCACCCAGCATGCTGCGGTTGCCGGCCACGTCGTCCACCACCAGCACGCGGCGGCGCTCGCCTTCGTAGCCGGCCGGCAGCCGCGCCTCGGCCACCGCCGCCGGCCCCTGCGCCAGCGGCAGCGAGAGCTCGAACCGGAACACGCTGCCCTGCCCGAGCGCGCTCTGCACCAGGATCTCGCCGCCCATCATCCCGACGAGCTGGCGGCTGATCGCCAGCCCCAGCCCCGTTCCGCTGGCCCGGCGCTGCCTGTCGCCGGCCTGCTCGAACGGCTGGAACACGCGCTCCAGGTCGCCGGGCGCGATGCCCGCGCCGCTGTCGTGCACCTCGAAGCGCAGGTGCGCGCGGTGCGCCTCGACCGGACCCGGCAGGACGACCAGCCGCACTTCGCCGCGGTCGGTGAACTTCACCGCGTTGCCGAGCAGGTTGAGCAGCACCTGGCGCAGGCGCCGGCTGTCGGCCATCAGGCGCAACGGCCGCTCGGGCACCACCTGCAGCGCGAACGACAGGCCCTTGTCCTCGGCCTTCACGCGCATCATGTCGGCGATGCCCTGCACGAAGGGCAGCAGCTCCACCGGCTCCGGGCCCAGCTCCAACTTGCCCGCCTCGATGCTCGCCAGGTCCAGGATGTCGACGATCAGCGCCAGCAGGTGCTCGCCGCTGGTGTGGATGGCCGCGAGGCCGGTCTGCGCGCGTGGGTCGAGCGCGTCGCCGCGCATCAGCAGCAGCTGCGAGTAGCCGAGGATCGCGTTCAGCGGCGTGCGCAGCTCGTGGCTCATGCGCGCGAGGAAGTCGCTCTTGGCGCGGTTGGCGACCTCGGCACGCTCCTTCGCCTCGCTCAGCTCGGCCGTGCGCGCCGCGACGAGTTCCTCCAGGTGCGTGCGGTGGCGCACCAGCTCCCTCTCGTGCTCGCGCAGGCTGCGCAGCATCAGCACGCTCGTCAGCGCGTCGGCGAGGCGGTGCCCGATCGCCTCGAACAGGCGCGTCTCGTGCGACGTCCACGGACGCGCCTGGGCGCAATGGTGCAGGCCCAGCAGGTAGGGCCGGTCGCCCTTGGGGTACAGCGCCATCATCAGCATCGAGCGCACGCCGAACTGCCGCTCGACATCCGGCGGCACCTGCAGCGCGTGCTGCGGGCCGAACGGCACGGCGCCGGGCGCGGCCAGGGCGGTGCCGAAGCGCCCGGCGATGCCCGGCGCCATCGCGAGCTCGGTGCCGAGCGCGAACGCGCTCGGGATCGCCGGCCGCGTCTGCTCCATCACCGCGCGCCAGCCGGCGGCGGCCGGGTCGCACGGATAGACCAGCCACGCGCGGTCGCAGGCGAAGATCGCGAGCACCTCCTCGAGCACGTCGCTCATCATCCGCTCGACGTCGCCCGCACCCTGCATCGCGCGGTTCACCCGGTCGAGGCTTTCCAGGAAGCGCACGTGTGCCTCGCGCTCGGCCTCGCCCTGCTTCTGGGCGGTGATGTCGATGTCGGTGCCGACGAACTCGGCGACCTCGCCCGCCGCGTCCAGCAGCGGGTGCGCGACCGTGCGGCAGTGCCTGACCCCTCCGTCGGGCAGCAGCAGCCGGTACTCGACGTCGAAGTCGGCGCGCTCGCGAATCGAGCGCTGGACGCGCTCGGACCAGGCGGCGCGGTCGTCGGGGTGGATCGACTGCAGCACCGAGTCCAGCGACGGCATGCCCCGGGCCGGGGCCGGGCCCGGGCCCGGGGCGCCCAGCCGGCGCCGCGACCAGTGCACGAATGCCCGCGCGGCCGGGCTGTAGGCCCAGCTGCCGGTGCGGCTCAGGCGCTGCGCCTCGCGCAGGTAGGCCTCGCTGCGGCGCAGCTCGCGCAGCATCGACAGCCGCGTCACGGCGTCCCCGAGCCGGCGGCCGATCTCCTGGAAGAGCCGCAGTTCCTCGGCGGACCAGACCCGGGGCTGCAGGCACTGGCCCAGCGCGAACAGGCAGACGCGGTCGTGCCCGTCCAGCCCCGTGCCGGCCTGCATCGCGAGCACCGACCGCGCCTCCAGCCGCTGCAGGACCAGCGTGCCGGGCGCCGAGGCCGACCCGGCCAGCCAGGGAACCGGGCGGCCCGCGCTCGCGAGCTCGGCGTTCAATGCCTGCGCGTCCTCGCCCGGCACCAGCTCGGCACCGGCAGGCGGCGCGCCGCCGGCGCCGCCCGGCCGATCGCGCCGCGCCAGCACCACGAACGCCATCGTCTGCGGCTCGCCGCCGCGCGTGGCGAGCAGCGCGCGATCGCACTGGAAGATCTCCAGCACCGCATCGAGCACCTGCCCGGTCGCGTGCTCGAGGTCGTTCGCCCCCTGGATGGCGAGGTTGATGCGATCCATCGACTCCAGGAACGACACGTACGCGCGGTGCTCGGCCTCGGCACGCTTGCGCCCGGTGATGTCGCGCCCGACGCCCCGGTAGCCGACGAACTGCCCCGCCTCGTCGAACACCGGGATCCCGGAGACGGAGACGTGGCGCGTGCCGCCGTCGGCACCCGGGCGGCCGAGCTCGAGGTCGCGGAACGGCCGGCGCGCGTCGAGCGCCTCGCGGTGCCGGCGCCAGGCCTCTTCGTCGGGCTCGACATACGGCACATCCCAGCGTGTCCTGCCGAGCTCGGCGCCGCGCGCCGGTACGTTGGCCAGGCCTTCGGCGAACTCCTGTCGCGTGAAGCGGTGCTGCGCGTCGGTCTCCCAATACACGTCGGAGGAGAACTGCACCAGCGTGCGGAAGCGCTCCTCGCTCGTGCGCAGCGCCTGCTCGGCACGCTTGCGCTCGCCGATGTCGCGCGCCATCGACACCGCGAAGCGACGGCCGCCGTGGTTGAAGGGCCGGATGCGGATCTCGACCGGGAAGGTGACGCCGTCCTTGCGGCGATGCTGCGACTCGAACGTGACGGTCTCGCCGGCGTCGAGGCGCTCGCTGATCGCCCGCATCGCGCCGGCGTCCTTGCTCACCCCGACATCGAACTGCTGCGGCGAGCGGCCGATCAGCTCCTCGCGCGCGAAACCGAGGCTCGTGCAGGCCTGGCCATTGAGCTCGACGATGCAGCCGGCTTCGTCGTGGACGAACAGCGCGTCGGCGGCCTGGTCGAACGCCGCCTCCACGAGCGACGGCACCGGCGGCTGGCCCGGTGGCGCGCTCCCGTGCTCGAAGAGGGTCATCGCGGCTCCAGCTTGCTGAACCCTTGGGCGCGATCGTGCGGCGGCGCCACCCGCCCGACGTCATCGCCGGGTGGGTACCGGTTCATTGTGCATCCGCGCCGCGCCGGGCAGGGCCCGGATTGCGCGCCGGGCCGTGCATCACACCGCGGTGGCTAACGCAGCGGGTGGTGGCGGGCGTGCGGCGGCAGCAGCCGCTCGCGCGCCGCGTCCGCGTCAGCGGTCACGGCCGCGGCGGCAGGGCCGGGCAGCTCCGCGCCGCGCGCGGGCCGCTCACCGCAGTTCGAGGCGGCGCCCGAACGGCACCGCCGCCGCGGTGCAGTGGCCGGGCACCGCCCACACCACCGGCCAGGGCGGGCGCCAGCGGGCCGGGCCTTCGAGATCGGTGAGCACGATGCCGATGTCGGGGCGGTGGCGGTCGGCCTCCTCGAGCAGCGGCGTGAAGTCGGTGCCGCCACCGCCCTGGAACTCCAGCCCGCCGAGGTCGAGCCGGCCGCGCTCCCCCCCGCGCACGGACGACAACGCCGGCTCGAGGTGCGTTGAACAGCGCCAGGTCGACGTCCCCCAGCAGCTGCTGCAGCTCGAGGTAGCGCGGCGCATGGCGCAGCGCCACGTGCAGCACGGCGTGCGCGACGAGGCCCACCTGCTCGGCCTCGGGGTGCTGCGTGAAGGACGAGGCATAGAAGAGCGTCTCGCCGTCGGTGGCGACCGGCGGCAGGCGGACGGGCGCATCGGCGCGGCCCGCCGCCACAGGCGGCGCGTCGGGCAGGTCGCGATGCTGCATCCACAGCGCCAGGCCACCGGTGGAGGGCGCGACCTCCACCATGCGCTGCACCGCCCGCGTGCCGCGGTGACCGGTGCCACCCGTGAGCGCGGCGGGGCAGGCCATCGCGCCGGACGACCTCAGGACCCGGGGCCGCGGGGCGACGCGCCTGACCCGGCTGACCCGCCTGGCCCGCCATGACCCCCGCCATCGGCTCCTCGTGCGCCGCCTGAACCTCGTGCGCCGTCGGCAGCCTGCCCACCCTCCCCGCGGCGCGCCGTGTAGCGCCGGTAGGCGCCGCTGTCGAGAACGGCGCCCTCCAGCCCCCGCTCCAGGGCCTTCTGGAACAGCAGCTCCATCGCCAGCGTCTGCGCCTCGCGCAGCGGCAGCGCGCCGCCGGCCGGCGCCTCGGGCAGTTGCTCGACGATCTCCAGCGCGCGTGTCAGCGTGGCCGCGTCGACGCTGGCCGCGAGCAGGCCGTAGACCATGCCGTACAGCCCGTCGAGCGAGCGCGGGAGCAGCGCCGCCGTCTCGGCGCCGGGCTTCGCGGCCAGCAGCCGCACCACGTCCACCGCCGCCTGCAGCTCGCGCAGCACGCCGAAGAACTCGGCCGCGTTGGCCGCGCCGATGCGCCCCTGCACGAAGACGCGCCGGCCCTCGGCCGTGAGGTCCGACTTCAGCACGCTGGAGACGTCCTCCCAGCCGCGCGGGCTGGCGCCCACGAGGTGGTCGTTGGCCAGCTGCGCCTGCGTGTCGTCGAGCTTGTCGGGGCGCACCTTCAGGTAGGCCATCACCTCCGGCGCGAAGCCCTCGGCCAGCGCGTGCGCGAGGAACGCGTCGATCGTGGTCTGCACGTTGAAGTGGAACATGCGGTCGGCGAGCGCCGTGCCCATGTCGTGGCTCACCGCGCCGTGGAAGCTCGCGTTGCCCGCGGCGATGACCTGCCAGCCGTCGGGCAGGACGTAGTGGCCGACGCGACGATCGAGGATCAGCGAATAGGCCGAGATCTGCAGCCGCTGGTCGGCCGCGGTCAGCTCGTCGAGGAAGAGGATGCCCTCGCGCTGGTCGGCCTCGGGCAGGAACTCGGGCGGGAACCACACCGTCCTGCCCTGCCGGTCGTCGGCGAAGATGGCGCCGCGGATGTCCACCGGTTCGATGGTGGTCAGCCGCAGGTCCACCAGCGGCACGCCGAAGTGCGCCGCGACCTGCCGCACGACCGACGACTTCCCTACGCCGCGCGGCCCCCACAGCATCGACGCGCGGCGTCGCAGCGCCGGTTGTCCGTACTGCTCGATCAGCGCCGCCTTGGCCGCGGCGATCGAGACCGGGGGGATGTTCATCGGGTTGCCGAGCATGGGGCTCACCGGGGGTGCTCGGGTGCCGCGCCGAGCACGGGGGCCGCGGGCGCCGCCTCGGCGACGGGCGCCACGGGGGTCACGGGCGCCGTCGTCCAGGCCGCCGCCTTCAGCCGCCGCGGCCAGGGCGGGATCTCGAAGCGCGGCAGCTCCTGCATCATGAACGCGGCCGCGAGCAGCAGCGTCGGCAGGTGGAAGATCACCATGCGCAACGGCGAGGCATCCTCCAGGTCCATCGGCGGCATCAGCGCGATGCCGGCGAAGAGGCCCACCACGGTGAGCAGCGGGATGCCGCGACGGAACGCCACGCCCCAGCGCGCGGCGACGAAGCGGTCGTGGAACGCCGCCGGCGGCTGCGCGAACACCTGCGCGAGATGCCGCACCGTGCGCTGCAGCCTGGCCTCGGCCGCGGCGCTGCGCCGCGGCTCGGGGCCGCGCAGGCGGATGCGGCTCTGCCACGTCTCGCCGCGCGCCTGCAGCGGCGCCCAGTCCCAGCCGATGACGGCCAGCAGGTCCTCGGGCACCGACAGGGGCGTGCCCGCCGCAGTGGCCGCGATCTCGACGTCGCCGGCCACCCCTTGCACCCGCGGCACGCGCAGGGTCAACGTGCAGCCACCGACGCGCGCCACGGCCTCGGTGAGGACCAGCCGCGGCGGGGCCGCCCTTCCACGGCCGCGCCGCGGCGCCGCGCCGGCATCGCCGGCTTGCACGGTCGCGCTCGTGTCACCGAGCTGCGCCGGCCCGTCGTCGTCATCCGTCGCGGCGGACCCCTCGGCCGATGCCGGAGCGCGGGACCACCCGTCGACCCGGAAGCTCATCGCCGTGACGCAGCCCTCCCCGAACGCGAAGTGCCGCAGCGGCACCACGCCGTCGACCTGGCGCAGCAGCACGCCCGGCGCCTCGCCTTCGGCCTGCAGCGTGGCCTGCAGCGCCGGCGCGTCGTCCGCGCGCAGCGCCAGGTGCCGCGTCAGCCGGTAGCTGCCTTCGTGCGGGTTGTCCAGTACGAGCGTCTCCTCGATCGCCGGCCGCTGCCCAGGGACAGCGGCGTGCACGACTGGCTTGAACACCAGCCGCCGCGCCATGCGGTCGGTGGCGCCCAGGTCGACATGACGGCCGCGCCGCGCGAAGGGCCCGACGAGGCCGAGGATCTCGTGATGGGTCAGAGGCTGCATGGCGGCCGGCGCATCGTAGCGGCAGCGCCGCGGCACGCCCGATGCGCGCGCCGAGCCCGAGCCCGCGGAGCGGGCATCGAGGAGGTCAGGCCGCCTGCGACCCCCGGTGCGCCCACCCGGTGGTGCGCATCTCCACCCACGAGAAGAGCTCGTACATCGCCATCGCCATCGCGCCGATGGTCACGAGCCCGGCAAAGGCGAGCGGCATGCGCTGCTGGCTGCCCGCGGTCTGCATCAGGTAGCCGATGCCGGAGTCGCCGGCCGTCATCTCGGCGAGCACGGTGCCGACGAAGGCGAGCGTGATCGCCACCTTCAGGCTGCCGTAGAAGTAGGGCATCGAGCGCGGCAGGCCGACCTTCACGAGCACGTCCCAGCGGCGCGCCCCGAGCACGCGCAGCACGTCCTCGAGCTCGGGCTCGAGCGTCGCGAGGCCGGTGGCGATGTTTACCGTGATCGGGAAGAACGAGATCAGGAACGCGGTGAGGATGCCGGGCCCGAGGCCGATGCCGAACCACACGACGAGGATCGGCACCACCGCCGCCTTCGGCACGGCGTTGAAGGCCACCATCAGCGGATAGATCGCCTGGTAGGCCATGCGCGAGCTGCCGATGAGGAAGCCGAGCAGCACGCCGACGACGATGCTGAGCGCGAAGCCCACCATCGTCACCCAGAACGTCTTCCAGGCCGCCTCCAGCAACGCCCCCCCGAACTCGCCGAACTGCTGCGCGATCTGCGTGGGCGCGGGGAAGATGAAGTCCGGGATGGAGAACAGGCGGACGATCAGCTCCCACAGCAGCAGCACGGCCGCCAGCAGGATCAGCGGCGAGAAGCGCTCGAGCGTCTTGCGGTTCATTGCGGCACCGCCACGCCGGTCTTGCCGACCGGTTGCCTCGAAGCGCCGATGTGCCCGCGCAGCTCATGCACGATGTCGGTGAACTGCGGCGTGTAGGTGATCTCGAGGTCGCGCGGGCGAGGCAGGTCGATGTGGCGCTTCACGACGAAGCGGCCCGGGCTCTTGCTCATGCAGTACACCGTGTCGGCGAGGAACACGCTCTCGCGCAGGTCGTGCGTGACGAGGATGACGTTGAACTTCTTCGCCGCGTGCAGGTCGCGCAGCGCGCACCACAGCTCCTCGCGCGTGAAGGCGTCGAGCGCGCCGAAGGGCTCGTCGAGCAGCAGCATCTTCGGCTCGTGCACGAGCGCGCGACAGATGCTGGCGCGCTGCTGCATGCCGCCGGAGAGCTGCCACGGGAACTTGTCCTCGTAGCCGGCGAGGCCCACGCTCCTGAGAAGCTCGCGGGCGCGGGCCTCGTACTCCTTGCGCCTGCTCTTGAAGGTGCTGCGGTAGGGCTCGACGATCTCCAGCGGCAGCAGCACGTTGTCGACCGTCGTGCGCCAGGGCAGCAGGCTCGGCGCCTGGAAGGCCATGCCGCTGATCTTCAGCGGCCCGGTCACCGGCTGGCCGCCGATGGTGATGCTGCCGCGGCTGGGCATCTTCAGGCCCGTCGTCAGCTTCATGAACGTCGACTTGCCGCACCCCGAGGGCCCGACGATGGCGATGAACTCGCCCTCCTCCACCGAGAGCGAGATGTCCTCGACCGCGAAGTGGCCCTTGGCGAGCAGCTCGTCGTTGTACGCGAGCCAGACGTTCTTGAAGTCGACGAATGGCATGAGGTCCCGGAGCGATGCTCTATCGGATGTGCGGCGGCCCGGCCAGGCGGCCGCCGCGGAACCGGCTTTGCCGGGCCGCTGGCGGCGCCCCCTGGGAGGAGGCGGCCGAGGGCCGCTTCGGGGGGATCACTTCCTCGCGGGCGGCAGGATGTTCAGCTCCGCCTTGCTCGGGATGAACGCATCGGTCCACACCGCGGTCGGGTCGATGCGCGTCTTCGTCTGGAAGGCGTCGCTCACCTGCGAGGCCATCAGCGCCAGCCGGCCGCCGTTGACGACGCCGAAGCCCTCGGCACGCGCGTCGGGGCTCGCGACGACGGCGTCGATCGCCATGCGCAGGCGGCGCCGCTCGAGGTCGACGTTGATGATGCCGTCGCGTGCCTTCACGTACTCGATCGCCGGATCGGGGTTCGCCATCACTTCCTTGGCGCCCTTGAGGAAGGCGCTGATGAAGGCCTTGATCGCCGCCGGGTTCTCCTTGATGAGCTTGGGCGTCGCGATGATGACGTTGCCGTAGAGCTTGACGCCGTGCGCCGGGTACGGAAGCACGACGATGTCCTCGGCCTTCACGCCGCGCGCCTCGAGGTTGAGGATGCTCGTGAACGAGAAGCCGGTGATGGCCTCGATGTCGCCGCGCACCAGCATCGTCTCGCGCAGCGGCGGGTCCATGCTCGTCCACTGCACGCCACTGATGTTGTTGGCCTTGGCGAAGATCGGGAAGGCCTTGCGCCCGGCGTCGAAGCCCGGTGCGCCGAGCTTCCTGCCGTTGAGGTCGGCCGGCGTCTTGATGCCGCTCTTCTTCAGCGCCAGCACCGCGGCGGGCGTGTTGTTGTAGACCATCAGCACGGCCACCGGCTTGTTCGGCGCGTCCGGGTTGTTGGCGTGGAACTCCATCAGCGCCGCCAGGTCGGCGAAGCCCATGTCGTAGGTGCCCGAGGCCACGCGCGTGACGGTGCCGCCGCTGCCGTTGCCCGCGTCGATGGTCACGTCGAGGCCGGCGGCCTTGTAGTACCCCTTCGCCGCCGAGGCGAGGAAGAGCGCGGCCGGGCCCTCGAAGCGCCAGTCGAGCTGGAACTTGATCGGCGTCTGGGCGAAGGCGGGACTCGTGGCAAGCGTGGACAACGCCACCCCGAGGGCGGCACCGGCCCCGAGCACGGCTCGGCGGGTGGTGGAGCGCAAGGACATGTGGAAATCTCCGGGAGGGGGATCAGGGAAACGACCGGCCGGATTCTGCAAGTTGCGTGCGCAGACGACCCTTCGGGCTTGCACCAGCCGGGTGCGGCGCGGGGCCGTCCGCGCGTCAGGGTGGTGCGACGCCCACCCTGGGCGGGCCCGCCGAAGGCACAGGACGCCTCGGCCCGTCGCCGCACGGCGGCGATACTGCGTCACCACCGCACCATGACCGAACGTCTCACCCAGGGCCCCATCCTGCCCACGCTGCTGCGCCTGGCCACGCCCAACATGCTGGCGATGGTGTCGGCGGCGGCCGTGGGCATTGCCGAGACACGCTACGTCGGGCTGCTGGGCACCGAGCCGCTGGCCGCGATGGCGGTGGTGTTCCCCTTCTCGATGCTGATGCAGATGTTCTCGGCCGGCTCGATGGGCGGCGGCATCTCCTCGGCCGTGGCGCGCGCGCTCGGCGCCGGCCAGGGGCAGCGGGCGCAGGCGCTGGCGTCGAGCGCGGCGCTGATCGGGCTCGCGCTCGGGCTCTTCTTCACGGCCTTCTTCCTGCTGCTCGGGCCCACGCTCTACGCACTGCTCGGCGCGCGCGGCGCCGTGCTCGCGCTCGCCGTCGAGTTCTCGAACACGCTGTTCTGCGGCATGGTGGGCGTGTGGGTGGCGAACTCGCTGGTCTCGGTGCTGCGCGGCACCGGCGACATGAAGCGACCCTCGCTGCTGATCCTGGCCGTCTCCACGGTGCAGATCGCGCTCGGCGCCGCCCTCGGCCTCGGCCTCGGGCCGTTCCCGCGCTGGGGCATGACGGGCATCGCGCTCGGGCAGGTGCTCGCCTTCGCCGGCGCCGCCGCCTTCCTGCTGTGGTACCTGGCGAGCGGCCGCGCGCGGCTCCGGCTCGCCGCCCGCGCCGCGCCGCCCACGCGTGCGGCCTTCGCCGACATCCTGCGTGTCGGCGCGCTCGCGTGCCTGTCGCCGCTGCAGAGCGTGGCCACGGTGCTCATCTCCACCGGCCTCGTGGCCACGGTGGGCATCGACGCGCTCGCGGGCTACGGCATCGGCTCGCGGCTCGAGTTCATGCTGGTGCCGATCGCGTTCGGCATCGGCGTCGCCTCGGTGCCGATGGTGGGGCTCGCCGTCGGCCGCGGCGACATTGCGCGCGCCCGGCGCGTGGCCTGGACCGCCGCGGCGCTCTCGGCGGCGCTGCTGGGCGTGATCGGGATCGTCGTCGCGCTCGCGCCGCGCGTGTGGTCGGGCATCTTCAGCGACCAGGCACCGGTGCTGGCGGCGGCCGACCAGTACCTGCGCCTGGCCGGACCGGCCTTTCCGTTCTTCGGCCTCGGGCTGACGCTGTTCTTCGCGTCGCAGGGGGCGGGCAAGGTGCTCGGCCCCGTGCTCGCCGGCACGCTGCGGCTGGCGGTCGTGGCCGCGCTCGGCTTCGTGCTCGTGCGCACCGGC
>Ga0073934_10002813_pt1 | contig 34359 bp, 23 predicted proteins | sample LarsenN4metaG_FD_76834 | JGI IMG/M metagenome (GOLD analysis project Ga0073934, IMG submission 76834) | Hot spring sediment bacterial and archeal communities from British Columbia, Canada, to study Microbial Dark Matter (Phase II) - Larsen... ...
GGATGCGCAATCCGTTCGTGTCCGCGACGTAAAATCCTCCCTCCGGAGCGAACGCGATCCCGGTCGGGAGGGTGAACTCGGCGTTCAAAGCGGGACCGCCGTCGCCGGAAAACCCCCGTGTTCCCCTGCCCGCGGCCACCCGCAGCGTTCCATCGCGCAGCAGTTCGAGCACGTGGCTGCGAAACGGATTGCTGAACAGGACCGTGCCGGCCGGGTTGACAGCGATTCCGACGGGAAACAGAAACGCGTCGAGCGCCCGGACCCCGTTGTCGGCCGGCGTCTGCCCCCCGCCCGCGATGGTCGCGATGAATCCCCGTGTGTCCAGGCGGCGGATCCGCCCGTTCCGGCGGTCGAGAATGAGGAGGTTTCCCTCCGGGTCGAAGGCAGCGCCCTGGGGCTCGAATAGCCGCGCCTGGATCGCCGGACCGCCATCCCCGGAGAAACCCGGGATGCCTGTTCCGGCGACCGTCGTGATGATGCCGCCCGGCGTGATGCGACGGATCCGGTGGGCCTGCTCGTCGGCGACGAACAGGTTGCCGGCCCGGTCCGCCGTGATTCCCCGAAGGAGACCGAAGGATGCGGCCAGCGCAGGTCCGCCGTCGCCGGTGTCGTTGATAGCCCCGTTGCCCGCCACCGTGTCGATGATCCCCGCCGGGTTCACGCGCCGCACGCGGGAATTCGCTGTGTCGGTGAAGTAGATGTTGCCTTCGCGGTCCATCGTGACACCGGTGGGGAACGCCAGCGCCGCCCGGGTGGCCGGCCCGCCGTCGCCGGCGAATCCCCGGATCCCCGTGCCGGCGACGATCTGGAGAACGCCATCCCTCCGTACGCGAACGATGAGGTGATTCTCCGGATCGGCGGCCAGGAGATCCCCGTTCGGCGCCGTGAAAATGGACATTATCCCGCTGATCTGGGCTTCCGTGGCGCTCGCGCCATCGCCACGGAAAACAAAGTCGCTTCCGGCCAGGGTGGTGATGATGGGAACAGGCTGCGCCCAAGAGGTTGTGGCAACCCACAGCGCCCAGCCCGCAACCTTCCGTGTCATTGCTCCTGTTGCCCCAAACCGTGAGAACGGGAATCCTCAGGCGGACTCTTCTCCCCTCCATTATGTCGCAGGCCGCCCAAGGCGCCGAAAATGTAAATTCAGGCCGTTGCGCAGAGGACGGGCGGTGGCTTCAAGGTAGAATCCGGTGAAGAGGTTAGTCTGCCCATGATCGAAGAATTTGGAATACCTAGAACCAAACCGGAAAAAATCTCCCACCTTCTGCACCTGTACATCGATGGCGGCATCGACCGGCGGACGATGTTCCGCCGCCTGGTCCGGCTCACCGGCGGCGCCACGGCGGCGATGGCGACCCTCGAATCCGAGGGCTTGGCCCAGGAGAGCCGCCCCGCCTGCCCCGACAACATCAAGGTCAGCGAGACCGATCCGGCCGTCACCTGGAGCGATGTCACCTACCCCGGCGAGGCTGGCTCTTGCATGGGCCTGCTGGCCCGGCCCAGCGGCCAGACGGATCCCCAGCCGGCCGTAATCGTCATTCATGAGAATCGTGGACTGACCGAGCATATCCGCGACGTCACCCGCCGGGTGGCCAAGGCCGGCTTCGTCGCCCTCGGCGTGGACCTGCTCGCGCGCCAGGGCGGCAGCGGCGCCTTCCCCAACGACACGGCGCGCGGGCAAGCCTACGGACGCACGGTGGCCAATGAGCGCTACAACGATATCTATTCCGCCATCGAGTACCTCCACCGCCAGGATTTCGTGATCCGCGACCGCATCGGCGCGATCGGTTTCTGCGTCGGCGGCGGCGACATTTACTACGGCATTTTCAACAACATGCCGCTCCAGGCGGCGGTCCCGTTCTACGGCACCCCGCCCAATCCGATCCCGGATAACGCCGTGACCACACCGGTGCTGGCCATTTTTTCGGAAACCGACCGCAACCAGGCCGCCCGAATCCCCGCCCTGGCCACGGCTCTCGTCAACGCCCGCGTCACCTTTGAGATCCACCTGTACAAGGGCACCGGCCACGGCTTCCACAACGACACCGGCGCGATCTACAATCCCGCCGCGGCCTGTCTCGCCTGGGACAAATCGATCCGGTTTTTCAACACGATCCTGCGTGCGCCGGCATAGCGGGACGGCCGCTGTCCTCACTGCCGCTCCGCGTCCCGGAGCAGGCCGCTTTGCTACCATAGGTCCCTGGTGAAGTACCTCACATATTCAGGGAACAACATCATCCACGTCGACTTGCCGGATGGCTCGACGATCCTTCACGCGGCGCCGCCGATCCCGGGCATCCCCCGCAACGCCTACTCCGAGCACGTGCGGCGGGCCTTCGAAAACCCGCTCGGAATGCCGCCCCTCAAGGAATTGGTCGACGGCAACAAACGGATCCTGATCGCCTTTGACGACAACTGCCAGCCGTTTCCCATCCAGGCGCGGCCGGATTTCCGCCAGACTGTCCTTGAAACGCTCCTTCCCCTGCTGTATTCGTACGGAGTCAACAAAGCCAACATCAGGCTGATGTGCGCGGTGGCGCTGCACCGGAAGATGAAAGAGCACGAACTGCTCTATATGGTCGGCGAGCAGGTGATGGCGGAATTCTATCCGCACCAGTTGACCAATTTCGACGCCGAAGCGCCGGACGAAATGACCGTCGTCGGCGAAACGGAACAGGGTGAAGTGGTCGAAATCAGCCGGTACGCCGTCGAGGCCGACCTCGTCATCTACATCGACGCCGTCCAGATCCCGCTCAACGGCGGCCACAAGTCCGTGGGAGTCGGCTTGGCTGGCTATAAGACGATCGCCTACCACCACTCCCCGCGCATGACCGAGTCCAGCCCCCACGTCATGCAGCCCAAGGGCTCACACATGCACGACTGCATCGAGCGAATCAGCCGGGTCATCGAAAAGAAGTGCCGGATCATGGTGCTCGAGTTCGCCATGAACGGGGCGACCTACCCGGATCACACGGCCTATCTCGGCAAGCCGGACGACCGGTGCAACGGACTGGAGCGGTTCCTCAAGGGGGTCACTCCGCTTTCGATGAAAGTGCTGCCCGAACCGGCGCGCCGCAAGATCCTGCGGAGCGTTCCGGGCGACTACACTCCCCTCGCCATCAATGCCGGAACGATCGATGAGGTCCACCCCATCACGCTGGCCAAAATGCGCGAGCAGCTGGCGGTTGAGGTTCCGCGGCAGTTCGACACGCTGGTGTTCGGCCTGCCCGACCTGAGTCCGTATGCGATTGACGCGCGCGTCAATCCGGTGCTGGTCGTCAGCGACGTGCTGGGCTACGTCTTCAACTGGTTTTACAACAAGCCCCTGGTGCGGCAGGGCGGGTCCGTCATCATCATCAATCCGGTCGACGAGGTGTTTCATCCCGAATACCACGTCGCGTACCGGCTCTTCTACGACGAAGTGCTGGCGGCCACAACCGATCCCTTCGAGATGCAGCGGCGGTTCCAGGAGAAGTACGCCTTCGATCCCCACCTGCGGGACTGCTACCGGAACCGCTACGCCCACCACGGGTTTCACCCGTTCACCGTCTGGTATTGGGCCACCTACCCGCTGCGCTATCTTTCCCACGTGATCATGGTGGGCCCCAAGGACGACCGCGCGGCGCGCCGGCTCGGTTGCAGCTGGGCGCCGAACATCCACGAGGCGCTCGCCATCGCCCGCGGCGGCAAGGGACACGACGACGTCGTGGCCCTGACCATTCCGCCGTTTTTCTACGTCAACGTGAACTGAGCCGCCACCCCCGCCTGGGGGAGAAACAGCCGTCGACGAAGCCAAGCCAAATTCTCCGGGCCCCGCCGAAGCCGGGCCCGGAATGCGAAGGGCGCGCCGGGAGGGCCGCTTAGGCCGTCACCAGTGCGGCGCGCTTTTCGACGGCCGGCACAGTCCGCTGCTGGTGGCCGGTGTAGATCTGGCGCGGACGCGCGATCTTCTGTTCGGGGTCGACGAGCATTTCCTGCCACTGAGCGAGCCACCCCACGGTTCGCGGAATGGCGAACAGCACTGTGAACATCTCGGGTGCGAAGCCCATCGCCTGGTAGATGATGCCCGAGTAGAAGTCGACGTTGGGATACAGCTTCCGCTTGATGAAGTACTCGTCTTCGAGCGCCGCCTTTTCGAGCGCCAGCGCGATCTCCAGTTTCGGGTTCTTTCCGGTCACCTCGAACACCTGGTCCGCCGTCCACTTGATGATGCGGGCGCGCGGATCATAGTTCTTGTAAATGCGGTGCCCGAATCCCATCAGCTTGCATTCGCCTTTCTTGACCCGGTCGATGAATTTCGGCACATTGGCGAGCGTGCCGATCTCGTCGAGCATCTTGAGCACCTCCTCGTTCGCCCCGCCGTGAAGCGGTCCGGAGAGGGCCGCGGCGGCGGCGGCGAGAGAAACGAACGGGTCGGCCAGGGAGCTTCCCACGCTGCGCATCACGTTGGCCGAGCAGTTCTGCTCGTGGTCGGCGTGGAGGATGAACAGGATGTCGAGGGCGCGGGCGAGCTTGGGATTGGCCATGAACTTCGGCTCGCGCATCTTCCACAGCATGTTCATGAAGTTTTCGGTGTAGCTGAGCTCGTTGTCGGGATAAACGTACGGATAGCCGAGGCTGTGGCGGTAGCAGTAGGCGGCGATGGTCGGAACCTTGCCGATCAGCCGCGCGATGGCGAGAGCGCGCGCCTTGGGGTCCAGCACGTGGCGCGCCTCGGGGTACATGGAGGACAGCGCGGCGACCGTTGAGATGAACATGCTCATCGGATGGGCGTCGTGCCGGAAGCCTTCGAGGAACTTCTTCGTGTTCTCGTGGAGCATGGTGTGGAAGGTCACTTCATGCACCCACTGCTTCAGCTGGTCCGCATTCGGCAACTCGCCTTGCAGCAGGAGGTAGGCGACTTCGAGAAACGTGCACTTTTCCGCCAGTTCTTCGATCGGGTAGCCACGATAACGCAGGATTCCCTTGTCCCCGTCGATGAAAGTGACGGCGGACCGGCACGAAGCCGTGTTCAGGAACGCCGGGTCGTATCCGAGCAGACCGAAGTCCTCGGGGGAGGTCTTGATCTGACGGAGGTCGAGCGTGCGAATGGCCCCATCCACGACGGGCAGTTCGTACGACTTGCCCGTGCGGTGGTCCGTGACCGTGAGCTTGGAATTGTCCATTCGGATGACTCCTTTTTGAAGGCAGGGAGCACGCCGATTGCCGTCGGGAAAACGCCTGAGCCTCAGCAATTCCGGGCCGGGCCGGGCCGCCCGCTGCGTCCCGGCACACGCGCGCCGGGCGGCCTCACACACTGTGGGGGAAATTTCACTCCGCGAGCAGGCCTTCCAGCACGTCAACGACGAAGTCGGCCTGGTCGCGGGTGAAAACCAGCGGAGGGGAGAGACGGATGCTGTTCTCTCCCGCTCCCAGGATCAGAACACCCCGCTCGAAGGCCCCGCTGACGATCCGGTCGCGGCGGGCGGGGGCTTTCTCCCTGGTGGCCTGGTCTTCGACCAGTTCGAAGCCGATCATCAGCCCGAGGCCGCGAACCTGGCCCACGTGACGGAACCGCCTCGGCCAGTCGCGCATGCGACTGAGCATGTGCTCTCCAACACGGGAAGCGTTGTCGAGCAGTTCCTGTTCGAGCAGTTCGATGGTGGCCAGGGCGGCCGCGATCGACACCGGGTTTCCGCCGAAAGTAGAGGCATGCGAGCCCGGCCGCCAGTTCATGACCTCGGCGCGGGCGACCGTCGCCGACAGCGGCAGACCGCTGGCGATGCCCTTGGCCACGGCGAGAATGTCCGGCTCGAAGCCGAAGTGCTCGCACGCCCACATCTTCCCGGTCCGGCCCATGCCGCTCTGGACCTCGTCGCACACCAGCAGAATGCCGTGCCGCCGGGCGACCGCCGCCAGTTCGTCAAAGAACTTCCGCGGCGGGACTACGTAGCCTCCCTCGCCCTGCACCGGCTCGAGCACGATCGCCGCCACCTCCGAGGCCGGCACGATCGTCCGAAAGACCTGCTGCTCGAGGACCTGAACGCACTCAACGGCGCACGTCTCCGGCTGCTTTCCGTAGGCGCAGCGGTAGCAGTTGGCATAGGGAATGTGTGTGACGCCAGGGATGAGCGGACCGAACCGGGCCCGCTGCACCGCCTTGCTGGCCGTCAGCGACAGCGCGCCCATGGTCCGCCCGTGGAACGCCCCGAGAAACCCGATGAACCGGTCCCGACCGGTGTGGTAGCGGGCCAGTTTGAGGGCCGCCTCGATTGCCTCCGTGCCGGAGTTCCCGAAATAGACGCGGCGCTGGCCGCCGCCGGGCGCCAGCGCGGCCAGCTTTTCGGCAAGGCGGACCATGTTCTCGTAGTAGAAGTCCGTCCCCGACATGTGGATGAGCTTCTCCGCCTGGGCCCGGATCGCCGAGACCACCGACGGATGGCAGTGGCCTGTGGCGACCACGGCAATCCCGGCGTTGCAGTCCAGGAAGCGGTTCCCGTCGACATCGACAACGATGGCGCCTTCCCCGCGCTCGGCCACCAGCGGGTAGGCCCGCGTATAGGACGGCGACACAACGGCGTGATCCCGCTCAACGATCGATCTCGCCCGCGGGCCAGGGATCTCGGTGATCAGCCGGGGCAGGCCGGCGCGCGCTTCGCCCATGGTAACGTTCATGGTAATCCTCCTGAAGGGTTGGATGGACCGGGAAAAACGGACCCCGGCTTCAATCGCCGCTGAACAGGGAGGGCCGCGCGGTGCGGGGATGCATGGGACGCCTTACCCCTTCATTTTACAATCAAGCTATGCGAAATACGATCCTCCTGTTCGCGGCCGTTTGTCCGCCGGCCGGGAGACCGCGCCTGCCGGAGGCCGCCGGGAAGATCCGGGTCTGGCGGGAAGGAGGCATCTCCGAAATCGGCTTTCCGCATCGCTCGCTGCCGGCGGCCGAACAGGCCGTGGCCGCGCGCCAAGCTGGGGTTTGAGAGGTAAGGCCGATGCTTTCCTTGCGCTTCGAATGCCAGAAGGGTTGCACCGCCTGTTGCGAGACCAAGGGGTTTGTCTATCTCAGCGAGTCCGACTCGGCGAAGGCCGCGGCGTTCCTCGGAATGAGCCAGCGGGCGTTCGAACGCAAGTACGTCTACCGGACGCGAAACCACATCCGCCTGCGGAAGCCTCCCCGGAAGCAGTGCCCGTTCCTCGAGTCATGGGGCTGTTCCATCCACCCCGCCAAGCCCACGCAGTGCCGCCTGTTTCCTTTCTGGCCCGAACTGGTCGAGCGCCGCGCCGCCTGGGAGCAGGCTTCGCTGCGCTGTCCCGGGATCGGCAAGGGAGAACTCATTCAAATCGGGACCGCGGTCGAGACCGCCAACGAGATGCGAATCGCCTACCCGGCTCAGTACCGGTCGAGATAGACAGGCTCAGAGGAATCCGGGCCGTGCCTTACAGGCCGGCGGCCGGGACGGGGCCCTTATCCTTGGCTTTCCGGAAGGGAAGACCTTTCGGGCGCTCCAGCGTCTGCCGCACGACGCGCTCATGCAGATGCGGGACCGACGGAAGCGACTTCTGGCGTTTGATGGTGAAGTTTGTGAAGTTGCCGGTCTTCATCGGGCACCTCCTCACTTCCCATTATGCGCCCTAGAAAAGCCGACGGCCGTGAAAGAGCATCGGGAACTCTTTCACGGCCGAGGCTTGGTGCGGAATCGCGACTGGCGCGCAGAACGTGCTCAGTCACCCCAAACCGCGTTGCCACCCTTGATCTTGCTGCGAACCTTCATGGCTGGTACTCCTTCCTCAGGCTTTTTGCTTACCCGCTCTCTCCGGGTTTGCACTTAGGAAAGATGCAGGTGTCGTACCAAAGCCGCCTACACTCGTAAGTCATTGATTTCACAAAATCACAGGTCCCAATAAACCATGGAATACCCTAACCGGGATGCGAGAGTCTAACCTGATTGTTAGGATCCGTGCCGCGGAGACGGCGAAGCCAGGACGAAAGCCGGGTCAGAAGCGCCAGTCCAGGCCGACCAGGGGAAACAGACCCAGTTGTTCATTGAAGCTCGCTCGCTCTTGCAGCCGTCTCCACCCGGGCTGGGCGAAGTTCTTCCGGTTGGTGACGTTCTGGATTCCCAGGAAGACGAGCAGGGGTTTGCCGCGAACCCGGAAGGTGCGGTCGGCTCGGACGTCGGCGCGGAAATAGTCCGGGGCGCGCTCTTCGTTGATGCGAGTCAGATCGAAGACGCCGCGGCGCTGGGCGACGGAAGCGGCGGTGTCGAAGGGCGTGTAGGGCCGACCTGTCAGGTAGACAAGGCGCATCGAGAATTCCCAGCGGGGATTGAGACGATAACCGCCGACCAGATTGAAGATCCACGGTGAATCGAAGCTGCCCCGGCGAAGCACGCCGTCAAGACCGGCGTGGCGGGTTCGGGAAAAGGAAACGTTGGTTTGCCCGAACCACTTTCCGGAGAACTTTTTTCCACAAACAGCTCCACGCCGCGGACGCGGCCGATGCCCGCGCTCGTCATCGGAAAGAGGAGATTCCGCACCGCGAACGTGTCTCCGGTGTTGGCCAGGGACAACGCAGGGAAGTCGACGGAAACCGGATAATCACGATAGTCCTTCCGGTAGGCTTCAATGGTGGCGCGGAGAGAGTCGCGCAACTGAAAGACGACCCCGGTGACGTAGTGGTTGGCGCGAATGGGCACGAGCCCGCGGTTTTGCGGGAAGGCGGCGAGGAAGAGGAACGAAGGCTGCTGGTAATAGCTTCCGAAGCTCCCGCGCCAGCTGATGCGGTCCGTAATGCGATAGCTCAAGCCGGCGCGGGGACTGAACCGTGTCGCGGAGATGTAGCTGTAATGGTCGGCCCGGCCGCCCCAGGTCAGGCTGAGGCGCCGCGTCAACGACCCGGTGGCTTGCAGGTAGGCCCCCGTCTGCCATGCCCGGAAGCGCCGCGCCAGGTCGAAGGCGTAGCTGCCCGGCGCAGGAGAGAAGGCGAAATCGTTGCCCAGCGGCTGGGATGCATTGTAGCGGACATGGAACATCTTCACGTTGCCGCCGGCCTGGACCTTCTCGAAGCGACCGGCGCGCGCCGTCAGGTCGTACTTGAAGGTCGTCTCGTCTTCACCGCTGTCCTCGCGGTAGACGAGGGGGCTACTCGCGATCAGGTCGCTGACAGGTATGGCCGGCAGCCCGGAGCGGAACAGATCCTTGACCCGCTGGTTGACCGAAGCGCGGGAGTGCGTCACGCCGAGAAGTCCGACTCCGGTTTCCCCGAACACGCGCTGCCAATTCAAACCGGTGGCCGAACGCCACCCTTCGTAGTTGATGTCGAGCGTGCCGAGTTCTTCGTCTTCCAGTCGGTCCTTCTCGGTTGGACCAAGCCGGATGTTGTCGACGCCAGAGAAATTGACGGCCCAGACGCGGTCCCGCGGACCGAAGTCGTAAAGCGCCTTTGTGTTGAAGCTGTAGTTGACAGGCACGCCGCCGACTCCGACGTCGTCGGTGAAGTAGTCCAGGAAGCTGCGGCGAGCTGACGTGACCCATGAGCCCCGGCCCTTGCGGATCGGTCCCTCGAGAATCACGCCGGCTCCGGCGAAGCCGACCGTGGCCCGGCCGCTGAAGGCTTCCCGGCTCCCCTCGCGCTGGGCCACCTGGAGGACACCTGACAGCCGGTTGATATAAGGAGCAGGGAAGCCTCCGCTGAGGAAGGTGACGTCGCGAATCAGTTCCGCGTCCAGGATGCTCACCGTACCCCCGGCGGAGGCGAAGTTGGCGAAGTTGTTGATGTTCGGGATCTCCACGTTGTCGACGACAAAGAGGTTCTCAAGGGGGCTGCCGCCCCGGACGATGATGTCGTTGCGGAAGTCGTTCGATCCGAAGGTGACCCCGGGCAGCGCCTGGACGTAGCGTGAGACGTCCTGAAGGGCGCCGGCGCTCTTCGTGATTTCGCGCTGTCCGATGAGGAGGCCGGAATTTTTGATCTCTTCTGCCGGGACAAAGGCGGATTCCGTCACCGTCAGAGATTGCAATCCCTGGTCGAGTCGCGCCAGGCTGATGTCGACCTGGATCTCCAGGCCGGCCCGGACTTCGATCGAGGCACGGCCGGCGGCAAGCCCTGGAGCAGCCACCTCGAGAACCGCTTCGCCGGCGCGGAGGCCTTCGAGCCGGTACAACCCCTGCTCCGACGCGGTGGCGCAGCGCGAACGGTCCGCCAGACACACTTCGGCGCCCGCCGCCGGGGCTCCCCCGGGTCCCGTGACGGCGCCACGGATGACCCCGACGCCCACTGTATCCTGGGCGGGAGCGTGCGGCAGCACGAGCGCGAGCAGGCAGGGAATCGATCGGGAGAGCGGCATGGGGAGCAACGCAGGAAGAGATGCTTGCCGCTGACCTCAAGTCGGCTTATTTGTGCGCCCGGCAAGCGGACAGACCGTCTCGGCGCGCCGCCGGGACGCGGTTCGGCGCGGCGTCCCGGCAAATGCGGTTGACGAGCCTGGTTACTGAACGATAAAGTTCGTGACGCCGGGGCCTGCCTGATTGGACCACGGCCCCCAACCGGCGTCGGAGTTCAGCGAGCAGATCCCGGCGTTGGCCACCGGGCATGCGCGCACGATGCCGCTGTACGGCGTCGGGTTCGCGGTCAGGGGCACCTGCACCAGCAGTCCGGGCGTCAGTCCCGTGACGGTGGCGAAGGGTTGCCCCTGCACGGCCACGAAGTACTGATAGAAGGCGGAGTTCGGCACCGGGGTCCACTTCAACGTGATATTCCCTGCCGGGATCGTCTCCGTGACGGCGGCGGTCTGATGCCGCGGGCCTACCAGGGTCGGGGCGGTGGCGCTCTGGCCGCTCACGTTGAAGCCGTTAGCTGGGCCGGTGATCCCCAGCGCCGGCACTTGGATGAGGGCGTCATAACGCGCGCCCTCGGCGCGGAAGAACGCTCCGTAGAACTGATCCTTGGTCAGAAAGTCGGCGGCGGTTTCGTTGCGGGCGAAGTCGAGGGCGAACAGGCGGTACGTCGTGTTGGTTCCCGTATCGCCTTCGAGCTTGCTCCACGTGAAGATCAGGTTGGGTCCGGCGACATTGGTCCCGGCGACGGGCGTGCCCATGACCGGAAGCGCGGGATTGGCGCCAGTGGCGTTGACATTGAAGTTCGGAGTTTGCGGACCGCACCCGTCGCCGTTGCAGGCCTGGACGATGGCGAAACCGGACCCGCGCTGCATTTGAAGCGTGAAGCTGGTCTGGTCCGTCCGGACCGAGGAGATGGTGGCGTTGGCGAAGGGCCCGATGTTCGGTTGAAGGATCTGGAAGATGTAGAGGTCCGCGCCTGCCACGGGGTCCCATTGGCAGCGCAGGGGGTTGCCCTGCTGGCCGATCGGCGCGACAAACGCGCAAGTGAAGTTCGGCGGGAAGATCGTGGGCACGGGGCCGAGCAGCATCCGGAAGTAGACGGCGTTTGAGTACGGTCCGCAGCCGGACTGGCAGGCCCGCACACGCAGCCGGTAGAACCCGGAGGGCATCGAGTAGATGGTGTTGGTGGTGTTTCCGGGCGTTGTGATCTGGTATTCGATGGCGGAGATGTTGGCGTCGCAGGTGGCCGGAGTCAGGCTGTTGCAGCGCTCCAGCAGGACCTCGTACGATCCGGCGTTGGCGACGGCGGTCCAGGTGAACGTCTGCGTCGAGATGTTCAAGGTCGATCCGTTGGCCGGAGCCGTGATCGTGGGCGCCCCGCTCGGCGTCGTGAGCGCGACGGTGAAGTCGACGGACACAAACGGCGCACAGTTGGCGTCGTTGAAGAGATTGTTCAAACAATTGCGGACCAGGAACCGGTAGTTGCCGTTACCCAGGGTCACGATGGTCTGCGTGGCGCCGTTTCCGAGCAGGGTGCCGGTGAAAATCTGCGTACCGGAGGGAAGCGTCTGGATGCGCAGGTCGTAGCCGGTGGCGCCGACGACGGCGGTCCACTGGAAGGTGACCCCGGCGACGTTGATGACCTGGTTGGGGGATGGCTGGAGAATCTGGAGGCCACCGCTCGGCTGGCCGTCGGAGATCTTCGCCACGAAGGCGTCGAGAACGCCCTGGTTGAAGGAGGTGTCGAAGGTGTTGGCCGGAAAGTCAACCGACGCCGTCTGACCGACGACGATAGCGTCGGTGCCGGACAGCGCGACGCCGCGGCCGGTTTCGTTGTTCGTGCCACCCAGGTAGGTCGACAGGCTCAGGGCGGTTCCGTTGATGTTCAGCTTGGAGAGCACCGCGTCGGACGGGCCGAGAAGGGCGGGTTGCGTGGCGGAGACCGTCGGGTAGTTGCCGGACGCCGTGGCGCCCACGACCACCACCTGCTGGACGCTGCCCGCCGCTTCCGCAAGCACCAGAGAGTCGCCGGTTTCTTCGCCGGAGCCTCCGAGGTAAGTGGAGAACAGAAACGCCGTACCCGTGGAATTGAGCCGGGCGACCACAATGTCACGTCCGCCGTTGGCGCTGGTGTCGAAGCTGCCGGGAACCGTGGGAAAATTCGCCGAGGAACTCTCGCCGACAACGTAAATGTCACCGTTCGAAGCGACCTTGACGTCGGAAATCCGGTCCAGTCCGGACCCGCCCAGGTAGGTCGAGAAGAGCAGTCCCGTTCCGGCGACGTTCAGCTTGGTCAGGAAACCGTCGTTGGTGGCGCCGCCGAACGTCGTCTGGACAACGCCGGCCGTGGTTGGAAAGGGAGGTACGTCGAACGAACTCGACGTAGTCCGGCCGCAAACCACCGCGTTGCCCTGCGGATCGAGGGCGATCTTGAGACCTTCGTCGCCGCCGCCGCCGCCGAGGAAAGTCGAGTAGAGCCGCTGGCTCGCGGTGCTGTTGAGGCGCATGACAAATGCGTCCTCGAGGCCGGTCAGTTGAGTGTCGAACGCGCCGTTGGTCGTGACGAAGTTCACCGACGTCGTTGTCCCAACGACGAATATGTTCCCCCCGCTGTCGATCGTAATGCCATTCGCCTGGTCCAGGGTCGACCCCCCGATGTAGGTGGAGAGAGACAACACACCGGATGGGTTCAGCTTCGCCACAAAGCCGTCATTCTGGCCGCCGAATGCTCCCTGGATCACGCCGGCCGTGGTCGGAAAGTTGCCCGAACTGGTGGAGCCGGCGATGAAAGCTTCCCCGGCGGACGAAACCGCGATGCTGAAAGACTGATCGGTGCCCGTCCCGCCGATAAAGGTCGAGTACGACAGGGCGGTGCCGGCCGAGTTGAACTTGGCGACGAACGCGTCGAAGCTGCCGGCAGGGTTGCCGATGGTTCCGGGGAAGTTCGTCGAGCGGGTCTGTCCGGTGACATAGACGCTGCCGAGGCTGTCGGTCGCCACCGAGAAGGCGACGTCCTCATCGTTCCCCCCCAGATAGGTCGCCCAGACCACGACCGGATCGATCGTCAGGGGTCGGGAACGGTCATAGTCACCGAGCGAGAAGCCGGCGGAGGTTTTCGAAAGCAAACGATAAGCGCCAGCCACCTCCACCCGGCGTCCATCCACATCCTGGTAGACGCGCGGCTTGCGGTTGGCGATCTCGCCGGCCGGGGTGGAGTAGATCAGGTCGCCTGTCGAGGGGTCCACGCGCAGCGCGTCGATTCCCGCGAACGAAATCTCGATCCTGTTGGGGTCGGCGCCGGGAGCGACGACAAAGTCATACTCAAGCCGGTTTCCGTCGCCGTAATAAACCATGTCGATGCCCGGATAGACCCCTTTGGCTTCGACTCGTCCATAATGCGGGACGGCGGACAGCCAGCGCGACGGGTCCGAACCGAGGTAGTAGTGGGACACGCTGTCCTTGCGGTCGAGACCCAAGACGTAGGGATCGTCGCCGCCCTTCAGCCGCATCCTGACGACGGCGGGCGCGGCGTTGCTCCGCGAGAGAGCCATGACCGTTTCGGTCCCGGCCAGGTACAGCGTGAGGCGCGGCGTCCGCGACAGGAATTTGACTTCGGCGGCGGTTTGCCCGACATTGGGCTCGAAAACGAGCGGGACCTTCCCGAATTCCGGAGCAAGAGCAGCACGGGCAGGCTTGGCGCCGTGGGCGCCGGCGGACAGGGAAAGAGCGAGGGATAGGATAATGGGGGATTTCTTCATGGCTGTGCCGTTCCTCCGAAGGGGCGACGCTGGAAAAGGCTGCGGTCGTCTCCTCTGTTGTCGTACCAAGCAAGCTGAAGCCGAACGACGCCTCAGCGGAAGCACCTAAAATTATACCCGGGGGGAAACCTTAAACTCAAACGGCCCATACCGATGCCGGATTCAGATCCAGGACTCAACAGTCAGGCTGCTGTCGAAAGGCGGCGGGCACGGAGGTTAGGAAGCGGCCCGGGCGATCCGGCTCGGGTCAGAACGGAAGGTCGCGGGCGGGAGTTCCGCTGAGGGCGGACCGGGCGAGGAAAATGTACGGATTGATCGGGGTACCGTTCTGGCGAACTTCGTAATGAAGGTGGGAGGACGTGGCGCGGCCGGTCGAACCCGCGGCGCCAACGACCTGGCCGCGGCGGACTTCCTGTCCGGGAAGCACATCGATTCGGGAGAGGTGGGCGTAAAAGGTCTGAAGACCGTTGCCGTGATCCACCACAACGAGCCGTCCGTAACCGGCTCCCCAGTGAGCGTGGGAGACGATCCCATCCGCCGCTGCCCGGACCGCCGTCCCGCGGGGCGCCGACAGGTCGACGCCGGTGTGAAACGCGCCTTCGCCCGAGAAAGGATCCGTGCGCCGTCCGAAGCTGGACAGCAGGGTCCCGTTGACAGGCCAGAGACTGGGCCGCACGCTGGCGTGCCAGGACTTGGTGTTCTTCCGGAAGGATCGAGAGAAGGTGGCGCTTTTGAGGAAGTTATACTGCTCGATGGTTTCGTGGTAGGAGGGCAGAAGACGGCCTTCGGCGGCGATGTCTTCGGGGCCGTCCAGTTTGCGCGTGATTCCGTAGGCGACCGAGACTTCGGCGGCGAACATCTGGAGGCTCGACAGCTGCTCGTTGGTCTGGTCGGCGGATTTTTGCAGGTTCTGATACTTCTTCTTGAGCGTTTCGAGCTGGTTCTGGAGGGCGTTGTAGTTGGCTACTTTCCACGCCATCCGGGCGTAGCTGCCGACCATGCCCATCACGGAAAAGACGCCGAACAGGGCAAACGCCAGCACGGCCCAGACGGCCTGTTGGGGGATATGGAGGCGGCGGAGACGTCCATGAAAGGAATGGGCCAGAACGACGATGAAGTAATGCTCTTTCATTGAGTGCGTTCTCGATGGACCGAGGCCGCTCGCACTGGTGAGGCCGGAGCGGCGAAGCGTTGCAACTTTTTAATATATCAGCCGGAGGAGGGGGAGTCAAGGAATATTGACCCTGGGGGTGTTCCCTTTTGCCCCACCCGAGAGATGCCCCGACTGTTCCGCTGTGAGTTCTAGGCGTGGGCCAGCAGCGCTACGCCGCGGCGCGAGGATGGGTCCTGAGAGTGATGGAACCGAGTGAAGAAGTGCGTCAGCGCGAGCACCGCCGCGCCCCGCAGGGCCGAATGAGTGTCGGTGCGGGACGGCAGCAGGCGGAGATCGTTGAGATAGTAGGGTGGAACGCGCCGGCGCAGTTCGGCTTCCACAACGTCTTTGACCAAGTCCCAGGCCGACGCCATCGGTTCGCCGACGATGATGGCCTCGGGATTGAGGGCGGCGATCACATTGATGAAGCCGAGCGCCAGAAACAAGGCGGTCGTCCTCAGCGCCTTGAGGGCGCGTGGGTCACCGCCCCGCGCCCGTCTGACGATCTCGAACGAGTCTTCGAGGACGTTGTCGTCTCCCGGGAAGGTCTCGCCGCCCATCTCCCGGTAGTTGCGGACCAGGGCGGCGTCAGAGGCGTACTGTTCCCAGCAGCCGCGGTTGCCGCAGTTGCACGGTCGTCCGTCCGGATACAGCATGACGTGGCCGAACTCGGTCCCGGTCGAAGAGGATCCGTGCAGGATCCGGCCGTCCACCACCACGCCCGAACCCACTCCGCCTTGGAGGCGGATGTAGACGAAGTTGCGCAGGGCATGCGTGGCCGAAAGCGCGCACCATTGCTCGGCCAGGGCCGACAGGTTGGCCGCGTTTTCGAGCAAAACAGGCCATTTCAGCCGCTGCTGGAGCAGTCTGCCGACCTCGACGCCGAACCAGCCGAGGGCCTCCGCCGCCACCACCCGTCCGCCGGCACGGTCCACCGTTCCGGGAACGGATACGCCGACGCCCAGGATCCGACATCGCTTGCGCGAACGCGCCACCGCCCGGATGGCCTCGTATACGAGTTCCAGGAACCGCTCGGGCTCAGGCATCCACCCGACCGTCTGCTTCTCGCGGATTTCCCCGTTGAAGTCCACCAGCACGACGCTGGATCCGGTCCGTGCAATCTCGACTCCGATCGCAGCCATGGCCTCGCCGCGAAGCCGTAAGGCGGTGGGAGGCCGGCCGGTTTGCGCCCCGTTCTCCGCCTTGTCTTCTTCGACCAGTTTGGCCCCGATCAGCCGGTTCACGACGAAGGTGACCGAGGGCCGCGAAAAGCCGGTGATCCGAGAAATGCCGGCCCGGGAGATCCCGGGGTTGCGGCGGATGGCGTCCAGCACAAGCCGCTCATTGGCCTGGCGTAGGGCCGACTTGCGAAGCGCTCCCGAAGCGGTGAAGCTGACTGTCAGCATGGACTGATTCATCGTAGCGCGAGGGACTGATCAGGTCCGGTCCCGCGCCTGGACGCCGAGGATGGCGGAGGACGGCGGAACCGGAGCCTCCTGGGCTTCGGAAGGCTGATAGAATCCTCCCTGGTGAACCCGTCCTTTCCCGTCGGGGCGCGGCGCCGTTCTACCACTCCAGGCGCAGGCCCATCCGGAAGTTGCGCGCTCCGGGCTGGTCTCCGGTGGAGGCGCCGTTGACGCCGCCCACGCCTGTGATCACACCTACGGCGGCGGCCTGGGAGATGTTGGTGGCCGGGTTGCTGTAGTTGGGGTGGTTGAAGAAGTTCGTACCGGTCAGCTCCCAGCGCACGCGGGCCTGCTCGCCAAACCGGAAGGATTTGAACAGCCCGAGATGCCAAACGTTGACATTCGGGCCCTTGATGACGCCTTTGGCCGAGCTGCCGAAGCGGCCCACCGGGGGCGCGGCGAAGGCCGCCGCGTCGAACCACCGGCTGACGCCCCGCTGGCCCGGCGGCAGGTGGGCGTCCCGGAGGTGATCCGGCCGGATAGTCACGATGGGCCGCGTAGCGCTGGCGGTGAACGTGGTGCCGGTGGGGTCGGGGCCTGTCCACAAGGGCGTCAGAAACTGCCCGGAGTAGTAGCTGTAGATGCCGCTGAGGTCCCAGCCGCCGATGACCGCGTTCAACGCCCTGCCGGCGTTGCTCAGGAACGGGCGGCCTTTCCCCCAGGGCAGCTCGTAGATCCAGCTCGTGGTGAAGCGATGGGTCGGAATGTCTGGCCACACACTGCGTTCCCGGGCCCGGTCGAAGGGGTTCTCCGGGGACTGTCCGCGCTCGAGATCGCCGATGTCCCGGGCCCACACCCAGGAACTCTGAAACTGGAGTCCTCTGGCCATGCGCCGCTCGGCCTCGAGCGTCAGGCTGTGGAACTGGTGGCCGGCGCCGTTGGTGAAGTAGGTGAGGGCAGGATACTGGGGAAAGGGACGCGGCTTGGCGGTGAAAAGCTGACCGTCGGGGAGGGGGGAGTTGTAATTATAAGCGTAGTCGCCCTGCCGCGTATTGGTCCCGATGTAGGACACGCGGAAGCCGGTGTTCCAGCGGGCATGCTCGATGGTCAAGTTGTATTGCATGCTGTAGGGCATCTGGAGCGCCGGGTTGACGGCGGCCGGCAGAGAGACCGAGGAGGGACCGGCCGCGCCCTCGCTCGGAAAGACCACCGGCAGAATCACGACAGGGTTGTTCGCCGGATTGTTGAAGGGCTGTTCGTTGACCACGAAGGGAACGCCGGACATGGTGAGTTCGCGCGGACCCTGATCGAAGTAGATGCCGACACCGGCCCGCAGCACGGTGTCCTTGCCCCAGGGCCGGTAGGCCAAACCGAGGCGCGGCGCGAAGTTGTTCCGGTCGGTCCTGACGATGGTCGCGCCGGGCAGGCCGATGCTGCCGGCCTCAACGATCGGCACGTAGTTTCTCGGAAACAGCGGGCTCACTTTACTGGCCGCACCGTCCCGCACGACGATCCGGCCCGAGCCGATATCGAAAGTGGCGAGCCTGCCGTTGTCTTCCTGCCAGCCGGGATGCAGTTCATAGCGAATGCCGTAGTTGGCCGTCAGCCTCGAGGTGACTTTGAAATCGTCGGTGAAGAAGAAGTCGTATTGCCAGCGTCTCCGGTCGAGCCGGAGCGGAGGGAAGGAACGCTGCGCCGTCGACGGAATGCCCAGCAGAAAGTCCGCGTACGGCTGGCCGGTGTAGCGGTTGGAGAACTGTAAGTTGCCGAACAGGTTGGCGTCGGCGCCCAGGTTGTCACCCTCGATGCGGGCGATGTTGGCGCCGAACTTCATGTTGTGGCGGCCGCGCGACAGGCTCACGTGATCCTGGAAGTTTTCGATGTGGTTGGTGGCGCCGGGATTACGCCAGTTGTTTTGGGCGATGCCTGTCAAGGCGAGTCCGGCGAAGGAAATTTGCAGCACGCCGGGGATGTCCGGCAGGTCGGGCGCCAGCCCGCGCAGGCCCAATTCCTGAACCAGCTGTTTGCCCTTCACCGAGGGAATGATCGGGAGATTGTTTGTGGCCAGCCCCCAGCGGACCTCGTTGAGAACCGTCGGCGAAAATGTGCGCGTGTAGGCCACCGTCGCCGCATGATTCTTCCGGAAAGCGTAACCCATCGGGAAGGTGGGCAGGGCGCTCAGAAAGTCATCGGTGCGGAAATCTTGGAGAGTGTACCGCCCCATCAGAGAATCTCTCTCGGTGAGTCGGTGGTCGCCCCGAATCATATAGTAGTTCTGTTTGGCGGCCGGCAAGGTGAGATCCTGGCGGTGGTTCTGACTCTGAAGCACGGAGGTGTTTCCGAAGTTGGGCAGGGGATAGAAGCGGTTCTGGAGGGCGACGGAAGTGGCATTCAGCCGGCTGGCCGGGATCCGGTTGCCCCCGAAAGGCTGGCCGGAGAGGGGATCCCGCACCGGGGCGGACAGGCCGGAGAAGTCGCCGGAACGCCAGGGAACCAGGGGGACGGTTGGACTGAAGCTCCTTGTCGTGACGCTTCCGAGGAACCCTTCAAACGAGCCGAACAGAAAGGATCTGTTTCGGCCGTCGTAGATTCCCGGGAGGTAGAGAGGGCCGCCGGCGCTTCCGCCGAGCAGGTGAGAGACCCCCGTGGGCCGACTGAGGGCGAAGGGGTTGCGGGCGCGAAACCACGGAGTAGCGTAGTAATCGAAGGCGCTGCCGTGGAACGAGTTGGTGCCAGACTTGGTGATGATGGTCACCTGACCGACGGTCCCGAACTCAGCCGTGTTGCCTGCCGAATCAATCCGCACTTCCTGAAAGGACTCGACGTAGTTGGCGAGCGGCCCGATCTGAGTCTCGGTGAAACCGTCGCTCATGCTGGTACCGTCGATGCTCCAGAAGGACTGGTTGGAGCGGCTCCCGGAGAACCGGATCGTCGAGCCCGCCGAGGCCTGAAGCACGTTGGGAACCAGCGCCAACTGGGCCCAGATGGCGCGGGAGTTCAGCGGCATGTCACGAAGCTGGACGACACTCCGGGTGTCGGAAATGCGGGCCGTCTCGGTCTCGATCAGTGAAGCCCCGCCGCTGACCTCGACCACGGTTTCCACCGACCCGACCTCGAGCGGCACGTCAATCCGGCGGTAGTCCCTTCCGACGAGCTGGATGTCCTGAACCAGGAACTCCTTGAAGCCGGCTTTGCTCGCCCGCAAGGTGTAGGTTCCCTCGCGAAGCTGGGACAAGGTATAGACTCCCTGCTCGTTGGAGCGGGTGGTGGATTGAATCCCGGTCGCCAGGTGGGTGGCGACCAGGCGGACGTCCGCCACGACCGACCCGGTCGAGTCGGTGGCGGTTCCGGTGAGGGTGGCGAAGGTAGTCTGCGCCGGCGCCGCCAGGGCGAGCGCGAGCAGCAAGACGGGGACGTGAAGGGCAGCATTACGAGTGCGAATCATGAGTTGACCCGGCGACCTCCCGTTTTCGATAAGTTTATTTGGTTACTGTACAAATAACCGATCCGCACCGGCTTGTCAATTCCCGGAGTGCGCGATAATCGCCCGACGGCGCAAGGGGCCGGATAGGTCGAAAGCCACCCAGGGACGCCAGCGGCGGGGTTCCCGTCCAAAGAACGTTCCGCAACCTGCCGATGATTGGATTGACAACACCTGGATAGGAAGTGAGGCTAAACTGAAGGGAATGAACGAATCACAGTCTCCGAACGCGACCCGGATCCTGATCGCCGACGACGAGGAGAACCAGCGTGTTGGACTGGCCAGCATGATCTCCGGCTGGGGATTCGCCACCGCGACCGCCTTCGACGGGCAGGACGCCTGGGAGAAGATCAGCGAGTTCGAACCGCACGTTCTGTTGACCGACGTGATGATGCCGCGGATGGACGGATCGGAGCTGCTGCGGCGGTTGAATTCGTCGGGAAGCCGGATTCCGGCGATCGTCATCACCGCGTTCGGCAACATCGAGACGGCGCTGACGACGATGCACGACCTCGGCGCGTTCTGGTTTCTCGAAAAGCCGATCCAGCCGCGGGTTCTGCGGTTTCTCCTCGAGCGGGCCACGCAGCACGGGCGGCTGGCGGAGGAAGCCGAACGGCTGCACCGGCAACTGGCCTACCAGGGAGTGCTGGGGGAGGTGGTCGGCAACTCGGAACCGATGCAGCAGGTCTTCTCGCTGGTCCGGCAGGTTGCGCCAACGAAGGCGGCGGTTCTGATCACGGGCGAGAGCGGGACCGGCAAGGAGATGGTCGCGCGGGCGATCCACCAGCTCAGTCCGCGCAACGGCGGTCCGTTTGTGGCGATCAACTGCGCCGCGATGCCGGAGACGCTGATGGAGAGCGAGTTGTTCGGGCACGAGAAGGGGGCGTTCACGGGCGCGGTGGAGCGGCGGGCGGGCTGTTTCGAGCTGGCCCAGGGAGGGACCCTCCTGCTGGACGAACTGGCCGAGATGCCGATCGGCACGCAGGCCAAGCTGTTGCGCGTGCTCGAGGATTCGCGGGTGCGGCGCCTGGGCGGCAAGACGGAGATGATGGTGGACGTGCGCGTGATCGCGGCCACCAACCGGCCGCCGGAGGAGGCCATCAAGAAGGGGATGCTGCGCGAGGATCTCTACTACCGGCTGAACGTATTCGGCATCGAGTTGCCGCCGCTGCGGCGTCGCCTGGACGACATACCGGCGCTGGCCGAGGCGATCGTTCGGGACCTCAACCTCAAGCACGGCACGCGTGTGACGGGGCTCGATCCGGAGGTTTTGGCGCGTTTGCAGAGGCACAACTGGCCGGGTAACGTGCGCGAGCTGCGAAACGTTCTCGAGCGGGCCAACATCGTGGCTGGCTCAGGAACCATCGGCGTCCAGCATCTGCCCGCGACGTTTGGCATGGCGGCGGCGACGCCGCCGGCGCCGCCGGCCAGCATGGGCGGAGGGCCGGACGGGATTCACATTCCCGTGGGAACGACCGTCGAGCAGGCGGAGAAATCGCTGATTCTGATGACGCTGGCGCACACCAAGAACAACAAGACGCGCGCGGCCGAGATTCTCGGCATCAGCCTGAAGACGCTGTTCAACAAGCTGAAAGAATACGGGTCGGATTCGGCCAGCGCGGCGGAGGCCTGATCCTCTCTTCCCGGGCGCGCGATGTCCCTGAAAAGCCAGTTGCGGATCGCCATCGTGACGCTGGTCACGCTGCTGGTGATCGCCCAGAGTCTGCTCAGCCTGCGCCTGGCGGCCGAGGACAAGATCCGCGACTCGATGGAGCGGGCGCAGGTGGTCGCCGACCAGATCAAGGACCTGGTGATCCAGCGGGTGAACGAACAGGCCCGGGCGGTCCAGCCTCCTCCGGCGTCGATGGAGGCGCGCAAGCGGCTCTGGCACCATCTGGTGGCGTCCGACCCGGAGCTTCCCGGACTGCTGTTCAAGGCGGCGGCCAACGCGACGACGGTGATCGAGGCGATGGTGGCCGACGACGCCAACGTGATCCTGGCGTCGACGCTTCCGGCGCGGGAAAAACAGACGTTTCCTCCGCTGCCGGACCTCTCCGAATGGCAGAAGCGTCCGCTGTGGGAGCGGCTGGTCGAAGTCCTGATTCAGCCGCAGCGGCACGACTACGCCATCACGTTTCCGCTCGGGGTGCAGAGCGAGCCGCGGCCGATTCTCAACATCCGCGTGGTCATCTCGACGGTGCTGATCCGCAACGCCATCATCGGCCACGTGCAGCAGATGGCGTGGGTGTCGCTGCTGACCCTGATGGCCTCGATCGTGCTGGCCTACCTGTTCTCGAACTACCTGCTGCGGTCGCTTGACCGGCTCAGCGCGCGGATCGAAAGCATCGCGACCGGCCAGTTCACGCCGTCCAAGGCCGCCTCGGCCAAGGAGGCGAAGGAATTCGCCGACATGCAGTCCAAGCTCGACGTGCTGAGCCAGCAGTTCCGGGGAGCGCAGGAAGACACGATGCAGTTGCGGAGCAACATCGAGCGGATGATTGAGGCGCTCGAGGAGGGGACGCTGCTGTTTGATCCGGACCAGAAGCTGGTGCGCGCCAGCAAGGCCGCCGAGCAACTGCTCGGCATCCGGCACGCACAGGTGGCGGGCAGGACGCTGAACGAGGTGTTCCCTCCCTCGACGCCGCTCGGAGCGATCCTCCGGGACGCGGTGCAGAAAGATCAGGGCGTGCGCGACGCCGCGGTGACGGTGGAACGGGGCGAGGCCGGTCCCCTGCGGTTGCTGGTGAACGTGGAATCGCTCGAGAGTTTTCCCGAGCCCGGCCGCGACAGCCTGCTGGTGACGGTGCGGAACGCGGAGACCCGGCACCAGATCCGATCGCAACTGGACATTTCGACCCGGTTGGCGGCAATCAGCCGGCTCACGGGCGGCGTCGCCCACGAAATCAAGAATCCGTTGAACGCGATGGCGCTGCACCTGGAGATTCTCAAGTCAAAGCTGGACGGCGACGAGAGGGTCGGCAAGGAAGTCGAAGTCATTGGAGGGGAGATCGCGCGGCTGGACCGGGTGGTGAAGACTTTCCTCGACTTCACGCGGCCGGTGGAAGTAAAGTTAAGGGATCTCAATCTTGTGGAACTGGCCCGGCAGGTCGCCGCGCTCGTCTGGCCCGAGGCGGAACGGTCGCATGTGTCTATCGAGTTCGACGCTCCTTCGCCGCGGGTCGTCGTCCGAGCCGACCCGGATCTGCTCAAGCAGGCGCTGCTCAACGTGGTGAACAACGGGATCGAGGCGATGAAGAGCGGCGGGCGGCTGGTTGTGGCGGTCAACCGGGAAGAGGACGAAGCGGTCGTGACGGTGACCGACCAGGGCGGGGGCGTTCCGGAGAGCGTACGCGACAAGATTTTCAACCTGTATTTCACGACCAAGCAGAAGGGGAGCGGGATCGGTCTGGCGATGACGTTCCGCATCATCCAACTGCACAACGCTACAATAGATTTCGCGAGCCGAGTTGGAGACGGCACGACGTTCCGTATGCGTTTTCCGCTGGTGGATGCCTCAAGCGAACCCGCGACTCCGGCCCACGCCGGCGGCGCGTCCGCCGTGGAGTCGCCGCGATGAGCGGGCGATGGCTCGCCGCGGCGGCGGCGGCCGCCCTGACGGTGGCTCCCGGATGCCGGCTGTTCCGCAAGGACAGCGCGAAGGCGGCGCCGCCGGTACTCACCTCCCCCCCGGTGAGCCGCGCGCCCGCACCTGAGCAACCCACCGTCCCTCCTCCGCCGAAGGTCGCCGAGGGGCCGAAACCGGGTGTGTCACCTCCGCCGCAGATCAGCCAGACTCCGTCGCCGCCAGCGCCGCCGCCCAAGCCCGAACCGCCGAAGCAGAAGAAGGCCCGCCGACGGACGCCGCCCGCCGTGGCGACCGCGCCGCCCCCCCAACCGGCTGCGGCCGAGCAGCCGCCGCCGGCGCAGGCGGAGTCCGCCGCTCCGGTTCCCCAATTGACGCAACTACTGTCGCCGGCCGAGCAAGCAGCTTACAATCGGGCCATCGACGCGGCCGTAGAGCGGACCAGGGCGAACCTGGCGAAGGTCCAAGCGCACGAGATGGACGCAAACCAGAAGGCCAACCTGGCCCGGGCAAGGGCGTTTCTGCAACAGGCCGAGGACGCCCGGGCAACGGACCTGCCGACAGCCAAGAGCTTGGCCGATCGCGCAGACATCCTCGCCCAGGACTTGGCCCGAAGCCTGAAGTGATCATCGGGCGCACCCCGAGGCGCTCCCCAGAGGTATGGGGGACCCGGACACCCTCCGATGTGCTACACTACAGGCCAAACAAAAAAGCGAGGCGTCCATCCAATTCCGGTGCGTCCGTTCCGAAATCTTAGGAATCGCCTCGCCCAGGCGTGTCTCCCCCGAAACAGCAGGGATCGCGCCTGCCTCTTCCCGGTTCCAGACAGCCGGGAAGAGGAGAAACTTTTTACCGGATCACTGAAGTGAACTGGTAAGTTTTCCTGTCGCGTGGTCGGCGCTGTAGACCTTCACCTCCACGCGGCGGTTCTGTTTCCGGCCTTCCGAAGTCTTGTCGTCGGCCACGGGCAACACGGAGCCGAGGCCCAGGATATGAATCCGGTAGAGCGGCACCTTGTGGGCGACGGTGAGGTAGCGCACCACCTCGGCGGCCCTCTTCCGGCTGAGCTCCAGGTTGTACTCCTGGCCGCCGATCTTGTCGGTAAATCCTTGTACTTCTATCACGTAGCGGCGATGATCGCGCAGCCGTGCGGCGGTGTCGTCGAGTTTGGCCTTGCTTTCCTCGGTCAACTTGCTTTTGCCGAAGTCGAACAGGACCGTCTCGGTGGCGGTGAGTTTGTAGTCCTCGAGGCCGGTGACCAGACCCGTAATTTTCCGGTCGAGCTCAGCGGTGCGCGAAAGACCTCGTTCGGCTGCGGTCTGTGCCTTGTCGGCGGACGCCTGGGCGGCTTCGGCCTGCTGTCCGACACGGGCGGCCGCTTCGTTTGCCTTCGCCGCCAACTGGCCGGCCTCACGAGCCTTGGCGTCAGCAGCGAGGGCGTGCTCGTCGGCGAGGGAGACTCCGCGCTGAAGGTCGCCGATTGCGGCGTCGGTCTGTTTGGCCCGCGCTTCCATCTGGCCGACCCGTTGCTGGAGCGGGTCCACCTGCATTCGAACATGTTTCTTGGTCGCGCAACCGAAACTGACAGCCAACACGGCGGCTAGCGCAAGGATACGACTCATGACAGGTCTCCTGAAGTACTTGGTAACGTTTGACATGCTAAGGGGTTTGCCCTAGCTCATTGCGACTGGTTGCAATCGATGGGCCACAAGGCGGGAACGACAGGGAGGGAGTCGCGCCGCGGAGAGGGATGCCGCGGCGCGACAACCGCCGGATACGGTCGTGGAGGAGTTCGACCTTCCATCGTCCTATTACCTGCTGCGGAGGACGACGTCACCGGCAGCTCTGCAGAAACCCAAACGACAGGGGAGAGAGAGAGGAGACGAAGAAAAGATGCACAAGTTTCCGTTGCTGGTAAATTGTTCGCTCCGAAACCTTGTAAATTTTGCACCTTCCCGTTCATTTACCCTGTTTGTCTGGATCTTTTCTGCTTTCTTGCCTGTATTGCGAGCAACTGTCATGCCAAAGTCTCGGAGCCACCAGGAGGGCGAGGCAATTCCGGCTGAGGGCCTTTGTCCTATGCTAGAGTGAATCTTTCATGTCCGAACCGGGATCCCTGAGGAAGACACCCCTGAACGCGGTTCACCGCGCCCTCGGAGCGAAGATGGTCGACTTCGGCGGATGGGACATGCCCGTGCAGTACTCGGGCATCATCGAAGAGCATCACGCGGTTCGGCGGGCAGTCGGCCTTTTCGACGTTAGCCACATGGGGGAAATCGAGATCAGGGGTCCGGAGGCGTTCTCCCTGGTGGATTACGTGGCCACCTCGGCGGTTTCGAAAATGGCGGTGGGGCAGGCGCAGTATGCCGGCATGCTCTACGACCATGGAGGATTCGTCGACGACATCCTCATCTACAAGGTGGCCCCGGATCACTATTTCCTCTGCGTGAACGCCTCAAACCAGGACAAGGATTTCGAGCACATCCGGCAGATGCAGGCCCGACGGGGCTTCGACTGCGACGTGGAGTTCGCTGGCGAGCGCTACGCGCAGCTCGCCGTGCAGGGGCCGAAGGCGGGGGCGACGGTGCAGAAGCTGACCTCGACGGACCTTTCAGGCATCCGCTATTACCGGTTTGCGGACGGCGAGGTGGACGGGGTGGCGGCGCGCATCGCGCGAACAGGATACACGGGGGAGGACTGTTTCGAACTGTTTGTGGCCCCGGAATTCGCCCAACGCCTGTGGGACCGGATCACCGCGGCGGGAGCGGAGTTCGGGCTGAAACCATGCGGACTCGGCGCGCGGAACACACTCCGCCTGGAGGCGGGTATGGCTCTGTACGGCCATGAGATCAGCGCGTCGATCACGCCGATCGAAGCGGGGCTCAGCCGGAACGTCGACCTGACGAAGGACTTCGTGGGGAAAGAGACCTGCGCGCGCCAGATCGCCGAGGGAGTCAAGCGCCGCCTCACCGGAATCGAGATGGTGGGACGGGGCATCGCGCGCGACGGATACGAAGTCTACGTCGACGGCGCGCCCGCCGGCTGGGTGACCAGCGGAAGCCCCTCGCCGACACTGAACAAGAATATCGCTCTTTGTTATGTTCCGGCCGAACACGCCGTGTTGGGACGAACCGTTCACGTCCTGATCCGAGGCCAGCAGGTCGAGGCGGTCACGGCGCCGACGCCGTTCTATAAACGGGCGAAATAGCCAAGGACAGAAAGAAAAACAGACAACGATGTATCCGAGCACATTCCGTTACACAAAAGAACATGAGTGGGTCCTGGTGGAGGGAGAGACGGGAACGGTCGGCATCACGCACCACGCGCAAAAGGAACTGGGCGATATCGTTTACGTCGATCTGCCGAAGCCCGGGGCGGTGGTGGCGGCCGGCAAACCGCTGGGATCGGTGGAATCGGTCAAGGCGGTTTCCGATATCTACTCACCCGTTTCAGGAGAGGTCACGGAGGTGAACGAAGCGCTGGCGGGCGCCCCGGAAAAGCTGAACGAAGACCCGCACGGGGCGGCGTGGCTGGTGAAGATCAGGCTTTCGGCTCCGGACGAAACAAAGAATCTGATGGACGCCGCCGCGTATCAAGCCTATTTGGGGGAATCCTGACCATTGCGATATCTGCCTAAGTCCGACGGAGAGCGGAGGGAGATGCTCTCCCAGATCGGCTGCGACTCCCTCGACCAGTTGTACGCGCACCTGCCGGAATCGGCGAAGCTGAAACGGCCGCTGGCGATCGCGGACGGCAAGTCCGAGTATGAGATCGTCGATTACTTCCGGGATCGCGGCGCGGAGACGGCGGGAGCGTGGCCCTCGTTTCTGGGCGCCGGCGTCTACCGGCACTACCGGCCCGTGCTTTGCGACGTGGTGGCGTCGCGGGGCGAGTTCCTGACCTCCTATACGCCCTACCAGGCGGAGATCGCCCAGGGGACGCTGACCACGATTTTCGAGTTTCAGACGATGATCTGCCAGTTGACAGGGATGGACGTCGCCAACGCGTCGATGTACGACGGTTCGACGGCGGTTCCAGAGGCGGCGCTGATGGCGATGAGGCTGACGCAGCGGGATCGCATCCTCGTGTCACGGTCGGTGCATCCGGAATACCGCGCGGTCCTGAAGACGACGGCCCGCAACCAGGCCATGCCGGTGGAGGAGTTCGGCTATGACGCGGAGGCCGGCATCTCCGATCTTGCCGCGCTCGAACGGCAAATCGACAGGGCGACGGCAGCCGTCATCATCCAGACACCGAATTTTTTCGGCTGCATCGAAGACGTCAAGGCGGCGGCGCGGATCGCGCACGACCACGGCGCGTTGCTGGTGGTGTGTTTCGCCGAGGCGGTCTCGCTGGGACTGCTCGAACCGCCCCGGGACGCGGACATCGTGTGCGGGGAACTCCAGTCTTTCGCCATCTCTCCCAGCTTCGGCGGGCCGTTTGCGGGGATCATCGCGACCCGGGAGAAGAATATCCGGCAGCTGCCGGGCCGGCTGGTGGGGCAGACCAAGGACGCCAACGGAAACCGGGCGTTCTGCCTGACGCTTTCGACACGCGAGCAGCACATCCGGCGCGAGAAGGCGACGTCGAACATCTGCACCAACCAGGCGCTGATCGCGCTGATGGCCACGGTTTTCATGTCCGTTTACGGCAAGGCCGGTTTGCGCGAACTGGCCGCGCAGAATCTGGCCAAGGCGCATTATCTGGGATCGCGGGCCGACCGGCGGTTCGCCTCGCCCTATTTCAACGAGGTGGTGGTCCGCTGTGGGCGGCGGACGCCGGCCGAGGTCAACGGGGAGTTGCGGAAGAGTTCGATCATCGGAGGGCTCGACCTCGAGCGGTTCTACCCTGAGCTTTCCGGGCACATGCTGCTGTGCGCGACGGAGATGTCTAAGCGGGAGGACATGGACAAAGTGCTGGAGGCCCTGAACGGATGATCAGGAAAGTGCGGCCGCATATTTCCCCGGAGGAATCGCTTCTTTTCGAGATTTCGTCGCCGGGCAAGAAGGCCTACCAGTTGCCGGATCTGGACGTGCCCGCCGTGGACGCGGCGGCGGAACTCGGCGCCGCCAATATCCGGGGCGGAATCGAGGATTTTCCGGAGGTGAGCGAAGTGGAGGTGATTCGCCACTTCACGCGCCTGTCGACGCACAACTACGCGATCGACTACGGGATGTACCCGCTTGGCTCGTGCACGATGAAGTACAACCCCCGGGTGAACGAACTGGTCGCCCGGACGGAAGGGCTGGCCTGGGCGCATCCGTATCTGCCCGAGGACCTGGCGCAGGGATGCCTGGAGGTTCTGGCGGCGCTCGAGTCAGCGCTGCTCGAGGTGACAGGCATGGACGCGGTGACGCTTCAGCCGGCGGCGGGGGCGCACGGGGAGTGGACCGGTCTGATGCTGGTCCGCGCGTTTCTCGAAAAGCAGGGCAATCCCCGCAAGCGCGTGCTGGTGCCGGACTCCGCCCACGGCACCAATCCGGCGACGGCGGCGATGTGCGGATACACGGTGCAGCCGATAGCTTCCAACAGTCGCGGACTGATCGACCTGGCGGCGCTTGAAAAAGCGGCGAGCGACGAGATCGCGGCGATGATGATCACCAACCCGAACACGCTGGGGATCTTCGAGGAGAACATCGCGGAGGCGTGCGCAATCCTGCACGCCAGGGGCGCTATGGTGTACATGGACGGGGCGAACATGAACGCCCTGGTCGGCATCGCGAGGCCGGGCGACTTCGGCGTCGACGTGATGCACCTGAACCTGCACAAGACGTTTTCGACGCCTCACGGCGGGGGCGGCCCGGGCGCCGGCCCGGTGGCGGTGAAGAGACACCTCGAGCCCTTTCTGCCCATTCCCCGTCTCAAGCGCGAAGACGGGAAATGGGCATTCGACTACGACCGTCCCGAATCGATCGGCAAGGTGCGCGCCTACTACGGAAATTTCGGGGTGCTGGTGCGGGCGCTGGCCTACATCATGGCCCACGGAGGTCCGGGGCTGCGGAACGCGACATTGGACGCCATCCTCAACGCGAACTACATCCGCAAGGCGCTGGAGCCGTACTTCGATCTGCCCTACGATTCGCCGAGCATGCACGAGTGCGTATTCAGCGACGACCGGCAGGCGGCGAAGGGAATCCGCACGGGCGACATCGCCAAGCGGCTGATCGACTACGGGTTCCATCCCTACACGGTGAGCTTCCCGCTGGTGGTCCACGGAGCGCTGATGATCGAGCCGACCGAGACGGAGAGCAAGCGCGAACTGGATCTGTTCATCGACGCGATGCAATCGATCGCGCGGGAGATCGACAGCGATCCGGACCTGGTCAGAAAGGCTCCGCACCTGACGCGGACGAGCCGGGTGGACGAGACCACGGCGGCGCGCAAGCCGGTCGTCCGCTGGCGGCCGGACTAGGCTCCGTCCGCCATGCGCCAGATGCTGCTTGTTTTCGCACTGGTGCTGGCGATGCGGCTGCCGTTTCTCGATCACCCGATCCAGGGCGACGACACGTTTTACCTGGCGTGCGCGCAACACGCCCTCATCGACCCGCTCCATCCGCACGATTTCCGGATGCAGGCCATCGGGATCGAGGTGGACATGCGGGGCTTCCCGCATCCGCCGGGGAACTCGTGGTTCCTGGCCGGCCTGCTCCGGATTTTCGGCGACGTCCGTGAAGTTCCGTTTCACGCCGCCTACCTGCCGTTCTCGTTCGGAGCCGCGGCGGCCATGCTCTCGCTGGCCCGCCGTTTCAGTGTGACGCCGCTGTGGGCAACCCTGCTTTTCTGCGCTTCTCCCGTGTTCGTCGTCAACGGGAACTCGCTTGAATCCGACGTGCCCTTCGTCTGCTTCTTCCTCGGGGCGATGGCGCTCTGGGCGGCGGGGGTGGAGGAAGAGTCGCGGTGGAAGCTGGCCGCGGGGGCTCTGGCGGCCGGGGCTGCGACGATGATCTCCTATCAGGGAGTGATTCTGACCGCCTTGTTCTCGCTATACCTGTGGAGGCGCCGTCCCGCGTGGCGGACGGCGTTCGCCGCGGCGCTGGCGCCGGTGGCGGTGTTCGCCGCGTGGCAGATCTGGGGCCGGATCTCAAGCGGGGCGGCGCCGGCCGAAGTCTTGAGCGGGCACTTCCAGACGCACGGGTTGCAGGCACTGCCGCGGAAGATCCACAACGCCGGAGCGCTGGTGGCGCACCTGGGCTGGATTGTCAGCCCCCTGGCGATGCCGTGGCCGGTTCTCGGCGGCGCCGTCTTCGCCTGGATCGACACGAGCCCGCTGTTCTGGCTGCCATTCGGATGCGGGCTCTACCTGCTGGCGCGAGCGGCCGGCGGCTGGCGGGATTTCCTCTGCGCATGGATCGCGATCTTCTTCGCCATGGCCGTGGCGGTCTTCTTCGCCGGTTCGGCGCGATACCTGCTGCCGGCGGCGGCGCCGGTGGCGATCCTGGCGGCAAACCGGATCGCCGGACAGCGGTGGCGGCTGGCGGCGGCGTTCGGAACGCAGATGGCGCTCGGACTGGCGCTGGCCTGGTCAAACCAGGATCACTGGCGCGCTTACCGGGATTTCACGGCGGCGCATCGGGCGGCGATCGAGGCGCGGCGAACCTGGGTGGACACCGAGTGGGGGCTGCGGTTCTACGCCGAGAGCCTGGGAGCACTGCCTGTGCAGCGCAACCAGCCGGTTCGGCCGGGAGACAACATCCTGTCAAGCCGGCTTGGGGAGCCGCCTGCCGTGACGACGGGCGGCGGAGCGCCGGCGCCGGTTTCGTCGGTGGAGGTGATTCCGAGGCTGCCCTTCCGCCTGTTCGCGGAAGGCTCCCGGTCCGCCTATTCGAGCGGGACGGGATGGCGGGTGTTCGACATCTCCGGCGCGCCGGCGGACCGGGTGACGCTCAGCACGGTGGTCGAAAGGAAGCCGGCGCGATCGTTCCTGCGGATGGACGATCCGGAGGCGCCGACTCAGATCGTCACAGGAGTGTATCAGCTCGAGGAGAACGCCTGGCGGTGGACGGCCGGCAAGGCGATCCTGCTGTTGAAGGCGCCGCCGGCGCCCTCGCGCCTCGAGGCCGAATTCCGGGTTCACGATCTCGGAGCGGGCATGCGCGTGCGGATGCTGGCGGACGGGCGGCTGGTGGCCGAGCAGACGTACGCGCGGGGGGGGCAGTACAAGCTCGGACCGGCCGGGACAGTGACCGCGCAGGGGACATCCACGGCGGTCACGCTGGTGGCGGACCCGCCGATCCGCGCCCCGGGAGACAGCAGGGAACTGGGCATCGTGCTGCTGTCGGTCGGGTACGTGGATGAGGCTCGGTGAAGATTCGCCGCCGCATCCGCCGCGCCAACGGCGGCTTGATACAATCAGGGCTTAGGCGATGCTAGGAACTCACACGCGTCTGGCTGCCGCCGTGGCGGTGGTTTCAATCCTCAACCCGGCCGCATTCGCGGCCAAGAAGAAAAAGAAGGGTGAGGAGGAAATCACACAGACTTTGGAGGTGCTGCCCGATCCGCCGTTCGCCGTCAAAGCGGATGCTTCGCGGCTGGTTTTTCACACCTCGCCTCTGACTTCCAAGGGACTGCTGTCGCAGCAGGTGCGCGACTCGATCAAGGCGCTGTGGAGAGCCAACCAGGGTGCGACGATCGTCAAGATCCGGGCGCTGGTGGCCGGAACCGGCGACCTGCGGCGCGTTTCGGCGATCGTGAGCGAGATGTTCACCGAGAAACGCCTGCCGCTTCCGGCGGTGAGCACGATCCAGGTCGGCGGGCTCGGGACGGTGGGGGCGCAGGTGGTGCTGGAGGCGACGTCGGTCGCCAAACGGCCGGCCAATCCGGACGGTCTCGTCTTCGTGTCGGGCAAAGGCGCTTCGTCGAAGATCACACCCGAGACTCCGACGGCCGCGATGACCCCGCTGGCGGTCAAGTCGATGACGGACCTGCGCACGGCGCTCGAGGCGGTGCAATCGACTTCGGCCGACGTGCGCCGCGTGACATGCTTCCTCAGCTCCCTGGACGACCTGGCGGACGTGCAGCGGCTGTTCTACCGTGAGTTTCCGCAGGCGGTCTTCACGTACGCGCAGACGCAGCGCTCGCCAGCCAGCCACGTGGTGGAGTGCGAGGCCACCGCCAAGCTGAACGCGAATCCGGGAGTGAAGTGGAAGGTGGTCAACCCGCCGACGCTGCGGTCCTCGCCGGCGTATTCGCAGCTGGCCGTAGCCGGCCCCGGGCCACTGCTGCTGACGGGAACGCAGCTCGCTTTCCGGACGCAGGAATCCGACGTGCGGCTGGCGTTCGACCGTCTCAAGGCGGCCCTGGAGCAGCACGGCACGTCGACGAAGAACGTTTTCTGGTCGGGCATCTATTCTCTCTCCCAGACGGCGACGGACCGCATTCGCGCCGTCCGGATGGACTACTACGACAAGGCAGCCCCGCCGGCCAGCACGCTGATGCAGTTCGAGGGGCTGCCTTCGCTCGACGCGAGCTTCGCGGTGGAAGTGATCGCCGGGATCCCCTGAGAACGCTCGCAGCAAGGAACCTCAAACATCATGTCGAATATTGTCGTCACCTTCGGTGAGATCATGCTGCGGCTCGCCCCTCCGGGCTTTGAGCGCTTCCTGCAATCGCCGCAGTTTCTGGCCACGTTCGGAGGCGGAGAGGCCAACGTCGCGGTCGCCATCGCCGGCTTCGGAGGGCAGTCTCGTTATGTCACGCTGTTGCCGGGTTCAAACCCGATCGTGGACGCGTTCACAGGCGAGTTGCGGCGATTCGGAGTCGAGCCGCACATCATCCGGGCGAAGGGACGGTTCGGGATCTACTTTGTGGAGGCGGGCGCCAACCAGCGGGCCTCGAAGGTGGTCTACGACCGCGAGTACAGCGCCATCTCGCTGGCCAAGCCCGGCGACGTGGACTGGGACAAGGCGCTCTCCGGGGCGGGCTGGTTCCACATCACGGGCATCACTCCGGCGCTGAGCCAGTCGGCGGCGGATCTTGGCGTCGAGAGCGTGGCGACGGCGGCAGCGCGCGGCCTGCCGGTGTCGATCGACCTGAACTTCCGCAAGAACCTGTGGAAATACGGCAAAGCGGCCAAGGAGGTGATGCCCTCCCTGGTGCGCCATGCGACCTACTGCATCGCCAACGAAGAGGACGTGCAGGCGACGCTCGGCATCGAGGCGGGCGTCGACGTCCACTCGGGCACGCTCGACCGCGGCGAGTACAGGAAGCTGGCGGAGAAGGTGCTGGGGGCGTATCCGAACCTGAAGGGGATCGCGATCACGCTGCGCGAGTCGCATTCGGCGTCGCGCAACGGCTGGTCGGCCTGCTTTCACAATGGAACGGAGTTTCTGCTGAGCCGGCACTACGACATCACGCACATCGTCGACCGCGTGGGCGGCGGCGATTGCTTCGCGGGCGGTCTGATCTTCGGCCTGATGAACCTGCCCTCACACCAGGACGCGCTCGAGTTCGCGGTGGCGGCCTCCTGCCTGAAGCACTCGATTCCGGGCGACTTCAACCGTTTCACCCGCGACGAGGTGGAGGGGCTGATCAAGGGCGGCGGGTCGGGCCGCGTGCAGCGGTAGGGGCTACTTCGCCTTCTCGATCCGGACCTCGCCCAGGACATCACCCGCCGCGTTCATCCGCACGATCACCGACCGGCGACGATGCAGATCGATCCC
>Ga0073934_10002815_pt1 | contig 34345 bp, 32 predicted proteins | sample LarsenN4metaG_FD_76834 | JGI IMG/M metagenome (GOLD analysis project Ga0073934, IMG submission 76834) | Hot spring sediment bacterial and archeal communities from British Columbia, Canada, to study Microbial Dark Matter (Phase II) - Larsen... ...
CATCCGAGCAGGGGATACGCTCCGGCCATGGCGGGGGCCGCCTGCTCGATCCGTGCGATGGACCCGACGTCGACCGGGGCCGGGTCGGCGCGACCCGGTGGATAACGCGGGGTCCCCAACGAAACCCGAGACGGCCTCCGGCGGCACCGATGGAACGGCCGGCGGCGATCCGCGCCGCCGCCGCGGGATGGCGGCCGAGGAGCTGCGGCGCCACAACCTCGGCGCGGTGCTCGAACGGCTCCATCTGTCCGGCGCCCTGTCCCGGTCCGAGCTCACGGCGATGACGGGGCTGAACCGCTCGACGATCGCCGATCTCCTCGGCGAGCTCGTCGACCTCGGCCTGGTCGAGGAGCGTCCGAGCGAGGCGACGTCGGGGCCGGGCCGGCCGTCCCCTGTCGCGCGGACCCGGCCCGAGGGGGCGGCGGTGCTCGCCGTCGAGCTGGCCGTCGACTCGATCGCGGTGGCGACGGTCGGGCTCGGCGGTCACGTGTTCAACCGCGTCCGTGTGGCTCGGCCGCGAGGCCGGTTCTCGCCGGGCGAGACGACGCAGGACGTCGCGAAGCTCGCGGGACCGCTCCTTGACTCGCTGCCCCCGGATCGCGTCCTGGTGGGTGTGGGGGCGGCGATCGTGGGGATCACCCGGAGGTCGGACGGGTTCGTCCACCTGGCGCCGAACCTCGGCTGGAGGGACGTCCCGCTCGGCGCGATGCTCGCCGCCGAGCTGGACCTTGACGTCCCGGTGCTCGCGGCCAACGAGGCCGACCTGGGGGCCCTCGCCGAGCACCGGCGGGTGTGCCCGGGGATCTCGGACCTGATCTACGTCTCCGGCGAGGTCGGGATCGGCGCCGGCGTGATCGTCGACGGGAAGCCCCTGCTCGGATCGGCCGGGTACGCCGGCGAGGCGGGGCACACGATGGTCGACCCCAACGGGCGCGAGTGCCGGTGTGGCGCGTTCGGCTGCTGGGAGACCGAGGCGGGGGAGACCGCCCTCCTGCGCCACGTCGGCGGCGACGGGTCCGTCGACCTCGACGAGGTGGCCCGCAGGGCCGACGCCGGGGACGAGGTGGCGCTGGGGGCCGTCGCCGAGGTCGGTCGGTGGCTGGGGCTCGGCGTGGGGGACCTGATCAACCTGTTCAACCCCGAGCTCGTGATCCTGGGCGGGCTCTACCACCGCCTGTTCCGGTTCCTCGAGCCTTCGGTCGTCGAGGGCGCCCGGTCGCGAGCGCTCGGGGCCCCCGGGGGGATGGCGAGGATCGTCCGCAGCGGCCTGGGGATCGACGCACCCCTGATCGGGGCCGCGGAGCTGGTCCTGTCGCGGGTGATCGCCGACCCCGCTCGCTCCGGTACGGGGGCGTGGCCGGGTGAGGCCCACGTCGCGGGGGGTCGGTGAGAGGATGGGCGGACCGATCTCGCGCTCTGGGGAGGGTCGGTGATGGAGGGACCGACGGAGCCGGCACGGTCGGGCCGCGGGATGGTCCTGGTGGGGGCCGTGATCGGCGTCGCGGTGGTGGTGGCCGCGACCGCGATCGTCCGCTTGCCGCGGGGAGAGCCGACCTGCGTGCCCCGCGCCGAGCGCCCCGAGTGGTCCGTCGCTCGGCGGTGGAACGAGGCCCTCCTCGACGCGATCCGACGCGCGCTCCCCGCACCCACCGTCCACGCGCGCAACCTGTTCCACACCTCGGTCGCGATGTGGGACGCGTGGGCGGCCTACGACCCCGGCGCGACGGGCTACCTCGTGAACGAGAAGCACGCCGCGGCCGACGTCGGGGCGGCCCGGAACGAGGCGATCAGCTACGCGGCCTACCGGGTGCTCGAGCATCGGTACCGCGACGCGGTCGGCGGCACGGATTCGATCCTGCGGTTCGACCGGCTGATGGCGGACCTGTGCTACCCGATCGACGTCACGACCACCGTGGGCGACTCGCCGGCGGCGCTCGGGAATCGGATCGCGGCCGCGGTGATCGAGGCCGGGCTGTCCGACGGCTCGAACGAGGCCGACGGGTACGCGAGCGACTACGAGCCGGTGAACCCGCCGCTCGTCGTGTCCGAAGCGGGGAAGATCCAGATGGTCGATCCGAACCGCTGGCAGCCCCTCCAGCTCGAGTTCATGATCTCGCAGAACGGGATCCCGATCGAGGACGGGGTCCAGCGGTTCATCGGGCCGCACTGGGGACACGTGGCGGGGTTCGCCCTGCCGGACGCGGGCGAGCGGGGCGTGCCGATCGATCCCGGCCCGCCTCCGCTCCTGGGCGATCCGCGGACCGAGGCGGAGTTCAAGGACTCGGCCGTCGAGGTGATCCGGCTCAGCGGCCTGCTCGACCCCACGCCCGGCACGACGATCGACATCTCGCCCGGCGCGATGGGCGACAACCCGCTCGGGACGAACGACGGCGACGGCCACGAGCTCAACCCGATCACCGGCGAGCCCTACGAGCCGAACGTCGTCAACCGCGGGGACTTCGCCCGCGCCCTGGTCGAGTACTGGGCGGACGGGCCCGACTCGGAGACGCCGCCCGGCCACTGGAACGTCGTGGCGAACGAGGTGTCGGACTCGACCGGGTTCGGGTTCCGGATCGGCGGCGCGGGCCCGCGGCTCGACCGGCTCGAGTGGGACGTGAAGCTCTACTTCGCGCTCAACGGGGCCCTCCACGACGCCGCGGTGGCCGCGTGGGGCGCCAAGGGCTACTACGATTCGGTCCGACCGATCTCGATGATCCGGTACATGGGCGGTCTCGGCCAGTCCACCGACCCCGATGGTCGCTCCTACCATCCGGACGGCCTGCCGCTCGTCCCGGGCCTGATCGAGGTGATCACGCGGTCGACCACCGCGCCCGGCGAGCGGCACGAGGCGCTGGCAGGCCACGAGGGCGAGATCGCGATCTGGGCCTGGGCGGGGAACCCGGAGGACCCGGAGACCGAGACGAGCGGGGCCGCCTGGATCCTCGCGTCCGGGTGGGTGCCCTACCAGGTGCCGACGTTCGTCACGCCCTCGTTCGCGGGGTACGTGTCGGGCCACAGCACCTTCAGCCGCGCCGCGGCGGAGGTGCTCACCGCGATCACCGGGAGCGAGCACTTCCCCGGCGGGCTCTGGGAGTGGACGATCCCGGCGGGCTCGCTCGAGGTGGAGCACGGCCCCACGGGGGACGTCACCCTCCAGGCCGCCACCTACTACGACGCCGCGGACCAGGCGGGGATCTCGCGCCTGTACGGCGGGATCCACATCCGGGCCGACGACTCCGCCGGGCGGCGGCTGGGCGCGCTGTGCGGGGAGGCGGCGTGGGAGCTCGCCCAACGGTTCTTCGGAGGGCGGGCCGCGTGAGGACGGCCGGCGAAGGACGTGGCCGTCGGGCCCCGGCCGTGCGGCTCCTCCTCGGCATGGCCGGGGGGGCGCTCGCCGCCCTCGCCGTGGTGCTGGGGTTCGACGCCCTCGGCACCGACGACCCCCCGGAGGAGATGACCCCGCCCCGCTTCGTCGAGGAGGCCGCCGCGGCGGGGATCTCGCACGTCTACGACGGCGACTTCACGTACTTCGTGGGCGGCGGCGTCGCGGCGTTCGACTGCGACGACGACGGCCGCCCCGACCTGTACCTGGCCGGCGGGACCGAACCGGCGGCGCTCTACCGCAACGAGAGCGCGGTGGGCGGGCCGCTGCGGTTCGCCTCCGTGCCGGATCCGGCCACCGACCTCACCGGCGTCCTGGGCGCGTACCCGATCGACGTCGACGGCGACGGGTCGATCGACCTCGCGGTGCTGCGGCTCGGCGAGAACGTGCTGCTGCGCGGCCTCGGGGGCTGTCGCTTCGAGCGGGCGAACGAGGCCTGGGGGTTCGACGGCGGCGACGCGTGGACCGCTGCCTTCAGCGCCACGTGGGAGGGGTCGGCGACCCTGCCGACCTTGGCGTTCGGGAACTACCTCGACCCGACGAACCCGGACCGGGCGGTCTGCGCGGACAACGTCCTGGTCCGGCCGTCGGGGCATGGGGCGAGCTACGCCGAACCGATCCCACTCTCGCCCGGGTACTGCACGCTGTCGATCCTGTTCAGCGACTGGGACCGCTCGGGCCGCCGCGACCTGCGCATGACGAACGACCGCCACTACTACGTCGACGGCGAGGAGCAGCTGTGGCGGATCGAGCCGGGCCGCGCCCCCCACCTGTACACGCGCGAGGAGGGGTGGCAGCGGTTGGTGATCTGGGGCATGGGGATCGCCTCGTTCGACGTCACCGGCGACGGCCTGCCCGAGATCTACCTGACGAGCCAGGGGGACAACAAGCTCCTCACCCTCGTCGACGGGGCCTCCGGGCCCGAGTACCGGGACATCGCGCTGCGTCGCGGCGTCACGGCGCATCGCCCGTACGCCGGCGGAGAGACGCTCCCCTCGACGGCCTGGCACCCCGAGTTCCAGGACGTGAACAACGACGGCTTCGTGGACCTGTTCGTCTCCAAGGGGAACGTCGAGGCGCAACCGGACCACGCGGCGAAGGACCCGAGCAACCTCCTGCTCGGCCAGCCCGACGGGACGTTCGTCGAGGGCGGGGACGCGGCCGGGATCGTGCGGTTCGTCCGCGGGCGGGGGGCCGCTCTCGTCGACCTGAACCTGGACGGCATGCTCGACCTCGTGCAGGTCAACCGGCGCGAGAACGCGAGCCTGTGGCGGAACGTCGGGTGGGGCAGCGCGGCCGAGCCGGCGGCGATGGGCCACTGGATCGCCGTCCGGCTCGAGCAGCCCGGGCCGAACCGATCCGCGATCGGGTCGTGGATCCAGGTCCGGATCGGCGAGCGGATCGTCGAGCGGGAGGTGACGATCGGCGGGGGGCACGCCGGCGGGCAGCTCGGGTGGATCCACTTCGGGCTCGGCGAGGCCGAGGGCGCCGAGGTCCGTGTGCGGTGGCCGGACGGCGAGACGGGGCCCTGGATGGAGCTCGAGGCGGATCGGTTCGCCACGATCGCCCGCGGGGCGTCCGAGCCGGAGCCCTGGGTCCCGGGGGCGGTGGCGTGAGCCCGGCGCGCCTGGCCGAGGTCGTCCTGCCCGACTTCGGCATGCCCGAGGAGGCGCCCGGGATCCCCCCGGCCATCTACCGGGACCGGCTCTCGCGCCTGCGGGCCAGGATGGACGAGGCTGGCTACGACCGGCTGGTGGTCTACGCGGACCGGGAGCACAGCGCCAACCTCGCGTACCTGACGGGGTTCGACCCGCGGTTCGAGGAGGCGATGCTGGTCGTGGGGCCCGAGGGCGAGCCCGCGATCCTCGTCGGCAACGAGTGCTACGGGATGGCCGGGGCCGCGCCGCTCCCGATGCGCCGCCACCGGTTCCAGGACTTCAGCCTGCCCGGCCAGCCGCGGGATCGTTCGCGACCGCTCGCCGAGATCCTCGAGGAGGAGGGCGTCGGGCGGACGAGCCGCGTCGGGGTGATCGGGTGGAAGGAGTACGCCGACCGCCGGACCCTCGAGGTGCCGGCGTTCATCGTCGACGAGCTCCGGGGCCTGGCCCCGCAGGGGACGGTCGAGAACGCGGCCCACCTGCTGATCGGCGCCGCGGACGGCCTCCGCGTGATCAACGAGGTGGAGCAGCTCGCGGCGTTCGAGCACGCGGCCTGCTGGACCTCGAGCGGCGTCGGCCGCCTCCTCCACGCGCTCCGGCCCGGGATGCGCGAGCGCGAGGCCGTGGAGCTGCTGGGCTGGACCGGCGCGCCGCTGTCGTGCCACCTGATGCTCACCGCCGGCGAGCGGGCGAGCCTGGGGCTGCTCAGCCCCGGCGACCGTCGCATCGAGCGCGGCGACCGGTTCACGGTCGCCTTCGGGGTCTGGGGAGCGCTGAACTGCCGGGCGGGGTTCGTCGTCGAGGACGCCGACGAGCTCCCCGAGGGCATCCGGGACTACGTGGATCGGCTTGTCGCCCCGTACTTCGGGGCGATCGCCGAGTGGTACGGAGCGCTCCGGGTCGGACAGACGGGCGGCGCGCTGTTCGAGATCGTCCGGCGGCGCCTCGGGGCCCCGTTCTTCGGGGTCTTCCTGAACCCCGGCCACCAGATCCACCTCGACGAGTGGGTGAACTCGCCCGTGGCCCCGGGCTCCACGATCGAGCTGCGCTCGGGGATGGCGCTCCAGGTCGACGTGATCCCGGCGACCGGCACCGAGTACTTCACGACGAACATCGAGGACGGGATCGCGCTCGCCGACGAGTCGCTGCGCGCCGGGTTCGCGTCCCGCTACCCGGACGCGTGGAACCGGATCCAGCGGCGTCGTCGCTTCATGGCCGAGGCCCTCGGGATCGAGCTCCACCCGGACGTGCTCCCGTTCTCCAACATCCCGGCGTGGCTGCCGCCGTTCCTGCTGCGCCCGGACCGCGCGATGGTGCTGAACGGCGGGAGGGGGTGACCGGCGGACGCCTTGCCCGCGAGGGGTAGCCTGAGCGTCGGAGCGTTCCGACGATGGAGGTGATCGGGATGGCGTACGAACCGAAGGCGGAGCACCGGTTCACGTTCGGCCTGTGGACCGTCGGCAACGTCGGGATCGACCCCTTCGGGGAGCCCGTCCGCGAGGCGCTCTCGCCGGTGCAGCTCGTGGAGCTGCTCGCCGAGGTCGGCGCGTGGGGCGTGAACTTCCACGACAACGACCTGGTCCCGATCGACGCGACCGCACACGAGCGCGATCAGATCGTCTCGGACTTCCGCAAGGCGCTGGACGCGACCGGCATCGTCGTGCCGATGGCCACGACGAACCTGTTCAAGGACCCCATCTTCCGCGACGGCGCGTTCACGGCGAACGATGCCCGCGTGCGGGCGTACGCGCTCCAGAAGACGATGCGGGCGATCGACCTGGGCGTCGAGCTCGGCGCGAGCGTGTACGTGTTCTGGGGCGGGCGCGAGGGCGTGGAGACCGACTCGTCCAAGGATCCGCTCATGGCGCTCGAGCGGTACCGCGAGGCGATGAACTTCCTGTGCGCCTACGTGAAGGATCAGGGATACGACCTGCGGTTCGCGCTCGAGTCCAAGCCGAACGAGCCGCGCGGGGACATCTACCTGTCGACCACCGGGGCCATGCTCGCGTTCATCCAGACGCTCGACCACGCCGAGATGGTCGGCGTGAACCCCGAGGTCGCGCACGAGCACATGGCCGGCCTGAACTTCACCCACCACGTCGCGCAGGCCTGGGCGATGGGGAAGCTGTTCCACATCGACCTGAACGACCAGATCCCGGGCCGCTACGACCAGGACCTGCGGTTCGGTTCGGCGAACCCGAAGGCGGCCTTCTTCCTCGTGAAGCTCCTCGAGGACGTCGGCTACGCTGGCAGCCGCCACTTCGACGCGCACGCGTACCGGACCTCGGACTACGAGGACGTGAAGGCGTTCGCCCGCGGATGCATGCGGACCTACCTGATCCTGAAGGAGAAGGCCGAGCGCTGGAACGCCGACCCCGAGATCCAGGAGCTCGTCGCGCAGATCACCGCGGACGATCCGACGGCCTCGGCGCACCTCGGCCCGTACTCGCCGGAGCGCGCCCGGGCGCTGAAGGACCTCGAGGTGGACCGGCGCGCGGTGGCGGCGCGCGGGATGCCGTACGAACGGCTCGACCAGCTCACGGTGGACCTGCTCCTCGGGGTCCGGTGAGCCTCGAGGAGGTCACGTTCGAGGGGCACGGGGGCGTCCGGCTCGAGTGGGGGTCGAGCGCCGTGGTGGTCACGACTTCGGTCGGACCGCGCGTGCTGGGCCTGCTGGACGACGGCTCGAACGTCATGGCCGTCCTCCCGGACGCGGTCCTCGAGCGGCCGGACGGCGCTCCGTACCGGTTCTACGGGGGCCACCGGCTCTGGGCGGCCCCCGAGGAGCCGGCGGTGACCTACGCGCCCGACGACCGCCCGTGCGCGGTCACCGAGCTCGGCGGCGGCATCCGGGTCGAGGCACCGCCGGACGGCGCCGGCTTGGTCAAGGCGCTGGAGGTCCGGCGCCACGGCGACGGATGGCTCGTGGGCCACGAGCTCCGCAACGAGGGCGACCGGCCGCTGCACGTCGCCCCGTGGGCGATCACCCAGCTCCGTCCCGGCGGCCGAGCCACGCTGCCGCTCGGACCCCGCGGCGCCGGACCGCAGGCCGACCGGGCGCTGGTCCTGTGGCCCTACACGGACCTGGACGATCCGCGGCTCGCCTTCGCGGCCGGCGAGGTGGAGGTCGGCGCGGCGCCCGGGTCGTCCGGACCGGTCAAGGTGGGCGCCGCGCCCGGCGAGGGGCGAGTGTCCTACCGCCTCGGGGACCTGGTGTTCGAGAAGCGGGTGGAGTTCGAGGCCGGGGGCGACCGCCCGGACCGGGGGGCCGCCGTGCAGGTCTTCGCGCGCGAGCAGTTCTGCGAGCTCGAGACGCTCGGTCCGCTCCACGACCTCGCACCGGGGGCGTCGGCCACCCATCGGGAGGCCTGGACCCTCCGACGGGAGGCGCCGTGAGCCTGGTCCTCGGCCTCGACGTCTCGACCACGGCGACCAAGGCCGTGCTGATGGACGAGGGGGGCGAGGTCCGGGCCGTGGGGGCCTCGGAGTACCCCTACGAGACCCCACGCGCGCTGTGGAGCGAGCAGGACCCGGCGCTCTGGTGGGACGCGACGCAGGCCGCGATCGGCGCGGCGCTCGAGGGGGCCCGCGTCGACGGCGACGCGGTGGTCGCGGTCGGCCTGACGGGCCAGATGCACGGCCTGGTCGCGCTCGACGCGGAGGACCGGGTCCTGCGGCCGGCGATCCTGTGGAACGACCAGCGGACCGGCGCGGAGTGCGACCGGATCCGCGAGCTCGTCGGCCGCGAGCGCCTGATCGCGATCACGGGCAACGACGCGCTGCCCGGGTTCACCGCCCCGAAGATCCTGTGGGTCCGGGACCACGAGCCCGAGGTCTGGACGCGGATCGCCCACGTGCTCCTGCCGAAGGACCTCGTGCGGCTGCGCTTGACCGGCGAGCGCGCGGTGGACCGCGCCGACGGGGCCGGGACGATCCTGTTCGACCTCGCGGCCCGGGACTGGTCGGCGGAGATCCTCGACGCGCTCGGGATCGACCCCGGCTGGCTGCCGACCACCTTCGAGGGGCCGGCCGTCACCGGGTCGATCACCGAGGACGCGGCCGAGCTCACCGGCCTGCGGGCCGGGACGCCCGTGGTCGCCGGCGGCGGCGACCAGGCGGCGGCGGCCGTGGGCGTGGGCTCCGTCGAGCCGGGGGTCTCCTCGCTGTCGCTCGGCACCTCCGGGGTGGTCTTCACCACGACCGAGGACCCGACGGTCGAACCGCAGGGGCGCCTGCACGCCTTCTGCCACTCGGTCCCGGAACGGTGGCACCTGATGGGCGTGATGCTCTCGGCCGCGGGCAGCCTCCGGTGGTACCGGGACGCGCTCGCGCCCGGCGTCGGGTTCGACGACCTCGTGGGGGAGGCGGCCGCGGTCCCCGCCGGCTGCGGCGGCCTCCTGTTCCTTCCCTACCTGACCGGCGAGCGCACCCCGCACCCGGACCCGCTCGCGCGGGCGGCGTTCGTGGGCTTGACCGTGAGCCACACGCGCGCCGAGCTCACCCGAGCGGTGCTGGAGGGGGTCGCGTTCGGCCTGCGCGACTCGCTCGAGCTGCTCCGCGGGATCGGGGTCGAGCCGCCGGGCGAGATCCGCGCCACCGGCGGCGGGATCCGGAGCGCGCTGTGGCGGCAGATCCTCGCCGACGTCCTCGGGGCCGCGATCGTCACGACCTCGACCGCCGAGGGCGCGGCCCAGGGTGCGGCCACGCTCGCGGCGGTGGGCGCCGGCTGGTTCGAGAGCGTGCAGGACGCGTGCCGGGCGCTCGTCCGGGTGGGCGACCCCACACAGCCGTCGCCGGACGCAGGAGCCTACGTCGAGGCCTACGCCCGGTACCGCGAGCTCTACCCGGCGCTCGCCCCTACGTTCCACGCCTTGGGCGACTAGGCGGGCCCCGCGACCGTCTGGCCCGCGCGGAAGATCGCCTCGATCACGCGCAGGTTCGCGACGGCGTCCTCGGGCGGCGTCGGCACGGGATCGCCGTCGAGGACCGCGCGCGTGAACCGCTCGGCCTGGATCCGGTACTGGTCGGCGGGGCCGAACGCGAGCACCTCCGTCGCCGGCGCCACGGGCGGGTCGCCCCCGGCCGTCACGTGCACCTCGGCCGGCCGGTCCCGGGGGATGTTGAACGGGATCGGCACGGTGATCCGCCCCCGCGTGCCGTACACGTGGACGCGCTGGTCGGGCTCGGCCCGGGTCGAGCACGTGAACGTCCCGACGCCGCCGCCGAACCGCAGGATCGCGCTCGTGAACACGTCGGTGCCGCCCGCGGGATCCCGCGCGATCGCAGCCGAGACGCCGTCGGGCTCGGCGCCGAACAGGATCCGGCACACGTTCACCGGGTAGCACCCGATGTCGTACAGCGCGCCGCCGCCGTACTCCACCACGTTGCGGATGTCCGTCGGGTCGTCGTTGAAGTACGAGAACCACGCCTGCACCGCCCGGAGCTCGCCGATCCGGCCGGACGCTACGAGCTCGCGCACGGCCTCCCACGACGGGTGCAGCCGGTACATGAACGCCTCCATCAGCACGACGCCGGCGTCGGCGCACTCCCGGATCATCCGCTCGGCGTCCCCGGCGGTCGTCGCGAGGGGCTTCTCGCACAGGACGTGCTTGCCGGCGCGGGCGGCCGCGATCGTCCACGCGGCGTGCAGGTGATTGGGGAGCGGGTTGTACACGGCGTCGACGTCGGGATCGGCCAGCAGGTCCTCGTACGAGCCGTGCGTCCGCGGGATCCCGAGCTCGGAGGCGACGGCTCGAGCGCGGTCGAGGTCGCGCGAGGCGATCGCGACGACCTCGCACCGCTCGGCACCGAGCAGCGCGGGGATGACGTTGCGGACCCCGATCTTCGCGGTCGACAGGATCCCCCAACGCAGCGCGTCGGCGCTCATCCCCAGGATCCCTCGGTCACCGGCCGGAGCGCCATCTCGAGGATCCGGTGGTTCCTGGGCCGCGTGAGCGCGAACAGCACCACGTCGGCCACGTCCTCGGCGGTCATCATCCCGGCGAGCTCGGGCATGTCCGGCGTGCGGCCGCGGCCCATCGCGAAGTCGGTGGCGACGCCGCCGGGGCAGACGTTCGTGCAGCGGACCCCGAGCGGCCGGAGCTCGTGATCCAACGCCCGCGTGAACCCGACCTGCGCGAACTTCGACGCGCAGTAGACGGCCTCGTTCGGCAGCCCGCGCCGTCCCGCCTCCGAGGCCACGGTCACGATGTCCGCGGCGTCGCTGCGCAGCAGGTGGGGGAGCGCGGCGCGGACCGCGTACAGCGTGCCCTTCACGTTGACGTCGATCATCTCCTCCAGGTGCGCCGGGTCGAGCTCGATGAACGGCCCGTACGCGCCGACCCCGGCGTTCGCGACCAGGATGTCGAGCCCGCCGTGCCGGTCGACCACGTGCGCCACCAGCGCGTCGACGGTCGCGGGGTCGCGGACGTCGCACGGCTCGGCCACCGCGCCATCGATCCCCAGGTCGTCGCCGCTCCGCGACGCCAGCCCGAGCCTGACCCCCTCACGGGCGAGCGCGTGCGCGACCGCGGCGCCGATCCCCCGGCTCGCCCCCGTGACGAGCGCGACCTTCCCCGCCAAGGACGTCATCGGTCCATCTCCTTCCGTCCGGGTTCCGTGCAGAGCATCCACCTCCCGCGCGCCCGACCCAACCGCGCAGGTCAGCCCGGTCGGCGCGGCGGGCGTTCGTGTGAGAGGCTGGGGTCGTGCGGATCCGCGAGGCCCTGCCGCGAGACGCCGAGGCGATCGCGGACATCCACGTCCGGTCGTGGCAAACGGCGTACCGCGGCCAGCTGACCGACGACTACCTGGACTCGCTCTCGGTGGAGGAGCGGCTGGAGCAGCATCGGCGGGCGCTCGAGGCCCCCGGCGAGCACCGGACGTGGGTGGCCGAGGAGCGGGGGCGGGTCGTCGGGTTCGCCGTCACCGGCCCGAGCCAGGACGCCGACGCCGACGAGCGCACCGGCGAGCTGTACGCGCTCTACCTCGACCCCGAGCGGTTCGGGCGGGGGATCGGCAAGCGGCTGCTCGAGCGAGCCGTGGAAGACCTTCGCGACCGTGGCTTCCGGACGGCGACGCTGTGGGTGCTCGGGTCCAACGAGGCCGGCCGCCGCTTCTACGAGCGGGAGGGCTGGCGGGCGGACGGGCTCACGACGAGCGAGCGGGTGGACTGCGAGATGCGTCCGACGGTCCGCTACCGCGCGGACCTGTAGCGAGCCGTCACCGCAGCGACGGCAGGCGCGCGGGGCGCGTGCGCTCGTAGGCCTCGATCTCCGCCTCGTGGCGCAGGGTCAGACCGATGTCGTCGAGCCCCTCGAGCAGCCGCCACCGCGTGAAGTCCTCGATCTCGAACGCGGCGCCCACGCCGGCACCCGTCACCCGCTTGGCCTCCAGATCGACGGTGATCTCGGTGGTCGGGTCCCGCTCGACCGCGTCCATCAGCGCGCGGACGGTCTCGGGCGGCAGCTGCACCGGGAGCAGGCCCACCTTGGTGCAGTTGTTCCGGAAGATGTCGGCGAACGAGGGCGCGATCAGGCTCCGGAACCCGGCCTCCTCGAGCGCCCAGACGGCGTGCTCGCGGCTCGATCCGCACCCGAAGTTCGGGCCGGCGAGCAGGACCGTTGCCCCGTCGAACCGTGCGTCGTTCATCACGAACGACGGGTCCTGCCGCCAGTCGGCGAACAGGAACTGCCCGAACCCGGCGCGCTCGATCCGCTTGAGGGCGCGCGCCGCCACGATCTGGTCGGTGTCGACGTCGGCCCGGTCGAGCGGGAGTGCGCGGCCCGTGTGCACCCGGAACGGTTCCATCACAGGTCCTCCGGCGCGGCCAGGTGTCCGGCCACGGCGGTGGCGGCGGCCACCGCTGGCGAGGCCAGGTGGGTCCGCCCTCCCGGACCCTGCCGGCCCTCGAAGTTGCGGTTGGAGGTCGAGACGCTCCGCTCGCCCGGCGAGAGCTTGTCGGGGTTCATCGCCAGGCACATCGAGCAGCCGGCGTCGCGCCACTCGAAGCCCGCCTCTTTGAACACGAGGTCGAGGCCCTCCTCCTCGGCCAGGCGCTTGACGAGCATCGAGCCGGGTACCACCATCGCCCGCATCCCCTCGCGGACCCTCCGGCCGCGTAGCACCGCGGCGGCCTCGCGGAGGTCCTCGATCCTCCCGTTCGTGCACGAGCCGATGAACACGGTGTCCGGCCGGATCTCGCGCATCGGGGTCCCGGGCTCGAGCCCCATGTAGGTGAGCGCCCGCTCGGCCGCCGCGTCGGCGGGCTCCGGGACGGCGTCGTCGATCGTGACCGTCTGCGCGGGGTTCGTGCCCCAGGACACGTGCGGTCGGAGCTCGCTCGCGTCGATCAGCACCTCGCGGTCGAAGGTCGCGCCCGGGTCGGTCGCGAGCGAACGCCAGTCGTCCAACGCCTCCTCCCAGTTCCGGCCCGTCAGCGCGTAGGGGCGACCTTCCAGATAGGCGAAGGTCGTGTCATCGGGGGCGACCATGCCTGCCCGGGCGCCCGCCTCGATCGACATGTTGCAGACGGTCATCCGTCCCTCCATCGAGAGCGAACGGATCGTCGGGCCCCGGTACTCGATGATGTGGCCGATCCCGCCGCCGGTGCCGATCCTCGCGATGATCCCCAGGATCACGTCCTTGGCCGTCACGCCGGGGGGCAGGTCGCCCTGGACCGTTACGGCCATGGTTCCGGGCCTCGCCTGCGGGAGGGTCTGGGTCGCGAGCACGTGCTCCACCTCGCTGGTGCCGATCCCGATCGCGAGCGCGCCGAAGGCGCCGTGCGTGGAGGTGTGCGAGTCCCCGCAGACGATCACCATCCCCGGCTGCGTGAGCCCCATCTGCGGGCCGATCACGTGCACGATGCCCTGGCCGAGGTCGCCGGTCGGGAACAGCGTGATGCCGAACGCCTCGCAGTTGCGGCGGAGCGCGTCCATCTGTCGCACGCTGATCGGGTCCTCGGGGCCGGGGGCGGTGGGGACGTTGTGGTCCATCGTGGCCAGGGTGAGGTCGGGCCGCCGGACCGGCCGGCCGTGCATCCGCAGCCCGTCGAACGCCTGGGGGCTCGTCACCTCGTGGACGAGGTGCAGGTCGACGTAGAGCAGGTCGGGCTCGCCCTCGGCGCGATGCACGACGTGGCGCTCCCAGACCTTCTCCGCCAGGGTCCTCGGCCGCTCGCCCATCGTGGCGTGCATCGTGCCAGGCCGGGAGGGCGCCGTCCACCCGGCTCCCATATAGTGGGACACGTTCCCATCATCCGGGAACCGAGCGCGGACCGCCGGCACGGACCCGATCGGGAGACGAGCGGGCCCCGCGGCGGGACCAGGAGGGTGATCGATGGAAGGGTCGACCGAGACCACCGGCAGCGGCGTGGGGACCCTGGACCGCGCGGTGGCGGTGCTCGACGCCGTCGAGGCCGGTGCCCGCACGTCCACGCAGGTCGCACGCGCCACGGGCCTGTCCGGCACCACGGCCCACCGGCTGGTGAAGGCGCTGGAGGATCACGGATTCCTGGCCTTCTACTGTGCGTTCGGCTATCGCCTGGGTCCGCGCCTCCTGCGCCTGGCCGCCGAGGCGGCACGCGAGCTGCCCCTGCGCGACGTCGCCCACCCCGAGCTCGAGCGCCTCGCACGCGTCACCGGGGAGAGCGCCCAGCTGTTCGTCCGAAGCGGCGACGAACGCGTATGCATCGACGCGGTCGAATCGGCGAACGAGCTCCGCACGATCGTCCCCGTCGGGTCGTCCCTGCCCCTGTACGCGGGCTCGGCGGCGAAGGTCTTCCTCGCGTTCGATCCCCGGCCGGCGCGCCACGTCCGCAAGGCGGCCGACCCCGAGCGGTTCGCGAGGGACGTCGAGCTCGTCCGCTCCCGCGGCTGGGCTTCGAGCGCCGGGGAGCGGCAGCCGGGCGTGGGCTCGGTGAGCGCGCCGGTGCTGGGGGCGTACGACATCCTCCTCGCGGTCGTGTCGGTCTCGGGGCCCGCCGCCCGGATGGGTCGGGTCGGCGCCCGCCGGTGCGCCCCGGCGGTGCTCGAGGCCGCGCGCGGGATCGAGCGCGCGCTGGGCCGCTAGACGCGGCCGCCGTCGGGCAGGAGCACGCGGAAGGACGCGCCGCCGCCCGGCCGGTCCTCGACCCAGGCGTGGCCACCGTGGAGCTCGGCGAACCGCGCGACGAGCGAGAGCCCGATGCCGCTCCCCGGCTGGGTCTCGGCGTCCGGTCCGCGACGGAACGGCTCGAAGATCGTCGACTTCAGCTCGTCCGGCACGCCCGGGCCCTCGTCGTCGACGGCCAGGTGCACGCCCTCCTGCTCCCGCCAGGCCCGAACGCGGATCCGTCCGTCCCTGGGCGTGTAGCGCGCGGCGTTCGACAGGAGGTTCTCGACGATCCGCTCGACCTTCGGGGCGTCGACGGCGGCCACGCAGTCGCACCCCTCGACCTCGACGGGCCGGCCGCGCAGGGCGCCGCTTCCCGCCACCACGTTGCGGATCAGCGTGCCGAGATGGACCGGGAAGCGGCGGGGCTCGGCGATGCCGCGATCCAGCCGGTCCAGATCGAGGAGGTCGGTCAGGAGGTCGTTCATCCCCTTGGTGCGGGAGGCCAGCGTCCGGAGCAGCTGCCCGCGTTCCTCGGGCAAGAGCTCCGCGTCCAGCCGCTCGAGCGTGCTCGCGGCCCCGAGGATCGCCGTCAGGGGCTCCTTCAGGTCGTGCGAGAGGGTGTGGAGCAGGGTGTTCTTGAGCCGGTCGAGCGCGATCAGGCGCTCCTCGGCTTCCTTGCGCTCGGTGATGTCGTACATCAGGCCCTGCATGAACAGGGGGCGCCCCTCCGGGTCGCGGACCACCGACGCCTCGTCCACGATCCAGATCCACCGGCCGTCCTTCCGCTGCATCCGGTACTCGGCCCGGAACGGGTGGCCCGTCCGGTAGGACTCGGCCTCGGCCTCGCGGACCCGCACGAGGTCGTCGGGGTGCGTGAACGTCCCCATCGGGGCGGGGTGCTCGAGCCATTCGCGGGGCGTGTACCCCATGACGCGCTCGATCTGGGGGCTGATGTAGATCCAGTCGCCGTCCTCCCCGTACTCCCCGAGGTACACGACCGCCGGGATCTGCTCCACGAGGTTCCGGTACTCGGCCTCGACCTCGGCGTGGTGCTCGGCCGCGCGCTTGATCTCGGTGACGTCGAGCATCACGCCCTGCCAGAAGCGGAGGTCGGAGATCGGGTCCTCCACCGGCGCGGTCTCCGTCTGGAACCACACCACCCGCCCGTCGCTCGCGATCATCCGGTACTCGTCGCGGAGCCGCTGGCCGCTCGCGGCCGCGTGCCGGGCCGCGGCCATCACGCGTTCGCGGTCCTCGGCGTGCGTGACGGCGATCCAGAGCGTGGGGTCCCGGATCCACTCGGCCGTCGGGTACCCCAGGATCCGCTCCGCCTGCGGGCTCACGTAGGCCGTGCGGAAGCCGGTGGGGCTCTGCGGGTCCTCGATCTGGGTGAGCGTGATCGCCGGCATCTGCTCGACGAGCGCCTTGAAGCGGACCTCGGCCTCCCGGAGCTCGGCGTACCGGGAGCCGGCGGCGGCGCGCCCGTCGACGTCGGAGGCGCGGACGACCACGAGCGGCTCGGCGCCCCCGACGAGCTCGGCCCAGAGGCGGATCACGCGCGTCTCGCCCTCGGGGGGCTGCACGGTGGCGTCGAACCCGTCGACGACGCCGCGCGTGCTGAGCAGCTCCCGCGCCCGGTCGACGCCCACGTCGCCCCAGATGCCGAGCGCGAACACGTCGGCCCCGAGCAGGTCCGGGAGACCGCGGCCGATCAGGTAGCTGAACGCGTCGTTGGCCTCCAGGACGACGCCGTCGCTCATGCGGGCCACGGCCATCCCGACCGCGCTTCCGTGGAAGACCCGGTCGAGGAACCCCTCCTGCCGCGGAGCGGTGACGTGACGGTCCATCGCACCCTGTCCATCGGCCGGACGGGGGACGGGGTTTAATGCGAACGGCCAGCCCCGGTCCTCAGCCGAACGCACCTCGGACGATCCGCACGATCCGGTCCTCGATCGCGGCCGCGTTCGCCTTGGGCATCCCGGAGGACAGGATCGAGAACTCCACCCACGTGCCGGCCCCGACCCAGCCGGACAGGGCGGAGACGCCGGTCAGGGTGCCCGTCTTGGCGCGGATCCGGACGGACGGGAGCCGGTCGCGGAGCGTCCCCTGGCCGCCCGTCGGGAGCGAGCGCCGGAGGGCCGTCCCCCACGGTGCGGCCTCCGCCTGCCAGAGCAGCCGCACGAGACCCTCGGCGGTGACGCGGTTGTCGTAGGACAGGCCGGAGGCATCGTGGAGCTCGAAGGCCGCACCCCGGCCGCTCACCCAGTCCTCGATCGCCGCCGCGCCCTTCGCGATCGATCCGGGCGCGCCGAGGACGTGGGCGCCCAGACGCTTGCCGAGGACCTCCGCGACGAAGTTGTCGGAGGGGCGGAGCGTTCGGGAGAGGAGCCGGAGGAGCGGGGCCGATCGGACGGTGGCGACCCCAACCAGACCGGCCGGCGCGCGGCCCGATCCCGGCTCCCCCCGTACCCGGACGCCCAGCGTCTCGAGCCGCGCCGTGAGGGCCCGCGCGGCCTCTCGCTCCGGCGCGGCCGAGCGGTTCCCGTCGAAGGTGAGCGCGGTCGGCCGGTTCACGTACCGACGGGCCTCGCCGTTCCAGCCCTGCGCGTCCCAGTCGCGCAGGAAGTACGTCGTGCTCCCCAGGACGCTCCCGGTGATCCGCGTGATCCCCGCGTCGGCGATGCGGCGCGCCAGCGCGCGCATCGCCGCGGGGCCGACGGACGGGTCGCCGCGGCCGAGGATCCACAGGTCGCCGTCGACGACGCCCTCGTCGACGGCGACCGCCGCCGCGCTGGTGGGGATCCGCGCGCGCGGGCCGAACGCGTCCAGCATCGCCATCGCGAGCAGGAGCTTCTCGTTGGAGGCCGGGATCCTCGGCGTCCGGTCGGCGTGGCGGTAGAGGAACAGGCCATCCTCGCCGATCGCGACCGAGACCCCACGCCCCCGCACCAGGCGGTCGATCTCCCGCATCCACGCGGCCTCGACGACCTCGAACGCGAGGACCGCGCTCGCGGCGGTCTCGTTCAGCCCGTCCTGACCCTCCCAGCGCAGCCGCAGGCGGAGCACCCCGAGGTCGTCGAAGCCCAGGCACGGGCGGGCGTGTGCCCTGCCCTGCGCGTCGAGGGTCAGCGTCTCGCGCGTCCGCCATCCGTCGCGGCGGTGCTCGAGGAGGACCGCCTGCCCGGGCTTGGCGGGGGAGACCGAGACCGAGACCTCGAGGCAGCTCCCCACCTCGGTCGGGCCCAGCACGAGCGCCGCCTCGACCAACGCCCGGACGCGGACCTCGACGTCGGGCGAGGCGAGCGCCCCGCAAGTCCCCGCCTCGAGGGCGATCGCCCGGTACGTCCCGGTGTGCGGCTGCGCCTGCTCGAACGCGAAGGCCCCGTCGCCGGCGGTGGTCCCCTCGGCGACGGTCGCGAAGCCGGCCGAGTCCGCCGCCCGCCACTGGAGCGCGACCGGCCGGCCGGCGGCGCACGCGGCGTCCCCGACGATCGCCCCCGAGACCGCGACCGCCTCGCCGTAGGTCACGAGGGGGTCGGAGACGGCCAGCTCCAGCCGCGCCGCCCCGGCGAGGGCGGGGCTCGGCACGAGCAGACCCCATCCCAGACCGACGACGGCGAACAGGGCGCGGGCTCTCACGGGTTCGCCGATGCTCCCACGGCCACGCGACCGCCTCAAGCCTCCGACCGCCCCCGATGCCCCCCGGACCGGCTTGACCGGGGTTGTACCGTGGTCCGATGCAGGCGTTCATCTTCCTCCAGGTCCAGGTCGGCACCGACGCGGAGGTCGCGCGGCGGCTCGCGGACCTGCCGGGCGTGCTCGAGGTCGACGCCGTCACCGGACCTCACGACGTCGTGGTCCGGGCCGAGGCGGACAGCATCGACGAGCTCGGCAAGCGGGTCCTCCGGCCCATCCAGGAGATCGAGGGGGTCACGCGCACGCTCACGTGCCCGATCATGCGACGGTGGACCTGGCTCCTCGACCAACCCCCGGAGGGCTGATCGGCCCGGGGTGACACCCGGCGGCGTGGCGGCCAGACTGTCGGGGTGGGTCATCTCTCCTATCGCGCGCGCCCCCGCGTGAGCTCCCCCGTGGTGATCTGCGCCTTCGCCGGCTGGAACGACGGCGGCGAGGGAGCAACGACGGCGGCGCGCCTGGTCCGCGAGCAGTCGGGTGCCCGCCGGTTCGCCTCGATCGATCCCGAAGACTTCTACGACTTCCAGGTGCACCGGCCCACCGTCCGGCTCGTCGACGGTGAGACCCGCAGGATCGACTGGCCCCGGAACGACTTCGCGCACGCGAGGATGGGCGACCGCGACCTCGTCGTGTTCCTGGGCGTCGAGCCGAACACGCGGTGGCGCACCTACTGCGACCAGATCCTGCGCGCCTGCACCGACCTGGGCGGGGTGGACGTGCTCGTCACGCTCGGGGCGTTCCTGGCCGACGTCCCGCACACGCGTCCGTCCCCGGTGACCGCGGCCTCGTCCGACCCCCGGTGGTCCGAGCGGCCGGACGTGGTCCCGGCCCGGTACGAGGGCCCCACCGGGATCGTCGGCGTGCTGAACGACCGGGCGGCGCGCGCGGGGGTCCCCTCGCTCTCCCTGTGGGCCGCCTCGCCGCACTACTTGCCGCAGACCGCGAACCCGAAGGTGGCCCTCGCGCTCGTCCACCGGATGCGCACGCTCCTCGGGCTCGACCTCGACACCGATGGCCTGGAGCGCTCCTCGCGCGAGTGGGAGCGGGAGGTCAGCGAGGCGATCGAGGAGGACGGGAACCTGGCCGACTACGTCCGGCGGCTCGAGGAGGCGGCCGACGACGGTGGCGGGTACGACGAGGTCCCGAGCGGGGAGGACCTCGCGGCCGAGCTCGAGCGGTACCTGCGCGAGCACGGCGGCCCCGAAGCCTAGGGTGGAACACCGGGGGTTCGGCCGGACGGGCCTGTCCGTCCCGGTCGTGGGCCTCGGGACCTGGAACGTGTTCGACCTTCCGCGTTCGCGAGAGCCGGACGCCCGGTCGGTCGTCGACGCGGCGTTCGAGGCCGGCACGCGGCTCGTCGACAGCTCGCCGATGTACGGGCGCGCGGAGGGGGTCCTCGGCCGCGCCCTGGAGGCCGGCGGGCTGCGCGACGATGCGATCGTCGCGACGAAGGTGTGGACGCCGAGGGTCGAGGAGGGTCGGCGGCAGCTCGCGTCGCAGCTCGCGTCGTTCGCGGGACGGATCGAGCTCGAGCAGGTGCACAACCTCGTGGCGTGGCGGGAGCACCTGGACTGGCTCGAGCGCGAGGTCCTCCCGCTCGCCGAGGAGCTGGGGCTCGGCGTGATCGCGATGCGGCCGTTCGCCGAGGGCTCGCTGCTGCGCCGGGACCCGCGCGACCCGGCGGTGCTGCGGGAGCTCGGCGTGGGCTCGTGGGCGCAGGCGTTGCTGAGGTGGACGCTCTCCGATCCGCGGGTCCACGTGGTGATCGCGGCGACCTCGTCGGCCGCCCACGCGGCCGCGAACGCGGCGGCGGGCTCGCCCCCGTGGTTCGACGAGGAGCAGCGCGCGCTGGTCGCCCGTCTCGCGACGGGGTGAGCGCCGTGTGGCCGCGGACGCGGGAGGACCTCGAGCGCGCGCAGCGTGAGCTCGCGCTCGCCGCGTCCGAACCGTGGATCTTCCGCCCCGGCGCGGCGATCGGCGGGACGTTCGGGGCCTCCGCCGGGGAGGACGGGCCCGATCGGATCTGGGCCGCGGCGGTGCTCGGCCCGGCGTCCGCGGTCGTGCGGGGGGAGACCGGAGCGCCGTACGAGGCCGGGTACCTCGCGTTGCGTGAGGGCGAGTGGCTCGAGCGGGCGGTCCGGGCCCTCCCACGGCTCCCCGACGTTCTCCTCGTGAACGCCACCGGCCGGGATCACCCGCGCCGCGCCGGGCTCGCCCTGCACCTGGGCGCGGTGCTCGACGTCCCGACCGTCGGGGTCACCGACCGCCCGCTGCTCGCGCGCGTCCAGGGCGGCGGGCTCGTGCTCGACGGCGAGGCCGTCGGCCTCCTGGTCCGCACGCGCCCGGGCGCGAGACCCGTGTGCGCCCACGCGGCCTGGCGGACCGACGCCGCGACCGCTGCGGAAGTCGTCCGAGCGGCCGCCGGCGGCTCGCGGACCCCCGAGCCGATCCGGCTCGCGCGGTTCCTCGCGAGGTCGGCGCGCGCGATCGACGAGGGCACGGCCCCGCCGGGGTGGCAGCCGCGCGTCCGCTGGCAGCCGCCGCCGCCGCCGCGCCTCGCGTAGCATCGGTCCGGGATGCGCGCGATGGTGCTCGAGGCGCCGCGACACCCGCTCCAGCTCCGTGATCTGCCCGACCCGGAGCCTGGGCCCGGCCAGGTGCGGATCCGCGTCGGCGCCTGCGGGGTCTGCCGCACGGACCTGCACATCGTGGACGGCGAGCTCCCGCACCCGGTGCTGCCGCTGGTGCTCGGGCACCAGGTCGTGGGGGAGGTCGAGGCGCTCGGCGAGGGCGCGCGGGATCTGCGGGTCGGGGACCGGGTCGGCGTGCCCTGGCTCGGGCGGACCTGCGGGACGTGCTCGTACTGCACGGCCGGTCGCGAGAACCTCTGCCCGCAGGCTCGGTTCACCGGGTACCAGCTCGACGGCGGATACGCCGAGCGGCTGGTGGCCGACGCGGGGGCGTGCCTCCCGATCCCCGAGGGGTTCGACGACCGGGAGGCCGCGCCGCTGCTGTGCGCGGGGCTGATCGGGTACCGCAGCCTCCGGATGGTCGGCGACGCCGAGCGCCTGGGCCTGTACGGGTTCGGGAGCTCGGCCCGGCTCGTGGCGCAGGTGGCCCGGCACCAGGGGCGTCGGCTGTTCGCCTTCACGCGGCCCGGCGACGCCCGGACGCAGCGGGAGGCGGTCGAGCACGGCTGCGAGTGGGCGGGGGACTCGACCGAGCCGCCGCCCGAGCCGCTCGACGGGGCGATCCTGTTCGCGGCGGTGGGCGACCTGGTCCCGCTCGCCCTCCGGGCGGTCGCCCCCGGCGGCTCGGTCGTCTGCGCCGAGATCCACATGAGCGACATCCCGTCCTTCCCCTACGAGCTGCTCTGGCGCGAGCGCGTGCTGCGCTCGGTGGCGAACCTGACCCGCCGCGACGGGCTCGAGTTCCTGCCGCTCGCCGCCGAGGTCGGGATCGCGACCCGCACGACGCCGTTCCGGCTGGAGACGGCGAACGAGGCCCTGGCCGCGGCGAGGGCCGGGGAGGGCCGGACGCCCGTGCTGGTGCCGTGACGACCGGCCGCCCGACCCCGGGCCCTCGGTCCTCGCCCGCGGTCCCAGCACCAGGGCAGGATGGAGGAGTGGAACAGGAGGAGGGTGAGGAGGGCATGGTCGAAGCGTTCGTGCTGATCCAGGTGGAGATGGCTCAGGGGCGGCGGGTCACCGAGGAGGTCGGTGGCGTCTCGGGCGTCCAGCTCTCGCAGTTCGTGACCGGGCCGTACGATGTGGTGGCCCGCGTCCAGGCGCCGGACGTGGACGCGCTCGGCAAGGTCGTGGACGAGATCCAGCGGGTCCCGGGCGTCACGCGGACGCTCACCTGCACGGTCATCCGCCTGTAGGAGGTCCGGCCGGGCTCAGGCGAGGCGCTCGAGGCCGAGGATGCCCGTCCGGTAGGCCTCGGTCGCCGCCGCCTCGTCCCCCTGCGCGGCGAGCAGGTCGCCCAGGGCTCGGTAGGCGATCGCGAGGTCGATCGGCTGCTCGGTCCGCTCGTACACCTCGATCGCGGCGCGCAGGTGCTTCTCGGCCGCCGCCGGCGCGAGCTCGGCGAGCACGGACCCGAGCTCCCGGTGGGCCCAGCCGAGGATCGGCGCGTCGTTCGTGCCGAGGAGCGCGATCGCGCGCTCGAGCAGCTCGCGGGCCCGGTCGAGCCGGCCCTGCATGCGCTCCACCCTCGCGAGCTCGTTCAGCGCGCGGGTGAGGTCGGCCACGTCGCCGGTCCGCTCGAACGTCTCGAGCGCCGACTCCAGCTCGTGCCGGGCCTCCTCGAACCGACCCTCGCGGGACAGGACGTACCCTCGGGCCAGGTGCGCGCCGCCGACCTCGGTCATGAGGCGGAGCTGTCGGTAGATGTCCTCTGCCCTGCCGAGCGATCGCTCGGCATCCTGGGCACGTCCCTCGGACAGGTACTGGCGGGCCACGTTCATGTGCATCTGAGCGACGCGGGCGGGGTCCTGCAAGCGCGGCGCCAGATGCTCGAGGCTGGCCGCGGACGCGGCAGCCTTGCCGTAGAGGCCGGCGTCCAGGTAGAAGTAGATCAGCCCCGAATGGACGCGGGCCAGGGCGTCCGGATCGTGGAGGCCGGATCGTTCGATCTCGTCGAGGAGGCTCTCGAGCAGGAAGACCGCGTAGCGCACGTCGCCGAGGGCGTGGAAGCAGGTCGCCTTGCCATCCACCGCATCGGCGCGAACCGTCGGCGGCTCGTCCCGGAGCAGCTCCTCGGCCCGCTGGTAGCGCTCGAGCGCCTCCTCGGGTTGCCCGCTCCGGAGGAGGCGCAGCCCCAGCGTCACCAGCGCGGCGGCCTGGAGCCGGGGGAGGTCGAACCTCTTGGCCTGACGGACGATCCGCTCGAGGGCATCGTCGGCCTCCTCCAGCCGTCCGTCCGAGACGGCCACCCGCACCTCCTGGAGCTGGAGCCGGAGTCGCGTCACGAGGTCGGGCGGACGCCCCGTGGCGAGCTCGTCCACGCCCACGCCGAGCTTGCCCGCGAAGTGCTCGAGCGCCGCACGGGACGGCCGCCGTCGCCCGGACTCGATCGTGCTGACGTAGGCGTGCGTGTAGAGCGGGGCGCCGAGCTCCCGTTGGGTCAGACCCTGGGCGGTCCGGAGCCGCCGCAGCCTCGATCCGATCATCGCTCCCTCTCTCCCGGCCGGAGTGTCCCCGGACCGTCTCGGGGGCCGCTCTCAAGTTCGGCCGTTCCGCGTCCGAACTTAACCAGGCGGGTTGCTAGAAGACAAGGAGGTCGTTACATTCCCGGGTGCCTGCGCATCATGCGAAAGGGGGAGGAGCGATGCACGGCACCTGGCTCCGGAAGGCCCGGTACCTGGCGATCACGCTCGCGGCCCTGGCCTCGATGGTCCTGGCCGGCGGCGCGAACTGGCCGAAGCACTAGCGCGGATCGGGGGTGCCGGGGGACCCCCGAAACGCCCTCGCAGCTTCTCCCGGAGGAGAGGAACCCAGATGGACTTCCCCGCCAAGGTGAAGATCTACCGGCTGGGCGACCGCCTGTTCCGCGTCCGCCCCGACCAGCCCGACGCCGGTGCCTCGATCCTTCATCTCGGGCGGTGGATCTGGGCTCCGGTCCCCTCGAGCAGCATCATCCGCAACCCACACGCCAGAGAGCTCTCCCCCGAGGAGGTCGCGGAGATCGCCGCGAGCTGACCGGAGCGGTCCGCCGGGGCCGGCCTCCCCCCTACGCCCAGGACCGGCCCCGGCGCCCCCGGGGGAGCTCACCGACGGGGTTCGGCGCTCCGCTATCCGTGGCGCGAGCGGAACCCGTCCATGAACGCCCCGAGGGCCTGCACGCCCTCGAGCGGCATCGCGTTGTAGATCGAGGCCCGGATCCCACCGACCGAACGGTGCCCACGGAGCTCGACCAGATCCCGCTCCGCGGCCTCGGCGACGAAGGCGCGCTCGAGGTCCTCCGAGGGGAGCCGGAACGTGACGTTCATCAGGCTCCGGGCCTCCGGGACCGCGTGGCCGCGGTAGAAGCCGTCGCTCCGATCGATCGCCTCGTACAGGAGGGCGGCCTTGCGGCGGTTGCGCTCGTGCATCGCGGCCAGTCCGCCGACCTCGTCGCGCACCCAGCGGGTCACGAGCGCGAGGACGTAGACCGCGAAGGTGGGGGGCGTGTTGTAGAGCGAGCGGTGCTCCGCGTGCGTCCGGTAGTCGAGCATCGCCGGCAGGCCCGGCGGGATCCGCTCGAGCAGGTCCTCGCGGAGCAGCACGACCGTGAGCCCCGCGGGTCCCGCGTTCTTCTGGGCCCCGGCGAACAGCAGGCCGTACCGCTCGACCGGGATGGGGCGCGAGAGGAAGTCGCTCGAGGCGTCGCACACGAGGGGCGGACCGCCCTCGGGCTCGAACCCCGGCGGGAGCTCGACCCCCTCGATCGTCTCGTTCGAGGCGACGTGGAGGTACGCGGCGTTGGCCGCGAGCCCCTCGAGCGTCTCGGGCACGGTGGAGAACCCCGAGGCCGAGCCGTCCCAGGCGGTCACCGCCTCGCCGATCCCCCGGGCCTCGGCCAGGGCCTTCCGGGACCACGTTCCCGTCAGCACGAACGCGGCGGGTCCGTCGGTCGCGGCGAGCAGGTTCATCGGCGCCATCGCGAACTGGAGCGAGGCCCCACCCTGGAGGAACAGGACGCGGTGGGTCTCGGGGATGCGCAGGAGCTCCCGCAGGCTCGCCTCGGCCTCCCCGATCACGGTCTCGAACGCGGGGGAGCGGTGGCTGAGCTCCAGGATCGAGGCGCCGGCCCCCGGGTAGGCGAGCAGCTCCTCGCGGACGCGCTCGAGCACCGGGAGCGGCAGGGTCCCGGGCCCGGCGGCGAAGTTCCAGACGCGGTGGGTCACGGCTCCCCATCGTCCCGGGTCGCCGGGATGGCGTCACGCCCGCCCGGCGGTGTGAGGCCGCCAGGGGGGCGGTTTGCGGTCCGCTCCCCCGGGGTATCGCCCTCCCGGACGGCCTTCGTCGCGGAAGGAGGGACCCGGCATGGCGGAGATCACGACGGAGCCTTCGACCGCTCGGGCCGCGAGGGGCGAGCGGCGTCCCTCGCTGCTCGCCGTGGTGCGCGGCCTGGTCGCGATCGCGGCCGTGGCCGCCCTCGCGGTCGGGGCGTTCCTGGACTGGATCGACGGGACCGCGGGCGACCGGCTCGCGTTCGCCGCGTACTGGCGCCCCGACCCGGGCGCGCCGGAGACCTTCCTCACCTCGGCCGCGATCGGGATGCTCGGCGTGGCCGTGCTCGGGGTGATCGGGCTCGCGTTCCTCGGCGGGTGGGTGCTCCGGCTGGCCGGCGCGCTCGGTCTGGTCGGCGGCCTGCTGCTCTTCGTCCAGATGGGGCGGGCGGACCGCGCGGTCGCGGAGGCCACCGACGCGGGGCTGTGGCTCGGTCTGGCCGGCGCGGCCCTGCTCCTGATCGCCGGCTTCGTCCCGCGCCCGCTCCCTTCACCGCCGCTTCCCGCGGTCGGGGTCGGGCCCCGCGTCGCGGGCGGCCCGAACGCCATCCTCCAGGTCGAGCTCGTCGTGCTCGGGGAACAGCTCGCGACGCCGCTGGCCGACCCACAGGAACAGGTCGGCGTCGGTCGCCTTCGGCCACAGCTCGTGCAGGCCCTCGCGGTGGATCGCCTCGCCGGTGGGCACGTAGACCCGGTCGTACCAGTCGGCGGCGATCTGCTCGATCGGGAGCACCTGCCCGCGCTCCATCATCAGGTGGAACCCGTGGATCTTCAGGTGCTCCAGGAGCTCGATGTAGCCCTGCGGCCGGGAGAACTCGATCCGGGCCTCGGGACGGGCCCGCTCCAGGCCCGACTCCTCCATGAAGCGCCGCTCCTGCTCGTCCATGATGATGCGGGACAGGTCGGCGCCGGGCGGGAGCCGGTAGCGACTGCGGAACTGCGTGATCTCGGCGTCGATGTGCTCCACGCCGAGCTGCTTGGCGATCGCCACGCGGTGGTGGCCGTCGACGACGAAGTACGAGCCGTCGAGCTCGTACACGACGATCGGTGGGAAGTCGCCCTCCGGGTACGAGCGCTCGACCTTACGCCAGCGCTCCTGGATCTTCGTCCGCTTGGGCAGGAAGTCCCGGTCGAAGTCGTCGATCCGGCTCACCGTCCCCACGACCCGGGAGACCGGGATCGGGCGGATCCCGACGTAGCTCTGCTCGAACACGCGCAGGCGCTTGGTGACCTCGTCGAGCGGCAGCAGCGGCCGCGGCTTGCGCCGGCGGACGAGGTCGGCCAGGCGCCGGTACGCCTCCTGGCGCCGCGCCCGGCCGAACGTCGTTCCGTAGGGGGGTGGCTGGCTCATAGCTCCAGGACCCGATGGGGGACGACGTTCACCACCCGCGTCCCGTCCAGGTCTCGGTCCGGGCGCGGGACGCCGTACGGGTGCACGTGGCCGTGCAGCAGGAGACGCGGGCGCAGGCGGCGGACGAGCGCGTGGAAGGCGTCGAACCCCTGATGGACCGGATCCTCCTCCTCGTCGCCCAGGCCCCGCGGCGGCGCGTGCGTCAGCAGGACGTCGACGGCGCGCCCGCCCACGCGTCGGCGGAGGCGGGCGTGCCAGGCCAACCGGCGGGCGCGGCGGCGCATCTGCGCCTGCGTGTACTGGTTCGGACCCTCGCGGTAGCGGAGCGAGCCGCCGAGCCCGGCCAACCGGAGCCCCGCGGCCTCCTCGATCCGGCCGTCGACGTTCGTCCCGCCGCGGGGTCCCGGGGGATCGACCATGTCGCGATGGGTGACCGAGGGCGGGTACGCGAGCCCGCCGGGCTTCGCGCGCAGGTCCGGATCGTGGTTGCCCGGCACGTACAGGAGCGGGGCGTTCGTCGCGTCCACCATGCGCTCGAGCTCGTCGAGCGGGAGGTCGCCGCACGAGACCACGAGGTCCGGGGCGAGCGCCCGCAGGGCGTCGAACGTGAGCGCGGGGTCGATCTCGTCGGCGACGGCCAGGATCTTCGGCATCGGACGCGACCGATGCTATCGACCCTCGGGTCGCATCGGTGCGGAGCGAGCGACCGTGCGTTCCGGGTATCCTGGCGGGGTGAAGGACTTCTACCGGACGGAGCAGGGAAGGACGCTCCGGATCGGTGAGTCCGAGGACGGGATGCTGAGCGTCGAGATCCTCCGAGACGGCGAGTGGCGGAGCGCGCCGCTCGGGATGATCGGCCTGCGGCTCTCCCCTCAGACCCGCCGTCTCTCGTCCCGCGAGGTGCGGAACCTCCCCGCCTAGGTCCCGGGCCGGGCACCGCTCCGGTCCTCGATCTCCCAGGCGTGGTCGAGCACGTGCCAGGCGGCGCGCCGGACGAAGTACCGGGCGGTCCAGATTCTCCCGCCGCGAGGTCCTCGCTCGGGCAGCCCGTCGCGTGCGGCGATCTCGAGCGCGGCGAGCACCGCCTCGCGGACCTCGTGGGGATCCTCGGACCGGGCCCGGGCGGCCACGCTCCGCAGGTAGGCGGCCTCGGCCCCGGCGACGTGCGCCACGATCTCCTCGAGCAAGCGTCCCCCTCCGCGCGGCCCGGTCCGGAGCGTGGCGCCGGCGGCCGCCTCGACCGCCTCGTCGAACGTCCTCCAGCACGCCCGCAGCAAGGCCCGCGACCGGCGGAGCTCGGCGTCGCCGAATGGTCCCGAGTCGGCCGCGGGAGCCTTCGAGGGCGCTCCGAAGTCGGTGGTTGCGTCGCCCTCCAGACGCTCGATCACGCGGAGGTCCCCCGGTCCGGCGAACCCGAGGCGGGCGCGCCCGACCGCGCGGCGGTAGCGGGGCGCGTAGGCGAGCAGCCGCTCGAGCGCCGCGTCCTCGTCCCGCCCGCTGCGCGCCCACCCCGGCCAGTCGATCGCGCCGGCGAAGACGCGCTTGGCCCCGATCTCGAGGTAGGCGTCCACCGGCTCAGCCACCGAGCGCCGCGAGCGCGTTCGGCACCGTGTCCTCGGGCCTGACCGCGTACCAGGCGTGCGCGATCCGACCGTCCCCGTCGACCAGGAACGCCGACCGGATGATCCCGACCGTGGTCTTCCCGTCCCGCACCCGCTCGCCCCACGTGCCCCACGTCTCGGCCACGGCGTGGTCGGGGTCCGAGAGCAGGGGGAACCCCAGCCCGTACTTGCGGTCGAACGCGAGCTGGTCCTCGAGGGCGTCGGGCGAGATCCCGATCACCTCGACGCCGAGGTCCCCGAGCTCCGGCAGGTGGTCGCGCAGGTCGCACGACTGGGTCGTGCATCCGGGCGTGTCGGCCCTGGGGAAGAAGTAGACGAGCACCCCGCGTCCGCGCAGGTCCTCCAGCCGCACCGTCCGTCCACGCTGATCGGTCAGCGCGAACGCCGGCGCAGCATCCCCCGGTCCGAGCCGTCCCATCGGCCCCAACCGTACCGGAGCGGCGCGGGGTCGGCCGCGCTCAGCGGTGCGCGGGATGGCGGCTCGGCGACGTCTCCTCGATCCCGACCAGCGTGGACGGGGGAGCGGGCGCCTCGGCTTCGCCGCCCTCCACGTGCAGCTCTGGGAGCCAGCGCAGCCACCGCGGCAGGTACCAGTTCCAGTCCCCGAGCAGTCGCATGCTCGCCGGGACCAGGATCGTCCGGATGATCGTGGCGTCCATCAGCACCGCGATCGCCAGGCCGAACCCCATCTGCTGGAACTGCCCGACCCGGCCGGCGGCGAACGCCCCGAAGACCGTGACCATGATCAGCGCCGCGCCGGTGATGATGCCCGCGGTGGTCCGCAGCCCGTACGCGACCGCCTCGGTGTTGTCCCGGGTCTTGTCGTACTCCTCGCGGATCCGCGAGAGCAGGAACACGTGGTAGTCCATCGACAGGCCGAACAGGATCGAGAACAGGAACAGCGGCAGCCACGCCTCGATCGCCTCGACCTGCTTGAACGGCAGCCCGATCGCGTTGAAGAACCCGATCCCGAACCCCTCCTGGAACACGAGCGTCACCGCGCCGTAGGCGGCCATCACCGAGAGCAGGTTCATCACGATCGCCTTGATCGGGACGACGATCGAGCGGAACACGACCGTGAGCAGCATGAACGACAGGCCCAGCACGAACGCCAGCACGACCCACTGGTAGGAATCGACGATCGTCAGGAAGTCGACGAAGAACGCCGTGTTGCCGCCCACGAGCGCGCTCACGCCGGGCACGTCCGCGAACGCCTGCGGCACGATCGACTCCCGCAGGTCCCGGATCCCCTCGAAGGCGTCGTCGTTGTAGGGGTCGGCCGCGAAGTACGTGGAGATCAGCAGGGCTGTGCCGTCCTTCGACTGCGCGGCGGAGATCCGGCTCGAGAAGGCGGGGTGCTGGGCCACGAGCCGCTGGACCTCGTTGACGGCGTCCTGGATCCGCCGCCCGGACACCTCGCCGGTGACCAGGATCTGGGCCGGATCGGTGGCGCCCCCGGCGTCGAACTCCTGGACCAGCGTGAGGAAGGCCTGGCGGGACGGGAACTCCTCCGGCAGCGCGCTCACGTTCTGGGTCGTGCCCCGGTGCAGCTGGAAGAAGAAGGCGCCGAGCGTGCCGAGGAGCAGCACGCTCGCGACGAGGAAGACGACGGGCATGGCCATCACCCGTCGGGTCATCCGGTCCCAGAACCCCCCCTTGGGGTCGTGGGAGGTCTCCAGCCGCGCCCGCTTGGACAGGCGCGGCCAGTTCACCCGGTCGCCGAGGAGCGCCAGGACGGCCGGCAGCAGGGTCATCGACCCCGCGATCGCGCAGATCGTGACCAGGATCGCGCCCCCGGCCAGGCTCCGGAAGATCGAGACCGGGATGATCAGCATCCCCATCAGGGCGAGCACGACCGTGAGGCCGCTGAAGAAGACGGCCCGGTTCGCCGTCGCCCCCGAGCGCCGGATCGCCTCGAGCTTGTCGAAGCCCTTCTTCCGCTCCTCCCGGTACCGGGAGACGATGAACAGCGAGTAGTCGATCCCGACCGCCAGGCCGACCATCGTGATCATGCTCTCGACGAACAGGTTGAACCCGAACAGCTGCCCCACGAGGGCCACGAGCCCGAGGGCCACGGCGATCGCGAACAGGCCCATCACCAACGGCAGGACCGCCGCCAGGATCGATCCGAACACCACGATGAGGACGATCAGCGCCACGCCGAGGCCGATCGACTCGGATCTGCGCATGTCCTCCTCGACCAGCCGCATCATGTCGGCGAACAGCGCCGCCTGCCCGGCGACCTGGACCGTGTAGGTGTCGTTGGACGCCCCCCGGGCGACCTCGCGGAGCTCCTCGACGACCGCCTCGGACTGGTCGGCGATCGGGACGGCCACCAGCGTCGTGCGCCGGTCGGTGGAGATCAGCGCGCGCGCCTGCTCCTGGGCGTCGAAGCCGCTGTACGGGGGCGCGGCCAGGTCCGAGCCGCCCGAGCGGGTCACGGCCGCCTCCACGTCCTGGACCGCGTTCAGGAACTGGAGGTTGCCGGTCACGGCGACGGGGTGGGTGACGAGGACGAACGCCTCCGGCGGGTCGGGTGCGGGGCCACCGCCGCCACCCTCACCGCCGGAGAGCTCCGCGAGCTCCTCCGGCCTCAGTACCTGGGCCTGGAAACCCGCGGGAACGGCCTTCGCCGCCGCCCGCCGCAGCCGCTCGACCACCGGTCCGGGCTCGGTCCGGATCTGGATGAGGACGAGCATCCCGTGGTTGTCGGGCGTGAACAGCTGCGCGACGGCGCCCTCCGCGTCCGCGTAGCTGGTCGAGGGCCCGGTCACCACGTCGGGCCCCAGCGCCAGGACGTCGGCCTGGAGGGTCCGGACGTGGGCGGCGAACGCCTCGTCCCACTCGGCCTGTGAGCCGACCACGAGGAACTCGGTGAAGCCGGTCTGGCCGCCGAAGCGCTCGTCGAGCACCTCCTGGGCCCGGACCGCCTCGGGCCGGCTCGTGAACGCGATGTCGTCGGTCAGCACGTCGGTGAGCAGCCGGGCGCTGACGACCGCCATCGCGGCGATGATCAGGACCCAGGCGCCCAGCGTGCGCCAGGGGTGCCGGCTGCTGATGGTGGCGAGCGACTCAGGGTTGAGCTTCATCGGCCCTCCCGCGGTTCCCCCTCCGGTGAGCCCTTCCACGCTCCGCGACCGGAGCGCCAGCGGTTAGGGCCCACGGTCACGTCGCTCGGGGGCCGGCCGGGCCCTCGGAGCGGACCGACCCGCGCCCCGCTAGGCTGCCGTCCGATGCCGCCCGGATCCGACGAGCTGCTCACCGAGCGTCTGCGCCTCCGACGCTCCCGCCCGGAGGACGCCGAGGCGATCTCGGCCTACCGGAGCGATCCGGAGGTGAACCGCTACCAGGGGTGGGAGCGCACCGACGTCGAGGGCGTCCGCGCCGAGATCGTGGAGATGCTCGGACGCGAGCCGGGGGAGCCCGGCGGGTGGGTGCAGTTCAGCGTCGAGGAGCGCGAGGCCGGGCGGCTGGTGGGGGACGTGGGGCTCGCCGCGGTCGAGGGGGAGCCGGGCGTCTTCAAGGTCGGGTACACGATCGCCCCCGCCCACCAGGGACGCGGCTACGCGACCGAGGCGATCCGCGCCCTGGTGGATCTCGCGTTCGACACGCTCGGCGCGCGGGCCGTGCGGGCGCACGCGGATGCGGAGAACGCGCCGTCGATCCGCGTGGCCGAGAAGGTGGGCATGCGCCTGCGCGAGCGGTTCGAGCACCGCGTCGGGAACGAGGTCTGGCACGGCGTGCGGTACGAGATCCGGCGCGACGAGCGCGCCTGATCAGGGGGCGAGCTCGGCGAGCGCCTCGTCGACCTCGAACAGGAACAAGCGGGCGTCGCACTCGAGCAGGATCTCCCGCGCGCGCCCGAGCGTCGGGCGCGGATCCTCGCCAACCCGGGCCATCGCGCGAGCGAGGTCGACCATCGCGCGGGCCGCGTCGATCCGCAGGCCGAGCGCCTCCAGGCTCTCCACCCCGGCACGCAGCAGCTCTCGTGCCTCGGCGGGGTCCGAGGCGAGCAGTCCTTCGACGAGGACTGCGTTGGCCCGAGCGGCCGGGGAGCGGCCGTGCTCGGACAGGTCGCGGTACCCCTCGGCCTCCTCACGCCGCCCGGTCCGGATGAGCATGCGGACCGTGTCGGTGAACACCTCCGGCTTCTTCTCCTCGTTGGAGGCGCGGAGCTTGTCCACCGTTGCCACGAGCCACCCAGCGGCTTCGTCGCTCGCGCCGCGGGCGAGGCTGAGCAGCCCCTCGTTCCACGGGATGAAGAGTGCGCTCTGCGGCTCGGGGTTCGACTCGAGGATCGGGACCGACTCGCGCTGTGCGGCCTCGGCCTCCTCGAGGCGGCCCCGGAGCGCGAGGACCGCGGCCAGCTGGGACAGGCTCATGCCCCGGAGGGGCTCGTCGCCGAGCCGGATCGCCAGCTCGAGCGCCTGGCGCTGGTGGGGCTCGGCCTCCTCGAGCCGTCCGAGCCGTCCGAGCAAGTCGCCGAGGCTGCCGATCATCCACGCCTCGAACGATCGTGCGCCCGCGCGCCGGGCGAGCTCCAGGCCCTCGAGCAGCACCTCCTCGGATCGACGGAGGTCCGAGGCGAGCTCGCTCACGATCGACGCCAGGTTGTTCGAGCAGCGCATCAGGTTGTTGAAATCGCCGACCTCCTTGGCCAGGCGGTACGCCTCCTCCATCATCGCGAGCGCCTCGGCCGAGCGGCCGGACTGGGCCAGGGACGCCGCGAGGGTCTGCGTCGCCATGGCGCGGACCGGGGGCGAGTTCACCCGCTCGGCCATCTCGACGGCGCGACGCAGCAGCGGCTCGGCCTCCTCGTCCCGGCCCCGCCGCCACAGGTACCAACCGAGCTTGTGCAGAGCGTCGGCGAGCTCCTCCCGCTCGCCGAGGGGTTCGAGCGTCTCGACCGCCGCCCTCCCCGAGGTCTCGGCCTCGGCATCGCGTCCCTGCTCGAACAGGCGCTGGACGAGCATGGCGAGCGCCCAGCCCACCCCGACCCGGTCGTCGAGCGCCTCGAAGACCTCGAGGGCGCGACGGACGACGCGCTCGCCCTCGACGATCTGGTCGGTGCCCCACGACGCTTCGGCGTGCGCTCGGACCAGCTCGACGCGTTCGGCGTACGGCACGTCGAGCTCGTCCGCCAGGCGCTCGGCCTCGCGGAACCACCGCGTGGCCTCCGCCCGCAGCCACAGCGCAGCGGTGCGATCGCCGGCGGCCCTCGCCCGGCGGAACGCGCTCCGGCGCAGCTCCTCGCGCCGCTCGCCGGTCTCCCCGAGCTCGTCGAGGTACCGGAGCGCCTCGAGCAGGTGGGTCCCGATCAGCTCCGCGATCTCGTCGGCCCGGTCCCCGGCCCGGCGCTCGGCCCATCGCGCGACGCCCGCGTGCTTGTCGGCTCGCAGCGCCTTCGGCAGCGTGTCGTAGGCGCCGTCGCGGATCAGGTTGTGACGGAACGAGAACTCGTGCTCGTCCGAGAACGACGAGGGCTCGTGCGGCAGGACCAGCTCCTTCACGCGCAGCCGCCCGAGCGCGTCCCGCACCTCGCCGACG
>Ga0073934_10002816_pt1 | contig 34339 bp, 30 predicted proteins | sample LarsenN4metaG_FD_76834 | JGI IMG/M metagenome (GOLD analysis project Ga0073934, IMG submission 76834) | Hot spring sediment bacterial and archeal communities from British Columbia, Canada, to study Microbial Dark Matter (Phase II) - Larsen... ...
CAACGCCCAGCAGTTTCGTTCGGGGCGCCAGGCGAGCGCCTTCGTGGGCATTGTGCCGCGCCAGCACGGCACCGGGGGCAGGGTGCGCCTGGGGGCGATCAGCAAGCGCGGGGATCCTTATCTTCGCACGCTGCTCCTCCACGGGGCGCGCTCGGTGTAAGACTGCAGCCCTTACCACTCTGTCCACACCAAGAAAATCACTTGCCAAGCGGGGGGCGTCCATATAAGGCCGCCAAGACTTCGTAATCCCTCATCCCTCCGCCCTCGTCCCTCACGGCTTTATCAGCGGGCCGGTCCGCTGGTAGAGCCGGTAGCGCTCGTCCTTGTCCCCCGGCCGCCCGCCTTCCCAGATCTTCTTCCATGGACCGGGGGGAGCGATCTCGTACTGCGGCTTGCCCTGCACGAGGAGGAGGTCGCAGACCCGGCCCCGCGCAAGGCTCTCCTCGCGCTCGGTGATGATGCCGGCGAAGTAGTGCAAGAGCGCGCGCTGCGGCTCGCCCAATTCGCGGCTCGACAGGCACCGGTATTTCTGCGGCATGGCGGCGCTCATGGCGGCGATCATCCCGCGGTAGCTCTTGGCGGTATCGAGCCAGCCGATGAAAAGCGTCGCGGTGAGCGCCCAGACCGCGGTCATACCCGCCGCCCACACGGCAACCGGCCGCATCGCGCTCCTCTTGAAGGAGAGCACGACCCCGAACCACGCCAGCGTGTAGGCGAGCGCGACCGAAAACGGCAGCCACCGCAAGCCGGGCTCGTAGCCCGGCCGCAGGCGGTGCAGGTGCTCGTGCAGCCGCGCCGGCACCCCGAGCTCGAGCGCGCTCCAGTAGAACCAGAAGACCGCGATGAAGAGCGTGAAGGTCATCACGCTGAACCAGTACCAGGCGTTTGCCGCGCCGCGGCGCAATCTCTCGGGGGCGGACACGGCGAGCAGCGCGAGCGGCGGGAGCAGCGGGAGGGCGTAGAGCTCGCGCGCGTCGGCCGACGCCGACAGCACGGCGAAGGTCACCGCGAAGCCCGCGAGCGGCAGCAGGATCGCCGGCTTGGCGAGGCCCGCGAGCCGCTCGCGCCACAGGACCCACAGCGCGAGCACCCAGACCGGGAACGCGTACCACGGCAGGATGCGGAGATAGTGCACCGTGCCGATGTCCGGGACGGGCTCGGCCTTGCCGAGATAGCCGCCGATGTTGGCATCCCAGAACCAGCTTTCGAGCAGGGCAGGGGACTCGCGGAAGAGCAGCGAGGGCCAGATCGCGAGCCACGGCGCCGACGCGGCGGCCGCTGCCGCGAGCGCAATCGCATAGGCGCGGTTGCGCCACGCGCGCCCGAGCGCCGGCAGGGCGAGGGCGATGATGGCGAGTATCGCCGGGGGAAGCACCCCGTTCGCGAGAAAGGCGACGCCGGCGCCGGTGCCGATCCAGAAGCCCCCGGCCACGGGCCGGCGCAGCGCCAGCGCCCAGCCGTAGTAGGCCATGGCGAAACCGGAGAGCATCGCAACGTCGGTGATGAGCTGGTGGCTGCGGACCACGAGCCCGAAAGTGCCGAGGAGCAGCACCGCGGAGACGGCGCCGTAGCGCGTGCCGTAGAGCTCGCGCCCGGCGATCGCCGTGAAAGCGAACGTGATCGCCATCCAGAAACCGGTCGCGAGCCGGGCCGCGTCGTGCAGCGGCAGCAGGAAGGAAAAAACCTGCGCGCTCGCCGCCGCGGCGAGATAGGCGAGCGGGGGTTTGTCGAGGAACGGCTCGCCGGCGAGCGTCGGCACCACCCACGAGCCGCCTTTCAGCAGGTCATAGACGACGCCGAAGGTATAGGCCTCGTCCGGCTTCCACGGGTCGTGGCCGACGAGCCCCGGAAGGATCCAGGCAGCGCAGAACAGGGCGACGAGCAGGTTGCGCTGCGAGATCATCGCCGGCGGGCCCCCGGATGAGTTATAGACGCGCGCACGTTCGCCGCTTGTTCTCGTTTTGCGGGGATTATCGCACCTGGACGAGAACGGCGTGAATCGTGAGTCGTGATTCGATCCGGACCCGTCGCCCGAGCGATCCATCACAATTCACGAATCACCAATCACCAGTCACGAATCACGCATCGGATTATTCGACGACCTTGAGCGGCTGGCCCGCCACCGGCTCGCCGGAAGGGTACATCCCGTTGATCACGCGCAAGTGTCCTTCGGCGAACCGCCCGAGGGGCGAGCGCTGCGCGAGCTCACCGAAGGTGAGGCCCGGTTGGGCGGTGATGACGCGCAGCCGCAGCGGGCGCGCGAGCGCGCGCTCCTCGTCGGTGATCGCGTGGAAGCTCAGGAAGGAATCCTCGATCGCGCTCCGGTACCGGTTGAGGGCGGCCGTCGTCTTTGCCTGCGCGCCGATGAGGTAGGCCGCCTTGCCGAGGAACACGCTCAAGACGCGCGTGGGGTAGCCGCCGATCGTGGTCGTCGCGGTCGCGGCGGGCAGCCCGTTGACGGTGGTCGGCGCGACCTGCGCCCCGAAGGGCAGGGTCACGAACCCGCGCAACACGGCCTCGGGGCTCCCCTGCGCGGGACCGCCGGAGCGCAGATCGATGAGCGCCTCGCCGCCGGGGCTGAGAGCGACGACATTGCGCGGGCGGTTCTGCACGCGCCAGCCCGCGGGAAAGCGCATCGCGAGCCCGAGCTCGGCGTGATAGAGATGGTTGTTGCGCACGATGCCCTGGCTCGGGCTGTCGGCGAACACCATGCGGTCGATCCTGCGCAGGAGCTCCTCCTGCCCGGTGCGCGTGGTCGCCTGCTTGAAGCGCGCGGCCTCGCCCACGATCTCGCGCAGCCGCGTGTCGTTGTCCGGGTGCGTCGCGAAGAGACCGTGGTAGGCGCGCGGCTGGCGGCCTTCGGCCTTCGCCACCTCGGCGTCGAACAGCTCCTGGTTCTTGAGCACGCCGATCACCTTCACGGTCGCCTGGGGATCGTAGCCGGTGCGCGCGAGATACTCCGCGGCGAGCCGGTCGGCTTCGAGCTCGGCCTCGCGCCCGTAGCCGGCGAGCAGCGCGCCGCCGAGCACGTTCACCGCCAGATCGCCCAGCCCGCCGCGGGTCTCGGGCACGAAGATCTGCAGGATGCTCGCGCCGATGTTGGCCGCGGTAACCGCGGTGAGTTGCTGCACCGAGTGACGCGCCGTGACGTGGCCGAGCTCGTGACCCAGCACCGCCGCGAGCTCGGCTTCCGAGTTCATGTACGCGATCAGCCCGCGCGTGACGTAGACGTAGCCGCCGGGGAGCGCGAAGGCATTGACCTCGGGGCTGTCCACGACCAGGAAGTGGTATTCGATGCCGGGGCGGTGGCTCGCCCTGGCGAGCCGCTGGCCGACCTCGTTCACGTACTGCTGGAGCGGCGCATTGTTGTAGACGCCGTATTGCCGGCGCACGTTCGCGTCCTCGCGCCGGCCGATGGCGATTTCCTGCGATTCGGACACCAGGACGAGGTTCTGCTGGCCGGTGACCGGGTTCTGCGCGCAGTTGGCGAGTGAAAGGGCGGCGAGCAGCGCCGCTATCCGTAGCCGTATCGTCGGTTGCATGCTCTGATTTTACCTATGCGCGAAATGGGGCACGAATCTGGTGCGCTCCGCACTAATAACGTGCGTGACCATCGCAAGTGTACTGTAGATGAAGGCGCGCCTGTCCGAGATGCGCAAGCCGATAGTCCATTGAAATCAGATTGTTGATTCCCACCGCGAAGCGCCTCCCAAAGGCGCGCCTTCATCTGGTATGCATCGTGCAATGACGCAGGCGTCAACCTCACGAGGAGATCGCGATGTCCACGTTCAAGGACCCGTTCAATCCCGAGCTGGAGCTTGGCCGCGGCTGCGCTTGCGGCAGGCACGCGAGCGCCGCCGAGCACGAGGCCGACCTCGCGCGCCAGACGAGCGACCCGGATGCGCTCGCCTCGCGCGCGGTCGATGCCGCCGTGGTGCGCGCGCTGTTCCCGCGGGACGAGGCGCGCCGGCGCTTTCTCAAGGCGGTCGGGGCGAACACCGCGATGGCGGCGATCGCCCAGTTCTTCCCGCTCGCCGCGGCGCGCGAGGCCTTCGCCCAGGGCAAGGGCGAGATCGAGAAGCCCTCGATCAAGGTGGGCTTCATCCCGATCACCTGTGCCACCCCCATCATCATGTCGCAGCCGATGGGTTTCTACGCCCGGCAGGGCCTGAACGTCGACGTGGTGAAGACCGCGGGCTGGGCGGTGATCCGCGACAAGACCCTCAACAGGGAGTACGACGCGGCGCACATGCTCTCGCCGATGCCGCTCGCGATCACGCTCGGCGTGGGCTCGAACCCCGTGCCCTACACCACGCCGGCGATCGAGAACATCAACGGCCAGGCGATCACGCTGGCGATGAAGCACAAGGACAAGCGCGATCCCGCGCAGTGGAAGGGCTTCAAGTTCGCCGTGCCTTTCGATTACTCGATCCACAACTATCTTCTGCGCTACTTGGTCGCCGAGCACGGTCTCGATCCCGACCGCGACATCCAGATCCGCGCGGTGCCCCCGCCGGAGATGGTCGCGAACCTGCGCGCCAACAATATCGACGGCTTCCTGGGTCCCGATCCCTTCAACCAGCGCGCGGTCTACGACGGGGTCGGCTTCATCCATGTCCTGACGAAGGAGCTGTGGGAGGGACATCCGTGCTGCGCGTTCGCCGCGAGCCGGGCGTTCGTCACCCAGCTGCCCAATACTTACCGCGCGCTGCTGAAGGCGATCGTGGAGGCGACCGCTTTTGCCGCCAAGCCCGAGAACCGCAAGCAGATCGCGGAGGCCATCGCGCCCGCCAACTACCTCAACCAGCCGGTCACCGTGATCGAGCAGGTGCTCACCGGCACCTACGCTGACGGGCTCGGCAACGTGCAGAAGGTGCCGAACCGCATCGACTTCGACCCCTTCCCGTGGCACTCGTTCGCGATCTGGATCCTGACCCAGATGAAGCGCTGGGGACAGTTGAAGGGCGACGTCGACTACGCCAAGGTCGCCCGGGACGTCTACCTCGCTACGGACGCCGCCCGGGTCATGAAGGAAGTGGGGCTCAAGGCGCCCGCGACGACGATCAAGAAATTCGCCGTCATGGGCAAGGAGTTCGATCCCGGCAAGCCCGAGGCTTACCTCGCGAGCTTCCCGATCAAGCGAACTGTGTGAGCACCGGGCGGCGTGCGCTGAGCAGTCAACGGCAGGCGCCTTTTCCGCCGAGGGCCTGCCGCCTACCGCTCACGAAGGATAACGAATGAAAGGCATTCAGTTCTGGGGAGCGCCCCTGCTCTCGGTGGTGATCCTGCTCGCGTTCCTCGCGCTCTGGCACGCGGGCACGCGGCAGGAGGCGGGCGGCGAGGTGGTGGACGCCGAGTATGCGAAGCTGGTCGGCACGGCGGCCGCCACCGGGCAGAAATCGGCGTTTCCCTCGCCCGCGGAGGTGGGCGCGCGGATCTGGCAACATCTGAAGGAGCCCTTCTACGACAAGGGGCCCAACGACAAGGGCATCGGCATCCAGCTCGGCTACTCCATCGCGCGCGTGCTGGCCGGCTACCTGCTCGCGGCGCTCGTCGCCATCCCGATCGGCTTCCTGATCGGCATGTCGCCGCTCATCTACCGCGCGTTCGACCCGTTCATCCAGGTGCTCAAGCCCGTCTCGCCGCTCGCGTGGATGCCGCTCGCGCTCTTCACGCTGAAGGACAGCTCGGTCTCGGCCGTGTTCGTGATCTTCATCTGCTCGATGTGGCCGATGCTGATCAACACCGCCTACGGGGTCGGAGCGGTGCGGCGCGAGTGGTTGAACGTCGCGAGGACGCTCGAGGTGGGCCCGTTGCGCAAGGCCTTGCGCGTGATCCTGCCTGCGGCCGCGCCCACCATCATGACCGGCATGCGCATCTCGATCGGCATCGCCTGGCTCGTGATCGTCGCCGCCGAGATGCTCGTGGGCGGGACCGGCATCGGCTACTTCGTGTGGAACGAGTGGAACAACCTCTCGATCGCCAACATCCTGACCGGCATCCTCGCGATCGGGCTGGTCGGCATGGTGCTCGACCAGCTCCTCGCGCGCCTGACGCGCCTAGTCACCTTTCCCGAATGACGGAAATGGGAAACAGGAAATGGAAAATGGCGAGCGCGATCCGCGTGCCGGGCTTTTCATCATTGCCCATTCTCCATTCCCCGTTTCCGCCGTTGAAGCCATGAGTGAGCCGCTCATCCGAGTCGAAGGCATCGCCAAGCGCTTTCCCGGCCGCGATGGCGCCGCGACGACCGTGTTCGAGGACGTCCACTTCTCGATCGAGCCCGGCGAGTTCGTGTGCCTGATCGGGCACTCGGGCTGCGGCAAGACCACCATCCTCAACATCCTCGCCGGGCTCGAGCCCGCCTCCGACGGCTACGTCTTCATCGGCGGGCGGGAGATCCGCGGCCCCAGCCTCGACCGCGCGGTGATCTTCCAGAGCCACGCGCTGATGCCGTGGCTCACCGTGACCGGCAACATCGGCTTTGCCGTCACCTCGCGCTGGCCGGAATGGGACCGGGCGCGGGTGCGCAGCCATTGCCAGAAGTACGTGGAGCTCGTGAACCTGGCGGGCGCCGAGATGAAACGCCCGGCGGAGCTCTCGGGCGGCATGAAGCAGCGCGTGGGCATCGCGCGCGCGCTCGCGATCCAGCCCAAGATGCTGCTCATGGACGAGCCGTTCTCGGCGCTCGACGCGCTGACGCGCGGCATGCTGCAGGAAGAGGTGCTCAGGATTCTCGCCGAGACGCGCCAGACCGCATTTATGATCACGCACGACGTGGACGAGGCGATCCTCCTCGCCGACAAGATCGTTCTCATGACCAACGGGCCGCGGGCGCGCATCGCCGAGATCGTGGTGAACCCGCTGCCGCGCAGCCGCACCCGTTACACGATCCACAAGGAGCCGCACTACTACGCCGTGCGCAACCACCTGGTCGATTTCCTGGTGAGCCGCTCCCGGCAGTTGAACGAAGCGCTGCCGCCGGGCTACGACCCGAAGCACCCGCCGCTCGTCACGCCGGGTTTGAGCGAAGCCGGCGGAAGCGTTGCACAGGCCGCGCCCCGGCCCCCGGCGGGCTCGCGCCCGATCGCCGTCGCGGCGAGCCACTAGGACCCGGATCCCGCAACCCGTCACCCGCAACCCGCAACTCGACTGAAGGAGAAACCGATGAAGAAGTCCGACGCACCCGAAGCCCTGCTCGCCGCGGCGAGCCTCGCGAAGCCCATGACCCGCGCCGATGTCACCGAGCTGGTCGTGATGGCGAAGATCAGGAAGGGACTGACCTGGACGAAGCTTGCGAAGGCGGTCGGCAGCAGCAAGGAGTGGACCACCGCCGCGCTGCTCGGCCAGATGAAAATGACGAAAGAGCAGGCGGAAGCCGCCGGGAAGCTCCTGGGGCTGCCGGAGGATGCGGTGCTGCTGCTCCAGCAGGTCCCGTACAAGGGGTCGCTCCCCACCGCCGTGCCGACCGATCCCCTGATCTACCGCTTCTACGAGCTCGTCAACGTCTACGGCACGACCTTCAAGGAGCTCGTCCACGAGGAATTCGGCGACGGCATCATGAGCGCGATCGATTTCAAGATGGATCTCACGCGCGAGCCCGATCCCAAGGGCGACCGCGTGAGAATCGTGATGAGCGGCAAGTATCTGCCGTACAAGACCTATTAAAACGGACGCGCAAAGCGCGCCGTTTTAATTGCGCGCGTTCGAGCGGACAGTAAGAGCCGCCGCTCAACGCGCGCGCCACGCATACGGGGCTGGTGACCTCCAGAAAAACAAATAGATAGAAATGACTTCCCCTTTCAAGCCCGGCTTCAGGCTCGGCATCTACATATTCAAGGACGCCGAGATCGTTGACTTCGCGGCCCCTCACGCGGTGTTCGCGGTGGCGCGGCGCTTCGACCCTGAGCTGGACGCGTTCCTGATCGCTGATGCGATGCGTCCGGTGCAGGCGCAGGCCGGGTTCACCGTGCTCCCCAACTACTGCTTCGGCGACGCGCCCGCGATGGATGCGTTCCTGATCCCGGGAGGCTTTGGCACGCGCCAGGAAATGCACAACGCGCGCCTGCACGGGTTCATCCGGTCGTTGCCGGCTTCCTGCCTGCTCACCTCGGTGTGCACGGGTTCCTGGATCTACGCCAAGATGGGGCTGCTCGACGGACTTGCAGCGACCAATCGCAAGGAGCCCGACCGGGTCGAGCGATCGGCGCATGACAAGGTGCCGATCGACCGCCTGGCCGAGATCGCGCCGCGTTGCCGGATCAGCCGTGCACGGGTGGTCGATGCAGGGCGCTTGATCACCGCCGGCGGCATCAGTTCCGGGATGGAAATGGGATTCCACCTGCTCAAGCGCGCCGGCTATTCCGAGACATGGATTCGAGAGGTGGCGCGCGTCATGGAGTACCAGGCAGCTTTCGATCTGTACCGCGACGATCTCGAGATCTGCGGCGCGCCCGATTGACAGATTTTGTTGCGGTGCATCGAACGCCGCGTCGGTCCGCGCGTTGAACGGCAACCCGGTTGTGCGTTTCAACGCGCGGGGTTAAGCCGGCGCCTGCGTCGGGTTTGACAGATTTCTCGCGCCCGGCCATTGCGCCCGATCGCGATTTGGGAGTAGCGTGGCTGGCGCTCCATCAGCAATTTGCAAAGGGGGACATCATGTCGAAGATCGCGCAAGTTCTCGTCGTCGCTGGTGCGTTCGGTTTTGCCGCTACCGGCGCGCTCGGCCAGTCCGTCGCCCTGCCGGGCAAGAAGATGCAGGGCAAGCTGCACCTGCTGCCCGCCACGCTTGAAACGACGCAGTGGGGATGGTTCAACAACGCGCAGCCGCCGGTGCTGCGGGTGGACTCGGGCGACACCATCGTCATCGAGACCATGATGCACTCGCACAACCAGGTGGTGCCGGGCAAGACCATCGAGGAGATCAAGAAGCTGCGCACGGATCATCCCGGACGCGGGCCGCACACCGTGACCGGGCCGATCTACGTCAACGGCGCCGAGCCGGGCAACGTGCTCAAGGTGAGGATCAACAAGATCGTGCCGCGCGCCTATGGCGTGAACTTCAACGTGCCCGGCATGTTCGGCCAGTTTCCCAAGGAGTACCAGGACGGGCAGGTCAAGTATCTCTACCTCGACTGGGACCGCAAAGTGACGGAATTCCTGCCCGGCGTGTTCATTCCCTTGAAGCCGTTCCCTGGCACGCTCGGGGTCGCGCGCAAGGATCCCGGCCAGTACAGCACCGTGCCGCCCGGTGAATTCGCCGGCAACATGGACATCCGCGACTTCACCGAAGGCACCGCGCTTTACGTCCCGGTGCACGTGCCGGGCGCGCTGCTGTGGACCGGCGACTCGCACGCCGCCCAAGGCAACGGCGAGGTCAACCTGACCGCCGTGGAGACCGCCTTCAAGGAGATCACGGTCACGGTTGAAGTGCTCAAGACGATGAAGCTCGACTTCCCGCGCATCGAGACCCCCAAGTCGTGGATCACCGTGGGCTTCGACCAGGACTTGAACAAGGCGCTCGATTTCGTAAAGGAGCAGACCGCCAAATTCCTCGCCGAGCAGCGCAGGATGTCATTGGACGACGCCGCGAAATTGATGCACAAGGTCTCGGACTGCCGGATCTCGCAGGTGGTGAACATCAAGAAGGGCATTCACTGCCTGAACCCGAAGGACCCGAAGGGCACGGAAGACATGGAGCGCCCGACCAAGGAGACTGCCAAATACTACGTGTCGCACGCCAAGGATCGCGATCTCAACGTCGCGATGGACACCGCTTCGCGCAACATGATCAAGTGGCTGGAGCAGGAAAAGAAGGTCGCGCGGCTCGACGCCTATGGCCTGGCGAGCGTGGCGATGGACTGCCGGGTGGGCGACGTGTGGGGCGCTGAGAAGAACGTGCACTGCCTGATACCGAAGAGCCTCTGGCAGAGTGCGAGGAAATAATCCTGCGGCGACTTCACGCGGGGCTGCGCGCGCAGCCCCGTTTTTGTTTCCGGTGATGAAACAACTGCTTTACGGCGGGTTTCTGGCCGCGCTCGTCTGCGCCGGCGCAACCGAGGCGCAGGAGCCGCTGCGCATCGTCGCCACCACCGCTGATCTCAAGAGCCTCGCCGAGGCGGTGGGCGGCCGGCGCGTGGCGGTCGCGAGCATCGTTCCTCCCAACGTCGATGCCCACGAATACCAGCCGAAGCCGCAGGACCTCAATCGCATCCGGGACGCAACGCTGCTGCTCAGAGTCGGCGTGGACTACGACCTGTGGCTCGACAAGCTGGCGGCGCGGGCGAAGCGGCCCGAACTGCGGCGCGGCGGGGCGGGCTACGTCGACTGCTCGTTCGCGATCGCGCTCCTCGACGTGCGCGGCAGCCGGGTCGGGCCCGCAGGCGGCCACGTCCACGGCAGCGGCAACCCGCATTACTGGCTCGATCCGTCGAACGCCGAAATCATCACCGGGGTGATCCTGGAAGCGCTGGCGCGGAACGATCCCGCAAACGCCAAATATTACGAGGGCGAGCGCTTGCGGTTCCTCGAGCGGTTGTCGGCGAAGATGCGCGGATGGGAACAGAAGCTCGTCCCGGCACAGGGCAAGCCCATGATCGCCTACCACAACAACTGGGCCTACTACGCGCGTCGGTTCCGGCTCAACTTCGCCGGTTACATCGAGCCCCGGCCGGGCATTCCGCCGAGCCCTTCCCATCTCGCGGGACTGCTCAAGTTGATGGAGAGCCAACAGGTGAAAGTCATCGTGCGCCAGCCGCACGAGCCGGCCAAGATCGCCGAGTTCCTCGCCGGCAAGACTGGCGCGAAAGCGGCGCTGCTCGCGGCGAGCGTGGGCGCAGTGCCGCAGGCGAAGGACTATCTTTCGCTGTTCGACTACAATGCCGAGGCCCTGGCGAACGCCATGAAGTAGAAACTGTCTCGAAAAAATTGCTTTTCGATTCTGCGGGCGCGCTCTAATCCACCCGTGCGGATTCCATGACTGAGGCGTTGAACCTGTTGTGGCTGCCGTTCCTGGCGGCCCTTGTCCTCACCGGCATCCACGCCTACCTGGGACTCCAGGTGCTGGCGCGCAACATCATCTTCGTGGACCTCGCTCTCGCGCAGATCGCCGCGCTCGGCGCGACGGTGGCCTTCATGCTCGGCCATCCGGTGAGCAGCGCGGGCTCGTACGCTTACTCGCTCATCTTCACGCTCGCCGCCGCGATGCTGCTTGCGGCGACCCGCACCTGGTCCGGGCGCATCCCGCAGGAAGCCCTGATCGGCGTGCTCTACGTGGTGGCCGCTGCTGGCGCCTTCCTGCTGGTGGAGAAAGCGCCTCAGGGCAGCGAGCACATCAAGCAGGTACTGACGGGCAACATCCTTACCACGGGCGCCGAGGACTTGGCGGCGGTAATTCCGCTCTACATCGTGATCGGCCTGGCGCTGTGGGCGGCGCGTGCGCGACTCGCCGACCCGGGCGGGGGCTGGCGCGGCTGGGCATGGGATTTCTTTTTCTACGCGTGTTTCGGCGTGGTGGTGACGAGTTCGGTGGCGCTGGCCGGCGTATTGCTGGTGTTCTCATTCCTGATCATCCCGGCCGCGGTCGGCGTGCTCTATGCCAAGGGCGTCGGCCGGCAACTCGCGATCGGCTGGGCGGTTGGGGCGGCAGCGAGCCTCGCCGGGCTCGTCCTTTCCTACGCCTGGGATTTCCCCAGCGGCAGCACCATGGTGTGCGTGTTCGGCGCAACGCTCGCGCTGGCAGGCCTTGCGTGGCCCATCGTGCGCGGCGGCAGGCGCAAGTTCGATCGGGCCGCGCGTGCCGTGCGCGCGGGCGCTGCGGCGCTCCTCGTGCTTTCGGGCACATGGCTGATGATCGCTCCGCGCGCCGACCAGCCGTTGCTCGACAGCGTGGAGTATGCGGTGCCCGGTCTAGGCGTTTCCTACATGAACGAAAGCGAGATCGAGGTGTATCGCGACGCCGATCACTACGCGAAGCGCTACCAGCGCGAGGCCGAGCGGCTGAACGAGAAGGAGGTGCGAAGCCGCTGGCAGGGTGAAGCGCTCGACGATCAGCAAGTGCGGCGGATCTCCTCGTTCCTGCAGTCGTACAACGAGATGCGCAAGGGCGAGGAGTTCGTCAAGCGCGAGGTGCGCGCCCGCGCGCGCGCGCGAATTCGCTGGCTGGCCGGTCCGGTCCTGATCCTTGTCGGATTGCTGCTCCTGCCCTGGCGGCGGCGCTGATGGCCGTTGAGAGGCATATGGAGGGCACGGCGCCGACATGATCCACTCCACGCGCGGCATGGCGGTCGCCCCGCACGCGCTCGCGGCGCAGTCCGCGCTCGGCGTGCTGCGCGAGGGCGGCAACGCGCTCGAAGCGATGGTCGCCGCCGCCGCCACGATCGCCGTCGCCTATCCGCACATGAACGGGATCGGCGGCGATTCGTTCTGGCTCTTCTGCGCGCCGCGGCGCAAGCCGCGCGCGATCGACGCCTGCGGGGCGGCCGCGCGCATGGCCTCGCGCGAGTGGTACGCCGCGCGCGGCATCACCTCGAGCATCCCGTTTCGCGGGGGAGCGGCGGCGAACACCGTCGCCGGCACCGTGTCCGGGTGGCGCCTCGCCTTCGAGCAAAGCCGCAAGTGGGGCGGGCGGCTGCCGGTGAAGCGTCTGCTTGCGGACGCCATCCATTACGCCGAGCACGGCGTCGCTGTCAGCCGCAGCCAGGCGGAGAACACGGCGAAGAAGCGCGCCGAGCTCGAGCCGCAGAGCGGCTTCCGGGAGGCTTTCCTCCCGGGCGGATCGGCGCCGGCCGCGGGCAGCCTGTTCAGGCAGCCGCGCCTCGCGGCGACGCTCGGGCGCCTCGCGCGCTCGGGGCTCGATGATTTTTACTGCGGCAAGCTCGCGCGTTCCATCGCGGCCGATCTCGCCGCGGCCGGAAGCCCGCTCGCGGCGGACGACCTCGCCCGGCACCGCGCGAGGCTCGTCACGCCGCTCGCGCTCGCGCACTCGCTCGGCACGATCTACAACCTGCCGCCGCCCACGCAGGGACTGGTGTCGCTCCTCATCCTCGGCATGCTCGATGCGCTCGCAATCGGCAGGACGAGCCCGCAGAGCGCGGACTACGTGCACCTTGCGGTGGAAGCGGCCAAGCGGGCGTTCGCCATCCGCGACCGTTACATCACGGACCCGGCCTACATGACGGTGCGGGTGGAGGACCTCCTTGCGCCGGCGCGGATTCGTGCGCTCGCCGCGGAGGTCGACCGCGGCAGGGCCGCGCCGGGGGGCGCGGGCCGCGGCCCGTCCGACACAGTCTGGATGGGCGTGATCGATGGGGAGGGACGCGCAGTCAGCATGATCCAGAGCATCTACCACGAGTTCGGCAGCGGCGTGGTGCTGGAGGGAAGTGGCATCAACTGGCAGAACCGCGGCGCGAGCTTCTCGCTCGACGAGAGGGCGCTCAACGTCCTGCGGCCCGGCCGCAAACCGTTCCACACGCTCAATCCCGCGCTCGCGCTCTTGCGCGACGGGCGCACGCTCGTCTACGGCACGATGGGCGGCGACGGCCAGCCGCAGACGCAGGCGGCGGTCTTCACGCGCATCGCGGTGTTCGGCATGGACCCCCAGTCGGCGGTCGCCGCCCCGCGCTGGCTGCTCGGCGGCACGTGGGGTGAGAGGAGCGACACGCTCAAGCTCGAATCGCGCTTCCCCGCGGGCGTCCCCGCCACGCTCGGCGCCTACGGCCACGAAGTCGAGATCCTGCCGGAGTACGACGAGGCGATGGGGCATGCCGGCGCCATCCTGCGCCACCCGAACGGAGTGCTCGAGGGCGGGGCGGATCCGCGCAGCGACGGCGCGGTCGCCGCGTACTAGAACTTGAAGGCATTAGCCACAGAGAACACAGAGACAGAACACCGAGAAAAGCTTTACTGGCCAACGCAAAGAGCGTCCTCTGTGGCTTCAACTGAAGTTGCAGGCAGCGCGGGTTGAGCGGTGTATCGCGTCTGCTCGAACTCGCGCAGTTGAATAGCACGAGCTAAGGCGCCGTGCTAGAATTCGCCCCGTCACTGGGGAGTAGCCGTCCTCCACCCCCGGAGGATAGCGCGTCAACATACTTGATCGGGCCGCAAGCCTGATCGTGGCGCCCTCGGCCGATCGGTCTGGCGAGACCTTTGACATCGGCGATCCGCTCAGGGTCGGGCGGCGGTCGCCGGTGTCATTGGTTCAACCGCCGCCCGACCCCCAAGGACCGTCATGGCTGCTTCCTTTGTCGTTTCCACCCTGGTCGTCGCGATCGCTGAAATGGGCGACAAGACCCAGTTGCTGTCCTTGCTGCTGGCGGCGCGTTTCCGCAAGCCGCTGCCGATCATCGCCGGGATCGCGGTGGCGACGCTCGCCAACCACGCGCTCGCCGCGCTCGCGGGCGAATGGGTGCGCGCGCAGCTGGGGCCGGAGACGCTGCGCTGGGCGGTGGGCCTCTCGATGCTCGCGATCGGCGCGTGGGCGCTCAGGCCCGATCGCTACGAGGGCAGCGTCGAGCGGCGCGGGCGCTGGGGCGTGTTCGCGGTTACGTGCGCCGCGTTTTTCCTGGTGGAGATCGGCGACAAGACGCAGATCGCCACCGTCGTGCTCGCCGCCCAGTACCACGCGCTCGCGGCGGTGGTGCTGGGGACGACCGCCGGCATGCTGATCGCGAACGCGCCGGTCGTGGTGTTCGCGCACCGTTTCATCGACCGCGTGCCGATCAGGTGGGTGCGCGTGGGCGCGTCCGCCATGTTCGCCGCGCTGGGGGTGCTGGCGATTTTCGGCTACGTCGAGGCGTGAGCGCGCGAGCGCCCTCCGCTTAACGACGCGCGGCCGCCACGCTGCCCGCGACCGCGATGAACGCGCCCCACGGGCAACCGGCGGGCATGTGGCGCTCGACGAGCCGCGCCAGCGCGCCGCCGCCCGGAACAAAGACCGCGGTGCGGATGCGCACATCGACGACGGGGAAGCCTTCCAGCAGGGCGGCCGCCTCTCCCGGGGTATGCCAGTGCGCGCCGCGATAGGCGCCGCTGCCACCCCCGCGCCCCTTCTGCCAGTAAAGGATGCTCCGCCGGTTGAGCAGCCCGAGCGCGAAGCGCCGGCGCGTGACGCGCAGCATCTCCGCGAGCGCGCGGCGCTCCTCGGCGATGAAGCAGAGCGCGGTGACCGAGACCGCGTAATCGAAGCTCGCGTCCGGGAACGGCAGGTCGAGCGCGTTTCCTTCGAGATAGCTTTCGCCCGGAGCCGCCCGCGCGCGGGCGAAAGCGAGCCACTCCGGGTTCGCATCGAGACCGGTTGCAGACAACCCCGCTTCGCGCGCGAAGCGGCGCGTGAAGTATCCGGTGCCGCAGCCCACGTCGAGCAGCGTCGCGCCCGCGGCGGGCGCGAGCAGGCCGAGGAGCAGGCGGTACTCGGTTTCGCCGATCCAGCTTCCGCGCGGCGTGCGATACCACGCGTCGTATTCAGCTGCGCGGAGCGCTGCCGCAGGCGCGCTCACTGCCGGGCTTCAGCCAATAAGGATTTTGTCAGACTTGCATCTGACAAAATCCTCACAGCCAGCGGTAGAGCCAGTATTTCTCGTAGAGCACCTTGCCGAGGTGCCACAGCAGGCTCGGCTGGCGCAATCGCACCACCGGCGCGGGCTCGGCATAGAAGTCGCCGCTTCCCATCCCCGCCCGCGCGCCGCCGGTCTCGATGAAGCACGCGCCGTGGCCGTCGAAGCTGGCCGGCGCGCCGCGGCCGGTCCAGGCGCGGGCGATGTTCCTCGCAACCACCTCCGCTTCGCCGTGCGCGAAGACGCCGGCTTTCGGCAACGGCTTGCCGATCTTGAGCGGGATCACGCAGTTGTCGCCGATCGCGAACACGTCCGGGAAGCGCGTGGCGAGCGTATGACGGTCGACCGGGATCCAGCCGCTCTCCGCCAGCAGTCCGGCTTCCTTCAGCACTGCGGGCGCGCGGTGCGGCGGCACGTAGACGAGAAGGTCGTAGCGCGCAGTGGCGCCATTGGCGAAGCTGATGGAGCGCGCGGAGGGATCCACCGCGGTCACCTGGTGCTCGGGGTGATAGCCGATGCCGCGGGCTTCGACCATCTGCCGGATCGCCGCCGACACCGCGGGCCCGGCGGTCGCCATCGGCGCGGGCTCGGCGGCATAGATGTCCACCTGGACACTCGCGCGCACGCCGCGCTCGCCGCAATTCGCCTCGATCAGCAGCGCCGCCTCGTACGGCGCGGCCGGGCAGCGGTACATCGGGACGGCCGTGAGGACCACGATCCGTCCGGCGGTGAAACCGGCCAAGGCGTCGCGCGCGGCGGCCGCGCCCTCGAGCGTGTAGAGATTGTGACCGCCCGCGGTAAGTCCCGGGACCGTCTCGGGCGCGTAATCCGCGCCGAGCGCGATGATCATCGCATCCCCTGCGTAGGTCGTGCCGTCGACCGCCGCCGACTTTCCGGCCGGGTCGATGCGGGTCACCGTCCCGCGCACGAATTCGATCCCGTGCTCGCGCAGCGCCGCGAGCGGGCGCGTGAACTGCTCGGGCCGGCGGGCGCCCGTCATCAGCCACAGCAGCGAAGGCGAGAACCGGTGATCGGCTTCGCGGTCGATCAGGACGATGCGGTCGGAGGGCGGGAGCCGCCTGCGCAACGCGCGCGCCGCGGCGATGCCGCCGATCCCCGCCCCCAGGATGAGCGCAGTCCGGTTTGCCATCGGGTCCTCCTCAAGACGTGATGCTATTGTAGTAGCCCAGCCGGGTTTTGGCCGGGACCGGCGCAGGCGGCGGCGTTACCCAACAAAAAAGGGCAGCCGAGGCTGCCCTTGTCCTAACCGGGTGCGATCACGCCGCGGAGGATTTCTCGGCGGCGCGGGCCGCGCCCTTGCGCGCGTACTTCTGGCGGAACTTCTCCACGCGGCCGGCGGTGTCCACGATCTTCTGCTTGCCGGTGTAGAAGGGGTGGCATTGCGAGCACACTTCGACGTGCAGGTCGCGGCCGAGGGTGGAACGCGTGTCCCAGCTGTTGCCGCAACTGCAGGTGACGGTGATCGTCCGGTAATCGGGGTGGATCTTCGGCTTCATACGAGGCGCGCATTATCAATGATTTCAGGGCACGAGGCAAGCCCGCCGGGCGCCCCTCCACCCGCCCGGGAGCGGCCGCGGGCCGCCCGCGATCAGGGCTTCGGATTGCCGTTCTTGAAGAGCCTCTTCAGCTCGCCGCGGAACTCGGCCGAGTCCTTGTGACCGTGCACCGCGACCGCATGCTGCACCGCCGCCTCGAGCAGCTCCTCCTCGCTGTCCGCGACGAGCGCAAGCGTGCACTTCATTTCGCTCGGAAACTCCCGGCAGTCGATGTGTTTGCGCATGGGCACCCTCCAGGGATGGGTCATGGGCCGTCTCGCGAAGGCATTCTACGCCCCGGGGTTTTTGCGGGCCACCCTGGCTTCTGCACTCATCATTCCGCATTCATCATTCGCGCTGGGCCGCGGTCAGCGGAACAGCGGCCTCTGGCCGGGCGCCCAGTTCTCCAACAGCACGCAGCAGCGCAACAGCTCGCGCTTGCCGGCCTCCGCGCTGACCTGCCGGAAGTAGGACTGGTCGCCGACCACGTTGAGGGCGACAAAGTGCGGCTCCGTCGAGCGGATCTCGAGCTTCAGGCGACCCTGGTCGTTGCCAATACCGTAGAGCACGTGCGTCCCCGGGCGCAGTTCGACGCGGAAAAACGTTCCCGGCAGGGTCGCCCCGATCAACCGGTTGTTCACGTACAGGACAGAATCCGCGCTGATGGCACTGGGGAAGTCGTTGCGATAAACGTAAAGAGCTGCGGTGCCGGGTTGCGTAATGAACCGCTTCGCCTCGGCATCCCGCTCGGGGGAGGCTTGCGGCGTGGAGGCGCAACCCGCCAGCGCGGCGAGCAAGGCGAGAGCGATGGCGGCTGCGCGCTTCACGGGATGAGCGAGCTGCGGCGCACGGCGGCCTCGCCGGAGTCCGCGTTGACGGGAAAAAAGCTCGACTGCGGCGGAAAGCGCAGCCATGGCGAGAGCGTCTGACGCACGAAATAGACCCGTCCGGCCTCCGCTTCGAGCGTGATCAAGCCGGCGTCGCCGGCAAAACCCGAGATGCGGTGCGCGCCCGGCGCGACTTCCCAGCGATGGTAGGTGCCGGGATAGGTCGTGATGGTCGCCGCGTCATCGAGCCAGATCGTTGCGGGCCGGTCGCTGAAATCCGGAATGTCGCGCACGATGTAGACCACCGCCTTGCCAGGCGCCGTCTCGAACCGCTTGGCCTCGATATCCTGGCGGCTCGGCGGCAGCTGCGTGCAGCCAGCCAGCACGATCGCGAGCAGCAAACCTCGCCACATGGAAGCTCCCGCGGTCAGCGGTACCCGCAAATTTAGACGCAATTTCCTCGCGGAAGGTTTTGAATCTGTAAACGGTTGTTACAGGGCGTGCCTGATCTGCCGCAGCCTGGTACGGGAGGCGGCCCCGATTTCGGACCAAGAATAGCGGCCTGAAGGCGTCCGCGCGCGCTTCTACGCGTCGTTACCCGCGCCGCATGGAGTCAAAGAAATCGGCATTGCCTTTCGTCGCCCGGATCTTGTCGAGCAGGAATTCGGTCGCCTCGAGCTCGTCCATCGGGTAGAGGAGCTTCCTCAACACCCAGATCTTCTGCAGGACGTCCTGCTTGATGAGCAGCTCCTCGCGGCGCGTGCCGGAGCGGTTCACGTTGATCGCCGGGAAGATGCGCTTCTCGTACATCCTCCGGTCGAGGTGGATCTCCATGTTGCCGGTGCCCTTGAATTCCTCGTAGATCACGTCGTCCATCCGGCTGCCGGTGTCGATGAGCGCGGTCGCGAGAATGGTAAGGGAACCGCCTTCCTCGACGTTGCGCGCGGCCCCGAAGAAGCGCTTCGGGCGCTGCAGGGCGTTCGCGTCCACGCCGCCGGTCAGCACCTTGCCGGAGGCCGGCACCACGGTGTTGTAGGCGCGCGCGAGGCGCGTGATCGAGTCGAGCAGGATCACCACGTCCTTCTTGTGCTCGACCAGGCGCTTCGCCTTCTCGATCACCATCTCGGCGACCTGGACGTGGCGCGAGGCCGGCTCGTCGAAGGTGGAGGACACCACCTCGCCCTTCACCGACCGGATCATCTCGGTCACTTCCTCGGGGCGCTCGTCGATGAGCAGCACGATCAGCACCACCCCCGGGTGATTCGCCGTGATCGCGTGGGCGATGTGCTGCATCAGCACCGTCTTGCCGGCCTTGGGCGGGGAGACGATGAGCCCGCGCTGGCCCTTGCCGATGGGGGCGATGATGTCGATGATGCGCCCGGTGATGTTCTCCTCGGCCTTGATGTCGCGCTCGAGCTTCAAGTGCTCGGTGGGGTGATAGGGCGTGAGGTTCTCGAACAGGATCTTGTGCTTGGACTGCTCGGGCGACTCGTCGTTGACCTTGTCCACCTTGACCAGCGCGAAATAGCGCTCGCCGTCCTTGGGCGTGCGGATCTCGCCTTCGATCGTGTCGCCGGTGTGGAGGTTGAAGCGGCGGATCTGCGAGGGCGAGACGTAGATGTCGTCGGTGCCGGCGAGATAGGACGTGTCGGGCGAGCGCAGGAACCCGAAGCCGTCGGGCAGCACTTCAAGCGTGCCGCCGCCGTAGATGCTTTCGCCCTTCTTGGCCTGGTTCTTGAGCAGCGCGAAGATGAGCTCCTGCTTGCGCATGCGGTTGGCGCCGTCGACCTCGTTCTTGACGGCCATTTCGAGGAGCTCGGAAACGTGAAGGTTCTTGAGATCGGATAGATGCATGGACTGCGACCCTCTGTGGGTGGAACCGGGGAAGGAAGGGGAAGAAGCGGCCTGCGCGCCCGAGCCGCTCCGGTCCTGCGGGACCGGGCGGGGCTCGCCCGAACGCTTGAGGGAAAGATTAGAAGCTTTAGATATGGCTGTCAATAAACGCGGTCAGTTGTGATTTGGACAGGGCGCCGACCTTGGTCGCCTCCACGGAGCCGTTCTTGAAGAGCATGAGGGTGGGGATGCCGCGGATGCCGTACCTGGGCGGCGTGGACTGGTTCTCGTCGATGTTCAGTTTCGCGACCTTGAGGCGCCCGGCGTATTCCCGCGCCACCTCGTCGAGGATGGGGGCAATCATCTTGCACGGGCCGCACCATTCGGCCCAGTAATCCACCAGCACGGGGGTGGACGATTGCAGCACTTCCGGCTCAAAGGTCTCGTCGGTCACGTAATGGATGTGTTCGTTCATGCAGCTATGCCTTCGGGAAACAACAGGAAATCGCCACAGGACGCGTGGCAGCGGGACTTGACGGCGCTTATGCTAACGAAATTTCCCTGTTTTGCAAAGGGCCGTCGTCCGCTGTGCCTGTCCGCAAGCGAAGGATTTATTTGCTAACATAAGGCCTTTTCCACCAACTTCAAGCCCCCGGAAATCCCGAAGGAATACTATGACTTACGTCGTGACCGAGCCGTGCATCAAGTGCAAGTATACCGATTGCGTTGATGTGTGCCCGGTGGACTGCTTCCGCGAAGGGCCGAACATGCTCGTGATCGACCCGGACGAGTGCATAGATTGCACCCTGTGCGTCGCGGAGTGCCCGGTCGAGGCCATCTTCGCCGAGGACGACGTGCCCGACAGCCAGAAGCACTGGACCAAGGTGAACGCCGAGCTCGCCAAGGTCTGGCCTGCGATCATCGAAAAGAAGGATGCTCCGCCGGACGCTGACGAGTGGGCAAAAGTGAAAGAAAAGGAACACCTCCTTGAGAAATAGCGCCGGCGCTTTCGGCCCGCGGCCGGGGCGCGCTCCAGGGTCGCACCCGCAAGCGGGCACCTGCTCCGCCCTCCGCGCGCCTACGCCTCCGAATGGGCGAAGGTGAAGGAGAAGGAGCACTTGCTCGAGAAGTAACCTCCGGGTCGCGAACCTGGATCCCCAGCGGTCAGCGCCCCGCACCGGCCTGTGCGGGCATCCATGCTAACGATGTAGTCCCATGCGGCAGGATCTCGCGCGACGGATCGAAGCCGGGTGCGTGGTCGTGACCCCGAACCGCCGCCTTGCCGAGCACCTGCGGCGCGAGTACGACACGCTGCAGGCGAGGTCCGGCAGAGCGGCGTGGGCGAGCGCCGACTGCCTGCCGCTCGCCGCCTTTCTCGAGCGCGCCCACTGCGAGCTCACGCGCTACTCGCCGGACGCGACGCTCATCTCGCCGGAGCAGGAGCTCGCGCTGTGGGAGCGCATCATCGCCGAGTCCCGCGAGGCGCGACCGCTGCTCAACCTCTCCGCGGCGGCGCGCGGCGCGCGCGAGGCGTGGGGCACCCTGCACGCTTTCCGGCTGGATCTCCCGCGCCACCGCGCGGCGCTGGACGAAGACTGCGCCGCGTTTGCCGGATGGTGCGCGCGCTACCGGCGCGAGCTTGCCGCACGGGGGCTGCTTGACGAAGCCCAGCTTGCCGATGCGATCGCCGAGGGCGTGAGGACCACCGGCCGGCTGCGCCCCCGAGCCCTCGTCTTCTATGCGTTTGACGCGCTGACGCCCCAGGTGCGCGCCCTCGCGCAAGCGCTCACCGGCGCCGGCTGGACGGTGGAAGAACAGGGCCCGCCGCAGGGCGCGGGCGCGGCGACTCGCGCCGCGTATCCCGACGCCGAGACCGAGTTCCGCGCGGTCGCCGGGAGAATACGGCGCATCCTCGAAGAGACGCCCGGCGCGCGCATCGGCATCGTCGTGCCCGATCTTTCGGCGCGCCGGGCGCAGGTCGTGCGCGTTTTCGACGATGTGCTCGAACCGGGGCGCGTAATCGCCGGCTCGCGCGAGCGCCCGCGTCCGTTCAACGTGTCGCTCGGCCGGCCGCTCACGGAGTACCCGCTGGTGCACGCGGCGCTGCTCATGCTTGGCTGCGCGCGCGGGAGAAGCTCGCTCGCGGAGGCGGGCGCGCTGTTGAGGAGCCCCTTCATCGCCGGCGCGGAGACGGAATTCGCCGCGCGCGCGCTGCTCGACGCGAGGCTGCGCAGGCGCGGCGCCCTCGCCGTTCCGCTCGCAGCCCTCGCGCGCGAAGCGAAGTCGAAGCCGCGCGGCCTTGCGGGAACGCCGCTCCTCGCCGCGCGGCTCGAGCGCTGGGCGCCGGCCGCGGAGCGCGCGCGCCGGCTGCGCCAGTTGCCGAGCGCATGGAGCGCGACTTTCCAGCAGCTCCTGGCGGGGCTCGGCTGGCCCGGCGAGCGCGCGCTCGACTCCGAGGAGTTCCAGGCGTTCGACAAGTGGCGCGAGGCCGTCGCCGCGCTCGCGGCGCTCGATCTCGTCGCCGGGCGCCTCGGGTTCGACGAAGCGCTCTCCGCCCTGCGCCGGCTCGCCGCCGACACGCTGTTCCAGCCCGAGTCGGAAGCCGTCCCGTTGCAGGTGCTGGGGGTGCTGGAGGCGACCGGGCTCGAGTTCGACCATCTTTTCGTGACCGGGCTCACGGACGAAGTCCTGCCCGCGTCGCCGCGGGCGAATCCGTTCCTGCCGGTCGCGCTGCAGCGCAGCCTCGACGTTCCGCATGCCTCCGCCGAGTGGGAGATGGCCTTCGCGCGCCGGACGCTCGCGTCGTGGCGCGGTGCGGCGGAGCGCGTGCACCTGAGCCACCCGCGCCAGGACGGCGACCGCGAGCTGCGCCCGAGCCCGCTCATCGCCGGGATTCCGGAGGCACCTGTCCCGGCCGGGGTCGAGGGGCCGCTCTACCGGGATGCGCTCTTTGCCGCACGGGCGATCGAGCGGCTCGCCGATTTTTCCGCGCCGCCTCTTCCCCCGGGAACGCCGGTGGAGGGCGGGGCGAGCTTCTTCAAGAACCAGGCCGATTGCCCGTTCCGCGCTTTCGCGGTGCATCGCCTCGGCGCGGGCGCGCTGGAAGCGGGGCATCCCGGGCTCGACGCGCGCGAGCGCGGCACCCTCGCGCACGTGGCCGCCGCCGCGCTGTGGCGCGAGCTGCGGAGCTACGCGCGGCTCGAGGCGATGGGCGATGAGGAAATGGCGCGGGCGGCGGAGCGCGCCGCGGCCGCCGCCGTCGCCTACATGCGCGGCGAGCGCCCGGACGCGATGACCGGGGCCTTCAGCGAGCTCGAGCGCGGCCGCCTCGCGCGCCTGCTCGAGCGCCTGCTGCGCGCGGAGAAACTGCGCGCGCCGTTCGAGGTCGCGGCGTGCGAGGAGCGGCGGGCGATCGCGCTGGGCGGCGTGGAGCTGAAGGCGCGGGTGGACCGCATCGACCGGCTCGCGAGCGGCGCGCGCGTCATCCTCGACTACAAGACGGGAGCGCCATCCTCCCCCGCCGCCTGGCTCGGGGAGCGGCCCGACGAGCCGCAATTGCCGCTCTACGCGGTGACCGATCCCGGCGAGGTCGCCGCGGTCGCTTTCGTGGCGCTCAACGCGCGCGAGGCCGGGTTCCGGGGCGTCGCGCGCGGCGAAGGCGTGCTGCCGGGAGTCGCTACGGTGGCCGTGACGACGAGCGACCGCTACAGCGACTGGGGGGCGCTCGCCGCGGCCTGGCGCGCGGCGCTGGAGCAGCTCGCCGCGGAATTCCTGGGCGGCGCCGCGCCGGTCGCGCCCAAGCAGTATCCGCGCACTTGCGACTACTGCGACATCAAGACCTTGTGCCGCGTGCGCGAGCTGCTCGACCGCGGGCCCATCCCGGCGGGGGACGAAGGTGAGTGAGCCGCGGCCGATCGGCGATCAGCGGACGCGCGAAGAGGCGCTGGACGCCTCGCGCTCGTTCATCGTGCAGGCGCCCGCGGGGTCGGGCAAGACCGGGCTCCTCATCCAGCGCTACCTCGCGCTGCTCGCGCGGGTGGAGGCGCCCGAGGAAATCGTCGCGATCACCTTCACGCGCAAGGCCGCGGCGGAGATGCGAAACCGCGTGCTGGCGGCGCTCGCGGCCTCCGAGGGTGCGGCGCCGAAGGCGCCGCACGAGAGCACGACCTGGGCGCTCGCGCGCGGCGTGGTCGCGCACGAGCGCGCGCGGGGCTGGGACCTCGCGGCGAATCCGAACCGCATGCGCGTCCAGACCATCGACGCGCTCTGCGCGGCGCTGACGCGCCAGATGCCGGTGCTCTCGGGTTTCGGGGCGCAGCCGGAGATTCTCGAGGATGCCACCGCGCTCTACGGGGAGGCGGCACGCCGCACGCTCGCGGCGCTCGAGGCGGGTGATGAGCGCGCCCGGTACGTCGCGCGCCTCCTGCAGCACCTCGACAACCACGCCGCGCGCGCCGAGGAGCTCGTCGCCGCCATGCTCGCGCGGCGCGACCAGTGGCTGCGCCACGTCGCGGACCGCGCATCGCAGCGCATCCGGCGGGAGACGCTGGAAGAAGCGCTCGCGAACCTCACGCGGGATGCGCTCGAGAGCGCCTGCGCGCATTGCCCGGCCGGGCTCGCCGCGGAGATTGCCACGCTCGCCGCCTTCGCCGCGGAGAATCTTGCCGCTGCCGGGGCCGATTCGCCGCTCCTCGCCTGCCGCGGCATGAGCGGCATGCCCGGCGCATCGCCCGCGGACTTGCCGCGCTGGCGCGGCATCGCCGAGCTGCTGCTGACCCGGGCGGGCGAGCCGCGGCGCCAGGCCAACAAGGACACGGGATTCCCGGCGGCGTCGGGCGGCAGGAGCAAGGCTGAAAAGGCCGCGCGCAACGCCGCAAAAGATCGCCTCGAGGCGCTGCTCGCCGAGATCGCCGCGCACCGCACCTTCGTCGAGGCGCTGCACGTCACACGGGCGCTCCCGCCCGCCGCCTACAGCGACGCGCAATGGGCGGTCCTCGAGGCCCTGGTCGGGCTGCTCCCGGTTGCCGTCGCCGAGCTCGAGCTCCTCTTCCGCGAGCGGGGCGAAGTGGACTTCACCGCGGTCGCGCAGGCCGCGGTGCGCGCGCTGGGTGAACCGGAGGCGCCGACCGATCTCGCGCTCGCGCTCGACTACCGCATCCGTCACATCCTGGTGGACGAGTTCCAGGACACTTCGCTCTCGCAGTACGAGCTGATCGAGCGGCTGACGGCGGGCTGGCAGGCGGGCGACGGGCGCACGCTTTTCGTGGTGGGCGACCCGATGCAGTCGATCTACCGCTTCCGCGAGGCGGAGGTGGGGCTCTACCTGCGCGCGCGGCACGAAGGGGTCGGTAGCGTCCGGCTCGAGCCGCTCACCCTCACCGTCAACTTCCGCTCGCACGAAGGCATCGTCGGGTGGCTGAACGCGACCTTCCGGCGGGTGCTGCCCGACGAGGAAGATCTCGCGAACGGGGCCGTGCCGTACGTCGAGTGCGTGGCATACGATCCGGCGCTTGCCGGCGCGGCGGTGACGGTGCACGCGCTCGCCGACGCCGACCGGGCGGAGGAGGCGCGGCGGGTCGCCGCGCTCACCGAGGCTGCGCTGGCTGAGGACGGAGAGCGGACGGTGGCGATCCTGGTGCGGAGCCGCACGCACCTCGCCGCGATCGCGCCGCAGCTCAAGCGCTCCGGGATCGGTTTCCAGGCGATCGAGATCGAGGCGCTCGGCCACCGCGCGCTGGTCCAGGATCTCTTCGCGTTGACGCGCGCGCTCATCCATCCGGCCGATCGCATCGCGTGGCTCTCGGTGCTGCGCGCTCCGTGGTGCGGGTTGACGCTCGCGGACCTCGACGCCCTCTCGCGGGAGGACCACGACGCGACGGTGTGGGAGCTCATGAACGACATCGCCCGCACCGGGCGGCTTTCCGCGAACGGGCAGGAGCGGCTCGCCCGGGTGCGCGAAGTCCTCGGCGCCGCGATGGCGCAGCGGCGGCGCGAGCCGCTCCGGCGCTGGATCGAGGGCGCGTGGCTCGCGCTCGGCGGGCCGGCGTGCGCCGAGGACGAGGCCGACCTCGGGGATGCCGCGGTGTTCCTCGACCTCATCGAGGCGCTGGAGGAGGGCGGCGACCTCGCCGACCTCGAGCGGCTCGAAGAGCGCGTCGCGCGGCTGTTCGCGCTGCCCGATGCGCGCGAGGCGTCGAAGCGGGTGCAGGTGATGACGATCCACAAGGCGAAGGGACTCGAGTTCGACACGGTGATCCTGCCGGGCCTGGGTTACGCCCCGCGCGCGGAGGGCGAGCGGCTGCTCGCCTGGCTCGAGCGGCCGCGCCCCCACGCGGTCCCGGACCTGCTGCTCGCCCCGGTAAAGGAGAGCGCGCAAGAGGGCGAGGCGATTTATCGCTATATCGCCCGCCTCGAGGCCGTCAAGGACGAGCACGAAGCCGCGCGCCTGCTCTATGTCGCCGCCACGCGCGCGAAATCGCGGCTGCACCTGATCGGGCATGCGAAACGGAACGCGGGAAACGAGCTGAGGCCCCAACCGCGTTCGTTGCTCAAGCGGCTGTGGGACGTCGTCGCGCCCGAGTTCGAGCGGGCGGCCGCCGCTTGCGCCGCCGCGGCGCCGGCGGCCGATGCCGCCGCCCCGCCCGCGGCGATCCGGCGCGTCGTCTCCGGCTGGCGGCCGCCCGCGCCACCGGGCGGCCTCGCGTGGGGCGCACGGGCGCTTACGCCTCGCGGCGAGAACCCGCACGATGATGTCGAGTTCTCGTGGGCGTCCGAGACTGCGAAGCGCGTGGGCAGCGTCGTGCACCGCTTCCTCCAGTCGATCGCCGACGAGGGCCTCGCGAAATGGGATGCGCCGCGCCTCGTCGCGATGCGCGAGGTTTTCACCCGGCATCTCCGGCGGCTCGGCGTGCCCGAAGCGGAGATGGAAGGCGCGGTCGCGCGCGTGCACGATGCGCTCGCGGCGTGCCTCGCGGAAGAGCGGGGCCGCTGGGTGCTCGGCGCCCACGAAGCCGCACGCTCGGAGCTGCGGTTGACGGGCATCGTTGGCGGCGAGCTGGTGAGCGTCGCGATCGACCGCACGTTCGTGGACGCGTCGGGCACGCGCTGGATCGTGGACTACAAGACCGGTACCCACGAAGGAGCGGACGTCGACGCCTTTCTCGACCGCGAGCGCGAGCGCTATCGCGCCCAACTGGAGCAGTATGCCGCGCTGATGGCGAAGCTCGAGCGCGGCCCGATCCGGCTGGGGCTCTACTTCCCCCTGTTGCGGGGCTGGCGGGAGTGGACGCCGTAGGGCGGAGCAGAGATCGGCGGAACGCGGAGCAGGGGCCGGCTTGCGGGATGCGACCGCGGAGACGCGCGAGGCGGCCGACGCCTGAAGCCCGCTTGCGTGCCACGGGCTGTTCGGAGGCCGCGGCCGGGTGGCCGACGCGATGCGGCGCTACTTCAGCAGCAAGCTCGTGATACGCAGGCAGCCGGGCGAGCGCTACCTCAGCCGGGACGAGGCGCATGACCGCGCTCGTCTTCGAGCTGCGCCATCGCCTGAGCGCGTGGGACAGCATGGTCGTTGGCGCAGCGCAGCTGCAGGATTGCGCGCTTCTGCTCACTGAGGATCTTCAGGACGGCGCCGCGTTTGGCGGCGTCACGGTCCGGAGCCCGTTGACGCTCGACGTCCGCGAGCCCGCCGGGGCCTACGCGGCGGCGCCGGCGGCGAGGTCCCGCCACCGCCCGCGCGGAAGGCCGCAGCGCTGAAATCGGCTCGGGTCGATTTCTTCTTGATCTCGCGCAAGGCGGGGCGGCCTCCCGGGCCGCTATACTTTATTGGTTAATTTATCCAAGTGCAGGCCACGGCCATGAAGGAAACGATCAAGTACGTCCTCGACGAATCGCGCATTCCGCGCTTCTGGTACAACATCATGGCGGACCTGCCGTCGCCGCCGCCGCCGGTGCTGCACCCGGGCACGATGAAGCCGGTCGGCCCCGACGACCTCGCGCCGCTTTTTCCCATGTCGCTCATCGCGCAGGAGGTCACCACCGAGCGCGAAGTGGAGATCCCGGGGCCGGTGCGCGAGATCTACCGGCAGTGGCGCCCGACTCCGCTCTTCCGCGCGCGCAGGCTCGAGAAGGCGCTCGGAACGCCGGCGCGCATCTACTACAAGTACGAGGGCGTGAGCCCCGCCGGCAGCCACAAGCCCAACACCGCGGTCGCGCAGGCCTTCTTCAACAAGGAGGCGGGCGTGAAGCGCATCACCACCGAAACCGGCGCGGGGCAGTGGGGCTCCGCGCTCGCTTTCGCGGGCGCGCTCTTCGGCATCGAGGTCGAGGTCTTCATGGTGCGCGTCTCGTACGAGCAGAAGCCGTACCGCCGCGGGCTCATGGAGACCTACGGCGCGCGCTGCGTGCCCTCGCCCTCGAACGAGACGCAGTCGGGCCGCGCCATCCTCGTGCAGAACGCGAAGCACCCGGGGAGCCTTGGCATCGCGATCTCGGAGGCGGTCGAGGTGGCCGCGAGCCGCGACGACACCAAGTACGCGCTGGGCTCCGTGCTGAACCACGTGCTGCTGCACCAGACGGTCGTCGGGCAGGAGGCGATGGCGCAGTTCGGGCTCGCGGAGGACTACCCGGATATCATCATCGGCTGCACCGGCGGCGGCTCCAACTTCGCCGGCATCGCGTTCCCGTTCCTGGGGGCGCAATTGCGCGGCGGCAGGAAGCTGCGCATCATCGCCATCGAGCCGGCGGCGTGCCCGAGCCTCACGCGCGGCAGATACGCTTACGACTTCGGCGACACCGCGCATCTCACGCCGCTTGCCAAGATGCACACGCTGGGCTCGACCTTCACGCCGCCCGGCTTCCACGCCGGGGGACTGCGTTACCACGGCATGGCGCCGCTCGTGAGCCACTTGAAGGAACTGGGATTGATCGAAGCGCGCGCCTACCAGCAGATCCAGTGTTTCGAGGCGGGGGTCAAGTTCGCGCGCGCCGAAGGGATCCTGCCCGCGCCGGAAGCGAACCACGCCGTGCTCGGCGCGATCGAGGAGGCGCTTGCCTGCAAGGAGGAAGGGGTGTCGCGCGCGATCCTCTTCAACCTGTGCGGCCACGGCCACTTCGACATGCAGGCCTACATCGACTATTTCGCGGGGAGGCTGACGGACCAGGAGTACGGCGAGGCCGAGCTCGCGATGGCGCTCGCGGGGCTGCCCTCGGTCAAGGCGGCGTGAGGCGGAAGGCGGAAGGCGGAAGGCGGAAGGCGGAAGGCGGAAGGCGAGGGAGGCTCTAGCCAACGGTTTTTTTCCTTCATCCTTCAGCGGTCCGGGCCTACTTGAAGCGCCAGGTGACGCCGGCGGTCCCCGTGATCGCGCGCCGTTCGCCGTCGCGCACGTCGCGGATCACCCCGAGCGCGAAATCGAGGTCCTTGGTGGGCGAGTAGACGACGCCGAGCTCGAGGTAGCCCATCCGCGCCTTCTCCGCCTTGTCCGGGTTGGTGGTCAGGCCCGCGTCCAGGGCGATTTTCCAGCCCTCGGCGGGCTCGAACACCGGGGCGACCGAAAGCCGGTAGAGCGTGCGCCGTTCGGCATCCCGATTGGCCTGGAGCTCGAATCGGTTGGTGTTGACCGCGAGATTGGCGTGGACGGCGCCGAAGCCCGTTTCCTGGGTGAGGATCAGCATGGCGCCGGCGTTCGTGCGCGCGCTGCCGAGCCCGCGGGTTTCCGCGCTGCTCGACACCGGAATCTGGATCTCCGGTTTGAAGGCGAGGCTCAGCTTTTGCGCCTCGTTTTCGTAGAAGCGCCACTTCAGGCCGACAACCGGGTTGCCGCTGCCGTTGACGCGCGGGTCCGGCGCCGGCGGGCGAATCCGGACGTGGCTCAAACCCGCGTAGACGTCGAGCGCATCCGTGAGCCCACGCGTGTAGACGAAGGGCAACGTCCGCGTGATCGTGGTCGCGTCCGCGCTCTTCTCATCCTCGTGGTTATAGGAGAACTCGATCTGGTTGCCGCCCGTGCCCTGCGTGCCGGTGTCATCGGTGATGAGCGGCTGGTAGGCCATGGCCGGCGCGAAGAGCGCGGCGGCCAGCACCGCAACGAGGGCGGGCCAGTATTTCTGTCGAGGTTTCAGCATGGCAGGATTTCCCTTGTTGGGTTCTCGATGCCCAGCGCGGAAATCGCGCGTGCGACGCCACTCTGCTTCCCAGTTCGAATGGATAGCGATTTTCCGGCAACCAGAATACACCGCGAATCCAGTTTACGCATTCGGAAAACCGCCTGCAAAAGTCGCGATTGGGGACTTGCGACCCGGCAAGCAAGCAATTGATTCTTGTTCCGCGTCGTCGGCCTCGCCCGCACCTCGAGCCGCCGCGGTCCGGGCCTTTCCTCGCCTTCACGGAAATTGCCACGTGACCGCGATTTCGCGCATCACGGCCTCGGGTGTGTGGTGGCTCCTCGCCTCGGCGTCGGTGCGTCCTTGCAGCCATGCGCCGAGCGCCCGGGCGTGGGCGACGACCGCCGAGCCGAAGCGGGCGCGCTCGGCCTCGTAACGGGCGAGCGCGGCGGGAACATCGTTTGCCGCCTCGCGCAGGAGGTCCGCGAGCCGCATCGCGTCACCCGCGCCCTTGGTGACGCCCATGCCGCAGTGCGGGCGTGCGACGAAGGCGGCGTCCCCGAGCAACGCGACGCGCCCGAAGGCCAGCCGCGAGGACTCGAGATCGAAGATCGCCTGGAAGAAGGGCTGGCGCGCATGCCGCACCACTTCCCTGAACTGCGGCGAAAGCAGCTCCTCCGCTGCCTGGCGCATCTCCGCGAGCACCTCTCGCCGGATGAGTTGCGGCGGGATCGCCATGTCGTGCAGTTTTCCCGCGGTGTCAGTGCAGAGCCTGCGGATACCGTCCGGCGCATGGGTCGGGCGGTACCACACGAAGTTGTAGCAGCGGCTGCCGGGTCGCGTCGAGTTGGTGAATCCCGCGACCGGGTAACCGAGCATGTGCTCGCGCTCGGGCAGGCAGAAGGCGAACCGGGGAAAAAGCTCGCGGTGCACCGCGGCAGGGAAAGCGGTCTCCGCGGCAAGCCCGCGCCAGGCGACGTAACCGGCATAGACCGGCTTCGCTTCGGGCAGGAGCTCCCCGCGCACGCTCGAGCGGATGCCGTCCGCCCCGACGAGCAGCTCTCCCCGCGCGCTCGCGCCGTTCGTGAAATGCGCCGTGACGCCGTCCGCGTCCGGCGCGAGACGGGCGAACGAGTGCCCGAAGTGATAGCGCTCGGGCGGAAACGCGCCCTTGAGGAGGGCGTAGAGCTGGCCCCAGGTGGTGAGGCGCTGCGGCAGGGCCAAGGTGCCCAGGGTTGCGCCCGCGCGGTCGAAAGCGACACGCTGGGGGACGTCCACGCCGAACGAGTCGTCGATCGGAATGCCGATGCGGGCGAGCGCGTCGAAGATCTCCGGGTGCGTGACGATGCCGGCGCCGCGCCCGACCAGGGCTTCGCCGGAGTGCTCGAAGACTTCGACCTCCCAGCCCTGGCGCTGGAGCAGATTCGCGGCGAAGAGGCCGCCAAGAGAGCCCCCGATCACTAACGCGCGCATGTTGCGTGATGCGGGATGCGCGATACGGGATGCGGGATGAGCAGCGCCTGTTGCTTCGTCACGCGTATCTCGTAGCCCGTATCTCGTATCGCGTCACGCCGCCGCTTCGGCGGCGGCGAAGTTGAGCTCGATGGTGACGCCGCTCGGGTCCTCGAAGAACACCTGGTGGAGCCCCAGCGAGGGCACGGTGCGCTCGCGGTAGGCGACGCCGTGGCGCGCGAGCCGCTCGCGCATCTCGCGAAGATCGGTCGCGTTGTAGGCGATGTGGTCCACGGTCCCGGTGCCCTTGAGCGAATCGGGATGGCGGTCGCCCAGGTACTCCCTGAGCCCCTCCGGGTCGTTCAAGTCGACGCCGATGATGTGGAGTACCCCGTACGACTCGGGATACTGCGGGCCGTTGTAGAGCCAGAGCCCCGGGAACCGGAACGGCGGCCGGAAGCCGACCTGGAAGCCCATCACCTCGGTGTAGAAACGGCGCGAGGCCTCGATGTCGAGCGTGCGGATCGAGTAGTGGTCGAGCTTGCCGATAGGCATGGGGCTTCCCCGCAACGGGTGGATCGCGGCGCGTTTTGCTGCCAGCATTCTAGCACCCGCTCCCCACGCTATTGACACCCATGACGGGAATGGCGATTATCGCCGGGGCGGCGGTCCCGTCGCACCAGTCTGCAAAAAGGAGGGGTCCCATGAAACGCTTGTTCTTGACAGCCAGCCTGTGCGCGCTCGCGGCCGCGCCCTTCGCGGCCGGCACCGCGCGCGCGGAAGAAATCAAGCTGCGCATCGCCTCCGGCCATCCGCCGGCCAACACCTACGTCAGCCTGATGCAGAGCTTCTTCGTGCCGGAGGTGACGAAGCGCGTCGCCGCCCGCACCAAGCACAAGGTGGAGTTCATCGAGGGTTACGGCGGCGCCATGGTGAAGGTGGCCGATACGCTGGAGGGCGTGCAATCCGGCATCATTGATATCGGCGGCTACTGCTTCTGCTTCGAGCCCTCGAATCTTCCGCTGCACGCGTTCCAGGTGATGCTGCCGTTCGGCACGATGGATCCGGTGGTGAGCGTCAAGCTCGGGCGCGCGGTGTACGACAAGGTGCCGTACATGAGCAAGGTGTTCGAGGACAAGTTCAACCAGAAGCTGATCGCGCTGATCGCCGACAACGGCTACAACCTCGGCACCTCGTTCGAGTGGAACAAGGTCGCGGACCTGAAGGGCCGGAAGCTCGCCGGGGCGGGCCTCAACTTGAAGTGGCTCGAGTTCGCCGGCGCGACCCCGGTGCAGTCCTCGCTCCCGGAGGCCTACACCTCGATGCAGACGGGCGTGTACAACGGCTGGATCATGTTCCCGTCGGGCTACGTCAACTTCAAGCTCTACGAGGTCGGCAAGTACTACACCGAGGTCGGCTTCGGCGCGATCACCTGGCACGGCCTGACGGTGAACAGCGCGCGCTGGAAGAAGCTGCCGAAGGAAGTGCAGGACATCATCCTCGAGGTCGGGCGCGAGTACGAGGCGCGCACCGGCACGGTCAACAAGGAGAACTATCCCAAGCAGCTCGAGCAGTTGAAGTCGTTCGGCACCGTGGTCAAGAAGGTCCCCGACTCGGTGCGCGTCGAGTGGGCGAACTCGCTCAAGGGCTGGCCGCAGGAGAAGGCCACCGAGCTCGACAAGGCGGGGCTGCCGGCAAGCCAGGTGCTCAAGCTCGCGCTCGAGCAAGCCGAGAAGCTCGGCCACAAGTGGCCGGTGCGCTACCAGGTCAAGTAACGGCGCGATTCGTGATACGTGATGCGGGGTTCGCGGTGCGCGGTACGTGATATCCCGCATCCCGGATCTCGCATCCCGCATCCCTCCGCCTTCATTCCTCATCCCTTCGGTATGGCGCCCGCGTGCTGATCCGTGTCAATGACTGGATCGCGCGCGCGCTGCTCACGGTCGCAGCGGTGCTCGCGTTCCTGTTGAGCTTCCTCGTGTGCGCGGACGTGATCGGCCGCGTCGTCTTCAACAGCCCGGTCAAGGGCACGCCCGAGATCGTCTCGGGCTCGATCGTCATCATCCTGTGGCTGCAGGCCGCCTACGCGATCCGCAGCGGCGGCATGATCTGGGTCGACGCGGTGCACGCGCATTTCCCAAATCGCGTGCAGCGCGCCTGCGAGGTGTTCGGCGCGCTGCTCGGGATCGCGTTCTTTGGCCTCGTGTGCTGGGGCAGCATCGACCCGGCACTTTATGCATGGCGCTCGAACGAGTTCGAAGGGGAGGGCGCCCTGCGAGTGCCGGTGTGGCCGGCGCGGTTCCTGGTCGTGGTCGGGAGCTTCCTCGCGGTCTTCAATTACCTGCTGATCGCCATCGAGCGCTCCCGCGCGCTGGTTTCCGGGGCGCCGCCCCCGCCGCCCGCTTCCGAGATCAAGCTCGAGGAGCGGATCGCCTAGGAGTTTGTCGGACCAAAGGCGGCGCGCGGCTTTCTCTTCATCCATACAAGACGGCCCTCATGTTCGGCACCTGGGAAATGTTTGCGTTGCTCGCGATCATGCTCGTGATGGTGTTCGCGGGCGTGCACGTGGCGGTGGCGCTCGGGGCGGGCGCCGTCGCCGGCATCTACATGATGCAGGGCGACATCACGGTGGTGCGGACCTTCATCGCCAACACCGCGTACGAGGCGCTGCGCGACTACGTGTTCGCGGTCATTCCGCTGTTCATGCTGATGGGCGACTTCCTCGCCAAATGCGGTGCTGCGACCGATCTCTACACGCTCGCGCACCGCATGAGCCGCTGGCTGCCGGCGCGGCTTGCGGTCGCCACCATCATCGCGAACGCGATCTTCGCATTTGTGACCGGAGTCAGTATCGCGGCCGCCGCCGCGTTTTCGCGCATCGCTTATCCGGAAATGCGCCGCTACGGCTACCAGCGTGAATTCGCGCTCGGCTGCATCGCGGGCAGCGCCTGCCTCGGCATGCTGATCCCGCCCTCGGTGCTGATGATCGTGTGGGGTGTCCTGACCGAATTGTCGATCGGCA